>Ga0315288_10000415_pt1 | contig 53256 bp, 45 predicted proteins | sample YL17G11_20_MG_FD_203454 | JGI IMG/M metagenome (GOLD analysis project Ga0315288, IMG submission 203454) | Sediment microbial communities from Yellowstone Lake, YNP, Wyoming, USA - YL17G11_20 | ecosystem: Environmental > Aquatic > Freshwater > Lake > Sediment | place: USA: Wyoming | collected... | reverse complement strand
TCCAGGCTCAACCTTCAAGGTGTAGAGTTTGCTTGGAGTGCGAAGTTTCAGCTTCACTGATGTTTTCAATCTTTTGACAGCGCAGTACTTGGCGTTTGCGCTCATTTCTATGAATTTTTCTGTATCATGTATTTCAGAGGGCATGCGCGTTTTCACCGCTTAGACACTTGCAGGGATACTTAGCGAGTTTTTATTTGTTTTGGTGCCGCTCCAACCAGAGTCTCCACAATTCAGCAGTAATCTTTCATGAGCAAATTGTAGTGATTACATTGCGGTTTCGGTGGAGGGAACGATTGATTTTTCCACGCTTTTCCTTTCTTCGGCTTCAATTTTCTCGCGAGTTCGGGAAAAACTTGAACCCTCATGAAAAAGGGATAATGATTCGTAAATTTTCTACGACATTTACCAAGCCGAAAATCGGTAGTGTCCTAATCCTTGATAGTTAATGTTTGGTGTAGCAATCCGTGCCATGTATACATGATCTGTTAATCCCTCCATCCTGCCTGGAGACCTTTTTCTTTCTAACTCGCTGATGAAAATCCAATAAAACTGGAATACAGTAATGGAACATGTGAGTCTGCACTTCAGCTTCACCGCGTTCCAGAGTGAAGGGTTTTTGCGCGTTTCAGCTTGGTTTGGTTACCGGTTGCTATTTTGTGTGGAAGGTTTGGTGCAGTTTCAGTTGGAAATAACGCTCCTTTTACGGGTCTTACGGAGCGCTTGTCAATTGGAACGATTCTGGTTTGGGTTGAGGTAGCCGCGATAGTTCTGTTTAGAACGAGCAGATCTTATAACCCGTTTTGCAGTTGGGTGCCTCAGGTAACAAATCGGAACTTCTTTTTGCTTTCACTGGGGAATTCTATTTGGAGAAGAACAGTATTGCGAAGAGAAGAATTGGAACTGCGAAGGAAACAAGAAAGCCTACTTTGTTGACTTTGTTTACATGTGTTTTGTCTTGATGGCGCATCCACTCTACATACCCCAATATTGTAACTATCAAGTTTATCGCGAGAAAAGAGATAACTGAGGCAGTGAAGCTGTTGTACAATGTTACTTCTGTAATGGGTGGAATATTGCCGTGCTCAGCAATGTTGAACAGTACAGCTGTAATCAGCATGGACGTGTTTATTCCAACGCGCAAGCTGAACGCTGAGCTTTCGTGCATCCGGAATAGAAAACAGAGTGCAGATACGATACAGAAAATCAATGGTGGGAAAATTGTTTCGATTAGTGCTCCAAACAAATTCCTGTCTTGAACTACGATCATGTCTGCGCGTGGTGAATCGATGCCTAACGGGTAGTGGCTAATTGCTGTTGAAATTTCAAATGTGGGAGTTGTCCAGCCTACGTTTTTGAAGCCTACGTCTATGCCGGTTGCTTCTGGCAGCCAAAGTAGGGAGGTTTCGTAGTTTTGTGTGAGCAGTTCGATGGATATTGCTAGTTTTATTGTGTCAAAGGGGTAATTCTTGGGTTCGAGTGGCGTGTTAAGGTTTGCTCTGACCCTGTAGTATTCCGATTTGATGTCGCCTGTGTAGTTTGAGGAAACTAGCTGTTTTGCGCCGGGAAAGGTTGGGTAGCCGTTCATTAGGTACCAGTTAGCTGAGGTGATTTGGGGGTCTGTCCAGTGGAAGGAGACGTAGAAGTCGAAGGTGTAGCTACCTGTCTTGAAGTCGAAGCTGTAGACGTTGATGAGCCATAGGCTGATGTAAATGGTGCGGTTTTCGTGGGGTATGTTTGGTGCTTGTGGCATAACCTGCGCAGTTGTCTGTGCGTATGCGGGTTCTTGAGTGCTTAGGCAGAAAAGGCTTGTAGCTGTTGAGAATATTACTAGGAGAAGAAGAAGCGAAGTTAACCGCAAGTTCTTACCTCAACGTTGAAAACTATTTAACTTTAACTTGTTGAGGGGACGATAAATAGTTTCTTGCTTTTTTTGGGTTAAGCCTGAATTAGGGTTTTGGTTGTTGGAACCGGTTCTTTTTGTACATGTCCCTGAATTTGCTGTAGTAGTTTATGGTTGGAAAACGGTTTAAACCCTCAACAGAAACGATGAGTCGGAAAACCTCAAGCCTTTTGCTCAAACGAATGCTTTAAGAAATGGAAAGCGAAAACTCCGAATTCCAGTCCAGCGAAGATGGAGCGGCTGTCAGATCATGTCTGGACTTGGCATGAATTTATGCATAAACAATTAACTATCTCGGATTAGGACAGTACCCGAAAATCATAAAGAAAGAAGATCGGCGAGTGGTAAGATATTTAGTTACTGGCAGACTATTTCACACCTGCGCAGGCTATGCCTTTGCTTTAGGTTTTATGCCTAGCTTTACATTGACTTCAACGGTGTATTCTTTTTCGTCTTTTCCGACAGCAAAGTGCCAGTCTTTGACTTCGACTTCCATGTCTTTGAAGTAAGCAGCCAAAGCGTCTTTATAATCTGTAAGGGTCTGGCCTATCTTCTGCAATCGTTCAGTTATGTCAACACGTTTCTCAGTCATTTAGTTACACCTCCTAAAACGAATAACACACAAGATATCTCCGAACTGCTTTTAAGCATATGTGACTGTGCGGTGACAGCAACCAACCGTTTAAAGCACAAAAAATGACGACATTCAGGTTAACGCTTTTATCTTGTACAGCGGTAAAATAGAACAGACAAAGGGAAACGTTTCATGACTGGATCCTTAATCGACGTTGCAGTTAATCTTGCCAAAGCAATCATAGTCCTGTTTATCATCGTAGACCCTTTCGGCAACATCCCAATCTTCATGGGTTTAACCGAGAAAATGACAGAAAACCAGAAGCGAAAAGTGTTCAACACTGCCTGCCTCGTCGGCTTCATCCTTCTGCTTGTCTTCGCGTTAACAGGGCAGGAAATCTTCATGATGTTTGGCATTTCCATTTACAGCTTTGAAGTCGCAGGCGGCATCCTACTCTTGATAATAGCAATAAGGATCCTGATTTCGGGCAGCCTTCACGAGAACGTTGATTCACCCGAAAGTATGGGTGCGGTTCCCATAGCCATGCCGCTCCTCGTTGGACCTGGAGCCATAACCACAACCATATTTAATCTTCAATCATACGGTGTAGCGATAACTGCCCTTTCGGTCTTGATTGTGCTCATTCTTACATGGGTCATCCTCAGGTTCATGAACTCCGTCTACAAGGTTCTGGGCAAAACGGGTTCATTGGTGATAGCACGCGTCATGGCATTGCTTATAGCGGCCATAGCAATCCAATACATTCTTGACGGTTTGATGAACTTCTTTGGAGCTATACTCCACTGACATATACTTTTTTGTGGCAACCCTTGCATAAGCAAATAATTTAGCAACGCCTTTTCATTTCAGCCGCGGCACCCTGAACAATCGTGAGAAGCTCCTGTCTCAACTTCTCTCCGGAAAACCCTTCGTTTAGGAAGCTTAATTTCGTAGCTAGCTCCACGGCACCTACGCTGCCTTTCAGCCACTTTTGAAAGTCGTCACGTTGAAAATAATATTTGAGTGTTTCCGAATCCATGGTTTGAAGCATTATGTAAAACTCACACAAGCAAGTTGCAGATACTGCTGCGCAGTGTCCAACGCATTTGAAAAAATGCGAACCCTTCGTATGGGGATTATTTCTTGAAGGTTTCGCAGGATTAATGCTTTTGGCCAATGTCAACACCTAAAACGCGGATACATAATATGCTTCTTTATGGGTTTATATCTGTTTTTTAGTAGCTGGAGCGCTGATTAAAAAGGCTGCAGAGAAAGCGTTTGAGCACTGAATCCAAGCTGAGATAACAACAACTTTACAGGTAGAAAAGAATTTAAAAAAAACTAAAAGAAAAGAAAGAAGAAAGGTTTACTTTTTGCTTAACTGCTTGCGCAGTTCTTCGTATGTCGCTTTTATGTCTTCTACGGAAGCGTCGTCTTCCAGCGTTGAAACATCGCCTATCGGCGCTCCGACCAGCACTGCTTTGAGGATTCTGCGCATGATTTTTCCACTGCGTGTTTTCGGCAGCTTATTCACAATCACGACGGCGTCTGGCGTGGCAATCGGACCGATAGTTGTCCTGATGTGCTTTATAAGTTCCGCGCGCAGTTCTTCGCTTGGTTGGAAACCACTTCTGAGCGTCACGAATGCTACTGGCACTTCACCTTTCACGGCGTCTTCTTTGCCCATCACTGCTGCTTCAGAGACTGCTGGGTGTGAGACCAATGCGCTTTCAAGCTCGACGGTGCCGATGCGGTGTCCTGCGACTTTGAGCACTTCATCTGCTCTTCCAAGGAGCCAGAAGTAGCCATCTGGGTCTCTGACTGCGTAGTCGCCTGTGTAGTACGTGTTTGGCCATCTTCCAAAGTACGTCTGCTTGAAACGGTCAGGGTCTTTCCAAAGTGTTTGCAGCATGCCAGGCCAAGGTGATTTTAGTACGAGGAAGCCCTTGGTACCTGTTGTCACTGGTTGACCTTTTTCATCGTAGATTTGCGCGTCAATAGCTGGGAGCGGAAGAGTTGCTGAACCGGGCTTTAGCGGTGTGAGTTCTATGCCTGCTAGCGGAGCAATCATGAATCCGCCTGTCTCTGTCTGCCACCAAGTGTCAATTATGGCTAGTTTCTCTTTGCCGATAACACGGTAGTACCACTTCCACGCTTCAGGGTTGATGGGTTCCCCGACTGTGCCCAAAATGCGCAAAGTGCTCAGGTCATGCTTGGTTACCCATTGCTCACCAAACTTCATGAACATCCTCACAGCCGTAGGTGTGCCGTAGAGTATGGTTATGCCATGGCGATCAATGATGTCCCACCATCGATCCTGTGCGGGGTAATCGGGTGTGCCTTCAAACAGAAACGCCGTAACGCCCAAACTCAATGGAGCGTAAACATTGTATGTGTGACCAGTGATCCAGCCGATGTCGGCGACACACCAGTAAATATCTTCGTCCGTTGGATTAAACGCCCACTTCAGCGTCCAATAAGCCCAAACCAAGTATCCACCAGTGCCATGCTGAACACCTTTTGGCTTGCCAGTCGTGCCTGAAGTGTACAGAATAAACAGCGGATCATTGGCTTCCAAATGTTCAGGCTCCACGAAAGCGTTTGCTCCTGCCTGAGCGAGAACATCATCGTACAAAAAGTCGCGTCCTTCCTGCATCTTGATTGGCTGACCTGTTCTTTTCACAACTATGACTTTTTCGATGCTAGGTGTAGATTGCAGCGCGCGGTCGGCGTTGTCTTTGATGGCAACGGGTTTTCCTCGCCTAAAAGAACCGTCAGCTGTGACTAAGATTTTTGCGCCACAGTCGTTTATTCTGTCCGCCAAAGCTTCAGCGCTGAATCCTGAGAAGACTACGGTGTGGATTCCGCCGATTCTTGCGGTTGCAAGCAGCGCTATGGGCAATTCTGGAATAACTGGGAGGTAAACGGCAACGCGGTCGCCCTTCTTCAAGCCGAAATCCTTGAACACCTTTGTGAGTTTGTTAACTTCGCGGTAAAGCTGATAGTAAGTGTAAGTTTTGACCTCACCCATCTCGCCTTCCCAGATGTAGGCAAGCTTGTTCTTTCGGTTAGTTTTCACGTGCCTGTCCAGTGCATTGTAGGAAATGTTGAGTTCTCCGCCAACGAACCACTTGTAAAATGGAGGATTCGAGTCATCCAGCACCTTGTCAAAGGGCTTGAACCAGTCAATAGCTTTGGCTTTTTCAGCCCAATACGCGCTGGGGTTTTTGAGGGATTTCTCCCATTCTTGTTTTCGTATGTCTCCAGAAGAGACTTTTTCTGTACTTGGGTAAAATTTATCGTTAAATGGCAAACTAGATTCAGACATTTCTACTCATTCCGCGAACATTGTGAGGGGAAAAAGTTAAATTTGGAGAGTATAAGTTTTTCGGCTTAACAATGGAAATGTTCTATCTAGAAAATGGGTAACACTCTCTATATTGGAAGAGAGAGCGCATGCTTCTTGCCGTCAACCTTCTCACATGTCTCGTCAATGTACACTACCTTTGCGGTTCGGATTTGGTCCACGATAGCGTCATATTCAGGTCTAAGGTAATCGCTTACTCGCCTTGTCACGTCAAAAGCTGATGCAGCAGTCATGGGAAACCCAAACTGGCTTTCCATTTGCTGCGAGATTTTCTCAAAGGGCAACCCCTGCTCGAACTTCATCAGAGTCGTCTGGATTAGCGCGTTCTTTCCGAATACTCCTTCAGGTGGGCAATCAGGGTGCCTTGTTGACGTGTACGAATTACATGTAACGCACTTGCACTCAAATTCTAGGTAATCGATGACTTGTCTTGGCTTTGGGTCTTGCTATTTCTTCAAAAACGTGGTGTCCCACATGGGTGGGCTCGTCTAGTGGCGCGCCGCAGTGGTCGCATGTGCATTTGCGTTCGGGTGCTTTAGTGATGTCTGGTTTGGGTTTGGTTTTGCCTTTGTGGTCTTTGGGTCTGCCTGGGAAACGTTTAGGATTTTTTGTGTAATCACTGCTGCGGGTTGGGTACATGCGTCTTGAAGAAGGCGTGTGCGGGTTTTCATGAAGCATGAGTCGGCGTTTGAGGTTGTCATTTTCTTTTCTAAGAGAGGCGTTTTCTTCTGCAAGTTGTTTGAGTTCGTTGCAGGTTTGCGTTGGGGTGTGCTTCTTTATGGGTCGAGGCGGACGACTCTGACTCGTTTTCCAATTCAGTGTTTGGGGACGATGATTCTGGCGGAGGTTGCGCAGGGTTTAGCTACTTTTTCGACTATTTCGTAGCCTAGCATGTGGATGTCGATGGGTTTTTGGGCGACTGTTTTCTCTTCGGGCATACAAATAACCATTGCAATAATATTGCTATTATCCAAAACCCTGAAGCAGACAAAAACGCAGAGTTAAATACGCACTTCTTCGCGTTTCATAACTTGGGGGGCTGTCACGACGGCGGCAGCACCAAAATCGCTTTAACCGTGTCTTCGTCCAGCGGCTCAATCTTAAACCCTTTCTTGTTACATGTGTTTATCATCTTGAAGTTGCCGCGAATCACGTAGCCGAAGATTTTTTCCAAATGCCAGTCCTTGGCAATGTCCACAAGGGCGTCCATAAGGATTGATCCAAGTCCGTGACCCTGCCATTGGTCGCCTACTAGAACAGCGTATTCTCCGCTTTTCCCGTCGGGTTCAAGGATTAGTCTGGCGACTCCTATTATTTTCTTGCTGCCATCTTGGAGTTCTGCGGCCATGGCGATTTCGCGGTCGTAGTCCAGATTGCAGTATCGCGTTAGGGTGTCATGCGACAGTTCCTTAATTATCTCGAAGAACCTGAAATGCATGGTCTCCTCGGTTAGAGACTTGAAGAGTTCGTTGAAGCGTCCTTCATCTTCAGATTTTATCGGGCGTAGCAACACCTGCGTTTCATTCTTCAGTTTTCTCAGGGTAACATACTTCTTTGGATACGGAGCGATAACTAGGTGTTCATGGTGTTCTGCGCCTTCACGCATGATTCTGCTTGCATCAATGACTATGCGGGCGTCAACTGCGACAGCGCTGTCTCCGTCAACGATCAGCGGGTTTATGTCCATCTCTTCTATTTCAGGAAAATCCGAGACAAGTTGAGAAAAATTAATCAGTATTTCTTCGAGGGCTTCAGCGTTGAATGGATGCTTGCCAGATGAGGCATGCTTGTAGATTTTGGTGTTTTCCATCAGCCTTCTCGCGAGGACTTTGTTCAGCGGTGGAAAGCCGATGCTTGTGTCTTTGAAAAACTCGGTGGCGGTCCCACCTGTGCCAAAGAGTATTGTCGAACCGAACTGTGGGTCTTTTTTTGAGCCTATGAGGATTTCGTACCCTTTTTTGCGGATCATGCCTTGGATTGCTACGCCCTGAAATTCCGCCGTGGCACTTGATTTTTTCACCCTTTCAGATAGCTTGTTAAAGAAAACTGGGACTTCTGACGGTGAGCACACGCCAAGGATGACGCCTTCAATTTCTGATTTATGTGTGAACTGCGGAGAGAGGGCTTTCATAACTGTTGGGTAGCCAAGCTCAGAAGAAAATTTAATGGCTTCTTCAGGAGTTGCGGCTACAAGCGTTTTTACAGTCGGAATCCTGTATGCTTCCAGAAAACGGAGTGACTCGGGTAAAGTGAGAACTTGTCGTCCCTCGCAGAATGCTCGCCTTAAGATTGCCTTTAAGAAAGTTGGAGTGGCTAAGTCTGCTGCGGATTCCTCGGGAGTCTGATACAGAAGCTCCAAGTTTTGAGTGTAAGTCCACATGTACATGAAAGTTGAAACTGCTTCTTCGGGCGTTCGGAAAGCTGGAATTCCGTTTCTCTGCAGGATTCGTCGGGCTTCACAGCAGCGGTCGTCTTCTCCAGTTAGCGCGATTAGAAGTGTTCGCCTGGTTTGTTTTGCCAAGTCAATGGCAATTTGGGCGAGGACGCAGGGGTCTGTTGCTTCCTGAGGCGTGTACAAGATTAGGGCGCCGCTGCTGTTTGAATCATTTAGGCAAATTTCCATTGCCTGTTTGAACCTTTCAGGTGTGGCGTCCTCGAAAACGTCAAGTGGATTTGCTGCAGAGCAGTATGGAGGCAGCACGCGCCTTAAACTTTGAGTGGATTCGTTCGTTAGTTGGGTGAGTTTTCCGCCTCTTGTGATCAGGTGGTCAGTGGCCATTATTCCTGGACCGCCTGCGTTCGTGATTATTGTTAGGTTGGGTCCAGTTGGGTTCGGCTGCATTGTTAAGGCTTTTGCACTGTTGAACAGGTCGCTTATGGCTTCCACGCGAACGATACCTACGCGTCTAAATGCAGCGTCGTGGACGGCGTCTTGTCCGTTCATGCGTCCGCTGTGGGTAATGGTTGGAACTTTGCTTTCTTGGAAGCGCCCCGCCTTAACGACCACGATTGGTTTGGTTCTGGCGAAACCTCGGGCTGCGCTCATGAATTTTCTTGCGTCTGTTATGGATTCGATGTAGAGTACAATGCTTCGGGTCTGGGGGTCCATGCCGAAGTAGTCAATTAAGTCGCCGAGGTCTACGTCAAGCATCCAGCCGGTTGAGACTACGGCGCTGAGGCCAACTTGGTTTTCTGTAGCCCAGTCGAGGGCTGAAGCGCATAACGCGGCGCTTTGAGAGATGAACGCGGTTTTTCCTGGGGATGCGGTTTTTTTGCCGAAGGTGGCGTAAAGGTTTATTTTTGGTCTTATAACGCCATAGCTGTTTGGTCCGATGGTTCTTATGCCATAGGTTTTCTTGCACTCGAGGATTTGTTTTTCGAGGATTTTGCTGTCTTTTCCTGTCTCCGTGTAGCCTGCTGAGGTTATGATTATTCCTGATACTCCCGCTTTTCCGCATTCTTCAACGATTTGGGGAACAGTGTGAGTAGGTGTTGCAACGATAGCGAGGTCCACTTTGCCAGGTATTTTTTCTATGCTTGGGTAAGCTGTCATTCCTTGTATTGTTCGGCGGAAAGAGTTTACGGGGAAAACGGTGCCCTTGTAACCGCCAGCTAGGTTATGGAGTATTTTGGCGCCAAAAGAGTCTTCTCTATTGCTTGCACCGATGACGGCTATCCGCTTTGGATTAAAGATATAGCTAAGGTTTTCGGTTCCCAAGCCTTTTCACCACTCAAAGGAGAAACAATTTAAATTAATTGTTGATATCACGCGGTAATAAAACCTTGCCAAATAGATGCCGCTCGTCCATTTGGTGGAGGCAAGCAGAATTTCTGGAGTGGAGGAGCAGTTGTACGCTATTTTGGTATATGAATGCCCTGCGATAAATGCTGACGTGCCGAATCCAAAAAATTTTGTTGCACATTAAGAGCTGTCTTCGCCTTTTTCTGAAAGTGACGCAGATAAGCTTTAGCGCGGGCATAGGAAATGTAGCTGTTTTTACTTCACGGGGCAGATTGGCAGTATTGTTTTCTGGTGAGTCTCGTTGAGTACTTCTGCGATTGCTAGGTAGACTGCGCTTAATCCGCAGATGACGCCTTCATAGCCAAGTACCGTATTTATGGTAACGTTGCCAAACAGCACTGCATTTGCCGTCAATTCTCTAGCTACAAGCAAGAAGAACAGAAGGGCTAAACTTGCAAACACAAATTGCAATGCCCTGTTCTTTTTAATCGTGCCAAAGAACATTGCGAAAGTGAACAGTCCCCACATGAAGAAGTAAGCTGCCATGGCTGTGCTTGATGGTGGGTTTAGTCCCGTGAAGAAAGTGGTCTTAGGCAAGACAAGCAGTAATACGAGGGACCACCAGAAAAGCCCGTAAGACGTAAACGCTACGGTGCCGAAAGTGTTGCCTTTCTTGAATTCCATTATCCCGACAATGACCTGCGCGAGTCCACCGTAAGCTAAGCCCATTGCAAGAATCATAGTGTCCAGCGGGAAAAAGCCAGCGTTATGCAGATTCAACAGTACAGTAGTTAATCCGAAGCCTAATAGTCCAAGCGGTGCAGGATTAGCTAGTTTAGTTACCAGTTTATCACTCATGGTTCTTCAAACCTTCATTAACAAAGTGTTTTTGCTCTTTTAAGCAGTCTTTGCATATAAAGGTTTTCCGCTGGTCGGCTTTGGGACAAAAACCAAGTTTGACCTTACAGACTCAAGCAAATCGTTGCATAATTCACACGATTAAGGTATGTTCGCATCAAATTTGACAAATTCCTCAGATAGATGAAGGCGGGAGGGGAAATTGCCCCAAAGCCCCGCTGGTCATCTCCACTTCCAGATTTTTCTGCCCATAGTGATTTCTGGGAGGACGAACAGTCCCAAACTGGCCACGCCTAATACGTAAGCAAGGTCTATGGGGGTCAAAGCTGTCAAGTGGAACAGTTGCTGCGTCAGCGGTATGTACGTTATTCCCAAGGTCAGAGATATAGCGACTATTTCTGCAATGACGAAGAACTTATTTTTAAGTGCATCTCTGCCCATTCGCCAAACGCTGCGTTTTTCTGACCTGCAGTTCCAAACCACAAACAACTCGAACATTGCAGCTTGGATGAAAGCAACTGTGGTGGCTTCCGTATAGGCTATCTGCCTCATTGTTTCCCGCAAGGGGTCATTCAGAGCAAGAGTCTGCCAATTAACCGCTGCATCAGACATCCATGTTCCCGGAAACACATAGTATTCTAAGCTGAACACGAGTATAGTTCCAATTGCTTGAAGCAAGAAGGACATTATTATGAACCTTCCCATTCCATGAAGTATTCCTTCATCTGGCTTGCGAGGTGGCCGGTCCATTACGTCCACGTCAGGCGGGTCTGTGGCAAGCGCAATAGCTGGAGCGCCATCTGTAACCAAGTTTATCCACAGAATCATAGATGGCAACAACGGCAACGGAAAGAGTTCAGGACTGAAGAGTCCGCCTAAAAGGGCGAATGAACCTATAACTAACAATTCGTCAAAGTTGCAAGCTATCAGAAAACGTGCATACTTACGAATATTATCGTAGATGACTCTTCCCTGTTCCACAGCTTTCACTATTGTCGCAAAGTTGTCGTCGGTGAGGATTACGTCAGAAGCTTCTTTGGTGACGTCTGTTCCTGTTATCCCCATTGAAATGCCGACATCGGCTGCCTTCACTGCGGGTGCATCGTTAACACCATCACCGGTCATGGCTACAATGTGGCCTCTCTTCTTCCAACCATTAACAATTCGGAGCTTGTGTTCAGGTGACACTCTAGCATAAACGCTGACTTTTTCAACTTCTTGCTCAAACTCCGCGTCGCTGAGCTTGTCCAAGTCAATTCCAGTTAAGACCAAGTCGCCTTCTTTGAAAATTCCAACTTCTTTAGCTACGGCTACGGCGGTTAACTTGTGGTCACCTGTTATCATCACGGTTTTTATTCCTGCTTTTTGGCATGTCTTGTTCGCTTTGATGGCTTCTTCTCGTGGTGGATCTATCATCCCCTGTAAACCCACGAAAACCAAGCCTTCTTCAAGCTTGTCGTCTTCGTATTTCTCCGCCCCCGTGGGTAACCGTTTATACGCCATCGCAAGAACACGCAGGGCATTACTTGCCAGTTGCTCGTTCGCCTGTAAAACCTTGTTTATTTTTGCTTGTGTCAGCTTTACTTCTTTTCCGCTTTCAAGGATATATGTGCTTTTTTCCAGAACTGTTTCCGGTGCTCCTTTCATGTAAGCAACCACTTCGTTTCGCGGAGTTTTGTGCAGAGTGGTCATGCGTTTTCTTTCAGAAGTGAAAGGTATCTCGCGGATGCGTAGATAGACTTTTTCCAGCTCTTCTTTTCCAAGTTCAGCCTTATCCGCGGCTACAATCAAGGCACCTTCTGTTGGGTCGCCAAAGATTTCCCAAGAATTATCGTTGTCTTTCTTTCGCAGTTGCGCATTGTTACATAGCGTGCCTATCCGGAGGAGAAGCTCCAAGTCGCCTTCAGGTTTCGAAGCGTCTCCGCCTTGTTTAAACTCTCCTTTCGGCTCGTAACCTACGCCTGTAACTTCCAAAAGTTTTTCATCAGCGTATATCTGGCGTACTGTCATTTCGCCCTTTGTTAGGGTTCCAGTCTTGTCTGAACATATGACCGTGACTGCGCCGAGGCCTTCGGCGGCGGATAGCTTGCGAACCAAGGCGTTTCGTTTTGCGAATTGCCTCGCGCCAAGGGCTAATGCCACCGTTACTATCGCGGGCAATCCCTCTGGAACAGCAGATATAGCAAGGGATATTGAGGACATAAAGGCTTGAAGGAAACCTTCAGGTCTAAATTGCCCCTGCGTAACCGCTTCGAAGGCTTCAAGTGCGAATATGAGTACACAAACGCTTATGACGACTTTCGCTATTTTGCTCGCAAATTTGTCCAGTTTCTTCTGAAGAGGCGTTTCTCCTTCCTCTGTTGTTTGAACCATCTCGGCTATTTTACCAAATTCAGTGTTCATTCCAGTAGCCGTCACAACGGCTCTTCCTCTTCCGTAAACAACATGAGTTGCCGTGAATACCGTGTTGCGCCTTTCAGAAATAGGCGCCTCTTCAGCCAGAACGGATAAGTCTTTATTTACAGGAGTAGATTCGCCGGTTAAAATAGCCTCACTGGTTTTAAGTTCCACAGCTTCCAAGATTCGGGCGTCTGAGGGAACGTGGTCTCCTGACTCCAAAACAAGAATGTCGCCTGGGACGATTTCTTTGGCCGGTATAATCACTTCTTTTCCGTCTCGGATAACGTGCGCTTTAGGTGCAGCAAGCTTTTTCATGGCTTCTATCGCTTTTTCAGCCCGGTACTCCTGCACGAAGCCAGTTATACCCACCATGAGAACGATTATGCCTATAATTATCGAGTCAGCAAAAGCTTCCAGAACCTGCTCCGATTCTCCACTCAACAACTCGTAATATCCGATGATGGCGGAAAAAATAGTGGCTAAAATCAAAAGAATGATGAAAACGTCCTTAAACTCACCAAGAAACATGCGAAGTGCTGCCCTGCGTTTCTTCGCAACAAGCTCATTGTAGCCGTACTTTTTCAGTCTCATTTCCGCTTCTTGCGAAGTTAATCCTTCATGCGTCACATCTAACTCGCGCAGGACGTCGTCAATTTCTCCAGTATGCCCAGACTTTGACATAGTGCTCCACACTCAGCTCCTAGGTAAATAACCTAACCATTTCTCGCCTTAACGGTTATAATCTTTTCCATTTGTCACATGGCAATAAACAAAGCTAATAAACAAGTTCAGACAGAAATCGCTCGCTAACTTGAAAACTGAGGAAGAAGACATGTTTGAACCATGGCTAATAGCGCCTATAAGCGCAGCAATATCCCTCTTGATTGGCCTGTACTTTTACCGCTACGTTGAGAAACAAGACAGCGGCAGCGAAAAAATGAAGGAAATATCAGATGCCATTAGAAGTGGGGCTAAAACTTTCATAAAACGAGAATACACTATATTGGCCATTTTCGTCAGCATTGTCAGCGTGTTGATTCTGCTTTTCCTGCCTTCGCCTATTTGGACTGGTACACCACTGGAAAATATTAAGCTGATGTTGGCGTACATATTTGGAACCTCACTATCAGCGCTCGCAGGCTATTTAGGTTTGAGCATCGCAACTAAAGCGAATGCCAAAGTGGCTCAAGGCGCAAAACAGGGGCTGAACCAAGCTTTTCCAGTAGCCTTCCGCGGTGGCGCAGTGATGGGAATGTCCGTGGTTGGCGTTGGTTTACTCGGAATTAGCATTATCTACTGGTTAACAAACGATCCTGCCGTAGTGTTGGGCTACAGTTTCGGCGCAAGCACTCTGGCACTTTTCGCTAAAGCAGGTGGCGGAATATTCACGAAAACTGCGGACATAAGTGCTGATCTCGTTGGAAAAGTGGAACTTGATTTGCCTGAGGATGACCCAAGGAATCCCGCGGTAATCGCTGACAACGTAGGCGACAATGTAGGCGATGTGGCTGGTATGGGTGCGGACCTGTTTGATTCGTACGTTGCAAGCATTGTAGCTGTGATGATATTGGGTGCGGCTCTTACGATTCGTTATGGCGGCTTGTATGTTCAAATACCATTGGTGTTCGCGGGTATAGGAATACTCTCTTCAATCATCGGTGCTTTCACGGTAAGAGTTGGAAAGAAAGGTAATCCTGGAAAAGCGCTTAACATGGGCACTTACGTAACATGTGTAATATTTGGCGTCTTAACTGCAATGATGACTTATTGGCTGGGGTTTGATTGGCGAATCTGGGGTGCAGCTGTTATCGGAGTCGTTGCTGGAGTAATAATTGGCGTGACCGCAGATTATTTCACGTCTGAGGATAAGACGCCAGTGTTAAAGACGGCTGAAGCTTCCAAAAGTGGTCCTGCAATAAACATCATCACAGGCTTCTCATACGGCTTACGAAGCGTAATATTACCTCTAATTGGAATTGCGGTTGCAGCGGCAATTTCGTACAAGTTGCTTGAGCCTTTAGGCGGTCCATCTTTCGGAGTGTTTGGAATTGCTATGGCTGCCGTTGGAATGCTTTCAATTGTTGGCTTAACCGTTTCCAACGACGCATATGGTCCAATTGTAGATAACGCCAAGGGTATTGCTGAGCAATCTGGGTTAAGTGAAGAGGTTATTGCAATTACGGATGAGCTTGATGCAGCTGGAAACACAGCAAAGGCGATTACGAAGGGTTTCGCCATTGGAGCTGCTGGTTTAACAGTAATTGCGTTGCTGGCAGCGTTTAAAGAGATTGCGGAGAATGCACTTCGAGCGGCAAATCCTGCCCTTCCGATAACTGATCCAAGGGTAATCGTTGATTTCAGCTTGATGAACCCGCTAGTTTTGATGGGTGCTTTAATTGGCGTGGCTTTGCCTGCAGTGTTCTCAGCGATGCTGATGCTTGGTGTTGGCAGAAATGCTGAGCGGATGATTTCTGAGATTCGGAGGCAGTTCCGTGAAATTCCAGGTTTAAAGGAGGGCAAGCCTGGTGTTAAGCCTGATTACGGACGTTGCGTTGACATTGCGACTGTAGGTGCAATTCGTGAGTTGATGCCTGCAAGTGTATTTGCAATCGTGGCTACGCTTGTGGTGGGCTTTGTCGGCGGAATCGAAGCGTTAGGAGGATACTTGGCTGGTGCTATATTGTCAAGTTTGCTGTTGGCGCTGTTGATGTCTAATGCGGGCGGGTTGTGGGATAACGCGAAGAAGCTGATTGAAACTGGCGTGCACGGCGGTAAGGGTTCTGATGCGCATAAGGCTGCGGTGGTGGGCGACACTGTAGGAGATCCGTTTAAGGATACTGCTGGTCCTTCGTTGAACACGATGATCACGGTGATGTCGCTGGTAGCTTCGCTGTTCGCCGCGTATATAGTGCAGTACAATCTGCTGAAATTCTTAGGCTTATAGCCTAATTTTTCATCTTTTTCTTGTTTTCGGGAACTGTTTTGCTCACGAGACTTAGACCCCTCCATAGTAGGTTCATCCAGCAATTGATTCTGTGAAAAGCTGAGCGTGCACTAGTGTTCTCCGCAGACTATACTCCCTCACTATCTACAGAATGAGTCCGTTAAGCTGAGTTTCAAATTGAACGAGAAAGGTTTTGGTAAGGGTATCCCTACCAAGTAGGGATGGGGGTACTAAAATTACAGGAAGTCACAAGAAGCAACGTTCAATACACGAGTTTTCTGCGACGTAAGTCTCGAGTTTCCAGACTCGATTAATCTTTGGTGCTTACTGTTGCCATTCGTTTTTCTAGCGGGGTCTGTTCTTGGGGTACTGATTGCACAATCTGGGCGATTTTGCCGAATTCGGTTGCCATTCCTGTTGAGGTTGCTACGGCTTTTTCTGAACGGTATTCCTGTGTGAAGCCTAGTGCTGCGCTGGCGATGACTATAGCGAAGATGATAATTGTGCTGTAGATTCTTCTATCGAATTTTCGTATATGCCAAGACCCAATGAGAGAAACATGGCGATGAGCAGAATAATCATGAGTATGTCGGGTAACTGGGACAGGAAGAGTTTGATGGGTGATTTTCCTTTTTCTTTCTTTAACTCGTTGGGCCCATACGTTGTGAGGCGCTGCTGGGCTTCTTCTTGACTTAACCCGCTTTAACTAACATTGAGCCCGTTAAGAGCTTCTTCGATTTTTAGTGCGTGATAGGACTTCGAGTTTGACAATGCTCTTCCTACTCCAATTTTCCAACTAAAATTGGCGTCTACACCTATAGGCTTTACTGAAAAAACCACCCAAAACCAAACATAAACAGCGATAACTGTTCCCGTATTGTAGTTGGGTTGGAGACGCCACCTAAGTAGGCAACCTATCGTTTGTCTACCTTTTTCCCTTTTTTATGCTTGGAGGCACTTTGACCTACCCCCTATAGGTATCTGCATAGAATTGCTATTAGGCATCAAATATGACGGCTGGCTCTCTACTGCTCTCTGCCAAGACCTACCCCCCTCTATTTATAGAGTCAACTGCCAAGTAGACGGCTGCTTGACTGATTTTTTACTACGAGTGTTAGCCCCTCTTGCTCTGCAGACCCCCTCCCCCTTTCCTGCATAGATTGACTATTAGGCATCAAATATGATGGTCAACCAATTGAATTGGCGCAGCAAATTAAACCAGAATTAGGTTAAGTACATCGGTGTTCTATGCTGGCGCTTATCAGTTGCGCTCACAATTAGAATTTTCAAAGAGAAACCATCCGACCACAAACACATGCAACCGTACGTCGAAAGGTTCTTAAGTGATTGGGTCTTTTTCCTAACGGCTATAGGATCTCCAACTTCACAGTTAAGCAGAGGCTTGTTCCATCAGGGACTGGCTTATGTGAACTGAAAAGGTTAAAATACCCGAATAGAGAGGTGAAAAGATATGGAAAACATTTACGCTGCAATGCTCCTTCACAAGGCAGGAAAAGAAATAAACGAAGAAACAGTCACAACCGTTTTGACAGCAGCAGGAATAACCGTTGAGCCAATACAAGTAAAGGCACTAGTCGCTTCACTAAGCGAAGTCAACATTGATGAGGCTATTAAAGCCGCGCCGACCATGATGGCAGCCGCTCCAGTAGCCGCAGGTGGCGCTCCAGCAGAGCAGAAACCAGCAGCAGCCGCTCCAGAGGACAAGAAGAAGAAAGCTGAAGAAGACAAAGCCAAAGAAGAAGCAGCGCTCGAAGGATTAGGCGCCCTATTCGGGTAAAACGCCAAACATCCTATTTTATATTTTAAATCTTATCCAAAAACCGTTTTTTGTTTTTACTTTGTTTAAGTAGCGCTTTCGCCACCGCAAATTTCAGAAGAGAACATCACTCATAACTAAATGATAAATCCGTGCATCTTACAGATGAACCTGAGCAGACAGGCTTTCACTGGGGGTATTTTCCAATTTTGCGACTGTTTTCTGTTTTCTTTCACTAAGCATCTTCGCTGCAACGGTAGGTAGCCATCCGAGAATTATTGGCAACGTGGCTGGAAGAGCATGGAACGCAGTCGGATTCAAGAGAAGAAGCTCAAAAAGTCCGAAGGACACGCTCATCGTTAGTACTGAAACAACCGCGGTTTTCCTGCCGAATTTTTTCAGCGTCTGTGTAGCTAGTATTCCTGCGAAGAAGAAGTCGCCCAGCCCAAGCCTCAGGATAAGAATGCTTCCTTCAACCGTGATGAACGGAATAGTTGGGAAAGCCACAAGCACCGGAAGACCCAGCCCAGAAACGGCGTTCGCCGCCTGCACCATCGTCCCAGTGACCCATACCAAGATAATGTCCATTAACGTGAGGAAACCCGCGAAGATGAACACTGTTTTCCACGTGAACAAAGTGCTCAAGTAAATCACTATCAGAAATGCAAAGATGAGACCGTAAACATCTAAGAGATACGGGAACCATATAGGCGTCCCACTGTAGAAGAAGAAAAGCAGCAGGAACAAGGCAGGCGACAAAGCGGCCACGTACCATTTCTGCTTCGCATCGACATTCTGCTGAGTGTATATCCACACGGAGAACGCGCAGAATGCTAAACCAGCAAACACCAAAGTCCCGATAACCTTCAAGTTGGCGGGTAAAACGCCGAAGAATCCAGCTGCCCCCGCCAAGATGCTGGCGACGACAAAAACCCCGCAGTAAAGCGTCATTCTTTTCTTTTTCATGTCCGAGAAAGCATACGAGACCGTGAACAGCAGTGATGAATATGAGAAGAGGAAAACAGCCATGATAGCCAAACTGGGAATGAAAACAACAATCGACACCGCAACCGTGATCATCGCAACCAACAAGGCAACGTCGCGATTTCGAAGTTCACGTTCTTCAACAGTTGATTTCAGTTTCGCTTCAGTCCTGTTACCCATAAACATAGCAACGAGGGTTACAATGAACAGTATCGCGGGCATGAGGATGTCGAAATACATAGCAGCACATAATCCACACGGGGATTTATCTCTTTAGCTATCGAATATCAATTATGTCTTAGCACCCTGCGTTTTCCAGATTCGCTGTAACCCCATAATTTTGAAGGTTTTCTGATCACGTGTTTATAAGAGTGGAAACCCCTCCATGCATGAAGAGTGTTCTTTTATCCGCCGGGCTGAACCTACTGTATAATCGAATCTTTTCAAAATAAATCAAAAGAGCGAGGTAAACAAAAATGTGTATACCTAGAGCAGGTTTAGTTAAAAATTGCAGAAGATGCAAATCATCAGTGCGAACTACTTGCACATTCAGAAAGAAACCAGTAAAGAAATTCTACACCGATAACAAGAAGAAAGGGGAAACAAAAACATAATCAAAATCGGCGACCACGCAAAATGCCCGCAATGCGACAGGATCAGCCGCATTGTATGGGTATCTCAAAACGGCAAAACCGCTGGAATCCAATGCACCAAAAATCACCGATTGACGAGCCGCCCTGCCTCGAAATTCGGCTCAAACGCACGTCCCCAATCTAAAGTCGACAGAAACATGATTTTCCTAATGGAAATCAAATAAGACATTGCCTCAGTCCTCGCAGATAAATCCAAACTATACCCCATAAAATCAAATCAATCGTTGCCAATTTTTTGTAACATTAAGACAGGGACCTGAAAATTCAGCTCCCAGTGACAATTCTACTTTTTAGTCTTTCAAGATGGGCGACTTTTCCGAGTGTAGCTCTTTCATGCATAGTTGGAACAAGGGCTTCACGCCTCGATAAAAACTGAATAAAAAAGGAAAAAAGGATTTTTGGAACGAAGTAAAGATGTTAGCTAAAACAGCTTAGTATCTTCGTGGTGGTCTTCGTTTCGCGTAGCACTCTCGGCAGTAAACTGGCCTGGTACCGTCTGGCTTGAATGGAACTTCACATTCCTTTCCGCAGTCAGCACAGGTTGCCTTGTGCGATTCTTTATTATACATACTCTTTTTCAACTCCTGTTACATTTCGCGCAAAACTAATTTTGCACAAACCCATTAGTTGCAAGCTATGGTTTAAACCTATCCATTCACAGAACTAGTTTTTATCGGGGGTTCGAGCGGTTTTCCATCGTAGAATAACGTATTATGAAACTTAAAGCCATATGGAATGATTAAGTGAACCAAGCTGCAAACCAGCATGCACTCACGAGGAAGCTTCAGCAGGCTTAATCTAGAGAGTTGAAGGATTCAACTTGCATAGTGAGCATATTTAAAAGCAAGTGTGGCCCTTAAAAGGGGTGTTATCACGGTGAAAAATTTTGCCTCAACCCGTTAATCTAAGAATAGTAAACTATCGAATAGGCATCAGGACACAGATGTCAAGGGAAATCTTAATTCAATTCGCCGACGCCGACTCCACTGCTCTGTCAAGCTCACTAATCGGAAAGAAAGTGGTTTGGAAGAATGAAAAAACCAAGCTTACCGGCCAGATTGTTGGATTCCACGGCAAGAAAGGCATGCTCCGAGCAAGGTTCAAAAAAGGAGTCCCAGGTCAAGCGATCGGCACGACAGTCGAATTAGTCAGCTAACCTTTTTTGTTCTCTTATTTGTTATTGCGATTAACCAAAGCCTGAACCAAAATTAGACAACACCAGCGCGTTTTTAGATGATAAACGCAAGCTACAAATGTACAGTTGCATACTAAATATTAGTGAATTTTTTGATTAAACTCAGGCGTTTTGATAGAACAGAATGTAGAAACTGCATGTATAAGGCGACTCATTACTGCTGGAATGAGTGCCCCTTTAATATTTGGCGAAATCCATAAAAACGCTTCTCATGTTTTGCCATTTTCCATCAATAAAAACCCATACACGTTGCTGAGATGCAGTTGGTTTTGGTTACAAAGAAAATGCAGGCGTTGTTCACTTGGTTCCGTTAGGATTCTTATTCAGCCATGCCAAAGCGAACGCTTCTGCTTTTGATTCTGTTGGGTATTCTGGCGAGATTTTCTCGCCTTTATCATCATCAGTCGTTTCTCTTGAGAACAGCAACACTAAGTAGTGTTCTCCAAACTCTTTCTTTTTGACAATAAGAGTCTGTCCAGTGGTTTCATTAATGAAGCCTCTCTGATTGTCCATTTTCCTCCAGCCCTTCACCAGCTTCATAAACAAAACCTCACGTAACAATCTCTAACTGCAAAGCACATCTGCATACGGGATTCCATTTTATTCGGGTGCGTGTGTGAACTTGTGGAAAACATTGGTGCGCACTTCCGCCTTTTTCTCTTGCATATGATCTCTTCGTCGCGCCCACGCTTGTTTGGGCTCAAAATTGGGGGTTTTTCCGACGCTTGTTTGTTGCCTAGACGCGTGATTTGAGAAGCACTCTCGGCAATAAACTGGCTTTCCTGCTGTAGGTTTGAAAGGCACCATTGCAGTTTTGCCGCAGCTAGTGCATTTTGCTTCAAACATGGTTTTTTGAGACATTAGATTCACCTCGGTTATCTTCGAAGGGTAATTGAAAAAGTAAATTTCCAATCATCACCCGTTGAAGAGGCTCGCGGTAGACATAAAGGTTGTTATCTCATATGGTGAAAGACTGTAAAGAATTCTCCATTTTTTCAATAAACTTTACTTTAGCAAAAACAAGAAGGGGAAGCCATTCTCGTCATCAAATTTCAAGTTTGAAAGTCGAATTGCACGTTCAGAATAGCTAGAGTTGCGAGAAGCGCTTCTTCAGTCCTAACGGTTTCCGTTCCCTGATTGGGCAAGGTGTTCAATACAAAATCCACCCAGTTATTCAAGTTCGCGCCTTCATCCTTAGCGATTTCGTGCAGTCCTCGTGTAGGCGCGCCGAATAATACGAGAATGCTGTTGGCTTTTTTCCATTTTCCCGTCAGCCGTTCTGCCGCGTCTTGGAACCGCGTGGCAAACTTGGAAGTGCCAATAGTCAGGTCAAACGGTTGATCTTCCAGAAGTTTACCTAATGAACGCCTCTCCACCGAAGTCGTGTACCCCCAATACTCGGGAATCTCATCGCGGTCAGCAACTTGAACTTCAACCCGCCCCGACACCTTCGCAATTTTCAAAGTTAAGCGCTTGTTAACATCCGCCTGCGCCTTGGGCAATAGCACAGGATGCTCAACGCCGATGTCCACCAGCATGCCCTCTGAGGCTTTGGACACTGTGACGCCTTCTCGGTAATCTCCGACCTTCAAGTCACGGGTTGTCCCTTTCAGCGGGTGATGCGGCGTCCGCAACGGCGGCAAAATCCCCGCGAACTGCAGCTCGGGCTTAAGCTCAAACAAGCGTTTCCGCAGGTACTGCGGCGTCTCCATGTAGCTGAGCAAGGCGGCGATGAGGTCTAGGTCTCTGCGCTGGTTGACTTTGGGGTCGTCAGCGTAAACTATGATCTCGTTTACCTTGAAGATGGCGGCGGCTCGTCCGATGCATCCTATTTTTGATGTTTTTTCTCGCAGGTGCGGCGTATCCGAGATAATTGATGCGGGTACAGCCACAACCAACCGTTTCTTTACCATTTTTCAACACTTTGCCCGCGTAGCATAAACTGTTTATTCCTCGTTCAGTTTAGAGAGTCAAAAATCAAATATAAACCTGCAGACAATTTAGGTTAGTTGGGAGATAGGTTGCCAAAGAATATTCTGGATAATATGGAGGAGTTTCGGAAAATCGACAGGAGCAACATGCTCCAGTTCTGCGTCGACGCGACAAAGCATTACAGAGAGTCCGCGAAAAACGCTGAAAAAATCAAGTTAAACTTTTCAAATCCTGAAAACATCATCGTCTCGGGCATGGGCGGCTCAGGAATCGGAGGCGAACTCCTCAAAGACTGGGCACGCGACAAGGCGCCTATTCCAATAGAAGTCAGCAAAGATTACTCGTTGCCTGCGTACGCGGGAAAAAAGACTCTTGTGCTGCTCGTAAGCTATTCGGGAGAAACAGAGGAATCCCTTAGCGCTTTCCTCGACGCCGTGAACCGCAAATGCATGGTTTACTGCATAACCTCGGGCGGTTCCTTGATGAAATTCGCTGAAAAGCTAAGTGTTCCCTACCTTCAGATTCCAGCTGGGATGCCGCCGCGTGCAGCACTGCCCCACCTGTTCGTGCCCCTGCTTAAGTGCATGGAAAAAACGGGCATGGTATCAAAAATATCTGGAGACCTTTCGGAAGCAATAACGCTCTTAGAGAAAGTCAGCAGCGAGAACGCGCCCGAAAAGCTATCGAAAGAGAATTTTGCGAAGACGCTGGCTATGAACCTCAGCGAGGCTGCGCCTGTGGTTTACGGCTTCGGCATCTACCGCGGGGTAGCAATGCGTTTCAAACAGCAGTTTAACGAGAACAGCAAGGTGCCCTCGAAGTGGGAGTACTTCAGCGAGCTTGATCACAACGAGATTGCCGGGTGGGAAGAACCAAGACAACTAGCAAAAGACTACGCTGCCGTGTTCATTAGGGACAAGGCTGAGCCCGTGGAGATTCGTAGCAGAATCGAAACCACCCAAGCGTTGATGCAGCCAGCCCTGTCGAAGATGTTCGAAGTGTGGACTCAAGGCAAAAGCAGCTTAGCAAAAATATTGTCAACCACCTGTGTGGGCGACTTCACAAGCGTGTACCTAGCAGTACTGCGCAAGGTGGACCCCACTCCAGTCAAGACAATAACGCACTTAAAAGAAAAGATTGAGCGAAGCGGAATAAAAAAGAAAACAATTCGTGAACTGGAGAAAATCGCCGCGAAGTAGCGCTTAAGTGTTCTCCATTATGAATCGCTTGAAAGCTTCTTCCGCGGCGTCAAGAGCCAGCATTTGCGGCGGATGCTTGAACCCGTAAGCGCAGATTGGCTCTATTGCACCTTTTTGTTTCTTGTTCAACGCCAATTTCATGGCGCGGATCACATCGAAGAGCACGCTACCAGCGTTAGGCGCGTCCACAGTTGAGAACTTAAGGTCGATCTGCATGGGTGCGTTGCAGAAGTAGACGCCGCTGATCCAGAAGTAACTATCACGCTTGTTCTGCAGGAAATCCACATAATCTGTCGAACCAGCCACAACCTCAGTCTTGTAAGGCAAGGAAGACGCCACGGACTCGGTTTTAATAGCACGCTTCGCATCGCGCGTCCTGTCCAACGTATCCATAGATTCTGTTCCCCCACCCACGTCCAACTGGTAGGTTTCGGTGATTTTCACGCCGTTCATGGAGAGCAGTTGCAGCAGGGTCTTGTGCAGTGCTGTGGAGCCAACTTGGTCAACAAGGTCGTCGCCAACTATAGGCAAGCCTACCTGCGCGAACTTTTTAGCCCACGCGGCGTTGCTGGCGATGAAGTTTGGCGTAGCATTCACGAAACCGCATCCTGCAGCTAATGCTTGTTCAGCATAGAACTCGGAAGCTTTCGCCGCGCCACTCGGAAGCAAGTTAATAGCAATTTCTGCTCCCGATTGCTTCAGTATCGTTGCAACGTCGGAGTCTGGTTTGCTGCTAATTTGCACGACGCTCTGAGTCGATTTGCCTATGCCATCCATCAGCGGGCCCTTTTGCACGATAACTTTGGTTAAGGGCACATCTGCGACTTTCGGAGCGTTGTTCGGCTTCGCAAAAATAGCATCAGATAAGTCTTTTCCGACTTTCCGCTCGTCAACATCAAACGCCGCAACAACCTGAATATCCTTAGAAGTTAGGCCTCCCAAGCGGGGATTGCGCAGACCACCGTAATCTTCCTTCTTCTCAGATTTGCCGTAGTATTCTAAGCCTTGGATTAGGGCTGAAGCGCAGTTTCCCACTCCGATTAATGCAACTTTTGTCTCAGGCAACAGTTAGCCACCTTCGTGTGGGCATTTCTATTTGCGATTGCCTTATAAAAGGCTACGCAGTCCTTTTGGCTGAACTGAGGCTTGCCTGAATCACCTAATAGGTTAAGTAGTGAGCGAAAAACAGGTCGCCCACTAGTAACATTTAATTTCTCAACGGCAATTAAGCTAAAAAGGGTCGGACATAAATTGGACGATATAGCAAAGCTTGACAAGTTCACAGCCGTCAACGAATTAGCACGTCGCCGAGGCTTCTTCTGGAATTCATACGAAATTTACGGCGGCGTGGGCGGCTTTGTAACTTATGGTCCTCTGGGCACAAGACTGAAACAGAATATCGAGAATAAGCTCAGAGAGATTTTCGTCAAACAAACCGGCATTCTAGAAATGGAGTCTTCCGTAATTACGCCAGGAAAGGTCTTTGAGGCTTCGGGCCACGTGGACCACTTCAAGGAGCCCATGGTTGAATGCGTCAAATGTAACAAGCGTTTCCGCGCAGACCACTTGCTGGAAGAGTACGCTAAGGTTTCTTGCGTTGAAGCGGAGAAAATGAGCCTTGAAGAAATCAAGAACGCTATCGAGAAGAACGGTATAACTTGTCCTGACTGCGGCGGCACCTTCAACCCGCCCCAGCAGTTCTTAACTATGTTCGTAACCACCATCGGGCCTTACTCGGGCGCCACAGGCTATGGAAGACCTGAAGCGGCACAGGGCATCTTCGTCGAGTTCAACCGCCTCTACGCGATGGCAAGAGAAAAACTTCCCTTTGGCGTTATCCAGATAGGTCATGCCCTGAGAAACGAGATTTCACCCAGACAAGGCCTGATCAGGCTTAGAGAGTTCACAATCTGCGACTTGGAGTTCTTTTTTGACCCTGAAGAACCATGCTGCCACCTGCTGAAAAAAGTGGAAAATGAGACGCTGCCTATTCTCTTAGGTGAATCGAGGCAGAAATGTTCTGAAGAAACCATTAAAATAACAGTTCGAGAGGCACTGGACAAGAAGATAGTTCGGTCCGAGTGGCAAGCTTTCTTTATGGCCATGGCAAAGAAATTGCTAGTTGAAATTGGCGTTCCAGTTGATAAACAGCGTTTCATCGAAAAACTCCCTTGGGAAAAAGCGCATTATTCAAGCCAAAGTTTTGACCAAGAGGTGTATCTTGAGCGTTATGGTTGGACTGAGGTCTCTGGGCACGCTTACCGCACAGATTACGATTTGGGCTGCCACATGAAAGCCAGTGGTGCCGACCTCCGCGTTTTCAAAGAATACGAAAAGCCCGTTGAAACTGAACAGCTAGTCGTAAAAACCGTGATGGCGAAGCTTGGTCCAGCATTCAAGAAGGAAGCAGGTAAAGTTGCGGAGTTGCTTGCTAAATCTGATCCAGAAGTGGTTGAGGCTGCTCTGAAAAAGGATGGCTTCTTCATGGTTGAGAGTTATAAGGTTTTACCTGAGCATGTGGGCATCGCCAGCCAGAAGACTACGGTGCGGGGAAAACGTTTCATCCCGCATGTTGTGGAGCCCAGTTTTGGCTCTGACAGGCTCTTCTACGTGGCGTTGGAATACGCTTACGGCGTGAAAGATGACCGAGTCGTCATGAGTTTTCCAAGGAGCATAGTTCCGACGCAGATTGGCGTTTACCCCTTGATGAGCAAGGACGGCTTAGAAGAAAAAGCACTGGAAGTGCAAAAGCAATTGACTCAGGAAGGTTTCACGGTTGAACTTGATGAGACAGGCTCCATTGGCAGACGCTACGCGCGCGCAGACGAAGCTGGTGTGCCCTTAGGCGTAACGATAGACTATGATACGTTGAGTGAGGACACAGTCACCATCAGAGACCGTGACTCATGGCGACAAGTCAGGAGCCAAATTAAAGACTTACCTGAACTATTGCACAAGTATTTCCAAGGAAAAATCAGCTTTGAAGACTTGGGCAGTTTAGTGGAAAGTTAAGGTAGCTTTTTTAATGCACCTGCACACTAGAAGTTTAAATTTAACAGCGAAGAATATGGCGGGAAAATGAACTTTGGTACTTCCAGCAGAAACAGAAGAACGCGTGAAACGTAGAGCATTAAGTGCATGTCAGGATAACCTACGCAAGGTGCTGGAGGTCACTCGAAAAATCCCTCAGATGGCGGAGCACTTCGCGAAAGGCGACAAGGCATCAGCCAGGCAGCTTTTCAGCGAGATTAAAAAGGGCAAAGAAGAAGTAATCAAGGCAAGACAGATGGTTTCTCAGGAACTAGCCGAAATCGGCGCCATTCTCCTAAGCCGAGAGGACTTCCTCAGGTTTACCAACTTGTCAAGTGAAATCGCAGATTTTTCCGAAGGAATCGCTTTTTACCTTGTCGAAATAATGGAGCACAACTGGAATGTCCCAGCCGATGTAAGGAAGGATTTGCAGAAGCTCGCTGACGCGGTTCTTGACACAGTGCTCAAGCTCAGGGAAACAATGATGGTTTTAAGCTACGGGTCAGCGAAAACCTTGGAGAAAGCTAAAGACGTTGAAATCGCCGAGAGAATTGTGGATGAGCAATACCGCGTGTTAGCCATAAAAGTACTCAGCAGCAAACTTGACCTGCCCGCAATGTTCATGATGAGAGATGTCCTTCAACTCCTCGAGAACTCGGCTGACAAAGCTGAGGACGCCGCAGACGCTGCAAGAGTTCTTTCCTTCATAATGTGAACGAAAGGCGACTTGCCCTCATGTCTAAGAAAATCAAGGTTGAATTAATCGAAAACTTCCTGATTGTTTGGGACTCTGCGGAAGGCTCGGAACTGTACAAGATGGGGTACTATGGCAAGCCGCTGGGGATTTCAAAGCCGAAAATTCCAGAGTTCAACGTCCCTTTAATCTTGGATTTGATGGAAGGCGTGTACCTCGCTGAGAAAGGCACAATAGCGATTTACGCGGATTCAGGAAAAACAAAAGTGGGCTTGACGAAGCTGCGGCAGAAAGCCAAGCAGTTGTACGAAGAGTTTGATGAGAAATATGCTGTTTACGAGGACCTTAGGGAAAGCGGATTGATCGTCACGCCGGGGATAAAGTTCGGATGTGATTTTGCAGTCTACAAGTATGGCCCAGGCGTGGAGCACGCTCCCTACATGGTTTCCGTTAAAACGGCAAGTTCGGATATTTCGGCTACTGAAATTGTTAAGGCGGGGCGGTTGGCGACGACCGTGCGGAAACGGTTCATCATCGCTGTGCCGGGATTGGGCGCTGAGACAGTGAAGTATTTGATTTTCAAGTGGTTTAAAGCTTAAGCGTTGGCTTTTTGAGTGATTAGTTTGCGATGAGGATTTGGTTTCGGAAGTCTCCTCGCACGTATTGATGGGGGTATATCTTTGACGCTGCGAGCGTGCTGCCTTCTTCTATGGTGACGTCGTCTGCTATTACTGAGACTTCGCTTATCTTGGTCTGTTTTCGCTGGCTTGAAAGCACTGTTGAGTGCCTGCCGACTATACTGTCTATGACTTGGGCGTTTTCGCCGATGATAGCTCTGTCCATGACTGCTGAGTTTTCCACTACTGCGCCTTTGCTGATTCTGGTATAGTTGTCGATGCACGAGTTCACTATTCTTACTCCGTCGTCTATTTGGCAGTGTCTTCCGATGAGGACTGCGCCTTCGATGTCTATTTTGCCCTGTTTTATCTTTTTGACGATTTCCACTCTTCTTTTTTCGGCGTCGTTGCTTTCGCCTTGAACCCATATCTGCTGGTCTGGGCTGATTCTCCCGCCGAAATCGGTCAGCATACTGAAGCCGCCGTGGAGCAGGTTTTTCATGGCTTCCAAATAATTCTTTGGCGTGCCAACGTCGAACCAGTTTCCCTTCAACGTGTAGCCGTAAACTGGGCGCCCTGTCTGAGTCATGTATGGTATGAAATCGTAGCCGAAGTCTAAGCGGTGTTTCTCCTCGATTATCTGCTTGACGCCTTTCTCTTTGAAGACCTGTTTTATCTCAGGTGAAACAACGTATAAGCCTGTGTTAGCGAGGTTGCTGGGTGCATCTTTAGGTAGCGGTTTCTCGACGAAGCATCGGATGCGGTTGTTCTTGTCAATGTCGGCTATGCCTAGGCCTTCGACGTTTTCTACTTCTCTGAGCACTATGGTCATGATGGCGCATTTTTCCTTGTGAAACTGTATGAGGTCTTTGACGTTAATGTCGAATATGTTGTCGCCTTGCACTGCGAAGACGAGGGAGTTGATGTCATAGTATTCCATGTTTATTCTTGCAGAATCTGCGCTTCCGAGGTCTTCCACGTTGGGCTGGTATTTTATGTGGACTCGCGGTTTGATGTTGTATCGCGCGGAGAAGCCGATACCTGACTCGAAGTAATCGTACAGGTCCCTGTAATTAGTGTAGCCTTTCACGCCGAAAATAAAGTGCCGTATTCCTTGGGCTGCCAAGGGCAAGAGTGAGAATTCAACCAGCGGTCTGTTTAGCAGCCTGAGGCAGGCTTTGCTTGTTTCCGCTGTTAGGGGTAGCAGGCGTGTTGCTTTTCCACCCACTGGGATAATTACTCGTATTCTTTCTGGGGCGTAGTTGTCGCCAACTAGAGGAGCGTAGTTGTCACCCAAAAGAGTTCACCCATGAAACTTACATCACTATTCCCGTGGAACGTATTAAACTTTCCAAAAGACGCTCGCTAAGCGCTTTCCCTCGAAGTACGACGGGGTTCTTCTCTTGAGGCCGTTGTGCTATTTTTTGACTATAACTATTACCGCTATCATGGAAGAGGCGGAGGCATCGCAGCTTTGATCTTCAGTGTGATAATAATCGTAATTGGTCTCAGTTTTCTGCTGTCGGCAGTCTATGGTGTATCCATACCATGGTGGCCAATCATCATAATCATAGTTGGCGTTTGGCTCATTGCCCGCGCGGTTATGTGGCGACGCAGAAGCTAGGCAGCAACCAGCAACCTATTTTTCCTTTTTTTCCTGTTCAATCCAATAAATACTGAATAGTCTATGATGCACGTTTGTTCACTTTCTTGCACAAAAGAGTTATATTAATTTCTGCTGAAAGGTGTAGTTCATTAATGGAGTAAGAGACCATGGTGAAATACATTTTCGTCACAGGCGGAGTTTTAAGCTCAGTTGGCAAGGGCATATTAACTTCTTCAATCGGCAAGATGCTTCAAACACGCGGGTTAAAGGTTAATGTCATAAAAATCGACCCTTACGTGAACGTTGACGCGGGCACCATGAACCCGTACATGCACGGCGAAGTTTTCGTGACAGACGACGGCGGCGAAACCGACTTAGACTTGGGCTGGTACGAGCGCTTCCTCGACCTAAGCCTGAAGCAGGAGAACAACATCACCACTGGCCTCGTTTACAAGTCCGTAATAGAAAAAGAGCGCCGCGGCGACTTCCTAGGACGATGTGTCCAAATCATTCCCCATATTACTAACGAGATTAAACACCGCCTGCGCGCCATCGCCAAAACCTCAAACGCTGAAGTCGTACTCACCGAGGTAGGTGGAACAGTAGGCGACATCGAAGGCTTGCCCTTCTTGGAAGCAATCCGCCAGATGCGTTTGGAAGAGGGATACGAGAACACGCTTTACGTTCACGTTGCTTTGGTTCCAATCTTAGATGTCACGATGGAGATGAAAACCAAGCCGTTGCAGCACAGCGTGAACGAGCTGCGGCGTATCGGTATCCAACCTGACACCATTGTTGCCCGAAGCCCAAAAATGATAGATGCTGAAGCCTTGCGGAAAATCGCGTTATTCGGTACCATTCCGGAAAGTGCTGTGTTTTGCAGTTACAATGCGAACTCCGTGTATCAGGTCCCGCTTATCCTCGACAAGCAGGGAATGGGAGACTTCATATGCCAAAGACTCGGCTACTCCTGCACTAGTGCGGATTTCGCGGAGTGGAAACAGTTTGTAGATGCGATAGTGAAGCCTGAGCACGAAGTCAAAATTGCCTTAGTGGGCAAATATGCAGGTTTGACGGACAGTTACGTCAGCATGAGCGAAGCACTAAGGCATGGCGGTGCAGCCTGCAAGACACGCGTGTGCATCTCGTACTTGGAAGCGGAAAAGTTTGAGCAGAACCCACAGTGCATAGAAGACCTGAAAAACTATGACGGAGTCTTCGTTCCCTACGGTTTCGGACCTAGAGGAACGGAAGGCAAGATGGCTGCGGTTAAGTTCGCCAGAGAAAACGACATTCCCTTTTTAGGCATATGCTACGGGTTCCAGATGGCAGTCACCGAGTTTGCCCGAAACGTATGCGGTTTAAAGGACGCGAACAGCACCGAGATTAACCCGGACTCACCGCACCCCGTTATTGACCTTATGCCTGAGCAGCGAGGAATAGAGTACAAAGGCGCTACAATGCGTTTAGGCGCGCACAAAGTCATACTGGAAAAAGGCACCATGGCGTACAACCTGTACAAAACTGAAGAAGTACGCGAGCGCCACCGCCACAGGTTCGAAGTCAACCTTGACTACTACGAGGTTCTAACGAAAAACGGTTTGGTCTTCTCAGGCAAGAGCACGGACGGCAGACGAATGGAAACACTGGAGCTTCCTGACCGTTACTTCTTCTTTGCATCGCAGTTCCACGGAGAATTCAAAAGCCGCCCTGGCAGAGCTTCACCTGAATACTACGGTTTCATCAATGCTTGTTTGAACAAAAAAATGGGTAAGCCAAAGCCCACGTTTTCCTGATTTTTTCGCGTGTTAATTGGCTTCGTTTTGCGGATGCTTTGCGGGCTCACTGTGGGAGAGAGCCGTATTGTCTAAGTATCTTTGCCTGCTCATTGGGTGGGGTGGCAGAGTTCTTCCATCGTTGACATCATTGCTGGAACAGCGAACATGACGTCATTTGCGGTTAACACGCCCACAAGTTTGTCGCTTTGGGTTACTGGGAGGTGTTTGATTTTCCAGTGCTTCATGAGTTTAACTGCTTCTTCCACAGTTGCATTGTCGTCGATTGTGACCAGAGGGTTAGTGTATATCATTCTGGCTATGACTGCACTGGGCGTTAAACCTTGACTTACGAGTCGGATTAGGATGTCGTGTTCTGTAATGATGCCTGTTGGTTTTCCGCTCTGCACCACCATCATGTAGCTTAAGTCGTACTTGGTCATTGTTGCAATTACTTCTGCGACGCTTGTGTCGTTCCGCACGACGTGCACATCTTTGGTCATGATGTCTTTTACTAGGACATTGCTTGCCATTTAGATTCCTCTAACGTCTATGACAGATGTCCTAGTCATTTATCTATTTTTTGTTACTTTCAATTCGCTTAAAACGCGCGTCAAGGTTTAAGGGTGTCCTTTTCATGGTTTATTTATAGAGAGAGAAAGATTTGAGCCAAAAAGACTCAGAAGCCGTTGAAAGGTACAGCAGAAAATTGGAAACAGCTGTGGATTATGCTGAAGTTTGGCAAATTGTTAAGGGTACCGTGGACGACGCCTTGAACAAGCGTGGGGGAAGTATGATGCTGTTTTTGGATGACCTGCCGCTTCAGATTGGAGCTTATTTCCCCGTTGGAACTAACAACATCGTGTTGAACAGGCATTTAGTGGAAATCGTGGAAGCTACATTGAGCAATAAGCGGGTGGTGAACGCGTTAGTTTACAATTTGCTTTTGCATGAATACTTGCATGCTTTGGGCGAATTATCAGAGGTTAAAGTTAGGCGACAAGTTGTGGTGGTTGCGCAGAAGTGCTTTGGTGAAGACCATGTTGCCACTGTTCTAGCCCGCAAATCGCCATGGGTTCTACTGAAGAATATTCCTCTTGAAGGAGCCAATGCGCCTAAACGTGTTATGCAGATTGTGAGGAATTTTGAAAAAACTCAAAGGTACATAGTTTGAATCATAGCAAATGAAGAAATTGGGTTTGAGGGTTATGCTGGGACTTGAACGGTGATTCATTCAATTGGAGAAAGAATGAAAACCCTATGCTTGCCATCTGTAACTTTTCCGTCCATAGTCCTTTCAGCACCCTCTCACGTATTTTTACTTTTTTTCCTGCGTTTTGTGACTAAAAAAGGGGGGAAGGTTGTTGTTTTTAGACGTTTACTTGCGTTTTCTTAAGACGAGCGCTGCGACTGCTACTACGACGATGATGACGACTGCTGCTGCCGCGATGACGTACATGTCAGTGCTTGGACCTGCTTCGGGCTGTGGCGCTGGTGAAGGTGAAGCTGTAGCTACTGGAGTTGAAGTTGGAGTCGATACTGGAGTGGGTGTTGGAGTTGCTACTGGTGCGGGTGTTGCTGCTGCTGGACCAACTCCCATGTAGGTCATATCATATGAGCCACCGTAAGAATTGCTTCCTGCAAACGTAGCTGTAATCTGGTATGTGCCCTCCACTGGTGGAATCCACATTAAACCGTAGCTGCCGCTGACGTCACTTGTCGCTGTGCCGATGGTTTGTGAGTTACCGTTGGGGTCAATAGCTGTCAACGTTACGGGGACACCAGTTGCGCTGCTTGGGAATGGCTTCTGTTCGTACATGTACTCCATCCAAGGGGTCATATACGCGTCTGAGATTGCGGGAGTGTCTTTCGCGCCTGGAGACTGGTCAGTTACTGTACCTGTAATCATTACACCGGTTCCCTTTGGAACTGCGACTTGTGGGGCTGCTACTGTTGTCGTGGTTGGTCCTTTGCCGAAGGTGTATATTTGTCCGTCAAGCGAGTTGAGTGAGGTGTAAATGCCGTCTGCAATTGCACCCATACGCAGCTTTCCAGATATGGTCCACAGCAAAGTGCCGTTGTAAGCGTCGAAGCACCATAGTTTGCCTCCTCTCCACGGGACAGCGTCAGGCGAGTGTTCATCGTTGGTTATGTAGATTTTGCCGTCAGCAATGTTGAAACCATTGTATACTGGATATTCGCCGTATGGTGTTTCGAATCCTGTGCTTCCAAAGTATGTATCCCAGACTAAATGTCCGTTTGTGGTGTCGTAAGCTCGAACGTGACCGTCATAACCTGCTTCGTAGAGCATACCGTAAGCGATGTACCATTGCCAGTTGAAGCTTGCCCATCCACTCGTGTAGGGTTCAGTTACCCACAGTTCCGCTCCTGTTGTTATGCTGTAAGCGTGGAATAGCAGTTTGCTTTCGTCATACAATGTGTAGATGCCGCTATCCATAGGTCCCTGGATAAAGAATGTCTCTAGAATACCAGTTCGGTTGGCAACCCACAGCGGATTAAGCGTAGTTGGGTATGATCCGCCTGATTTCTTCATGGAACTAACGTCGTAAACCATCTGGACATAGGTGCTTGGAACCGTTGAGGAATCAGTGTATTGTGCAAGGGCGTATCCGTTCTTGACTATTTCAAGGGCGGTTCCCGGTGGAACTTGGGGTATTGTAACGCTCCATTCGATACCTGTATTGCCATTGTATACTGCGCCAATCGTTGGACCCCACGTGTCTATGAATCCTGCCGTGTAGAGAACTTTGGTTGAATTCCACAGAGTTAGTTTATTGGTGGCAGAGTTAAGACTGTAGCATAGGATTTCGCCGTTCTGACCAAAGATAACAGTGTTTACGCCGAATCCTCCTGCGCCACCCCAAGTAACGTTTGCCATAGTTAGCATGTAATTTCCGGTCCATGCGTCATACATCTTCCAAGTGTTGCTTGCCATTGCGAACAGGCCGCCTGGACCTGTATCCCATAAGTATGCGAGGGCGCCGTGTTCGTTCGGGTTGTCAATTTCCACGACTTGAGCAAAGTTTATGTTGGTGTTGTTTAGAACCCAGATGTCTTTGCCTGTATATAGGTCAACGCAACGAGTATCGTAAGTAGTGCTCTGGTCCAAGTAATGTTCTTGGAAAATTATTCTTCCGTTGAGTATTATTGGATTATAGTGTTCTTCATATGACAGCCCTTGGTAGTAGGTTTTGTCGCCGAAAGGTCCTCCTACTACGCCTCCTAACATGATGGGTCTAGTCCAGAGTATGTGTGCAGTGTTAGGTGCGGTAGTGTATGGGTTGAAAGCTGCGTTTCCGCTACCGAAAGAGCGGCTTAAAGCATCGTAGCCTTGCATGAGCCAATTGCCAGAGATTACATTCCAACCTTTGTTTTCACCGTACACTGGACGCGTCCAGTAACCAGTTGGAAGCGGATTGTTCGCGGAAGGCAATATTGGCTGTTCCTGTACTGTGACGGTTATTACTGGGCTATCGCTGGGTTTGTAGGTGTTGTCGATAACTGTCGGAGGACCAAAGAAGCTCATCATTGTACCATTAATGCGTTGCCCAGGGAAATGGGTTTGCAGTTTGTATGTGCCAGCTGTAGTGGGAACGTAGTTAAACCAGCCGTTACTCGTAGGGTCAGCGGTTAATCCTGACTTAGTTTCGATTGTCCCGTCAGGTTTTGTGATAGTAACGGAAAAACCTGTGAACATGGTTCCTTGGTTGTATGCAGCAGCTGTTGGCGAGACCTTGTCAAGTCTAAAGGTTACAAGCAAGTTTTGACCAATTCCAATGGGATTGGGGGCTACGGCAATGTAGGAATAGGTATCGATCATCTGTGTCGCCGCATTAGCAGATGGAATTGATGTAAATACTGCAGTAACACTTAACATCATAATAATGGCTATTGCAATTGACATTTTGTTTACGTTATGAATTTTCATTTTTTTCTCTCCTTTTTCTGTGGGTCCTAGTTCTTTTCAAACATGTTTTAAGCATTTGTAATCAGTAGTACTTGTGACAATCCTAAAGCTTAAAACTAAAACGTTTCATAGTAGAGAGATAACGCTGAGTGGGAAGTGCCTTGGTTGCTTCAGGATGAATACGTTCAGTCCTTGATGGATTTGGGTCTCACCCTTGTGCAGGCCAAAGCCTACCTTGCCCTTTCCAGATTAGACAATGCAACCATAAAAACAATATCGAAGGCTTCAAACCTTGCCCGACAAGACGTCTACCGAATAATGCCCATACTTCAAAAAATTGGTCTGGTAGAACAAATAATTACTACACCAACCAAATACAAAGCTATTCCGATAAAAAACGGCATCTCCAGCCTACTTCAACACAGGGCACGGGAACAGGCAGAGTTGCAGAAGAAAACCGCAGAACTGCTGAATAACCTTCAAGATGACAACTTCAAGACACTTCTTCCAGAAGAAGCGCCCCAGTTCGTAATAACATCCGAACTATCGCTTCTCTTTAAAAAACTCATGAATGGAACCCGCGCCTCTCAAATTAGCATAGATTCTGTAGGCACTTGGGAATCTTTTGAGGGCGTTGTGTCGAACGGCTTCCAAGACTTTAAGAAAGCACTGAAAAGAGGCGTAAGAATCAGGTCAATTACAGAAAAACCATCCAATGAAAAACAAATACCCAGTTGCCTCGGGACCTTGAGGAAGCATCACTTATACGAAGTCAGATTCATTTCCGCTCCCGCTCCTGTTACAATGGTGATATTGGACAAAAAAGAAATGAACATTTGTATATCGAACCCAGATGGAAGAGCAATGTCTAGTTTATGGTCAAACAACCCTGTTATCTTGGAGCTAGCCACTAACTACTTCGAAGAAATTTGGAGCAAAGTCTCCCGCGACAAGGGAGAAGAACCAGAAACAGTTGTTCACCAAATAATCAGTCCAGTACCTAAAAATTAAGCCCACATAAACAACAGGGGGTAATCGCTTTTTCTTGAGCAATCAATCTGGGCTGGGTTCAATCTATATGTAAGGGAGAGGGGTAGCCTCTGCAGAGCACACATCTCAGTTCTTCGCGCGAGTTTTTCGAAAAATAGCATTTCTGCGACTGGATGCGATAATAGTCTAACGTGGATTTGGGCAAAACATATAATTGCAATGTAACATCCATTTTGCGGTAATCACTCAGGTCGCTAGAATTCGATGGATACAACTAGACCGAAGCTAACACGCAAAACAGTGCTGCTGCCAATAGTAGGCTTAGCTGCGTTCTTCCTGTACATTCTCCTCTTCAACGTGGATATTCCAGAAATAATAGCCACTGCAGGACGCGCAGACCCAGCCATATACTTCGCCGCCGTACTGATTAGCCTCGCAGAAATCTTCTTTTATGCAGTCTCTTGGCAAACCATACTCAGCGCACTTAGAGTCAAAATCTCCGTCGCACGGTCTTTACTTTACGTATGGTACGGAATATTTATGGATATAATAATCCCAGCTGAATCCATAAGCGGCGAAGTATGCAGAATATACCTAGTCAACAAGGAACAATGCGGAACAAGCGGCAAAACTGTAGCCTCAGTGATAACGCAAAGGATCTTAGGTATGGGCATCAACGTCGTCGTTCTATTAATGGGTATAGTTTTTCTTTTTGACGCAGCCCAGATTAGCCCCATCATCTTCAATCTAATTGTACTATTCACAGGTGCGATAACTTTCATTCTAGTTCTGCTGATGCTGCTTTCGTGGAAAGAAAACTGGAGCATAAAAATAATTGACAGCCTAATACGAATCGGAGATTTTTTAAGCAGAGGAAAATGGAAACAAAAACTCTCTTCCATGAAAGAAGAAGCATTAGGCGCTGCAAAAATCTTTCATGACTCAATGAAAGAATTCGCGCGCAACCCCAAAATGCTCATCCTACCAACATTTCTCCTTACCCTAAACTGGATTTCCAGCCTAGCTATACCTTACCTCGTTTTTCTTTCATTAGGGTTTCAAGTTTCTTGGACCGTTATTTTCATTACTTCCTCAATAGTTGTAGCCGTTAAATCCATACCAATTGGCATACCCTTCGAGGTTGGGCTTCCAGAAATAACCATGACCACGCTGTACACGTCGATGGGTGTTCCACCTGGAATAAGCGCCACGTCAACCATCCTTAGCAGAATCCTCACGCTTTGGCTCAGATTCGGAGTTGGCTTTGCAGCCCAGCAGTGGATCGAATTGAGACCCGTGATGGTTCCAGCCAATGGTAATATTACTCAAAAAGCCTAAAATTGCGGCTTCGCTTTATTCTACATCAAGGCAAAAGAATGGAAATAGACATTGTAGATGCATCAATTCGACTTCTATATGAACTCTACGAAATAGAGAAACAATGCTTCAAGATAGAAGCCTTCTCAAAACAGCAAATAGCCTACCTGTTAACTGGCTACAACGTCATAAGCTTGGCTGCACGAGTGAATGGCGAAATAGCTGGGTTCATAATAGGACAAATTGACATTGAAAACAACCTACCCATCGGACACATACTCACAATAGACGTTGCGCCACGCCACCATCGAAAAGGAATAGCCCAACAACTACTACGCGAAATCGAAGACATATTCAAAGCGAAAGGCATCAAAGAATGCCGCCTAGAAGTCCGAGAAGACAACGCCGCAGCATTAAACCTGTACCTGAAAGCAGGGTACAAAAAAGTCGCCAAACTCGAAAACTACTATCCAAACGCTCACGGATTGTGCCTAGTAAAAAACTTATTCTGACGGCAAGTTTGAGTGCACCAAACTTTACATAGGGGCATTCAATCTCAAGTTCAATCCTTAAGGTTCTGGACCAATTCTGAACACAAACCCTTAAAAACTTTAAAGTCGCCTACTTACATGGGAGCAAATGGGAGATTTGTCTAAAAAACAAACCACTGAGCAAACAATTGTGAGGACAATAATTGTTTTGATCCGGAACACAACCTGGCGATGTGGAAAACTGGAACGCTCCATCGTAAAACACCTCCACAAGCGACACGAAAACTTTGGCAAATCCGAAATGTCAGTCAAGGACATGATGCACAACTTGAACTTAGCTGGCGAGAAAAGAAACGAGTTCTTGGATGCCCTCAGACGCTTGGAAAAAAGGAATATAGTAAGACTGCTCTAAACTCGGCAGTTGTCCTCTCAACGAGCTTTTTTTTATTTTACCCGCTTCTTCGCGCTTCCAATCCACATCTTTACGATTTTCGGCGAAACATTAAGCTTCGTAGCCAAGTCTGAAGCAGACGCCTCAGCCAAATCTTTAACGCTGTTTATCCCGTTAGCCTTCAATTGAACTGCTCTGTTTTCGTTTATGCCCCTTATCTGTGTAAGCTCTACTGCTATTGCCTCTACTGTAGGTGTTGTTATTTGTGCTGTAGGTGGCGCTTCAGTCACGACTGGTATTTCCACGGTTGGGGCTTCGACTTTAGGTGCCTCAACCACGAGAGGAACTTCAACTTTTGGAGCTTCTGCTATGGGTACTTCCATGGTTGCTGCTGCTTGCGGAACAGTTGGAGATACTGCTTCTTGCGGCATAGAAGCTGTTGTCGGGTAAGCTGTGACTGCTTTAACTTTTGGTCTCAAATAGTAACCAACGCTGGCAAGCAAGAGTCCTAAGACAACTGTTGACACGACATAGAGGCTTCTTCCATCTTGTTCAGTTACAATGGCGAAAGAGACTGCTGTTATAAGGAAAAGCACTATTGCTAACGCGTACATGGTATAATCCAAACGCACGGTATCATCCCTAGCCCACCTATCTACATTGGAACCGCTTAAATAATTTTCTGCTCCATGAGAGGAAACGCAATCTCCATGGAGGAAGCGCGGGCTATTTTAGGAGTTGGTCTTCGCTTGGGGGCGATTTTATTAAGCCTTTTTTCATGAGCAGTTTCGTTGACTCGCGGGCATTTTGAATAATTGCTGAGGCTCGCTCGTAGAGTTCTTGCCTGCTGGGTTTCACTCTGGCTACTCCCTGCTCAATTGACTTAAGCGCGCAAGCTACGGCTTCCCTTGGGAAAACTTCCCACTCTTCCATCCGCGGCAATATATCTTTCTCGTGCATTCCGCGCTCTTCTGCGAACTTTGCGAGTTCCTGAGCTGCTGCGATGCACATGTCATCCGTCACCGTCTTGGCTTTCACGTCTAGTACGCCGCGGAAAATACCTGGAAAACCCAGGCTGTTGTTGACTTGGTTGGGGAAATCGTTTCTGCCTGTAGCCACGATTCGTGCACCTGCAGCTTCAGCTTCCCACGGCCAAATTTCAGGAATCGGATTGGCACACGCGAAGATGACAGCGTCATCCGCCATCGTCTTAATCCACTCTGGCTTAATGGTTCCAGGACCTTGCTTTGACGCTGCAACCACCGCGTCCACACCTTTGAACGCTTCCGTTATGTCGCCTGTTCTGTCTTCACCGTTTGTTTTCTGGGTTAACTCGTATTTCCACGGGTCTTCCTCTTTAGTTATGTCTTTTCTGCTCTTGTGAACAACGCCTTTCGTGTCGACCATTATAATGTTGCCCGGTTTAACACCCCATTTTATCAGAACGTATGCAGTGCGGATGTTCGCCGATCCAGCACCGATCAATGTTATGAGAGTTTCACGCGGCTTCTTCCCAACTATCTTGAAAGAGTTAATCAAACCTGCCAGAATCACAGTTGCCGTTCCCTGCTGGTCATCATGCCACACGGGAATACTCAGTTTATCTCTTGCCTTCTCCAAAACATAGAAACACTTGGGTTTCTCTATGTCTTCTAGGTTGATGCCGCCAAAAGTTGGCTCCAACAGCTCACAGGTGCGAACAATCTCGTTTGGGTCTTTGGTTTTGAGGCAAATGGCAACTGCATCGACGCCGCCAAGATACTTGAACAGCATGGCTTTGCCCTCCATCACGGGCAGGGCTGCTTCAGGTCCAACGTCGCCTAAGCCCAGTACACGTGTGCCGTCAGTGACTACAGCCACGGAGTTCCAGCGGTTCGTCAACTCAAAAGACTTGTCGGGGTCAGCTTGGATTTCTCTGCACGGCGCAGCAACACCTGGAGTGTACCACACCGCAAAATCGTTTGGGCTTGTGATGGCGCATTTAGGCATTACCTGCATTTTGCCCTCGTAAAACCTGTGCAGCGCAGGAGCGATTTGGGCAGGTTTTTTGGCTTTCGCCAGCAACTCTTCCACGGTAGGTTTTGCATCTTTCTTGGCAACCATCTTGGCGTGTCACCTTTTCAGGGTGAAATGACACTGCATCAGATTTTAAAGTTTCCTTTGGAGAACAAATCATCAATTACTAGCAAAAGGCGAAATCCGCGAGCATATTTGGAGCCTATTAGAAATAGCATGCAGAAGGGGGGGTAGGGGGGTAGGTCAAAGTGCCTTCCTGCTGAAAAAAGGGTGGGGGCGGGGTAGCAAAAACTATAGGGACCTATCAGAGGTCAAAAACAAAGAAACGGAAAAAGAATTAATTATAAAAAAGCTAAAAAAAAGATAAAACTTGTGGGATCAGTATCTTCTATCCCTGAATCCGCCGCCACCAGAGCCTCTTCGGTCTCTGCCGCCGCCGAATCCGCCGCCGCCTCGTCTGTCGCCGAATCCGCCGCCACCACTGCGTCCACCGCCGTAACCGCCGCCTCTGAATGGTCGTCTTTCTTGTTCGTATGCTTTGCTGGAGACGTTGTTTTCGGAGTTTACTTCGACTGTTAGTGGTTCTTTTGCTGGTTCGAGTTTTCCATATTTGCCGATGTTGAGGCGTATATTGCCTTTGAAGAGTGTGACGTAGCCGTTTTCTACGCGTATGGTGTCGTTATCGTTTACTTTGGTGATGTTGTCGTCCCATAGGGTTAGGTAGACTACACCTGTTTCGTCGCCGACTAGTGCGTCGCAGACTTTGTGAGCTGAACCGTCTCTGCCCATTGGGATTTCTCTGATTTCGCTTTTGGAGACTACTTTTGCGGTTACGTTAACTGCTCTGGATTGTGGGGTTAACTCGCCGACTTTTGCTTCTACTGGTTGCCTTTTGTTTTCGAAAAATCCTTCGACTGCCAATCTAATTCAACCTTTGTGTATTTTGACATCACAAGTAGACTGTCGGCTGTTCTTAAGTTTTGCGGTGTTTTGGCTTGACAGCTTTGCAGTTGGGGACATGCAGGAGGGGAACTTGCTGAATTGTGCCTGTTCTATTCTGCTCTTCAAAAAATTGTCAAATGTAAGCATGCTACCTATTAATGAGAAAACATAAATGACAAGTTATGAAGCAGCGGCGCATTGTAGGCGTGTTAGTTATTTTTGTGGTGCTTCTGGTTAGTGGGATAGCTTTTGCTTTGTTGAGTGGTAATGGCAAACCGTCAGTTTCCACCACCACGCCACGCTATACGTACACTGTTGCACACGCATATCCGCATAGCCAAGGTGCTTTCACTGAAGGCTTAGTGTACGCGGATGGCTTTCTTTACGAGAGCACAGGTCTTTTCGGCAGCTCCTCGTTGCGGCGAGTAAACTTGGAGACTGGCACTGTGCTTCAGGAGACTGCTTTGCCTGACCAGTATTTCGGTGAAGGCTGTACGGTTGTTAACGATACGATTGTTCAGTTGACGTGGCAGTCGCATGCGGGCTTCGTCTACGACAAAAACTCCTTCAAATTGCTGCGAAATTTCACTTATGCCACGGAAGGATGGGGCCTCACATCCAACGGCAACTGCTTAATCATGAGTGATGGAACGGACAACTTGTACTTCCTTGACCCAGTAACGTACCAGAGCATCGGGCACGTTGAAGTGCATGACGGCAACGCTTCTGTGACTAACCTGAACGAACTGGAATACGTGAGAGGGGACGTTTACGCGAACGTTTGGCTGCAACAGAAAATCGCCATAATCAGCCCTCAAACGGGACAAGTTAAAGCTTGGATAGACCTCACTGGACTCGATAAATCAATGACCCTTAACACTGAAGACGTGCTCAACGGAATCGCTTACGACGCAGAAAACGACAGGCTCTTCGTAACTGGAAAAGATTGGCCAAAAATCTTCGAAATCAACCTGATTCCCTCAAACTAATCTTGCCAAAATTCTTTTTCAACGGCAGCTTTTTCCACGATTCCGTTAATCCTAAACTTCAAAAAAACCGTGAAAGACTAACCGTTTCAATCCTTATTTTGGTGGAATATGTGCCAGATTTTTCGTTTCACACTCCAAAAGGATGTGAGACTTGTAACAAACAAACTGCCAGCCAAGATGAAGTTTGCCAAAGTAGCCCAACTAGGATTTTGCGACATCCAGACGCTGACCGCTACGAAAAAATAGAGAGACACGAACCCCATCAGATATTGAAGTGTATGAATTGTTTTTCGTCCTCGATGAGCCAACGACTTCAATCGGCTTAGGAAAGATGCCATTCCATTTGAGACATCAGGAAGGTCATCTAAGACTAAAGCTAAACCGCCTAAAACAAAGAACCGCCCAACGTTAACCGTTATGTCCGTTATGTTTGTGGTGAATAGGCTAAGAAGAGAAACCGAAGTGCATAGTACGAGGAAGGCAACAGACAAGCCCAAAACTATGAACCCGTAAACGTAATGATGGAACCATAACCGCCCCGTTTTCACTTTGCCGATGTACGCTGCTGGAAAAATGTTTATGATTGAAGCTAGAATTATCGCCCAAAAGAGGTTACCATCAATGAGATACGGTGCATAGGGCTTCCAATAAGGTAGAGCTGCATAAAAACCTGACAAAATACCTATCGCGCACACTATGGTTAGGAGAGAATTGAAGATTAAGGCTACACTGAACACCTTCTTTTCGTAGACGGCAAAGCCAGCCATTAGATCGTCACCATACTGTCCGCCTCAAACTCGCAGAGCAGACCTGTAAGTTCAAGTTTGTTATGCATGCTCCTATTATTCTATTACGGTAATCCACAAAATAAAAACACAGGAAAATCCAGAATCTGCAGCCATCACAAGCTTATTTGGCACCTACACACATAATACTTAACTAGGAAATTACAGGAAAGAAAACGTCATGAAATACGAGATCAAGTACAAACCGTCTTACGCCATGCTCGTAGTAAACCTCGACCAAGGCGAAGCCATCACCGCAGAGTCAGGCGCCATGACCTACATGGACCCAACCATTGAGGCACACACGCGAAAGCGTGAAAAGAGCTTCTGGGGCAGCTTGGGCTTAAGCGTAATCGGCGGACAAAGCTTCTGGGTCAACGACTACACCGCAACCCAAGGCACAGCCGAAGCAGCCTTCGTCTCTGCGCCAGTGGGCGACATAGAGATGCTTGAAGTCAAACCCAACCAGGGCTACGTCATACAGAAATCCGCGTACATAGCTTCAACTCAAAACGTGGACTTGGACGTGAAATGGGAAGGCTTCACCAAAGGACTCTTCGGTCAAGGACTCTTCATGTTACGCGTCACTGGAAACGGGCAATTGTTCATCAACACATTCGGCGCCATAGACACCCACACGCTCAAAGCAGGGCAAACACTCATCGTGGACAACTTCCACCTCGTCGCCTTCAGCGACACCTGCACCTACAAAGTCATCAAGTTCGGCGGACTGAAAGAAACGCTCCTGGGCGGAGAAGGCTTAGTTACGCAGATCACGGGACCAGGCGACGTGCACATACAAACCAAGAACGTGAAAGAATTCGTAGACTGGCTCTGGACCCTGCTGGAACCCCGCGTCCGATCCAAAGCCCGTTAAAACGCCAAAAATCTTCCTTTCTTTTCATCTTTCCAGCATGAACGATTTCTCACGCCCAGCAGTCTTCGCAGGAAACTGGTCCAGCAGCATCCGCTCCTCAACCTTCTTGCTCAAAACCACAGGCTCAAGCTTTTTCGCCAACTCTATGGCTGAAGACAACTTGCTGCTCCGCTCTGCGTAAATCTCAAAAAGCACAGTATCCTTCGCCACTGCCTCGCCCAGTTTCGCTTTAAGCACTATTCCAGCGCCTTTCTCTTTCGGCGCGCCAGCAGCCCTCGCAACCTGCACTATACCGTCAGTGTTAATCCACAAGACCCTGCCCTTCTGGTCCGCGCGAACCTCAGCTCTCTCTGGACCGACAGGGATATCGTCGGGCTTAACATTCGGGTTCCCACCCTGCGCTTCGATAATCTCGCGGAGTTTACGCTCAGCCTTTCCAGACCGCAAAATCTCCTCAGCCTTCTGGCGACCGCCGTCGACTCCAACCATCTCGAAAAGCATACCCGCAAGACCCACAGCTTTCTCCCTAACATCCGTGGGACCCTCACCCATCAACGTGCTTAACGCTTCGCGCGCCTCAAGTGCAGGACCAATGCCGCATCCCAGCGGTTGCTCGCCGAAAGTCAAAGCGCACTGCACATTCATGCCCAAGTGTTCGCCTAAGTGCACAAAGTCGGAAGCCAACGTGTACGCTTCAGTTGGGGTCTTGATTTTTGCGCCGCTTCCAGTCGGAATGTCAATAACTAAATGGGTGGCGCCTATGGCTTTTTTCTTGCTCATAATCGAAGGCAAAAGCAAGGGGTCAATCCCCAACGGGTACTCAACTCGGATGAAGAGGTCATCCGCAGGAGCCAATTCCAATGCGCCGCCCCAGACGAGGCAACCGTTCGTCTTCTTCACCACATCCCGAATTTCGTCAATAACCAAGTTCACAGGGCAAAGGGTTTCCATGCGGTCAGCCGTTCCCGCGGGCGATGTAATTGCACGTGAAGAAGTCTTTGGTATCGTGAAACCAGCGGCTGCCACGATAGGCACCACCAGAATGGAAGTTTTATCTCCTGGAATCCCGCCTATGCTGTGCTTGTCCAAGATGGGTGCTTTGCCAAAGTTAAGGCTCTTACCCGTGTCCACCATAGCTCGCGATAAGGCTTCGGTTTCGCTCATGCTTAAACCGTAAATCTTCAGAGCCGTCAAAAACGCTGAAACCTCAATGTCGCTGAGGTGCTGCTCCACCACATCCGTAACTATGGTCATAATCTCTTGTTCCCGCAGTCGTTCGCCGCGTAGCTTCGCCCTGACGTTGCTGAGGGATTCAGGCATCTGAGCTAACTGCACCTCCACGGCGTCGCCGTCCTTTACTCCTAGGGCTTCTGAGATTTCAAGATAAAGCCAAATTCGATCAGGCGGAAAATCAGCAGCCACGTTAGCTAAAGCAATTATTTCCTTGCCACCGTAAGATAACTTTATTCTGTCGGAAGAGTGCACACCTAACAGGTCCGCTGTTTCATCGTCTATGATGGCTATTCTTTTACCGCCAGCCGTTATGTTAAGGACTCCAACTGTAAGCTCCATGCAATCCACATTCACCTATGATGGGTGAGGCATAGTTAAAGATTTTAAGGAAACAACCACTCTCTTAAACAAGCAAAGGGAGACAATAAGTTTTGAAGTACGTAGACTTCGTCGATTTAACCTACAAGCCAAAATCTTCAGACCTCATATGTACGTTTACCCTTGAACCCGAAGGCATCAGCCTAAAAGAAGCAGCAGGCGCCATCGCCGCTGAAAGCAGCGTAGGCACATGGACCGAACTCACCACAGTCAAACCTTATGTTGAGGAGCTTGCAGCGCACGTCTTCCAAATTGAAGGAAACATTGCTAAGATAGCTTACCCAATGGGACTCTTCGAACCGGGAAACATGCCGAACATCTTGAGCAGTGTGGCGGGAAACGTGTTCGGACTCAAAGCCCTCCTAAACCTGAGGCTCAACGACATCGAGTTGTCTGGTGAACTCGCACGGAGTTTCAAGGGTCCAAGATACGGCATCGATGGAATCCGCAAACTCCTCCAAGTTCCCGAACGTCCTCTGGTGGGGACGATAATTAAGCCGAAACTGGGACTCAAAACCGCGGACCACGCGAGAGTGGCGTATGAAGCGTGGGCTGGCGGCTGCGACGTAGTCAAGGACGACGAGAACCTCAGCAGCCAAGAGTTCAACCCATTTGAAGACCGAATCGTAGAAACGCTGGAGAGCAGAGACCAAGCCGAAGCCGAAACAGGCGAAAAAAAAGTGTACATGGCTAACATCACCGCCGAAACCGACACGATGGTCAAACGGGCAGAGTTCGTGCAGGAACAAGGCGGCGAATACGTTATGGTTGACATTTTAACCTGCGGGTGGTCTGCGCTGCAAACACTTCGCGACCAAGGTTTCAACCTGGTGATTCACGCTCACAGGGCAGGGCATGCAGCATTCACCAAGAACCCGAAGCACGGAATAGCTATGCGCGCCATAGCCAAAGTGGCGAGAACCATAGGTGTAGATCAACTGCACGTGGGCACGGTTGTGGGAAAAATGTCTGAAACCCGAGAAGAAGTGCTTCAGAACATTGAAGCTTTAAAAATGGAAATGCATGGATTAAAGCCCGTAATGCCAGTTGCTTCAGGCGGCTTACACCCTAGACTGGTTCCAGCGTTGATAGAAACTTTCGGAAAAGACGTTGTTATCCAAGCTGGCGGTGGCATCCACGGTCACACTGATGGAACAGTGGCGGGAGCGAGAGCCATGCGCCAGGCAGTCGACGCAGTTTTGAAAGGAACAAGTTTAGAGGAATACGCTGAGACTCATAAAGAGTTGCAGATTGCTTTGGAATTGTGGAAGACATAAGGGTTAATGGAAAACCCACGGGTAAGCTCTGCGCACAACCTCTGCCACTGAATGCGGAGAAACGATGCCTTCCTCGCAGATAACGCCGTGAATTAGGTCGCGGGGAGTAACGTCAAACGCAGGGTTCCGAACGTTAAGCTCAGCAGGCGCATCTTTCCAAACCTCGTCTCTGCTGCGCTCCTCAATCTTCTCATACTCCCCATACAATGTGGCTGGGTCAAACTTGAGCAGCTCCGAAACCACATAGAAGGGTTTGCGTGCTTCATGCGCCAACAACGCAAGGGTGCCTGAGCCGATTTTGTTAACGACGTTACCTTCTGAAGTTATCGCATCCGCACCCACCACCACAAGGTCAACGTTCTTCATGAATGAACGCGCCGCTGAATCCACGATGAAAGTGGTTTTCACGCCCAGCGACAGCATTTCCTTCGCGGTTATTCTGCCCTGAAACGCGGGTCGAGTCTCGGTGCATATGACCTCGAAGTTCTTGCCTTCTTTCAGAGCCATGGACAGCATGTTAGTGACGGTTGAGGAGTGACAGTGAGTGAAAACAACGGCGCCATCGAGCACTCGTTTCGAACCGATTTCTGCAATCCGCTTCTTGGAGGCTTCAAGGTTTTTCTGGAAATTCTGTGAACTGGAAGAAACCAAGTTGGCTAATTCGCACACGTTTCTTTCGTCGCTATCTTCCACTTGGCTCATTACCCACCGAACGGCGTTTCGCATGAGGGGCTCAGTTTCTCTGGCGGCGAAAAGCAGAGTTTTAGCTTCTGAAAGCTCCTTCATGAAGGTTTCGCGCGTTTTGGCTTTTGTTTCCTTAGCAAGAGACTCTAACGCTTTCATTGCGGCTATGGCAACGTTTCGTGCCCCTTGCACTTCTAGCCGTCGAATTCGCTCCACCGTAACGTGCAGATTATCCGTCATATTTTCCACACTTAGAACAGATTTAATTATGCAAGTATTGCATGGAGAAACATATAAGGCAATTGAAACAAGTTGCATACGGAAACGTGAAATTGAAATGATGCCTGACATGGAAAGCGTCAACGCCATCCTCAAACCGATAATTGGACCGTGGTATGAGTCGCTGGAGAATCCGCAAAAAGCTCAGGAACAAGTACTTTACGAGTTACTCAAAAAATATGGGCACACAGACTACGGAACCAGCCATAAGGCGCTTCAAACCATGGGAGTAAAAGAGTACCAAGCTAACTTTCCGATAATGGACTACAAAGGATTCTTGCCTTACTTTGCACAGGCCAAAGAAGGAAACTATAAGGCAATTTTGCCCGAAGCTCCAGACTGCTGGGTTATGACCAGAGGCTCAACAGGAAAATCCAAAGTCCTCCCTGCTACGCCGACTCATCTTAAGCAGATATTCACCTGCGGCGCCAGAGCACTAGTGCATTACGCGTTGAGGAAAGAGAACTTTGATGTTTTCACGGGCAACATATTGAACTTGAATTTTCCCAGCAGCGTCCACACCATGACCTCAGATGGAAAAGAAGCTACTTACGGTTACAGTTCAGGAACCTACGCCAGACTTAACCCTATGTTTGACAGGGTCAGCCTTATCCCAAAACAAGAAGACATAGACATGCTTGGTTCAGGAATGGGCAGCGTCGACTGGGAAAAACGATTTGAACTTGCTTACCAGCAGGCACTTGATAAGAACGTAACTGCCACCATGGGAGTTACACCGGTTGTTTTGGCTTTCGCCAGATATGTGCAGCGGAAACACGGCAAGAAACCCGCGGACCTGTGGAAGTTCCAAGCGTTGTGCTGCACAAGCGTGCGTAAGATTCAGTTCAAGTATGCGCCCGTTCTGCGTAAGTATTTTGGGCAGGTTCCTGTGGTGGAGATGTACACTGCAACTGAAGGCGTGTTCGCCCAGCAGTATGATGATTTGCCGTATGTTACGCCGAATTTTGACACTTACTTCTTTGAAGTTGACACGGGAAAAGGCGTGAAAATGCTGCATGAACTCAAGCGTGGCGAATGGGGTAGACTAATAATCTCTTCATGCATGTTTCCCCGCTACGACATCGGCGACATGGTGGAAGCAGCTGGAAAAAACTACTACCGCATATTCGGAAGACGAAATACCCAAACGCTTCTAGAGCATAGATTGTACAGGCTATTCTTAGGTTGGCTCCTCTAAGAAGGAGAAGGATGGCGCTTGCGCGCGTTCATCGAAACATAGACACCGACAACTATGATAACTACGCCAATCACCAAAAGGAACAGCGCCCAACCCATTGCCGTGTTGACCCAGCGATACTGCATGTTGATGAAGTACATTGCACCCATGAATATCAGGATTAAACCGCCGATTAACCAGCCGATGAAGCCAAACTCGCCTTTCTCGTGTTTTTCGCCCTTTTCATGCGACTGATTTTTCTCTTGCTTTTCCCCTTTCTCCTGTTTCTCTGCTTTCTCGTTTCTCTGATAAGATGGTTGGGAAGGAGCAGCAGGCTTAGCTGTCGTTTCCACTTTCAAGGATGCGCCGCAACGCGGGCAAAACGTCATCGTCTCGTCAACTTTGTTGCCACATTTTGGACAGTACGACATAAACTTCACCTAAACTTGTATTCCTCTATGGAAGAATGACTATTTAAAACATGCACCTAGTGTGTATTTAGCTCATATTCATCAATAATTTGGAAACAGGCTTAAAACGTGAAAAGGAGACCCTTTTGGGCTTGGACTCCACGTTCAACGAACGTATGGAAAGCTCCAAGATTCAAGCTTATTTCACTGAAAGAGCACTAAATATTGGAGAATCAATGTCATAAGCTAAATACATATTGCACCTAACGCTGCAAGAAAAAAGAGTTATATGTTGTACCTGCAGAATAGAGAGATAAGGAAAGCGGAGAGGAACGAAATTGAATCAAGGTCAAAGTGCACCAGTGCATTCGCGCTGGATTAGAGAAGGCTTTATCACCGCAATAGCCGCTGGGGGCTTCTTCATCCTAATCGGAATAGTCTTCGCCATCACGCCAGACTTGCCAGCAAAGATAACGGATTTCTTCAAAGGCTTCACCAATGTGGCGTTTCCCTTCCCTGGAGGTTCTTCTAGCTCAACAATCTCCCTGCTAGCGCCAGCTAATCCAGCCGCTCACTCAGTACTGTACACGGCTGTGATGCAATTCGCCATAGGCTTTGGCGTCTTGCAAGCCATAATACTGGCGTTAAGGCTCAGTGTGCACTCGCCGAGACGCAAGATAGCGGAGACGGTGGACCACTTGATTTTCTGGTTTGGAGCAGCATATCTGGTTAGTGTTTTCCTGCTTGCTGGAACAACCGCTGCTTGGTTTGAGTATTGGGCTTCGCTGATAATACTCATAGGTGTGGCGTTGGTTGCCAGAGCGTTAGTTCTCTTAGCCAAAAGATAGAATCGGCTCTACCACCCTTCTTTTCTATTAAGCAAATGTAGGAGTAAATCCAATAAGCAGATTGACAGATTATTCTTTCTTGAATTTCCACCAGAGCTTAAACACTTGCTTGCCCATGTTGTAGCTGTCTTTGAAGAGGTTCACTTTGGTTTTGCGCCCGCTCTTCCACTCCACGGGAATCTCCTTGATCTTGTAGCCCTTGCGAGCGGCTCTGACGAGGATTTCCGTGTCCCAGAACCAGTGGCGAGCCCCAACTTCGTCAAGCAGTTGCAGGGTTGGCTCGCGCTTGAATGCTTTAAACCCGCACTGGTGATCCCTTAGCTTTGAGCCGAGCATGGCGCGGACTAGAAAATTGTACGATTTAGAGCTTATGCTCCTTGAGAGGGCGCGTTCAACTTTGCTTTCAGGAAGCATCCGTGAACCAGTGGCGAAATCGTAACCTTCAACCGCAACTGCGTCAACGAGTGGTTTCAAATGTTTTAGGTCCGTGGCTAAGTCTAAATCCATGTAAACGAGGACTTCGCCGCTGCTTTGCCGGAAAGCATTATTCAATGCAGTTCCTCTTCCGAGGCGCTTTTCCCCGTGGATGTGCTTTACGTAACGGTATTTTTGGGCAAGGGTTTCGGCGAGTTTGTCTGTGCCATCGGTGCTTCCGTCTTCGGCGATTATTATCTCGTAGGAACCAGTGAACTCATTGAGGGCTTGGGTGACTTTTTCCACGGCAGATTCCAAATAATCTACTTCGTTGTATGCTGGGAAAATTACCGAAACTCTCACCGAAATTTTCGGTTTATTATTTGTAGTCATTTTAGAAATACCAGCTTGGGAACCATTTTAGCTTGTCTATCCATGATGTTGATGTGGGCGCGCCTGAAATGATCGGGTAGAAGAGTCCGAACACGACCACGACACTCACAAAAAACGTGATGGTGATTATTTTGCCCTTTTTCGTGTTCCAGTACTTATTGATGAAGTACGCTGACGCTAAACAGAGGAACGGCACGCTAACGTAGAAGTGATAGATGAACGTGATTCTAGAAATAAGCACGTAAGGAATCCACGAGAAAAAGAAAATTACGGCAATGAATGTGGCACTCGCATCCCATCCTCGACGGCCACTTTCAATAGACTGCTGCTTTTTGGTAATCCTTCTCCAAAGACTGCGAGCTAACTCCTCTCCTTGTACCGCCCTTTCTGTGACCAAGATTATGCAGGCGAATCCAATCCACCAAACTGCTGGGCTTCCCAGAAGCACAATGGTTGACTTTACGCTGGTTGACAGGGTTGACACCGCAAGCCACAGGGGCACGTAGCCGTGTGGGCTTACGATGAAGGGCCAACTCCACCATGAAGACGCAAAAGTGTGAGTAGCCACCAATGTGGAATGATAATGGTACATGGCAAACTGCAGGTCAATGACACCGTTAGTGCCCAAGAACGAACGTCCAATAATAATGTCTGGAATGTAAGTAACGAAGTAAACTCCCACAGCAACCGCAACGAATCCAAAGAGCAGAAGGAACGGGTGGTCAAAGAAAGCAGCAAACCTGTCTGCCAAGCCATTCTTGAGCTTCGCGACATCCTTAAGCCTCAACCCCACAAGAAGAGCGAGCATACCAACTGCACCGTATAGCACCAGCCATTTTGTTGAGAAACCAAACGCAAAAAACACAACCGCCAAGAACAACGGAAGAACCGAGGTTTTCCACCAATTCTTGACCACATTCAAGAAGTAGATCAGGAAGAAAAGCTGCGACAACAACGAGAAAAACACAATGTAAGTGTCCGCAGTGCCCATCCTGCCCATAGTGAAGTGCATGAAATCAAACGTTAACAAGAAAGCTGAGGCAAAAGCGCCAATCCAAGTACCAAACAGTCTTTTGCCTAAAAGATACATTACAGGTATCATTAACGTAGCAAACACTACGCCCATTATTCGCCATCCAAACGGGCTAAAGCCGAAAACCGTTATTCCCGAGGCTTGGATTAGCTTTCCAAGAGGCGGATGAGTCCACTCGTACGGCCACTGACGATGCAGGTACTGCTCAGCGGTTCTGGCGAAGTATATTTCGTCAAAGTAAGTTTGAGCCATGTACGTTGCCGGGTACTGAACCTTATCCTGCTCATCAATCAAGTTGAGCAAATTTTGGTTTCCAGAGCCCAAATTGTTAATCGAAGCAATCGGAATTCGCTGGTTAGCCTCACCAATCACAGCCATCTCCGCGATTTCCGCGTTGGAAGCGGACTGGTTAAAATCAAACTTAACGTACTGCGTGTCCCGTTGAATTCCGATTTCATACCACTTGTAATAGTCTGAATAAGTTAGGTTGTAAGTGACCAACTGCCAATTGTCCGGAGAACCAACCGAAACCGCGAGATTGAACGAGCCATCCTTAAGCAACAACACGACTGATTTGACAGTGGTTGCAGTTCCAAGATCCACGTAGAAGCTTGAGCCAACGGAGAACTGCGCCGTCGTCACGGGCGTTTGCGTCATGCCCAAGTTCCAAGTGGCAACTGAGAAGAAGACTACCGCAAGCAACGCCATCGTAATTAAGTCGCGCTTGTCAAGTTGCATCCGTTATCCTTCTCCTTTGGAATTTGCTGAGGTTCCGGTTGGACTTGGGCTCAGCCATTTGCTGCCACGGAGATCCATCACCATGAGCATTAAAACGTATACGAACGCTATTGAATTAATCAAGCTTACTGTGAGAACCACAGGGTCGCCTGCTTGGATAAACTGGCCAGCATTAAGAAACGACAACACGTAAGCCTGATTGACAAAGCATGTTAAGGTCAGAACCGCGTACAATGGACGCGTTTTCTTGAGGAAAGGAATCATCAGAGCCAGCACCGCCATGGCTGGAAAGAGGTAACGCTCATGAATCCGCGTGGGAAGCATGAAGAAGCCAAAGAACAGGACGAAAGCGGCGAAAAGCACAATCATCTCGTTGGAAGCTCGGAAGCGTTTGTTTACAAAATACAAGACGAAAGCTG
>Ga0315288_10000414_pt1 | contig 53322 bp, 44 predicted proteins | sample YL17G11_20_MG_FD_203454 | JGI IMG/M metagenome (GOLD analysis project Ga0315288, IMG submission 203454) | Sediment microbial communities from Yellowstone Lake, YNP, Wyoming, USA - YL17G11_20 | ecosystem: Environmental > Aquatic > Freshwater > Lake > Sediment | place: USA: Wyoming | collected... | reverse complement strand
GCTCCGCTTCCGCCTCACCGTAATGCAAGAGAATCTGCCGTGTGAGCCTCACGCTGTGCGCTGTAGAGTTTCCTGCACTATGGCTGCTCATAGCCATAATGCAGGAAACTCTATAGTGTCGGTTTGCCACAGAAACGGCCAAGCGAATAAGCTCGCATCTTGATATGGAATGACCATGTTGGGGCATGCTACAGTATGGTAGCATGAACTCGCTGGGAGCCCGGGCAGGGGGGTCCGGCCCTGCCGCTGTCTCGGCGAGCAGGAACGAAGCACAGGGGACACTTGCTGCGATGAAACACTGGCAGACGTGGGCTCTATTGGTCGTGCTGTCTGTTGGACTTGCCGGTCCGGCGGCCTGGGCAGACCCCCCTCGATGGGCGCCTGCGCACGGCCACCGAAGGAAGCACCGGGTCGTACACTACGTTGCGGCGCCGTTCATTTACTCCGGTGTCACCTACATACCCCTCCGGGACGTCACCTCGCTGATCGGAGCGGCCCTGTTGTGGAACAGCCTGGAAGGCCGCGCGGTCATCACCTACAATGGGCGCGAGATCGGGCTCGCGGTGGGCAGCCCCACCGTAGTCTACGGAGGAGAGACGGTCGTGCTGACCGCCGCGCCGGTGATCGTGGGCGGGGTCGTGTATGTGCCGGCAACTTTCTGCGAGCGCACCCTTGGGGTGCCGCTGAAGCACTCCGGCCGGAAGCTGATGCTCCAGGGGCCGAAGGGGTGGCACGAGTACAGGGTGGCCTCCGCCCCGCCCGGCCGCGTGAGCTTCGGGCGAGCGGCGCGGCCGCGTCACGCTGCAGCTCCAGGGCCTGTGCGGGTGCGCCCACACGATAGAAAGGGCCGGGAGGGCCGCCCTCGGACAGAGGTCCGCGCCTTTGGAAAGCCAAAGCGCGATGCTAAGGTGCCGAGAGAGCGAAGAGCGGCAGGCAGGGCGGACAAGCAGAGAGGCGAGGGCCAAGGCGGACACGGACGGGGTGGCGGAAAGCACAAGCAGTAACACCACGGGACAGACTGCATTCCGCCCATTGAAGCAACAATGGGCGGAATGCCTTCCCTGGTTCCCACCTGTCTTCTCGGTGATCCTCGACGCGGCTTCTTCGGGCGATTCCTGCACTTGACGGCGTCTGCTTACCCAGACGACGCGCTCTGTTGCTCGTTCACTCGCCCGCCGCGCTCTGCCAGTCGGACGAGGTGCCCCGCGCACTGTCGATGGCATTTTCGCATCGCTGGTGGTACTCTCGCAACGGCAGCAGGTCGAACTCCCGAATCAGCTCCTCCACAGAGAGCTCCGGGTCAAGCGACGCGATTGTGAACATGTCCTCATCGTGGTACCACTGCACCAGCACCCGGCGCCCGTACTTCTGCTCGAGCTGTCGCATCTTCTCGGTATGGAAATCGATCTCGAACAGCCGCTTGCTCAGGTGGAGCGTCGCCTGCGCCCACGGCTGGAACATCCCTGACTTATCCATCACCTCGCCCGTGATGTCATAGACGCGCGAGCCGCGGGTCATCGTGGATGAGACCACGTAGTACTCGTTCATCCAAGCCAGCGCCGAGAGCATGCGATGGGCCGGGTAGGCGGAAGGCCAGAATACGATCTCCGCGCCCTTCTCCTTCAAGCTCCGCCACACCCCGCGCCAGTTCACATCGAAGCAGATCTGGATGCCGATCGTCCCGAAGTCGGTCTTGAACACCGGCGCCTCCGTCCCCGGCGCGGTTCCTGACTCCAGTTCGCCCTCGGTCGGGTGCATCTTGTTGTACTGGCCCATGACCGTGCCCGTCCGGTCGATGAGCACGGCCGAGTTGTACTTGCGTCCATCCACCAGTGTCTTGATCGGGCAGATCACGTAGGTGGATTTCGACTTCGCCCACTGTGACAGCCGGTTCGTCATCGGCCCCGGAACGGGCTCCGCATCGCCATCGGTAAACAGCTCTGGCAAGCACACGATGTCGGGCCGCGTGCACGTGGCGGCGTCCAGTCTTTCCAAGGTCTCAGCGACCATCTGCTCGCGCGTAAGCTCCCGCAGATAGTCCTGCGTGACTGACGCCACCTGCACCGCCCGGTTCTTCCCGTTCATCGACTCCCTCCGTCGCTCTCAAGGTCGAAGTCTCCGCTCTGTTCTACGCTGAAGTGACGCATGCCTGCTGAGCCGGGCTGGGCGAGATCGGAGACCCGGGCGCCGTCGCGCAGGGGGAGGACATAGGGCCGCCTTGGGAAGCAGGCCGGTGGCTCGCAGACGGCGAAGTGCTTGCGGTGAGTGACGAATCCATAGGGCCGGGTACATAGATGGCGTATATCATCCAAGCCGAAGAACAGGACATCTCGTTTCACCTGCTGCAGCAGCTGGCGGCTGTACTCGCCGAAACGCCGGGACTCACCCACGCGGACGCGACGTACCGGATACACAGCTCCCACGGCATCCTGGCCCTGGCTGACAAGGCAGAGGCGACTCGCATCTCCCAGCGGTTCACTGCACTCGGCTTCCAGAACTTCCTGCGGGACGAGCTTCTTCATGTGCCCAGACCCGAGCACCTGAACCTGGAGAAGCCGGGACTCGATGGGGAGGCGGAGCTCGTAGTCGCCGCGAGGCTGCACGTCGTCACAGAGAGACATGTCCTGGACATCAACCCTTTTCGGATACGGATGGCGTATCCGGAGATCCCCATTCCCGGCTCTTCGATCGAGGAGAGCACGGTCGAGGAGAGAGACACGCATTACTGCCTGGATCTATTCACCTCAGCAAGGCACTGGCGAGCACGACCGGGATCGCTGCCGCAGATCCAAGCATTCCTCGGCGCGACGAAGAAGCCGGACACCTGCCTCAACGCCGGGGCCAGGGATCTGATCAATGGCGAGCGACACCTCCCCACTTTTGGGAGCGAGGAAGACTACAAGAAGTACGTGACCTGGCTGTACCAGTTGAGGTACGCCAAGGCGCGGTAGCCCCCCAGGGCGAGTCAACGGTTCGCCCCTACAATGCCTGGCGCCTCGCACAGGGAGACTGCGGCCTACGGGAGCCCGAAGAGGGGGTCCCCTACAAAACGGCCCGCGCCGACGGCCCTCCTCCAAAGCTCACTTGTGGGCTATACTATTGACATCTAAATAAACGCCGGGTAAACTACCTGTGGATGTCTGGGTCAGATAGGGCCGGAGGTGCCGAGTGGCAGGTTCCGAGCGGTCGGCGATGCTTGCCTGGCGCAGCTTCATCAGGGCAAAGGCCGAGATCGGGCGCACGGTGCACCGTGAACTGCGAGAGCATGGCCTAAGCGGTGCGCAGCTCGGTATTCTGCACGTCCTGGCCGATTCGGGAAACAACGGAGCGAAGCTGAACGATATCTCGCAGCGCCTCTGTGTGACTTCTGGGAACATCACGGGTCTGATTGATAGACTCGAACAGGCCGGACATCTGGCTCGCGTGCCGCATCCGGAAGATCGCCGGATCACGCTGGCCGTGCTCACCCCCGCCGGGCGGGAGGTCTTCGAGCAGATCTATCCCGCCCATGCGGCACGGGTGGAGGAGTTGATGTCGGCACTGACGGTGGAGGAACAGATACTGCTTGCCGAGTTGCTTGGCCGGGTCGCCGACCGAGCAGTGGAAATGGATAGGTAGCGTCAGACCGTGGCTGTGAGTTGCCGCGCCGAACTGTGCGTCGCGTGCCGGGCCTCGTACAGGTCTGCCCCTGGCTTCCTGCGTCGATTCGGCGAGCCGCTATTGCCTGCGCCCCTTGGCGTGGGCGGGTCGGCCGGAGAGCTATGAAAACTCGTCTTGCGTCAACGAGAGAACAATGAGAACTGGTTTCGCCATCGGAGTGCTGATTCTTGTCGCCGTGCCCGTCTTCGGTGCCGGCCCTGCCGCGCTCTCGCCCGACATGTGGCAGCGGGTGCAATCCGTCGTCCCGACCACCATCGATCTGGCGCCAACCCAGTCCCCTCAGGCTCCGGCCAAGCTCAGCCTGAAGGAGTGCATCGCCCTCGCCCTGCGTCACAGCGCGGGCTTCCGCCAGAGTCAGGAGCAACTCGTCAGCGCCCGGCGAGGGCTCTGGGTTGCCACCCAGCGTCTCCACCCGTCGCTGACCGGGTCAGCCGAGCGAAGGCGGGACCCGGGCGAGGAATCTACGACGAACCTGACAGCGGGTCTGGGGACGCGTTGGGAAGGTCTTGGCGGCGGCACCCTCCAGGCGAGCGCGGACACGGGTGAGCAGAACGCGATCAGCAGCCTGCTCTCGCAGCAGCCGGCCCTCTCGCTGAACTTCGATCAGCCCCTGATACGGGGCGCTGGGCTGGCATCCTCGACAGCGGAACGCATCCGGAGCGCACAAACGGGGCTGGCATCGCAGGAACTTACGTTCTACGACGCGCGCCAAGACCTGGCGCAGCAGGTCATAGAGGGCTACTTCGGTGTGCTGCTGGCGCAGGGCGAGGTGGAGATCGCCCAGCGCTCGGCCGACCGCGCAAAGCAATTGTACGACATCAACTACGCGAAGTTCACCGGCGAGGGCCTGAAGCAGCCTGGTGAGGAGTGGGTCAGCCAAGTGGCGGAGATAGACGTCGACCAGGCCCGCCTGAGTTGGGAGAGCGCCAAGCAGGGGCTTATCAGCGGACAGCAGAGCTACCGCGATGCGATGGATAGCCTGTTGCTGGCGATGGGGTTCCTCCCCGGCGCCACTCCCGAGCTGACGACCGCCATCGCTTATTACCCACAGGAGTACGATGGGGCGGCGCTCGTGCAGACTGCACTGTCCAATAGCACGAACCTCGGCCGTCTCGAGTTGAGCCGGCAAGATGCTGAGGCGGCGCGCCGGATCGCTCGCAGCCAGGATCGCACCGATGTCACCGCCACCGTCGGCATCACCGACCTGGGCGAGACCCTGAGCGGGGCCACACTCAGCACGGGCTGGTTTGGCGGCCTTCGCGCCGATGTCCCTCTGGCCGATCGCAGGCGCCGGGAGGACCTGGCTCGCGCCGACCGCGCGTTGGCTGTGCTGGAGCAGCGCATTGTGGCGGCGCGCGATTCGGTGACCCGGGAGGTGCAGCGCCAGATCCGGGCCGCCGCGAGCTCGCGGGCGCGTATTGACATCGGCGAGCAGTCGGTGGCGCTGGCGCGCAAGAGCCGCGAGGCCGCTCAGGGCATGTACGATGAGGGGTTGAGTGACTATCTTCGCGTCCTCGACGCGGAGGACCGGCTGGTACAGGCGGAGCGCTCGCTGCTCCAGGAGCAGGTCCAATACTTCCTGGCAACCGTGCGGGTGCGACGGGCGCTGGGCGAGGAAATCACCCAGGGCTTGCCAGGATAGGAGGGAGCGAATGGCTGCATCTCGACGCTATCCCCTCATCGCACTGGTATTGCTGCTTGCCGCCGGCGGCGCGTGGGCCTGGCACGGCCTGGGGCGACGTCCAGCCGCGCGGGCCGCGGTCGCCGCCGCGACGCGCGGGGAGTTCGTCCTCAACTTGGTTGCCGAGGGTATCCTGCAGAGCGATAACTCGGTCACGGTGAGCACAGGGAAGGCGCCGGGCCAGCTCACCATGATCGCTCCCGATGGGACAGTAGTGCGCGCCGGAGACGTCTTCTGCCGCATCGAAGCGCGCGAGCTGCTGCGCCGACAGACCGATGCCGAGCTGGCGATGAAGCAGGCGCGGGAGGAGATCGACAGGTCCCGCGACAGCGCTCAGGAGCGCTACGACAACGACCAGCGCTCTCTCGAACAGAGCAAGAGGAGCTTCGATGTCTGGGCGGAGTCCGTCGGCGTTCGCACCAAGCAGGCGCAGGCCCAGCTTGACTTCGATACCGCTGAGGCGAACCGTCTGCTCCTGGAGTATCAGCGGGCCCAACGGATGGCCGATAAGGGGTATGAGGCCGGGGCAGAGGCGGACATCGCCAAGGCCGCCCACGATGCCCAGAAGTTCAAGGTCGAGCAGAGCAAGAAGGACCTGGCTCTGAGCCAGCGCCAGACTGACGCTGAGCGCAAGCAGAAGGAGAGCGCGCTGGCGGCCGCCGAGCAGCGCTCAGAGATCTCCCGCACCCGGATCGCCGAACGCGTCGCGCATGCGCAGCGTCACGCGGAGGTGGCCGTCAAGGAGCTTGCAGACGTGCGGGCGGCTCTCGCAGACACCACCATCACCGCGCCCGTCTCAGGCACCGTTTCGCTCTTCTCCACCTGGCGGGGTGGGGAGAGGCGATCGTGGCGGGAGGGCGATCAGGTCTCCTCGGGCACTCCGCTGGGCAGCATCTCCGGCAGCGAGAACATGTCGCTCCGATGCCGAGTCGCCGAGAGCCACATCGCCGTGCTCCGCAAGGGGCAAGAGGCCGAGATCGAGTTCGACTCCTTGGTCGGGCGCACGTTCACGGGCGCCGTGTCATCCGTTGGCGCAGTGGCGCGAGAGGTCTGGGTCTGGGAGGATCCCACCGCGGAGGCCAATGCACGCGTCTTCGATGTGCTTGTAAAGGTCAACCAGACATCGGCACAGGGTCTGAAGCCAGGCCTGAATGGCCGTGCACGCATCATCCTGAAGCGCCTGCCGAATGTCGTGTTCGTGCCATTGGACGCGGTGTTCGAGCGGGACAATGGCAGCTACGTCTTTGTGAAGCAGGGCGATGGCTTCGTGCGACGGCAGGTCCAGACAGGCGACCGCAACGATGTCGCAGTGGTGATCCGCAGCGGCGTGTCCGAGGGGGAGCTGGTGGCGCTGTCAGATCCGACGCGTGCGCCAGAGCCGGGAGTAAGGAAGGCGCAATGAGCCTGGTCGAGGTGCGGGCTCTGACGAAGATGTACCACACAGGCACGGTGGAGGTCGAAGCCCTCCGCGGGATCGATTTCGACATCAACGAGGGCGAGCTCGTGGCGGTCATGGGCCGTTCCGGCTCAGGCAAGACCACGCTGCTCAACATCCTGGGGTGTGTGGAGAAACCCACCACCGGCCGGTACGTGTTGGCGGGCGACGAGGTGGCGCGGCTCAACGATGCCCAGCGCTCCACCCTCCGGCTGCGGCGAATCGGCTTCGTCTTCCAGTCCTACAACCTTTTGCCCAGCTTGTCGGCCATCGACAACGTGCTGCTGCCGACCGTCTACAGCGGCGTCTCCGATGCGCCGAGGCGAGCGATGGAGTCGCTCGAGCGCGTCGGGCTCCTCGACCGAGCCCATCACCGTCCGAGTCAGCTTTCCGGGGGAGAGCAGCAGCGCGTCGCCATTGCCCGCGCTCTCATCAACCACCCGTCAATCATCCTCGCCGACGAGCCCACAGGGAACCTGGACACACGCCGAGGCCAGGATGTGCTCGCCCTTTTCCAGGAGCTGCACCGGGAGGGGATCACCATCGTGCTGGTCACCCACGAAGAACAGGTGGCCGAGCACGCTCAGCGCATCGTGCGTCTCATGGACGGCCGCCTTGCGAGCGACAGGCGTGTCGATCAACCGCTTGACGCGCGAGCGGTGCTCGCCCAGATGCTGGCAGAGAGCGACGAACCGCTGTGAGGAAGCCCGTCTATCTGGCACTCGTGCTGGTCGTCGCGGGCGTTGGTGGCTGGCGGCTGCGCGCCGTGAGCGCCGCCCGCACGGCCGACAAGGCCCAGGTCCCGACGGCGGAGGTGACTCACGGACCGCTGGTGGTCACGCTCCCCGTGAGCGGAGCCCTGCAGTCCGCCCAGGAGACGCAGGTACGGGGCGAGATCGCGGGTGTTCTTATAGACATCTGTCAGGATAACACACCGGTCAAGCCCGGCGATTTCACCTTCCAGCTGGACACCAAGGACCTCGTGAAGCAGCGCGACGAACTCACCCGGGGATTCGCCGACGCCGAAGAGGCGCTGAACAACGCGAAGGCCGAGGGGGACACCGCGATCGCGCAGGCGCAGAGCGATACGGCGGCGGCGCAGGAATCTCTCACACTGGCCCAGGAGAAGGCACGGGCGGAGAACGAGAAGGCGGCCGCCGAGGTGAGATACGCTGAGGGCGAGACCGCACGGGCTCAGCGAGAGCTGGTGCGCACCCAACGGCTGGCGAAGTTCAACTACGTCGCTGGCACAAAGCTCCGCGAGGCAGAGAAGATGTACCGTCAGCAGGAGTTCGAGTTCCAGCAGCAGCGAGCGCAGCAGGCGGATACAGAGAAGCGCACCGCCGAGCAAGTGCGAGACCAGGAGACAGCTCTCGAGCTCGCGCGGCACGCGCTGGAAACCGCCAAAGCCAACACGCTGGAGGACACCGAGGGCGAGCGTATTCACGTCGCCGAGGCGCAACGCAAGCTGGACGAGGTGAACAAGAAGATCGAGCAGTGCACCGTGACGGCCCCGGTGGCCGGCCTCGCGGTCATCCAGACCAACGAGGACAACTGGCCCGAGCGCCGACCGTATCGGCTGGGAGACCAGTTGGAGTCGGGCTCCTCTCCAGTGATGATCTATGACATCAGCAAGATGCAGGTGCGGTGCCAGATAGGTGAGATGGACATCACCCGCGTGCATCAGGGACAAGACGCCTTCGTCAGCACAGCCAGCGACGGCGGGAAACGCTATCGGGCGAAGGTCGCGCTCGTCGAGCAGCTGGCACAGGAATCCAACGTCTGGCAGGGCGGCACGCCCGGCAAGAAGGTGTTCGCAGTTCTGGTGACCCTGAACGAGACGGATCCCAGACGTCTGCGGCCGGGGATGACTGTCGACCTCGAGATCGTCGTGGACACCGTGCCGGAGGCCACGATGGCCCCTATCCGAACGGTGTTCACTGAGAATGGGAAGCGTTTCGTCTACCGCGCCAGCGGAGAGGGCTTCGAGCGTGTGCCCGTCACCACGGGTGATCGGAACGACCTGATGATCGAGCTGCGCAGTGGCGTGCGCGGTGGCGACCGAGTTGCGCTGGTGCGTCCTCCGGTTCTGCCTGCGCGGACCGCAGAGGTTAAACGATGAGATCGCGGATTCCTCCATTTGCGCTTGGTTTCATGCTGCTTCTCGGCACCGTGGGCTGGTTCGGAGTCCGGGCAAAGCCCGCCGCGGCGGGCCGCGCGGAAGACAGCGCGCAACTCGTCGTGACAACAACGGCAAAGCGTGAGGATCTCCTCCTCACGGTTGCAGAAACTGGCGTCATCGCCGCGAAGCGCGCAACCCCCGTTATTCCGGAGATATCGGGGCGCGTGAAATGGATCTCCGCGAACGGCGTCGTCGTCTCGGCCGGCGATACGATCCTGCGGCTCGACCCCCTCAGTTTCGAGGAACAGCTCAGGGATCTCACCGTCAGGTACGACGATGCCGTGCGCGCCAAGGCCCAGGCCGACGCTGTGGGCAAGGCTCGCATGAAGGAGACAAGGCTCCGCCTCCAACGCGCTGAGGACGAGGTCTCGGCCTTCGAACGCCAGCAGCAGGCAACACTCCAGCAGGCGGCCGACTCGATTGCCTTCGACGAGTCCGAGCTCAAGCACCGTCGAGAAGATGCCGAGGTGAAGCGGAGGTTGGCGGCCAAGGGCCTCGTGCCCGGGACTGACGTGGAGCGCGAGGACGCGGCAGTGAAGGCGGTGGAGTTCGCTCTCCAGCGCTCCCGCAGCGACTATGAGCTGAAGAAATCGCAAGCAGCATCAGACGCGGCGGATCGCAGGCAGGCCGTCAACAATACGAGAACTGATATGTCCCGCGCCCGCACGTGGTCCGAGCGGGAGGTGCGGATGAGCGGCAACGAGGTGGAGAACCTCAAGTTGGAGGTCGACCGCGCTCGCGAGGATCTGGCCCGGACCACGATCACGGCGCCCACCAAGGGCCTGCTGGTCCTCTCGTCCCAGGGCGGCTGGCATGGTGACTCGGAGCTACCCCGGCTCGGCAGTTGGATCTCCCAGGGGCGCGAAGTGGCGCAGATCATCGGCCTGGATCGCATGCAGGTGAAGCTCGAGCTGAACCAGGCCGAGATCACCGGGGTGAAGATGGGGCAGGAGGCGGAGGTTACGATCGAGGCGCTGCGCGGAACCGTGCTCAAGGGCACGGTCACGGCGATCGGGCAGACGGCCCGTCGCCCGCCGGTCCAGGGATGGATGGGGATGTCGTCCACCGCGACCTTCCCCGTAACCATCGATCTGCCACCGACCGGGAAGGCACTGATCCGCCCGGGCATGCGCGCGGCCGTTCGGATCGTGTATCGCCGGATCAAGGGGGCCATCATCGTGCCAACTGGATGCATCTTCCGGCGTGACGGCCGTTCGATAGTCTTCGCGCAGCGCAACGGCAAGTTCACGCCCGTTTCCGTTACCGTAGGTGAGTCCAACGGCGACTACACTGCGATAACCAGGGGCCTCCAGGCCGGAGAGCGGATCGCCCTGAATGACCTGGGAGCGTCGGCCCCGACCGTCTCCGGCGCGGGCCAGTCGAAGGAGCCCGCTCGATGAGGTTGAACGCAGCAACCCTGACCGCGCCTGCCAAGACCGGCTTCCGCGAGCTGTGGAGCCACAAGCTGCGCTCCCTGCTGACCATGCTGGGCGTGATCTTCGGCGTCTCCGCGGTGATCGCGATGGTCTCCATCGGCGAGGGCGCCAGACAGGAGACGCTCCATCAGATCCAGCAGCTCGGCATCGACGTGCTGCACATCCGCCGGGTGGCCCTCGTTGGGGAGATGCAGAACCAGGCCGCCAAGAAGTCTCCCTACGGCATCAACTACGGCGACGCGCTGGCGCTGGCTGAGCTGTGCGATTTCGCCACCCGCGTCGTGCCTTCGTGCCGCGTCTTTGGCGAGGCGTCGGCCGCGGGAAAGACGGTCGATGCCCGCGTCTTCGGCACCTCCCCGGACTACATCAAGACCTCTCATCTCGGCCTGGCTGAAGGGCGCTTCCTCGATGACACGGACGTCGATCGCCGCTCCCATGTCTGCGTGCTCGGAGCGGAGGTGAAGCGCAATGCCTTCGCCTTCGAGGACCCGATCGGCAAGTTCATCAAGATTGGCCTGGGCAACTTCCGCGTCATCGGCGTGATGCAGGAGCGCGTGCTGGAGACCTCGGAGACAACCTTTGCCCTGCGCGACCTCAACCAGGACGTCTACATCCCCATCACCGTTGCAATGGAAGACTTCCAGCTTTACATGGAGAAGGCGATCCCGATGAACCCCGAGGCAGTGATGGGGCTGGTCGGCTCGATGTTCGAGCGCCCGCCGCTCAACCGCCGGCCCATCAGCGAGATCTCGATCCAGGTGAAGGATCCGGAGAAGACCGTGCCGGCCGCGCAGGTGGTCAAGCAGATCATCAAGCAGCGCCACGGCAACATGGAGGACTTCGAGATCATCATCCCGATCGAACTGCTCCGGCAGCGCCAGCAGACCCAGCGCATCTTCAACATCGTTATGGGAGCGATCGCGGGCATCTCTCTGCTGGTGGGCGGCATCGGCATTATGAACATCATGCTCGCCACCGTCACCCAGCGAGCGCGCGAGATCGGCATCCGCCGGTGTATCGGCGCCAAGCGGGGCGACATCGTGCGGCAGTTCCTCGTCGAGTGCCTGGTGATCACGATGATCGGCGGCATCCTGGGCGTCGGAGGCGGGGTAGCGGCGGCGCAGGCGATATCGCAGTTCGCGGGCTGGAAGACGGTGGTGGCGGGGGCCGCAGTGATGCTATCGCTCATCGTCTCGATATCGGTGGGTCTGATTTTCGGTCTCTATCCGGCCATCCGCGCCGCCTCGATCGAACCCATGGAAGCGCTGAGGGCCGAGTAGGCGCCCGCCGGTGGCTCCGGTGGCGGCACTGCGCGCCTCCTCGCCATTGGTCAGCCTCTGCGAACATCGTTGGGTCACCTCCCCTCCAACCCCGCGCCTTCGCCTGACCACCCCCACCGCCGCTCTCCAGTCGGCAGGTTCAGCCATTGCTGTGGTGAAAACGCGATGTCACAAGTAGGGGCACAGCATGCTGTGCCCCTTACCCGGGAGGGCGAGATGCGGGTGTTTGCGATCGTCAATGGCTACACAGGCGCGCTCTGTCTGAGCGAGCTGATCCAGCAGGGACACGAGGTCGTCGGGGTGGTGACATCGCCGTCGATGCGCCCCGGCGCGGCGCCGAGCGAAACCGTGATCGGCGTCGCTACCCAGCACCTGCTGCCCGTCTACGTGCCGCCGAATGAGGTGGTGGCGCAGCCGGCGCCGGAGTTCGTTGATCTGGTGCGCAAGGGGCGGCCCGATCTGCTGGTCTCGATGCACTACGCCGCCGTTTTCAAGCCCGTTCTGCTGGAGATTCCACCCCTTGGGGGTGTCAACATCCACCCTTCGAACGTGCCCGAAGGACGCGGCATGACGCCCTCCTGGTGGTACCTCTACCTGGGTCGGGATACTGCGTGGACCGCGCTCCACTACCTGAACGCGGGCATCGATTCAGGTGATGTCATCGCCCATGCGTCCGCGCCGATCACCCACGACGATACCGGAGCGACTGTCGCGAGGAAGCTTTCGGAAGCCGCCTGGGGCGTGTTCCGCGAGCACCTCCCGGGGATCGCCGCCGGCACCGCCCCGCGTCAGAAGCAGGACCTGTCGAAGGGCAGCTACTTGCGAGCGAGCTTCGACTGGAGCACCATCCAGTGGTCGCGGGACGCCAGAGGGATCCGCGGGCACATCCGGTGTTTCACCAATACCGACAGCCCGGTTCACACTTTCCTAGGCGGGGCCAAGCTGACCATCAGTGATGCCGAGGTCGCCGGCCCCGATGAGTGCCGCGCGAAGGCAGACGCAGTGCCCGGCGAACTCCTGGCCGTCACCGGCAAAGGCCTTCTCGTTCAGACAGGAGAGGGCCAGGTGATCCTCACCAACGTCAAACTGGATGACGCCAGACCCGGCGCCCTCGGCGCGCTCTCGGCCGCCGGCGTGCCGGTGATACTGGGCTGATACCCGCGCGAAGGGAGCATACACATGAAGTATACCGCCGTCGGCAGACGCCTCCCCCGCCTGGACGCAGCGGCGCACGTCACCGGGCGGACCCAGTTCGCCGCCGACCTGACGCTCCCCGGCATGGCGTGGGGCGTGCTGCTGCGCTCGCGCCACCCGCACGCGCGCATCGTGTCTATGGATATTGACAGAGCAGGTCGCATGCCGGGCGTGCTCGCAATCGCTACGGGGCACGACGCGCCAGGCCTGGCGCGGGCCAAGGTGCGCTACTACGGCGAGGCGGTGGCAGCGGTCGCGGCCGAGACGCAGGCGCAGGCTCTGGCTGCCAGGCGGGCGATCGAGGTCACGTACGACCCGCTGCCTGTCGTCACCGACGTCCGATCCGCCGCCGAGCCCGACGCAGCTCGCGTCCACGAGCAATCGGAGAGCCGCGAGTTCCCGAACGTCTGCGACGAAACGACGGTGCGGCGCGGCGATGTCAGCAAGGGCTTCGCCGCCGCCGATCACGTTTTCGAGGACACGTTCGAGACTCCGTGGGTGCATCAGGGCTACCTGGAGCCCCATGCCTCCGTCGCAGATTGGGACGGGGCCAGCGGCAAGCTGACCGTCTGGACGAGCACGCAGGGCCAGTTCGGCGTGCGGAGCGCGGTGGCCCGCGCGCTGAAGCTTCCGATGAGCCGCGTGCGCGTCATCGGGATGGCGGTCGGCGGCGGCTTCGGGGGCAAAGGGGGCGTGATACTGGAGCCCATCGCGTCGGAGCTGTCGCGAAGATGCGGGCGACCCGTGAAGATGGTGATGACGCGGGAAGAGGAGTTTCTCGCAAACCGGCCATGCGGCGCATCGGTGCTGGAGCTGAAGACAGGCGTCAAGAGCAATGGCGAGATCGTCGCATTACAGGCGCGGCTGCTCTTCGACACCGGCGCGTACGGCGGCGCTCAGTCGGGCACCGGCGCGACGCTCGTGCAGGGGCCGTATCGCATCCCGAACCTGCTCGTGAGGGCCTATGCGATCTACACGAACAAGCCCTCCGCCGGCGCCCGGCGCGCGCTCACCGCGCCGCATGTGCACTTCGCCATCGAAAGCCAGCTCGACATCATCGCGCATGCGCTGGGCATCGACCCGCTCGAGATACGCCTGCGAAATGTGATGGGCAAGGGTGATCCGGTGGCCGGTGGCGCGATGCCGTATTCGCTTCCGGAGAAGGTGATCCGCGCGGCCGCCGAACGCGCGCGGTGGTCGCAACAGCAGAAGGCGCGGAGCCGCTCGACCAAGGCGCGGGGCATTGGCATCGCGGCCGGCCACTGGACCTGCTGGGCGTCGTCATCGGCCGCCGATGTCTATGTCAATGAAGACGGCACCGTGTCCGTGGTCACAGGCGCGATCAACCTCAGTGGCACCGACACATCGTTCGCGCAGATCGCGGCGGAGTCGTTTGGCATCCCGGTCGAGCGCGTGACGGTCACTCAGGGCGACACCGATACCTCGCCGTACAATGCCGGCTCGCATCACAGCCGCGTCCTCTTCGGCGTCGGCGCGGCCGTGCTCCGCGCCTGCGAGGAGGCGAAGCGCCAGATGGCGGAGGCGCTCGCTGGCGATCTCGGCGTCGCACCGGACCAGATTGTCGTGGTGAATGGTCGCGTCGGGGCCCCGGGCGCGCGCTCGCTCTCCTTCGCCGAGGCGGCGGGCCGGGCCGCTGGCTATTGCGGCGCCATCGTGGGCCGCGCCGCGCTCAACGAGCTGCCGTTCTCCATCTCCTCCTGCGCGCAGGTAGCCGAGGTGGAGGTGGACCGCGAGACTGGCCGGTGGGAGCTGAAACGGCTGACCTGCGCGCAGGACGTGGGCTTCGCCATCAACCCCATGAGCGTCGAGGGGCAGATCGAGGGCGGCGCGTCACACGGCATCGGCTACGCGCTGTCGGAGGAATACGTCTATGACCAGGGGCGGCTGCTGAACTCGAACTTCATGGACTTCCGCATGCCCACCTCGCTCGACCATCCCGAGTATCAGATCGCTCTGGTCGAGGAGCAACTCGACGGCGGGGCATTTGGTGCGAAGGGCGTCGGCGAGCCGCCGACCATCCCCACCGCGCCGGCCATCGCCAACGCCATCTTCGACGCCGTCGGCGTCCGCATCCGCCAGCTCCCCATCACGCCGGAACGGGTGCACCGGGAGATGAGGCGGAGCGGTCCAGGCGCGGCGTGAGGATGGATGCTAGTGTACTGTCTCGCTAATGGCCTTACAATCAGTCCTGCGCGCGACAACCCGATCATGCCCCTGGATGGCTCTGCTGCTGCGGCAGAGCCATCCAGGGCGCATCCGGCATTGTAAAGGTATTTCGGAGACACAACACTAGCGGCGGCCGCTTGGCGTTGGATTCCGCACCAGCTCCGCGACCCTCCGATGCGGCAACGGGAATGCGAACTCCCCCAGTTCGGCCGGCTTCGCCCACCTCGCGCGCACATGCTGTCGTGGTGAGGTGCGCCCGCGCCCCACTCTGCACACGTGAACGGTGAGCCCTATCCGCCGGCTCATGATCCCGTAGCTGAACCGCGCAAGCTCCTCCCCCACCTCCACATCCAGGCCGAAGTCGTCGCATAGCGCACGCTTCAGGGGCGCGATCCCCGCCTCACCGGAGTTCAGCTCGCGCCCCGGAAACACCCACAGCCCGGCCCATACCCCCTCCGGCGGCCGCGCCGCGATCAGCACCCGATGGCCGCGCCACACGACCCCCACCACCGCCCGGCCCGCCTTAGCTTGCTGTCGCTTGCTTGAACTGGCGAGCGCTCGCTCGCCATATCGCCGGGCTTTGCAGACATCCCCGAGGCAGCACGTGTCGCATCCCGGATTCCGCGGCATGCACACCAGTGCGCCCAGTTCCATCAGCGCCTGGTTGTAGTCGCCAGGTCGGTCGGCCGGGACCGCGGCCTGCCCCAGCCTCCGGAGACGCGCCTGGGCCGACTCCCTTTTGGTGGGATGAACACGGAACACGCGCCGCAGCACGCGCGTCGCGTTCGCGTCGAGCGCTGGAAGCTGCCGGCCGTACGCGATGCTCAGGATCGCCCCGGCCGTATAGTCGCCAATCCCGGGAAGCGCCTGTGCGACCGCGAACGAGTCCGGGAACCGACCCCCGTGCTGCGCGACGATGACCTGGGCCGCACGACGGAGGTTCCGCGCGCGTGAGTAGTATCCCAGCCCGGACGACAGATGCAGCACTCGCTCTAGCGGCGCGCGTGCCAGCGCACTCACCGTCGGGAGCGCGCTTACGAAGCGCTCGTAGAAAGCGATCACACGATCGACCTGGGTCTGCTGAAGCATCACCTCCGAGACCCAGATGCGGTATGGGTCTCGGGTCCGTCGCCACGGCAGCTCGCGCCGCGCGCGGTCGAACCACGGGAGCAGACGGGGAGCGAGATCAGCGGATCGCAGATCACGTGTCGCCGACTGCTGCGAGCTCTGCTGCGTTCGCGACATGCAGAGATGTTCCCGCCTGGACGCGCGAGTCCCTGTCGAGAGGGGTAACGCGCCGACGTGGCGCCGAAGCGCCACGTCGGAACAACCCAGGCCGTGCTGAGTGAGTAGTCTAGCCGAAGTGCGGTCGAGGTGGTGAGGAGGCGGTGCCTCTCGGGCGCGTCAGAATGGCGGCTGACCCTCTGCGGAACCGCGGCGCACCGAAGCAGGAGCGCAACCACAACCTCCGTGCTGAGGCTCTCGCCGACGGCACGACCGGCTCGGCCGCCCCATGTTCCGCGTCGGCGGGGGATCGCATCAACTGGCCTACCTGCCGGCGCTCCCGCTCATCAGCCGCCTCCATCAAGTAGCACCGGCCGCAGCACCAGAGCTTGCAGACCGCGTCGAACGTGTGGCCGTCGTGGCCGCACCAGGGACACCTGTCGAGTTCGTGCGGATCTAGCATTGCCCTCGCACCTCTGCCCCGACACTGCTCGGGAGGCAGCGTCCTGCGCCACCATCTTCCGGGAGTATGGCTCCGCGCCAGCGGCGCGTGCATTGTGGGTAACCACACTACGCGGCCGCTGACGCCAGCAACTCACGACGATCCAAGGTACTCCTGGATCGCCGCCGACGCCCGACGCCCGGCCCCCATCGCGTCGATCACCGTCGCCGAGCCCGTCACGACATCCCCGCCCGCGTACACGCCCGGAATGCTCGTCAGCCCGGTGGCGGGATCGGTGACAATGTAACCGCGGTCATTCACCGACAGCCCGGGGGTCGTCTGCTGGATCAGCGGGTTCGCCGAACTGCCGATGGCGATCACCACGGTATCGGCCTCGACCACAAACTCCGATCCCGGCCTCGGGACGGGTCGCCGCCGGCCGGACGCATCGGGCTCGCCCAGCTCCATCCGCAGGCACTCGAGCCCGGTCACCCAGAAGTCGCTTCCCTGAAGCAGCCGCGTCGGGTTCGTCAGCATCTCGAATCGGATGCCCTCGTCCTCCGCGTGCACGACCTCCTCGGCCCGCGCCGGCATCTCGGCTCGCGATCGCCGGTAGACGATGGTCACCTCCTCCGCCCCGAGCCGCAGCCCGACCCGCGCTGCGTCCATCGCAACGTTCCCGCCTCCGACAACGGCCACGCGCCTGCCCGCCGTGATCGGCGTGTCGACCTCACCGAAGCGATATGCCTGCATCAGGTTCGCCCGGGTAAGGAACTCGTTCGCGGAGTAGACCCCGTTCAGATTCTCGCCGGGGATGCCGAGGAAATGAGGCGTGCCGGCCCCCGTTCCCACGAACACCGCGCGGTAGCCGGACTCCATCAGCGATGGCACCGTGAACAACCGCCCGATGACTGCATTCACCCGGATCTCCACGCCGAGGGTCCCGAGGTAGCCAAGCTCTGCGCTAAGCACATCCTTGGGCAGCCGGAAGTTCGGGATGCCGTATCGGAGCACACCGCCCGCGTCGTGCAGCGCCTCGAACACGGTCACCCGATAGCCCGCCTGCGCCAGGTCGCCCGCCGCGGTCAGCCCCGCCGGCCCCGATCCAACGATCGCCACCTTCGGCCCATCGGGCGTCGCCGCGGCCGCGCTCCCGCGCTTCAGCGCGTAGTCGCCAAGAAAGCGCTCGATATAGCCGATCGCCACCGGCTCGTGCTTCTTGCCCAGCACGCAGCCGCCCTCGCACTGGTTCTCCTGCGGGCACACCCGCCCACACATCGCCGGCAGGCTGTTCTTCGCCCGCACCAGGCTGGCCGCTTCATCGAAGCGGTGCGTCTTGACGAGCGACAGAAATGCCGGGACATCGACCGCCACCGGGCAGTTGTCGACACATTTCGGCCGCTTGCAGTCCAGGCAGCGCGATGCCTCGGTGACGGCCATCTCCTCGCTCAGGCCGAGCGCCACCTCGCTGAAGTTCCCCGCGCGGACAGATGCCTCTTGCTCAGGCATCCGCTGGCGCGGCAGGCTTGCCCGCCGGCCGTCAGGGGGACGCTCTGTTGAGCTTGCAGGCATGGCCGAACTCCTCCTTCGCTCTCTGCTCGAACGGGATGAACCGCTTCTGTCGCTGGGCGAGCTCCGCGAAGTCGACCTCGTGGCCGTCGAACACCGGCCCGTCCACGCAGGCGAACTTCGTCTTGCCTCCGACCGTCACCCGGCACCCGCCGCACATGCCAGTCCCGTCCACCATGATCGGGTTCAGGCTGACCAGCGTCTTCACACCATGCGGCCGCGTCGTCTCCGCAACCGCTGCCATCATCGGGATCGGCCCCACCGCGACAACGAGGTCGGGCCGGGTGGTCTCATCTCTCAGCATATCGGCCAGCTCATCGGACACGAACCCCTTGCGGCCCCGCGACCCGTCATCCGTCGTCACTCGCACCTCGTCGCTGATCGCACTCATCTCGTCCATCAGCACCAGTAGCTCGGCGGTCCGCGCCCCGAGCACGCTCACCACGCGGTTCCCCGCCTTCTTCATCGCCCGCGCCTTGGGATAGAGCGCCGGCACCCCGACGCCACCACCCACGCAGGCCACCGTCCCCACACGCTCAATCTCCATGTGGCGCCCGAGCGGCCCGGCGATGTCGCGGATCGCATCCCCCGGCCTGAGCTGACTGAGCTGCTGCGTGGTCTTACCCACCGACAGGAAGATGATCGTCACTGTGCCAGCAGCCGGATCGGCATCGGCGATGGTGAGCGGAATCCGTTCCGCTCGCTCATCATAGCGGAGCATGAGGAACTGCCCAGGCAGCGCCGCCCGCGCGATGTCCGCCGCCTCGATGTCCAAGCGCGTCAGACCAGGCCCGAGACTCCGTGCCGAACGAATCGGGAACACCTATCGATCTCCGTGTAGGGCAGACGCGTGTCTCCTGCCCGGCGGTCGCGGCAAGAATGCCGCTCCTACGACTTCCATCTTGGCCGCACCACATAATGCGTATGGAGCAGCTCATGCGACTTGTGCCCCAACGGCGCGCCCAGGAACTCCGCGTAGAGCGCCTGCACCGACGGGTTCTCATGCGACTTGCGGATGGGCAATTCCCGGTCGGCGCGGTAGATGGCCTCCGCTCGCTTCTTCCGGATCTCCGGATCGGTCGGCACCGGCTGCCCGCCGCCGCCGAGACACCCGCCAGGGCAGCACATGATCTCGATGAAGTGATAGCTCGCCTCACCGGATCGCACCTGATCGAGCAGCTTCTTCGCGTTGCCGAGACCGTGCGCCACCGCGACGTTGAGCGCCACGTCGCCAACCTGGATCGTTGCTTCCTTGATGCCCTCCATGCCGCGGACATCCATGAAGTCGACGCGGTCGAGCGTCTTGCCTGTCACGACTTCATAGGCGGTCCGCAGCGCCGCCTCCATCACCCCGCCTGTCGCGCCGAAAATCACTGCCGCGCCGGTCGAGGCCCCGAGCGGGTCATCGTACTGCCCCTTGGGCAAGTGCGGAAGATCAATCCCCGCCTCCCGCATCATCTTCCCAAGCTCGCGCGTCGTCAGCACGTAGTCGACATCCTGGTATCCGGATGACTGCATCTCCGGCCGCGAGCACTCGAACTTCTTCGCCGTACACGGCATGACGGAGACCACCACCATCTTCGCCGGATCCACGCCCGCCTTTTCCGCGAAGTAGGTCTTCGCCACCGCGCCGAACATCTGCTGAGGCGACTTGCAGGTGGACACGTTCGGCATCATCTCCGGGTAGAAGAACTCCATGAACCTGATCCAGCCCGGGCTGCACGATGTGATGAGCGGGAGCGCCCCGCCCTCGGTCAGCCGCTGGATCAACTCGTGCCCCTCCTCCATGATGGTCAGGTCGGCGGCGAAGTCGGTGTCGAACACCCGGTCGAAGCCCAGCCTCCGCAGTCCGGACACCATCTCCTCGGTGACCAAGCTCCCGGCCGGCATGCCGAACTCCTCGCCGATCGCCGCTCGCACCGCCGGCGCGGTCTGCACCACCACGAACCTGTCGGGGTCCTTCAGCGCGCGCCACACCTGCTCCGTCGCGTCGTACTCCCGCAGCGCGCCTGTGGGGCAGCGGGCGATGCACTGCCCGCAGTAGACGCATACGGCCTCCGCCAGGTCCATCCCGAAGGCGGGGCCGATCTTGCTCTTCCACCCTCGCTCGAGGACATTGATCGCACCCACGCCCTGGATCTCCTGACACACGCCCAGGCACCGCCGACACAGAATGCACTTCTCCGGGTCGCGGATGATGACCGCGCTCGAATCATCTGCCTCGAACTGGTTGCGCTCGCCCGCGTACCGCCGGTCGGTGATGCCCATCTCCTCGGCGAGCTCCTGCAGCTCACAGCTCCGGTTGCGCGTGCACGCCAGGCAGTCATCGGGGTGATTCGACAGGAGAAGCTGCACCGTCGTCCGCCGCGCGTCTCGCACCGCGTATGAATCCGTGTCGACGACAATGCCACTGCTCGCCGGGTAGACGCACGCCGGCTGCAGCACCGGCTGCCCCTTGACCTCCACCAGGCAGACGCGGCACACCCCGGCCGGCTTGAGGTCCGGGTGATGGCAGAGCGTTGGAATGTAGATATCGGCCTGCTTGGCGGCCTCGAGGATGGTCGAGCCAGCCGGCGCCGTGACTTGCTGTCCATTGATGGTGAGCGTGATCGTCGACACTGCTTATCTCCCTTTGAGGGCGCCTTGATGGATGTGCTACGCTTTTGGTCCCTGCGAATCGCCGACGAAGAGCACGAGCTCCTGTACGACCGTCCCGCCGATGAGGTGATCCGCGATGATCCGCCGCGCCGCCTCGGGTGTCACGTCCCCGTAGGTCACCGGCGGTTCTCCCGGCCGGATGACATCGAGCGTTGGCTCCCGATCGCACAAACCCTTACACCCGCTCTGCGTGATCATGACATCGCTGAGCCCGCGCTTGTCCAGCTCGTCGATGAGCGCGCTCACGACATCCCTTGCTCCGGCGGCGATCCCGCACGTGCCCATCGCCACCACAACCTTCGCGCCCCCGCCACTCTCGCGGGCCGCGAGGCTCGCCTGCACGTCCTGCCGCATCTTCTCGAGATCTTGAACGCTCTTCAGCATCGTTATCTCCTTGGCGCGCCCGCGCTATGTCGACCGGTGGCAATGCAAGCAGCGACTTGCCTCAGCCCGCGCACATGCTTCATCGAAACCCAACTCCACCTCGCGGAAGTCAACGACTCGCTCCCGCACCGGGCGGCACCGCATCGCCGCCCGCGGCATCTCCTTCACCTCGCCCTCGTCATCGGCGCCGGCCACCTCGGCCGGGTTCGGCGGCGCGTGTCCGACAAGGATGACCCGGTCGAGCGGCTCGCCCTTCAGGTACCGGTCGATGGCGATGGCCGCTCGCTCGCCCTGCGCGATCGCCTCGATGAGCGTCGCCGGTCCGCTCACCGCGTCGCCCGCCGCGAACACCCCTGGCATCGATGTCGCAAGGCTGTTGCTGTCCGCTGCGATTGTGCCCCGCCGCGTGACCTTCAGAGCGCCGTTCCCGTCATCCGGCAGCTCGATCGACTGTCCGACCGCGGCGATCACGGTATCGGCCTTCACCTTGACGCCGCTCCCCTCGACCGGCTCCGGCCGGCGCCGGCCGGATGAGTCGAACTCGCCGAGAGCCATCTGAATGCACTCCAGCGCCTTTGCCTGGCCCCGGCTCGCCATGCCCTTCGGCGCCAGCAGTGTCCTGAGGTCGACGCCCTCCTCCTCGGCCCACGCGATCTCCTCTTTGTGGCCGGGCATCTCGCCCTTGGTCCGCCGGTAGACGATGTTGACTTCCTTCGCCTTCAGGCGAAGCGCCGTCCTCGCCGCGTCGATGGCGACATCGCCGCCGCCGATCACCGCGATCCTCCGGCCTTCGACGGACGTGCCGTTGCCGGAGTTGGCATCGCGCAGGAAGCTCAGCCCATCGACCACCGAGCCATTCCCACCGGCCAGCTCCAGCGCCATCCCCTTCTGCGCTCCGACCGCGAGCAGGACTGCCTCGAACCCCTCGCCCCGCAAGCTGTCGAGCGTGAAGTCCCTCCCCCACGCTTCGCCGGTTCTCACCTTCACGCCGAGCTTGATGATGTCCGCTATCTCGCGCGCGATCACATCCCGCGGCAGCCGGTACTCGGGGATCCCCCAGACCAGCATCCCGCCCAGGCGGTCGCTCGCCTCGAAGACTGTCGGGACATACCCCCGCTTGCGGAGATGATAGGCCGCAGTCAGCCCGGCCGGGCCGCCGCCCACGATCGCCACCTGCCGGCCATTGCTCGGGGCAAGCTCCGGGTGCCACATGTGGCCCGAGGCGACCGCGTAGTCGGCTGCGAACCGCTTGAGCGACTGCACCGCGATCGGCTCATCGATCTGCCCGCGCAGGCACTTGCTCTCGCACGGGTGCGTGCACACCCGCCCACAGATCGCGGGGAACGGGTTCCGTTCCCGCACCAGGTCGACCGCTTCGACGAACCGGCCCTGCTCGATCAGCTCCACATAGCCGGGCACATCCACACCCACCGGACACGTGTGCTGGCAGGGCGACCGGAAAAGCGCGCGGCAGACCGCCGCCGGGCACCGCTTCTCTTTTATGTGCGCCTCGTACTCATGGCGGAAATGCCTGAGCGTGCTCAGCACCGGGTTGACCGCCGTCTGCCCGAGCCCGCAGAGCGCCGAAGCGCGCACGCTCTCGCACAGGTCGGTCAGCAACTCGAGGTCGCCCTCTTTTCCCTCGCCCTCGGTGATGCGCGTCACAATCTCGAGCATCCGGCGCGTGCCGATCCGGCAGGGCGGGCACTTCCCGCATGACTCATCCTGGATGAAGTCGAGGAAGAACCGGGCGATGTCCACCATACAGGTGTTGTCGTCCATCACGATCAGGCCGCCGCTGCCCATGATCGCGCCCAGCTCCTTCAGTGACTCGTAGTCCATCGGCACGTTCAAGTACTGCACCGGGATGCACCCGCCGGACGGCCCGCCGGTCTGCGCGGCCTTGTACTTCCGGCCGTCGCGGATGCCGCCGCCGATGTCGTAGATGATCCGGCCGAGCGGCGTTCCCATCGGGATCTCGACCAGCCCTGTGTTGTTGATGTCTCCCGCGAGCGCGAAGACCTTCGTCCCCTTGCTCTTCTCGGTGCCGTACTGAGCGAACCACGAACCGCCGTTGCGGATGATCGTCGGGATGTTCGCGTAGGTTTCGACGTTGTTCACCAGCGTCGGCTTCCCCCACAACCCTTGCTGCGCGGGGAACGGCGGCCGCGGCCTCGGCTCGCCCCGTCGCCCTTCGATGGAGGCGAGCAGCGCCGTCTCCTCACCACAGACGAATGCGCCCGCGCCGATGCGGATATCGAGATCGAAGTCGAACCCGGTGCCCAGGATGTCTTTCCCGAGCAGCCCCATCTCTCGCGCCTGATCGAGCGCGATCCCCAGCCGGGCAACAGCGAGTGGATACTCCGCTCGGACGTACACATAGCCCTTGTTCGCGCCGACGGCATAGGCGGCGATCGCCATCGCCTCGATCACGCGATGCGGATCGCCCTCCAGCACGCTCCGGTCCATGAACGCGCCGGGGTCGCCCTCGTCCGCGTTGCAGATGACGTACTTCACATCGCCCTGCGCGTCGTGCACGAACTGCCACTTCCGCCCAGTGAGGAAGCCAGCGCCTCCTCGCCCACGCAGCCCGGAAGCAGTCACCTCCTCGATGACCTGCTCGGGCGTCATCTTTGTCAACACCTTCACCAGCGCGGCGTAGCCGTCTCGCGCGATGTACTCCTGGATCACCGTCGGGTCGATGATCCCGCAGTTCTCCAGCACCACCTTGCGCTGCTCGGCGAAGAACGGGATCTCACCAATGCTGGTGACGCGCTCCCCCGTCTCAGGGCGCTGATAGAGCAGCCGCTCGACGATGCGGCCCTTCAGCAGGTGCTGCTGCGCGATATCCCGCACATCATCCGGCGTCAGCCGCTGGTAGAACACGCCGTCGGGATACACGACCGCGATCGGCCCCAGATCGCAGATCCCCATGCACCCGGTCTCGACCAGCTTCACCTCCTGATCCAGGCCGAGCGCGGCCACCTGCTCGGCCATCGCCCGCCGCACCGTCTCCTCACCCGAGCTGACACACCCCGCCCCCGCGCATAGCAGAACATGGCATCTATACACCGCTCATCGCTCCTCTAGCGAATGTGCTTCGCCGGCCTTCGTCTCACCGTTCGGCAGGAGCTTGCTCCTGCCCACCGTTGTAGGGGCGGGCGTGCCTACGCCCACCTGTCCGTCAACGCCGTTCACCGCCCGCGATACTTGCCCAACACCTGGGGCGCCTTCGCCGGCGCCACCCTTCGGTACACATCCTCGTCGACGACCATCACCGGTGAGAGCCCGCAGGCGCCGATGCACCGCACGGTCTCGAGACTGAAATCGCGGTTGTCCGTGGTGCCACCTACCTCGATCCCGAGCGCCTTCTGCATCGCGTCCACAACCTTCCGGCCCCCTCGCACGTAGCACGCCGTGCCAAGGCAGACCCGCACCGTGTGCTTGCCCTTCGGCACCCGCGTGAAGTAGTGGTAGAAGCTGACCACGCCCTCCACCTCAGCTTCGGTCATCCCCAGCGTCTGCGCGATCTTCTCCTGCACGCGCCGCGGCAGATAGCCGAAGATCTCCTGGGCGGAGTGGAGCACCTGGATCAGAGAGGCCGAGTCACCCTGATGCTCGGCGAGAAGGACGTCGAGGAGGCCGTAAAGCTCTTCCTCGCTTCGCTCCACCGCATGCTTGCACTGCTGCGTCTCGCTCATCTTCAACTCCTTACTACAGCATGTCTTGCATTGCCGCAGGACCGGCGATGCAAGAGATGGCGCACATGCGCCCCGCAGACCACCCTGAGACAGGCTGCAAGATTACCCTGCATCAATACTCTCAATAAGCTGACTGCATCCTGACGCGCGCCGGGTCATCGTCCACACCGACTGGGTGCAGCGGTCCCTTCAGCTAGTGCGCCGTACGCGCAGGGACGAGTGAACGAACCTTGTCGAGGAGCTGCCCCGCCTGAAGCGGCCGGCGGATGAAGTCCTGCACCGGCAGGTACTCGTACGGCTTCCACAGCGCGTCCGGGTCATCGGAGCGCGCCCCCGGCGACAGCTCTTCGTTGACGGAAGCGACCACGAGCACCGGCGTGTTGCGGATCTGCGTGTCGGCATCCTTTCGCAGCTCCCAGACGAAGTGGAATCCATCCGAGCAGGCCGGCACCTTCACGTCCAGGATGATCCCGTCGGGCCGCGTGCTCTGCACCAGCCTCAGACCCTCCTGCGAGTCCGCCACCACGAACACCTCGTAGCCCGCCGCCTCCAGCGCTGCGCGCGCCGCCTCGGCGATCTCCGAGTCGTCCTCGATCACCAGCAGGGTGAGCTTCTTGGCCCCCTGGGCGAGCAGCGACAGGATCTCCTCTCGGTTCACCGCCGCGCCGAGGTACGGCCTTTCCAGGCATGCGCCCCGCAGCGCGGGCACCAGCTCCTCCGCCGCATCTTCCGTCCGCAGGAAGCCGCACGCCCCCGCCCGCAGCGCGTGGATGACGTGCTCGCGATCACAGGTGATGCTGATGCAGATGACGCGGAGAACGCGCTTGCGCACGGGCGACTGGCGCAGCGCAGTGATTCCTTCCTCCTTTGCCATCGAGGCATCGAGCACGACGACATCGGGTTGGAGCGCTCGGGCCGCGACCACCGCCTCCTCGACATCCCGCGCCTCCGCCACCACCGCCAGGTCGGCCTCGCGCTCCACGATCTCGCGAAGGCTCTGGCGCAGCACCGGATACTTGCCCACGAGCATCACCCGAACCACTTTGGTCGTCTGCGAGCCGCCCATCGCCCCCTGCCTGCCCCGAGCATAGCCGACGGGGCCTGACGTCTGTTCAGCCGACCACATCGCCCCTCGCTCCGGGCTTGTCCATACATACATAACCACGTTCTAAGCGTGCCGAGAACTGCGGATATCCACCTTGTGGCTAGCCACATTGTGGGGAACCACAATGGCGCCAGCCGCGGCGCGCATCCCCCCGCAGGCACGCGCCCCCTCCCCGCCGAAACTCGGTTCCCAGTACGCGAGGGAACATGTCATGACCCCCAGAGATCGCTTCGCCGCAGCCCTCGACCGCAAGCCCCTGACCGGCCGTGTGCCGCATACCGAGCTGGTGTTCTTCCTGACCATGGAGGCGTTCGGGAAGGTGCATCCGTCGCAGCGCCACTACGCTCAGTGGGACCAGATGGAGGAGAAGGAGCGGCAGCTTCATCGCAGCGAGATGGCGGACATCTACATCAGGACGGCCGAGACTTACGAGCACTCCGCCATCATGCTCCATCCGAAGCCGAACACCGAGGACGAAACACTCCGGTTGATCGATCTCGTGCGCGAGAAGTCAGGGGACCGGTATTTCCTCTATATGCACGGCGACGCCACCTTCAGCATCACCGACGCCGCAGGCATGGCGAAGCTCGCCTATCGCCTCGCCGACCACCCGAGAGCCGTCAGGAGGCAGGCCAAGCGGATGGTCGACGGCCAGCTCGAGTGGGCCGAGCGACTTCGGGACCACGGCGGCCTTGACGGATTCGGACTGTGCGCCGACTATTGCTTCAACACAGGGCCGTTCATGAGCCCAGCGCAGTTCTCGGAGTTCGTCACCCCCTACCTCGCGAGGCTCATCGCCGGCTACCGGCAGATGGGCTTCTACGCGGTCAAGCACACCGACGGAAACATCATGCCCATCCTCGACCAACTCCTTCAGACGAACCCCCACGCGCTCCATTCGCTCGACCCGCAGGGCGGGGTGGACATCGCAGAGGTGAAGCGGCTGTGCGGGGATCGGGTCTGCCTGATCGGGAACGTGAGCTGCGCCCTGCTCGACACGGGCACCGATGAAGAATGCGTCGAGTCAGCACGCTACTGCCTCCGACACGGCATGCCTGGTGGCGGGTACATCTTCTCGACCAGCAACTGCATCTACACCGGCATGCGCCTCGCCCGCTACGAGCTGATCCTCGAAGTCTGGCGCAAAGAGGGGAACTACCCTGACACGTAGGGGCGCACCCCCGTGCGCCCCTACCATCGTGTCCAGCTACCTGTTGGGCAGGAGCGGTAGCTCCTGCCATCCGCGTCCATCCGCGCCTGTCGGCGTCCATCGGCGGTATGCCGTCGCCGTTCCCCTACTCCTCCACCGGCACCATCCCAACCCTTACCGCGTACCTGACCAGACTCGCCTGGTCTGCGAGGTTCAGCTTCCGCATGATGCTCGCCCGGTGCGCCTCGACCGTGCGAACAGCGATGGAGAGCCGCTTCGCGATCTGCTTGTTCGGCTTCCCCTCCGCGACAAGCTGGAGCACCTCGCGCTCCCGAGGGGTCAACGGTTCGTAGGCCTTGCCCTCTTTGCTCGCGGCCGCCCGCGCCCTGCGCAGATGCTCCTCCACCAACTCGCGATCCACCATCGGCGTGAGGAATGGCGTGCTCGGCGATCCAGTCAGCAATGCCTTGACGAGCTCCGTATCCGCATCCTGCTTGCGCACATAACCCGACGCTCCCGCCTGCAGCGCGTGGACGATGTGCTCGACGTCCGCGTACATGCTCAGGATGATCACTCGGGGCGCGCCCGGCCTGGCCGTGATCTGCCGCGTCGCCTCGATCCCGTTGAGGCCCGGCATGGCGATGTCCATCACCACCGCCTCCGGCCGCAGTTCCTGCACGGCATGCACTGCGTCGCGTCCCTCCGAGACCTCCCCCACGACCTCGAACCCCGACTCCGCCTCCAGCACCGCCCGCAGCCCCTGCCGGACAATCGGATGGTCATCTGCCAGCAGCACCCGGGTCCTGCTCATCTCAGCTCTTCTTCGCCGCCAGAGGAACTGCGACCAGGATCGCCGTGCCTTCGCCCGGCCGCGAGTCAATGCGGAACTCGCCGCCCAGGTCCTCGGCGCGCCGCTCCATGCTCAGGATCCCGATCCCGCGCAGCGCGCCGCCGTTTGACTCGGCGATCGCTGCCGCGTCGAAGCCGCGGCCATTGTCCTGCACGATGAGCTGGATCACATCTGGCGAATGATGGAGCCGGAGCGTGCAGCGACTCGCCTCGGCATGCTTCGAGATGTTCGTCAGCGCCTCCTGACAGATGCGGTAGAGCGCCGTCTCCACCTCGAAGGGCAGCCGCGACTTGAACCCGTTCGCCGAGACGTTGACCGCCACGTTGAACCGCTGTTCGAACGCCCGGCAGTATGACTCGAGCGCCGCCACCAGCCCGAGGTGATCCAGCGCCGGCGGCCGCAGGTCGAAGACCATCCGCCTCAGCTCGTCCAGGCTCTCCTCGGTCAGCCGCCGCGCCTTGTCGAGGTAGTCGGAGGTATCCTCCAGGTCACCTGTCAGGCTCCGCCGCGCGGCGGTCAGGTCAAGCTTGATCGCAGTCAGCGCCTGACCGAGCCCGTCGTGCAGCTCCCGTGCAATCCGTTCGCGCTCTTCCTCCTGTACGCGCGCTACCCGCGTTGAGAGAGCAGCCAATCGCCTACTCCTGGTTTCCATCCCCCGCAGGAGCGCCGCTTTCTGCACCATCTCGTGGAACGCCTTCGCGATCTGCGCCACCTCATCTCGCCCCGTGATCGCGGGCTCTGTGGGGGTGGCGCCTCCGTCAGCGATCTGCTTGATCTGGGATTGCAGCCGCTTGAGTGGCTGTGTCACCGACAGTGACAGCGCAACCCCGAGGCCGACCGCAACGACGCCGATAGCGACGATCAGCCCGAGCGTGACCGCCCGCGTCCGGCGGGCCTGCTCCGCGGCCGCTGCCTGCGCCTGCTCTGCCTCCGCCTCCGCCCTGGCGACGAGTTGGTCGACCTGCCCCACGATCGCTGCCGCCTTCCCTCGGAGCAGGCGATCGGACGCCTCCACCCCCGCGGTCTCGCGTATCTGGATGCTCGTCTGGAAGGTCACGTCGAGGTCGTCGATCCGGTTCTCGATCTGCTGAAGCAGCGCTCGCTCGTCGGCAGCCAGAGGTTGAGAGTTGAGCCTCGCGCGCGCCGCCCGCACCCGGCGACTGATCCGGCGGACCTCGTCGAGATAGGTGACCTCCCCCCGCAGCAGGTAGTTCTTCTGCGCGCGCACCTCGTCGAGGACCGCGACCTCGAGCTCCAGCCCGACCATTGCCCGACTGGAGTACTCCCCCACCGCCTGGTCGTAGACAGCCGCGACCTCCCGCAGCCCGCCAAGCGCGAGCAGGCCGATGGCCCCCATGAGGGCCACCACGATCAGGAACCCGCCGACCAGCCTCGTCCCAATCGTCAGCCTCACAGCCTGTCCGTCCCTCTTACAGCGGCTATATCAACACGAACGGCGGTTGCTGCCAGCCAAAGCTAGAGGACGACTGCTCTCACGAACTCAACTCGATAGCTCAGGGTGGGTCCTTCTACCTCTAGTTGCTCACTACCATGCCCTGACCTCACCTCCTCTTGCCTTGTGAACAATTTCACAGGTTTCTTTCGGCTGCCGAAAGGCTCTTGGCGGGGTCCCAGGGCCGCGACGGTGTGATCACCGACGTCAACAGGCGCGAATAAGCCGCAGACCGACCTATCTGCGGCTTAGCCAGCCATCGGCGACCCGTCGCCACAGCGCCAGATTGTGTGCAATCTCACGAACTTGCTGGTTCCGAGGCTTCAGCGCGGAAGCCCGTTTCTACCGCTCCAGCGTCACCTCACACCCCTCCCGGCTCGCTCGGTAGCACGCCTCGACGACCTTCAGGTTCCACAGCGCCTCTTCGCCGTCGACGGCCGGCGTGCCGCCGGTGAGCACCGCTTCCGAGAACTGCGCGATCTCGGCGCCGTACATGTTGACCGGCTCGGCCTCCAGGTCGAACGTCCGGCTGCTCGGCTCTCGCTGCTGCTGCGCGTCGTACTCGCCTTGATCTGAGAGCATCGCCGTGATCCGCCCTGTCGGCATCTGGCCGATCGTCCCCTCGCCGTACAGCGCACCCTTTGTCCCGTAGAGCTCGAGCAGGCTCCTGCTCGCCGAATCAGGCACATTGAACAAGCTGTCTACGATCATCTGCGTGCCGCTGTCCATGCGGAGTATCACCGTCGACGTGTCCTCGGATTCGTAGTCCTGCACGAGCGCCTGGTTCATGGCGCTGACTGCCACAACCCGGCTGCCGGTGATGAACTCGAGCAGGTCGATGCAGTGGCTCCCCATGTCCATGAGCGAACCCCCGCCGCCCATCTTCGGGTCCTGCCGCCACGCGCCCGCGATCTTCGGGTACCAGCAGGTGAGTTGCGCCCGCCCCGCCACCACCCGCCCAAGCTTCCCGCGCGCGACGAGGTCCCGCGCCGCGACGTTCAGCGAGTGGAATCGCATCATGTAGCCGCAGCCAAGCAGCACCCCTGCCTTCTCGCAGGCCGCGATCGCCTTCTCCGCCTGCTCGGTGTTCAGCGCCACGGGCTTCTCCACCAGCACATGCTTGCCAGCCTTTGCGGCCGCCTCGACCTGCCTGGCGTGCGCATCAACCGGCGTCGCGATGTAGACCGCCTGGATCTCTCTGTCGGCCAGCAGCTCGGCCTCTGTCGCGTACACCTTCGGCACACCGAACTGCCGCGCCACCTGCTCCGCCGCCCCGCGCCGGATGTCCGTCAACGCTACCAACTTCGCTGTCTTCGCCCCCTCCAGCAAGCCCGGGATCGTCCTCCGCATCGCGATCCCGCCCGCGCCAATCACCCCCCAGTTCACCATCGCCATCTCATCCCTCCTCGTTCTCGGTTCGGCATATTCTCTGGTTGCATTCAACCGCTCCAGCAACTCCCTCTCCCTCTCAGTGCGATCAGGCGCCATGACTTCGCCACCGCGCGCACGCCGCCCTGTCCAGTGCGGTTCCCTACCCCACGACCTCTGCAGACACCAACCACACCAGCACCGCCGCCCCCGGCTCGATTCGTTCCGCGTCGATGCGCGCCACCCCGCTCGTCCGCATCTTCACTCGCCCACCCGTTAGCTGATACACGAGCGCGCTCATGTCAGGCTCATGGCCGACCAACATCACCTGCGGATCCGCCCGGTCGCCCAGCAAGTCCTGCACTCCGCCCAGTGTTGCCCCCGGCCGCAGCCGCTCATCCGAGTGCGCCGTGACGCCCAACACCCGCCCGATGATCTCCGCCGTCTGCCGGGCCCGCACAAGCGGGCTCGTCCATATCGCCTCGAGCTTGGCCCCAGCGCGCGCCACCGCCTCCGCCACCGCCCGACTGTCGCGCATTCCCTTATCCGTCAGCTCTCGCGCCTCATCGCCCCCGACCCCTGCGGCCTCTGCCTCCCCGTGCCTCACCAAATACAAGTCCATGCTGATCACCTCGGTCTGCTCGTTCGGCAGGAGCTTGCTCCTGCCCTATCGCCTCCTGTGTCGCGGGCGAGGGTAAATGGCAGTAGAGGTAGGTTTGGTGCAGGATAAGTGGCACTGGATGGCGGGGCCGGCACCCTGGAAGAGCGACACCGGCCCCGATCGCAGTGCAGCATTCCCCCTCGTCTAATCCTGTGCAGGCGCCGTGTAGCGATCGGGCGTAGAGCGTCCAGCGCAGGCGGCCGGCGATGATGATCCGGCCCGAATGGAGTGGTTCCGGCGAGCCGCCCGGGCAGGCTACGCGATCAATGATGCGTACCTGCCCGCCGTGCCCATCACCACAGTCGCCGAACGCTCCATCGTAGTCAACACCTACGCCGAGCACTGCGTGATGGCGGGTGCGCGAGCACCGGAGACGCCGGAGTTGGTGGATGGTGAGTGGGAGGTCACGGACGACAACGGCGAGAAGCGCGACGACCGTTGGGTTATCGTGGATAGCCCCGAGGGTATCGCCGAGACGATCCGTATTCGGGAGGCCGGCAAGGGCCGGTATGACTGGCGGCTAGCGCGCGCCCTCGACGACGCCCTGCTTGCCGCGGGCTATCCCTCAGTGCTCGACGAGGCCGAATAGCCATGCCCATCACCACCGTCGCCGAGCTCCGATCCGCTATCGAGCGAGCCGAGATTCCCGAGGAGGCGCGAGCGGCGCTCCTGGCGCACCTCTCGACCGAGCCCGATTGCGAACTCGATGACAACGCCGTCCGTGCGTTTTTCTGGTTCGCGCCGGCGCAGTACCGACAGTTCGCCCCGGCGATCCTGGCGGCGGGTGGCCAGGCCGTCACCCGCGACCGAGTCATCCGCCTACGGGTGAGCGCGGCCGAGCATGCCGAAATCGTGCGCCGCGCCGAGGATGCAGGAATGACGATCAGTCAGTTTCTGCGACAACTGGCGATGACATAGCAGGAGTGCCGCAGATGTCCAAGCCCCCGGGTCCGGCCGGGGGCCTCTTCGTTTCTCCCCTTGGGGGCTCCCGACACGCTACGACCGGCATAGATCACTCATCCCTCAGTGAGAGAGTTGCCGTTGCGCCGCTCTTTGGATGGCGGATGACCACGGTGTCGGACAGTATGCGCTTGACCCCTGATGAGATACGGATCGTGGGCATTTACCGCTATCTGCTGAGGAAGAGTGAGGAAGGGGGAGTGCGATGATAAGAGGTTGCGCGCTGCTTCTGGCGGTGATTCTGATGGCAGGCATTGTCGCTGGCTGCGGGCCCCGGGCAAACACGCAATCGGCTTCTCCGTCTGCGCAACAGCCATCCCAGCCGCAGGCAGCCCCGGCCGAGCAATCCTATCAGGCGCCCGCGCCTGAGGTGGCGACTCAGCCGCCGGCACAATCCGAGCAGGCAGACACTGTGTACGTCACGAAGACAGGGAAATGCTACCATCAGGCGGGTTGCAGTTCACTGAGCCGATCAAAGATCACGATGAGCCGTAGCGATGCGATCAGAGCCGGCTGTACGGCCTGCTCGAACTGCAATCCGTAGGGGCGCATATAGTAGAGGAGGGAAAGGGGGATGTGATGCAGATCACGGCTAGAGGATGGAAGATATTCGGGGGTTGTATCGTGCTGGTGCTGGCCCTGATGGTCTGGGGCAGCCGCCAACCCGACCCATCCGCGGGGGTGGGGGAGCATAGCATTCTCTTCCGGCAGGGGAACAAACAGGTGCCTTTCGCCGCCACCGTGACTGGATTCGATGCCATGACGACCGCTTTTGTCGCCCATGATACTGTCGGACTTTCACAACTGATGGGGGCCGGCGCCGTATGGTTCGTCCCTAATGGGACTCAGGTGCTCGTCATAGATATGGGGATGTACCGACGGCAAGTCCGCTTCGAGAGCGGGGAATTCGCCGGGCAGGCGGGGTGGGTTTCATCCGATTACATCATCGCGCGCTGAAGATCATTTCACATAAGCTGAAACCCGCACTATGCTAGTACACTGCGCCGCGTGTGCCAGTGCCATTTATCCCTCACAAAAACCTGTTTCAGAGCCTCAAACCGCAGTCCAGTGTCATTTATCCCTTCACATTCCCGCGCGTGTAGTGTCATTTAGCCCTTCCGTCCACACCTCCTGCAGCGGCAGGCGATGCCGGTTGACGCTCCCGCCCAAACCAGCTACACTCTCGTAGGAGTGTAGCTGCTGTGGCCACCGAACCATCGGAGATGGTGACGCTGAAAATCCCGCGCCCGCTTTACGACCGCTTGCGCCAGCTTATCGGCGGCACCGGGTTCCGCTCTGTCACCGAGTTCGCCACCTTCGTGCTACGCGACCTCGCCTCCCAGCCGCGCCATCGCGAGGAGAGTGCCCAGATGACCGAGGCCGAACTCGAGCAGGCGCGGCAGCGGCTCCGCGAGTTGGGCTATCTGTGATCCATGTGACTCTCAGGAGTGCCGACACACGATGATACCTCCCCACGGCGGCAGGCTCGTCAACCGCATCGCGTCCGGCGAGGAGCGCGACCACCTCGCGCACGACGCCGACACACTTCCGAAGCTTCAGCTCAACCAGCGCGAGCTGGCCGATGTCGAGATGATCGCCACCGGTGCGATGAGCCCGCTCGAGGGGTTCATGACCGAGTCCGACTACCGAAGTGTGGTCGACTCGATGCATCTGGCGAATGGCCTTGTCTGGAGCATCCCGGTCGTGCTCTCCGCGAAGACCGATCAGCATCGCGAGCTCAAGTCCGGCGACCGGCTGGCGCTGACAGACGACGTCGGCCGAACGCTCGCGGTCATGGATGTCGCGGGGTGCTACGAGGCCGACCACGAGTATGAGGCCCAGATGGTGCTCCGGACCACCGACGAGGCCCACCCCGGCGTCCAGTACCTGCGAGCCATCTCGCCCTGGTACATCGGCGGCGCGGTTCATATGATCCGTCGCCCCGAGCACAGGGACTTCACCCGCTATCGCCTCGACCCCAAGGAGACACGCGTCCTCTTCGCGGCGAAGGGCTGGAACCGCATCGCAGCCTTCCAGACGCGCAACCCGATTCATCGCGCCCACGAGTACCTGCAGAAATGCGCCCTCGAAATTGTGGACGGGCTCCTCATCCACCCGCTCGTCGGCGAGACGAAGAGCGATGACATCCCGGCCGATGTGCGCATGCGCTGTTACGAGGAGCTGATCGAGAGATACTACCCCAGGGACCGCGTCGTGCTCTCCGTCTTCCCCGCGGCGATGCGCTACGCGGGACCGCGGGAGGCGATCTTCCACGCGCTGGTCCGCAAGAACTACGGCTGTACCCACTTCATCGTGGGCCGCGATCACGCGGGCGTTGGCAACTACTATGGGACGTATGACGCGCATGCCATCTTCGGCGAGTTCGACCCGCAGGAGATCGAGATAACGCCCCTCTTCTTCGATCACGCCTTCTTCTGCCGCGCCTGCGGGAACATGGCGACAACCAAAACATGCCCGCATGGCAAGGAAGATCACGTCGTGCTCAGTGGCACCAGGGTCCGCGAGATGCTCGCCAAGGGCGAGCTTCCTCCTTCGGAGTTCACCCGGCCCGAGGTGGCGAAGATCCTCTCGGACGCGACGCGCTGAGAGCCAGCTTATGAAACGCCTCGTGATAATCGGCCTCGATTGCTTCACGCCCCAATGGGCGCTGGAGCAGTGGCGCGACGATATGCCGAATCTGACAGCGCTCGCCGAGCAGGGAGTCGGCGCTCACCTGCATTCGACGATCCCGCCCATCACGGTGCCGGCCTGGTCCTGCATGATGACCTCCAAGGACCCCGGTCAGCTCGGCATATACGGCTTCCGCAACCGCACCTCGTACGAGTACGACGCGCTGAAGGTCTCGGATTCGACGTGGGTCACGGCTCGCACGGTGTGGAACTACCTTTCCCGCAACCGCATGAAGTCGCTCGTCCTGAGCATCCCCGGCACCTATCCGCCGAAGCCCTTGAACGGCATCATGGTCGGCTGTTTCATGACGCCCGACAAGAGCGTCACCTACACCTACCCCGAGGGCGTGAAGGAGGTGCTCGACCAGGCCGCGGGCGGCGAGTACATCATCGATGTCAAGGACTTCCGCACCGAAAATAAGGACCAGCTCCTCACCGCGGTCAACGAGATGACAGCCGCTCGTTTCCGCGCATTTCGAGCCCTCTGTCGCGTGGATGACTTCGACTTCGCCATGATGGTCGAGATGGGGCCCGACCGGCTTCAGCATGGTTTCTGGCGCTACTGCGACCCAACCCACCGCCTCTTCGAACCGGGAAATCCGTACCAGCACGTCCTGCACGACTACTACGTCTCCATCGACGACGAGATCGGCCGGACGGTCGAGGCGGCGGCCGATGCTTCCGTCATGGTCGTCTCCGACCACGGCGCGCAGGCGATGGATGGCGCGATCTGCATCAACGAGTGGCTCCAGCAGCGCGGCTACCTCAGACTCAAGCAGCAGCCGACCGCTCGCACTCGCCTTACCTCCGACATGATCGACTGGGCGAACACGAAGGCGTGGGGTGAAGGTGGCTACTACGGCAGGCTCTTCATGAACGTCGCCGGGCGCGAGCCGCAGGGCTGCATTCCTCCCGGCGCGTACGAATCGCTCCGAAGTGAGATCGCCGCCGGCCTGGAGACCCAGGGGGACGAGGATGGCCGGCCCATCGGCACTCGCGTCCTCAAGCCTGAAGATGTCTACCGCGAAGTCAACAACATCGCGCCCGACCTCATCGTCTACTTCGGCAATCTCAACTGGCGCTCGGCCGGCACCGTGGGCGACCGAGTGATCCACATCCGCGAGAACGACACCGGCCCCGATGATGCCAACCACGCACCCGATGGCGTGTTCGTCTGGAACGCTGCGGGTGCCGACTCATTCCGCCGGTCCGACAGCTATTCCATCTATGACATTGCGCCCACGATTCTGCGCTTCTTCGGCCTGGGCGTGCCGGAGGATATGATCGGCGCGTCGATCATGTAGAACCGTAGGGGAGCCCCTCTGCGGGCTCCCGCTCAACTACCATAGGAAGGTTACGATGCCCAAGGGATTCACACTATGGTTCACCGGACTCTCGGGGGCCGGCAAGAGCACTCTCGCCGAGCGCGTTCGCGATATCCTGCTCGAGCGCGGCATGAAGGTCGAGGTGCTTGACGGTGATGAGGTGAGGACGAATCTGAGCAAGGGCCTCGGCTACTCGAAGGAGGACCGCGACACTAACATCCGCCGCATCGGCTGGGTATGCAACCTGCTCACCCGCAATGAGGTCGTCGCCATTGCCGCCGCCATCTCACCCTACCGCGAGATTCGCGACGAGAACCGCGCTCTCATCGGCCGCTTCGTCGAGATCTACTGCGCCTGCGACATCGACACCCTCAAGGGCCGCGACCCCAAGGGGCTCTACGAGAAGGCGCTCAGGGGAGAGATCAAGAACTTCACCGGTGTCGACGATCCGTACGAGCCGCCCGGGCGTGCCGAGGTGGTGATCGATACGTCTTGCGAGAGCATCGACGATTCGGTCCGCAAGATCATCGCCACCCTCGAGCAACTCAACTACATCCCTGCTGGCGACGCCCGCGGCTACACCGAGGACGAAGAGGAAGCGATCAAGCAGCGATTGCGGGACCTGGGGTACATCTGAGGTGTAAGGCGGGAGTCCCTACGCCCGCCTCGTTCGGCCCGTTGGGCAGGGGCTTGCCCTGCCACTGAAGAGAACAGCATGCTCTTCCGCTCACGCACCAAACCACGCGTCTGCGTCATCGGCCTCGATGGCGTGCCCATCGGCCTGCTCCAACGCCTCGTCGATCAGGGCGTGATGCCGCGGACTGCCGCGATCATCGGCCGCGGCGGCCTCCGTGCCATGCGCGCGTCGCTTCCGCCGGTCTCATCGGTGAGCTGGACCTGCTTCATGACCGGCGCGAACCCGGCCGAGCACGGCATCTTCGGCTTCACCGATGTATCGCCCAACAGCTACCAGCTTCGCTTCCCCACGTTCAGCGACGTGAAGACGCCGACCATGTGGGACAAGCTTGGCGAGCGCGGTCTGCGCTCCGCCGTCATCAACCAGCCCTCCACCTATCCGGCGCGGCAGATCCCCGGCACGCTCGTGTCGGGCTTCGTCGCGCTTCAGCTCGAGAAGAGCGTCTGGCCGAAGGAGCACGTGCCTGCTCTTCGGCGGATGAGCTACCGCATCGATGTCGACACCCAGCACGCTCGTGAGAACCCGGATGGGTTGCTCGACGACCTGATGGCCACCCACCAGACGCGCCGCGAGGCCGTTCGCTACTTCTGGGCCCTCGAACAGTGGGACTACTTCCAGGCGGTGGTCACCGGCACCGACCGCCTCCACCACTTCCTCTGGAACGCGGCCGACCAGGCCGACGACGCTCGGCACGATCGTGCCATGGCCTACTATCAAGCGATAGATAGCTTCATCGGCGAGCAATGGGATCGCTTCCATAAAGGTCGCCCCGCCGACCGTGAGGGCGAGGGCTTCATGCTGCTCTCCGACCACGGCTTCACCGCCCTTCGGTTCGACGTGCGGCTCAACGCCTGGCTCCGCGAGCAGGGCTATCTGGAGTACGCGAAGGACGATCCGACCTCAGTCGCCGATATCGCGCCCACCACCCGCGCCTTCTGCCTCGATCCCGCCCGCATCCACATCAACACGAAGGGCCGCTTCGCGAATGGCTGCGTCGAACCTGCCGACGCGCCCGCGCTCCGCGACGAGATAGCGAAGCGCCTCTCCGCTCTGATGCACGATGGCGAGCCCGTCATCAGGAGCGTCTTCACCCGCGAGGAGGCCTTCCGTGGCCCCATCTTCGACCGCGCCCCCGACCTCGTCGCCATCGGCCATAATGGCTTCGATCTGAAGGGAACAACCAAGGGATCGGACGTGTTCGCAACGACTCATTTCCAGGGCATGCACACCTACGACGACGCCTTCGTCTGGTCGCTCCTGCCCATCCCCGCCGATCCTGAGATCTCGCAGCTTGCCGCGCCGATACTCAACCACCTCGGCTCAACGGGATAGGCAAGCTATAGCGCGGGGTCTCCTGACCCCGGCCATCCGCGTTCATCTGCGTCCATCCGCGATTCCCCTATTCCCCCGTTCAGCTTCCTCCAGTACTCCACCACCCCCGCCTGCCACCAATCCGCCTTCCCCGCGACCTTCGCGCCCTTGAAGAACTCGTGCACCACGCTCGTCAACGGGATGCTCGCATCGGCATCGTGCGCCAGCTCCAGGATATAGCCGAGGTCCTTGTAGTGCAGCGCGAGCGTGCCGCTGGACGTGAAGTCGCGGCCGTACATCGCCTCAGGCACCGCGAACTCCAGGTGCTCGCTCAGGAGCCGCGGCTCCACCCCAACCTTCTCCATGAACGCAATCGCCTCGCCCCAGACTGCCCACTGCCCGGCCAGCACCAGCTGGTTCATCAGCTTCAGCACCTGCCCCTGGCCGATGGATCCGACATGCTTCAGCCTGTAGCTTAGGCAACTCAGCACCTCGCGCGCGGTCTTGAAATGGTCTTTCGCGCCGCCCACCATCATGATCCAGCCCTGATTCCTGCCGGTGATCGGCGCGTCGATGAACCCGGCCCCCTTCTCGCGGCAAACCCTCTCGTAATGCGCCGCCGTCTGCGGCCGGCTCGTGCCAGTATCGACAACTACATGGCCCGCGCGCAGGTGGCTCACGACTCCTTCGGCCCCCTCCATCACCGCCTCGACCACATGGCTCCCCGGCAGCGAGAGCAGGATGACGTCGGACTCATCAGCCACCTTGCCCGGGCTATCGGCCGCCCTCGCGCCCAGCGCCACCGCCGCATCACACTTCCCGCGGTCGCGATCATAGACCGTCAGCGCATGCCCCGCTTCCCGCAGCCTCTTCGCAAACCCGCTCCCGACATTCCCGACGCCAACCAAGCCAATCAGCTGCATCCTCTCCTACTCCCTCATCGCTGGGCCACGCGTAGGGCAGGAGCATGTCTCCTGCCCTACGCGTCATCCCCAGTCATCTGCGTTCATCGACGTCCATCGGCGGGAGGCCGTTCCCGGTCAGACCTGCACCCTTAGCGGCCCCTTCAGCGCGTACCCGAACACCATCGAGATGATCAGCCATGCCCACACCCAGTACACCGGCCGCCCGAAGAAGTCGAGGTCGGCGCCGGCATACGACACGGTGATGGACTTGACCGGCGCGCTCGCCGGCACCGGGCGCTCGCCCGGATGGAGGAACTGCTCCCACACGCCACTGTCGACGCGCGCGACGGAGACTCGCGGCGCCCGCTCGCCCACCACGATCTGCTTTGTGAGTTCTTCGCCTCCCGCCGCGATCCGCAGCTCGTGCTCGCCGGCCGCCGTCGCCCGCACGCGCCAGTCCACCTCGCTCAATGCTGGTATCCGCAGCGACTCCGTCTCGACCTTCACACCGTCGGGTGCGGCGAGCGTGACCCGGTCCAGATCGGACCCCGGCTTCAGCTTCACCGCCACGATCGCACTCTCGCCGACCCGCAGCGGCCGGTGCCCATACCGCAGGTCGAGTTGCACCAGCATCAGGCCGACCGGCACGAGCATGAAGCCCAGCGGCACCAGCGCGTAGCCAAGGTAGCGAAGGTTGTCGACCACCAGCCGCGCCTGCGCGCGCACCACCACCCGCATCTGGTCGCGGTACAGCACAACCTCGAGCAGATGCGCCAGTATCCGATCCTTCGCCGCCCTGATACCGCGCTGGTTCGAGGTGTAGCGAAAGATCACCAGCAGCACCGCTCCTGTGACAACCGACACCAGCGTAAGCCCGGCCCACGGGTGCTTGGCGAGCGGGTCGAGCGCGAGATTGAAGATCGCAGTTATGGCCGCGTTCACTATCGGCATCAGCTCAGTCCAGGTACCCCAGCCCCTGCAGCCGCTTCTTCACCTCCTCCTCCGAGTCTGCCTCGTCAGCTGCCGCGGCCGCCTTCTCCAGCGTATGCGTGATGAACTCATCGACCGACGAGTAGCCCGCCGCCTCCGCGTAGCGCTTCAGCCGCTCGTACAAGTCCTTCTCGATCCTCACCTTTGGGCCGAACATGCTCCCATCCTCACCATACAGGGTTGCCCGACATGTCTCCGGGCGTCTTGACGCCGAACTCCGCCAGCACGCTCGCCGTCAGGTCAGTCAGATCCGGGGCATCCGCGCTGATCGGCTTGTTGGTGAACAAAATCCCAGGCACCAGCGACCGGTCGACACAGTGGTCGCCGCTCCACTTATCCATGTTCACTTCGGTGACCTTCGTCGCCACTTCCCCAAGCACCGACTCGTCCGAGCACCGGTACCCGTGAGCGTATCCGATCACCAGGTCCGGCGCGTGCGCCTGCGTATCCTTCGAGTAGGTTTCACTCGCCAGGTAGACGTTCGCGATCACCCGATCGCCCGTTTCGGGATCGCGCACCGTCTTCAGCTCATCTGCGAGCTGCCGCACGAGCATACCCTTCTCATCCGGACCGACCACGCCGTACGGCTCGCGGCCTTGCAGGTTCAGATAAACGGAGTTGAACCCGATCCCATAGGCGAGCGTGTTCTGCCAGTCGGCATTTCCAAAGATGTCCTGCCGTCCCTCCCACGGACCGGTTCCGGCAAGATAGCGCTTATCAGCAAGCCAGCGGTTCAGGTGGAAGGAGCGGTAGTACGGACCAAAGCCGTGATCGGACATCACGATCAGCGTCGTATCCTTGTCGCAGGCATCCATCGCCTGCCCTACGACCTTATCACAGTCGGCATAACAATCGCCCATCACATTGCCCAGCTTCGCCGCGATTCTCGGATCATAGGCCGGATGGCGCGGGTCCATCGTCCGCCAGAACATGTGCTGGGTCCGGTCGCTCGTCGCGAAGTAGTAGAACAGCAGCCCCCGGTCGAATTCGTGCAGCGCTGACTCCCACATCCGGCACTCTTCGTCGAAGCAGATGCCCGACTGCTGGAGGTACTCCTCGTCGCTGAGAACCCCGTGCCGCAGCGCCTTCACGTCATGCGGGAACCCCTGGGTGTAGAACAGCCCGAACTTCCGCGCCAGCTCTTCCGAGAATCCCCCCGGCGCGGCGATCGGCAGCGCCGGATCGCGCGGGTCGATGTTCACCGGCGTGATGTACAGCTTGAAGTGAGGAGTCACCTGCTTGAGGTACAATCGGCAGATCCCGCTCACCGACTTGAGGTGCGGGATCATCTCGAACGAGACCGTGATCCACTGGCTCCAATCGCCTGGGCGCAGCACCACCTGCGAGTCACCCAGCGCGATCTTCGCCACCCCGTGCCCTCGATCGACGAAGATGTCGAACTCGGCCGCCGCTTTCGGCGCGCCCTGGCGCAGCGTGTTCTCCGGGCCATAGAGCTTCGCGCGCGCATGCCCGTCTGCCATCGTCACTTGGTAGATCGCACCGCCCGTCACCTCGTGGCCCGGCCGCTGCGGCTCGTCGGTGTAGTAGGAGAACTCGCCATACGTGCCGCGGAGGTCCGGCGCGCCCAGGCCGGCAAGCTGCTTCACCCCGTGGTCCTGCGGCGGGAAGTTGGACGGCGCTCGGTAGACGATGCCCGGCACTCCCTGCTCCGCGAGCACATCCCAAAACGCTCGCCCGCTCCGCAGCAGCTCGACCTTGCCCCCCGACAGCGGGATCTTCCACTGCCCGACCGACAGCGACTTCTCTGGCGCCTCCGTCCGCGCAATCGACAGGTACGGGATGTACGTCTTCGGGTCGCGCTGCACGAAATCGTAGATGCCATGCCCGCCAGGATCGCGCCCGGTGATGAACGTCGCCCACGCGACCGGGCTTTGCGGTGGGATGCTGCTCCCCAGCCTGCGGAATCCCCCCGTCTCCATCAGCCGCTTCATGTTGGGGAGCTTGCCGCGAGACATCACGTGGTCGATGCCTCTCGGGTCCAGTCCGTCGAGCCCGAGGACGATCAGCTTCCGCTCGCGCGTGCGCGACGAGACCACTCTGCGCGCACACGAGGACAGCGCCCCTGCATCGACCATCGCCAGCAGCCCGAGCGCCGCCAGCTTCTTCAGCGTCTCACGCTTCCCCGGATCGGTTGGCTGATCGCCTGTGGGCTGGTGTGCCCCGCGCTTCCGCACTAAGAACGAACTCCTTCCGCCCCGCCACCCACCAACGACTTCCCCTCCATGTACCCGGGAGCTCTCACCCCGAACAGCTCCAACACCGTCGGAGCGACATCCATCAGCGACGCCCCCTCACTCAACTCCCTGTTGGCGAAGAGCACCCCCGGCACCAGCGCCGGGTCGAGGCAATGGTCTCCGCTCCACCGTCGCGTATTATCCTCGAAGGCCGGTCCGGCCACCTGCCCCTGCGCGGCCGCCCACGACGCCCGATACCCCGCGCCATACCCGATCGTCAGGTCCGGTCCAACATCGGCGTACGGCCCCGCATTCACCGCCGCGGTGTCGAAGGCGCGCGTGATCGCGACCTCGCCTCCTTCGTCATCTCGCAGCCCGGTCAGCTTCTCGATCAACTCCTGTTTCAGTGACTGCACGTCGCTCGATGCGACGATCCCTTGAGCTTCGCGACCCTTCACGTTCAGGTACAGGCCACCCAGCCCGAGCGCGTAGGCGCGCGTCCTCCGCCAGTCCACATCGCGCAGCCACTCTGTTTCCCCCGATGCACCGTCCTTGAGATGAAGATACCCCTCGCGCAGTAGCCATGCGTTCAAGTTCACTCCGCGCCGGAAGGACTTGAACCCATGGTCTGACATCACGAACAGCGCGTCGCGCGCCCCAAGCTGCGCGGCCACCTCCCCCACCACCTCGTCGGCCTGCTCGTACGATCGCTCGATCGCCTCGCGGAACGGGCTCGCGTCACTCTCAATCGGCGCCGGATGGCCGCTCTCCCGGTATCGCCAGTACATGTGCTGCACGCGGTCGGTCGTGTCGAACACGCAGACCACACATCCCTCCCGCGTGTTCTCGAGCGCGTTGTCCAGCATGCGCCTGCGCTCATCGAAGAGCAGATCGCACTGCTCCAGGAAGCTCGCATCATCCAGCACCGATTCGTTCAGCGCCCACGTGTCCTCTGCCAGCCCGAGCGTCGCGTACCGCCCCAGCCGCTTCGACAGATAGGTGGCGTAGACGGCGGGATGGGACACCGGCAGCGCAGGCCGATCCGGGTCGATGTTGATCGGTGTCACGTACAGCTCGACATCGGGCTCGACCCGCCTGAGGAAGAAGCGGCAGATGCCCCCCGCGTGCATCCCCGGCCCCAGCCTGAAGTCGACCGGTGTCCAGTCACTGTACTCGCCCGCCTTGAGTTCGACGCGCTCGGCCCCGACCTCGATCCTGGCCGCGCCGTTCCCCTTGGGGTAGACGCGCAGCCGTGTCTTCGAGACCTTCCCGCCCACTGCCCCCGCGAGGGGCGGCCCCGGTAGCTCGCCATGGAAGCAACCGCTTTCCCATGTGAGCGGTAACCGCTCGCCACCGATATGGGCCCGCTCCTCCTTTGCTACTCTGCGAAGTAGCGAAGCTCCTTCGCTACGAAGCACGAGCGCCGTAGTGAAGAAGGTGAACGATCCCTGCGTCCCCCGCAGGTCGGGTACGCACATTCCCGCAAGCAGCAGTCCGTTGAACCGCTCCGGCGGGAATGTGATCGGTACGCGCAGCACCGTGGAGAAGATCCCGTGCTCGCCCAGCACCGTCCAGAACGGCTTGCTCCGCCGCAGCAGCCGAATCGTCGGTCTGCTCAACGGAATCGCCACCCTGCCCACCCTGAGCATTCGGCGCGGCGGGCGTATCTGCGCGGACGAAAGCTCGGGGAGATAGGTCCGTGGGTCACGATGCAAGAAGTCGAAGATGCCGTGCCGCCCAGGGCTCGCGCCCGTCATGAACGAGGACCACGCGACAGGCGACATCGCCGGGCAGCTCGTTGCCAGTGGCATGAACGTCCCCGCTTCGCGCAGCTTCGCCAGATTCGGCAGCCGCCCGGCCGCCATCATGTCCTGAGCGATGACGGGGTCCATTCCATCGAAGCCGAGGATGACGACGCGGTCGACCTGGCTCTGCGCGTAGGCCCTCCGCCGGCGCCGCATCCTGACCAGCGCGCGCACCGGCCACGTCACCAGCACGAGCAACCCCAGCGCCACCGCCGCCACGACCACCAGGAACGACCCCAGCACGGCGAATCCCGCCCCCGGTCCGATGTAGGCATGGGCGGGCGTCGCCGCCATCAGCATCATGATCAGGGCGAGAAGCGGGCCCACGGTCCAGCGGGAAATGCGGGCGACCGGTTGCTGCTGAGAAGCGCGTCGTTCCACATTGTCATCTTCGCCGGACAGACGCCCCGGTCCTGCGGGAGAGCCCTGTCGGGCAGAAGCCGCGGCCTCTGCCATCTGCGTTCATCCCCCCCTATCGGCGTTCATCGGCGGTATGCCGTTGCCCCTCGCCAACGCCTCATCGATCCTGCGGACGCTGCCCTCCAACCGGAACGCCCGATAGTACTTGCCCATCACGGCCGCGACGGCGTCGAGCACAACCTCCTCCCCCTTCTCACCCGCGGTCGCGAGATTCGCGTACAACCTCCGTCGCGCATCCACCACCTCCGGCTCGGCCCAGATGTACCGGCACCCGGTCCGCACCAGCCACTCCTGCCGCTCCGCCGACAGCGCCTCGAACGCCCTCCCCTCCTCACCCGGCTGCCGCCATTTCTCCCAGCGCCCGCTCGCGATGACAGCCGCTTTGAGCGCCTCCATCATGTGGGACTGCTCGGCGACACGGCAACCAACAGAGAGCTCACTCTCCCTCCTGGCGAGCCGCTTCAAGGCCTCATACTCGGCTTCCGTGAACTCCGGCCCGACATTCGCGCCGCCCATCCCCGCCTCGGGATACGCCTCCGGGTTCGACACCGAATCAGTGTAGTGGCCCTTGATAGCGGAGCCGAACGCCGCCGCGACTTCGGCGAGTTGCCGCGCGACGGCAGGATCGAACTCCGTTGTGTGGAGATCGGTCCCGACCTTCCCGACCACAAAGCACGGCCACACGTCCGATAGCCCCCACTCATTCAGCCCGCTCTTCAGCCCCCCAAGGAACCGCCGGAACACCCCCATGTCGGCCAGCCCCCCGTGCACCTCCTCCGTCCCCACCTCGTAGCTCACCGGCGGCAGGCCGTTCTCCCGGCGATGCGATTCCGCGAATCCGATCAGCTCCAGCGTCCGCTCGATCACGATCTCGATCGGCATCGGCTGGCCCTTCGGCAGCGTCCGGTCGACGGTCGGGTCCACATGCAGCAGGTCATATCCTGCGTCGAGACACGCCGCGAGCGAGTCCTTCACCCCCTGCATGGCATGATCGAGCGACCACCCCTCGCGCGTCTGGATATCCTTGAGCCACGGACCCCCGTGGTCGAGCCCGACCACGGTCGGTCCTGGATATCCGACTTCGTCGGCCAGCTCGTGCACGAGCCTGACGAACTGCTGCTGCGTCCAGCCTGTGTATCCGCCGTCGAGGTCGACCTGGTTGAGCGTCGCGGCAAAGAACAATGGCACCCGGGCCTCCTTCGCCGCGCGCACAGCCGCCTTCACCACCGTTTCCGAGTTCGGGCAGATCGCCAGCACAGTGGGGACCGGTCCATGGTCCGCGAAGCTGTTCTGTAGCGCGCGCAGGATCGCGTCGCAGAGCGGAACCCCGTGCCGCCCTGCCAGTAGTCGGGCTTTGCTGTCGTCGGCGCGGATCATGTGGGCCGCTCCTTGGAGGGCTCGACGCTGCACACCCCTGCCGCGGGTAGGGGCAGCCGGCTCGTCGCCTACCGGCTCTGCTCCCGGTAGTGCCCCGGCGTGCAGCCGTAGTGCTTCACGAACGCCCTGTGCAGGTGACTCGCGTCGGTGAACCCGGCCTCGGCGGCGATCGCGTCGGTTGCGAGGTCGGTGGTGAGCAGCCGATGGGCTGCGTAGGCGAGATGGGCGCGGAGCCGAAGCCGGCCGAAGCTCAGCCCCATCGTCTGTCGGAAGATCGTAGAGAAGGTGGCGCGGCTCATGCCACACGCAGCGGCCGCCTCGGGTACCCCCACTCCCGCCGGCCCGCGCTCGCGCAGCAGCTCCAGCGCCGGCACGATCCGACTGAGCTTGTTGCTCAAGGTGCCGTTGTGGTCTCTCGCCACGCCGCGCGGTTCCCAGTCGCGGCAGAGCTCAAGCATGACGCGCACCAGCCCCAACTGCAGCGCGGTCAGCCAGTGCGGCCTCCGCTGCTCGATCTCCTCGCGCATCTCCTGTGCTGCCGCCAGGATCCGGCGGCGCTGCCGGGGCATCGTGACGTGCGGGCGTTGCTCCGGCGGCACCGCGAAAACGTTCAGCCAGGATTGGTCCCCCAGCATAGCCCCGCCGAGGAAGTCGGGGAGGAAGATGAGCACGACGTACCAGGTGTTCGGATGTGTCACCCGCCAGCCGTGCGGCTCCCACATCGAGGCCAGCCACACATCCCCTGCACGCGCCTCATAGCAGTAGTCGCCCCAATGCCGCTCTTCCCCGCCGGAAAGCAGAATCCCAACCTCGATCCCCTCGTGGAAGTCCACCTCGAGCACTGTCGGCGTGCGATAGACGTCCGCCTCTGGGAAGACCGGCAGAGAGGCCGAGAGATTGTGCTCGTACCGCCGTGCTCGAACTGCCCAGTCTATGCCAAGGTCGGACGATTCCGGTATGTCTACAGCCCATCGATCCTGCATCGTCTCGCGACCACCCCCGTCAGAAAGCTCAACGATCCGTGGATCTGTCCTTGGGTTCTGTTAGCCGATTATACATGGGCTCCCGCGGTCTGTACAATGACACGGCCGCTGACGGTAGTGTACTATCGCCTGTGTAAGCGGCTTCTGAAAAGAGGAGGGGTTCGGCTCAGCCTGTAGGTTGAGGTTGGAACACCAACCGAAAGGAGAGCAGAACCCGTGAGTGCGATTCGACGTGTAGTGGACCAGCCCTGTGTCGGGGAGGGCGATCTGGAGGCGTGGATCTGGCAGGACGTCACCGCCCGTGCCCAGGAGACGCTGCGGGCGGTGCTGGAAGCCTCGATGCAGACGGAACTGACGCTGCGGCTGGGCTATGAGCCCTACCAGCGCGATCCCCAGCTCCATACCAACTCCCGCAACGGCTGCTATGAGCGCGACCTGGACACCCAGTTTGGAGCCATCCGGGGCTTGCGGGTGCCGCGACCACGTAAGGGCAAGACAGAGTATCGCGTGCTGGAGCGCTATCGGCGCCGGGCGCCCTGGGTGGATCGTCTCGCCCAGGAGATGTTCCTGGCGGGGGTGAGCACCCGGCGGGTGGGGCCGATCATGGAGAGCCTGCTGGAGGCGAGCGTCTCAGCCAGCACCGTGTCTCGGGTGGCCGCCGGGCTGCAGGAGCAGCTGCACGCGTGGCATCGGCGGCCCCTGTGCGATGACTACCAGTATCTGATCCTGGATGGGGTCACGATGAAGGTGAAAGGACCCTCAACCACGCTGAAGCGGTCGGTGCTGTGCGTTTTTGGGATCACCTATGACGGCCGGCGGGAACTGATCGACTACCGTATCGCCCGGGGCGAATCGGAACGGGACTGGGGCCTGCTGCTGGAGGACCTATTGAGGCTCGCAAAATATAGTGACATTGCCAAGAGCGGAAAAAGCCGCCCGGAACCTGGCAAGAATGCGCCTGTGCATTGTAACTCTTATATGCGAGACTCAATAAGAGCCCGAGGACTGAGCGGGGAGAAGGTGCAGCTCGCCGTCACCGATGGGGGCCAGGGTCTGATCAACGCGCTGCAGTTCGTCTTCCCCAGGGTCCCCTTGCAGCGCTGCTGGGCGCACAAGCTGCGCAACGTCGCCAACCAGCTCAAGGTCGCCCAGCGCGAGCCGTGCCTCAAGCAGGCTGCTGGCATCTACCAAGCCCCTCACCTGCGAGAGGCGATCCGTCGCTTCCGTGCCTGGAAGCATGCCTGGCAGGCCGTTGCGCCCAAGGCGGTGGAGTGCTTAGGCAAGGACATCGACTCCCTGCTGAGCTTCTTCAGACAGCCCGCAGCTCACTGGCGCAAGGTCAGAACCACCAACGCCATCGAGCGACAATTCCGCGAGGTGCGCCGGCGCACTGACCCGATGACCTGCTTCGCCAATGAAGACAGCGCCGATCGCATCCTCTTTGCCATCTTCACCCATGCCAACCAACGCTGGGCCAAATCCCCCCTCAAGGAGTTTACACAGAAGTATTGACACTACCGCCGCTGACTGAGCCTATGGCAACCGTGTTCGCTCGCGTTTCAGGCCCCATTCAGCACGATCCTGTCGGACTGAGAGGAGCGCCAGAGGGCGCTCCTTTCGGTTCACCCGGTGGCCGTCCCAGTAGGAACCATGCCCCCCCTCGGGGAAGCTATCGGAGTTGCCGTTGACTCGTGCTTCGTAGCGAAGGAGCTTCGCTACTTCGCAGAGTAGCAGTAGGAGCAATCATGCTCTTCATCATCATAGCGCTGTCCCTTCTCGCCGCGTCGCCGCTCCACGCAGACGCGGTCGTTGCCAACGCGTCGCTTGCCTCCAGTGAAAGCGAGGGAATCACCATGTCCGGACTCCGCATCGACACAGGCGATGGCCTGGCTCTCAACCTGCCGGCTCCCACCGGAGGCATCGTCCTCCGCGACGTCGCTGCCAAGTCTGACTTCATCGCGCCCGCCGGAACTCTCGGACAGCGGCCCGACGGTTCTGTCGTCTGCGACGCACGCGATGAGAGGCTTGGCCTCGCGCTCTCGGCCAGCTACCGCGTCGTCGACAATGCGATCCGCATCGATGGCGAGGTGCGCGACCTGACCGGCCAAGATCGCGCTGTCACCGTCTACTTCACCTACCCCGTCAACGCGGTCGGCTGGCGCTGGCATGACGACCAGACGGTCGCTCACACGATCGAGGCGGCGGGCAAGTACGAGAACCTCGTCTCCTCCGGTGTGGGCGCCAACGGCCTCGCCTCCCGCTACCCACTTGCATGTGTCAGCAGCGACAGCGACGCCGCCGCCATCGCTGTCCCGCTGGACGTGCCGCGCCTCTGCCGGCTCGGCTATGACGCCGACGCGCGCGAGCTCTACGCCGCCGTAGATCTCGGCCTCGCCCCTGACACCGAGAGCTTCCCGTCCCGCGCCTCGTTCAGCCTCGTGCTCTACCGTCCCGACCCGGCGTGGGGCTTCCGCTCCGCGCTGCAGCGCTACTACGACCTTTTCCCCCAGTGCTTCACCAAGCGCAACAAGAAGGAGGGCATCTGGATGCCCTTCACCGATATCGCCACGGTTGAGGGCTTCGAGGACTTCGGCTTCCAGTTCAAGGAGGGCGACAATAATGTGGCGTTCGACGCCGAGCACGGCATCTACAGCTTCGTCTACGTTGAGCCCTGGAGCGACTGGGTGGATATGCCGAAGGAGATGCCTCGCACCATCGAGCAGGCGACCGCCCTCGTCAAGGAGCGCGCCGCGGCCGGCAACCAGAAGGATCAGGCGGTTCTGTCATCCGCCTTCGAGAACGCCGACGGATCATGGGCCGGCCGCATCGAGAACCAGCCCTGGTGTGACGGGGCGGTCTTCGGCGTGAACCCCATCCCCGGCGTGCCGGCCCAACCCGGCCACATCACCCAGTTCGACAACCTCATGCGCCGGATCGATCACGCCTTTGAGGGCTCTCCGCAGCTCACCGGAGTGTATCACGACAGCTTCGAGATGTACCTCTTCCACAACTACCCCAACTACCGCCGCGAGCACTTCCGCAAGGCGACCATCCCGCTCGTGTTCGACAGCGACGGCCGCGTGTGTCAGTACGCCATGTTCGACATGGTCGAGTTCGCCAAGGTCGTGGCCGAGCGGATGTGGGCTCGGGGTGGCATGACCTTCGCCAATGGCACCCCGCACGGCTTCCCCTGGGGCGCGGCCTGGCTCGATGTCATGGGCACCGAGGCCGCCTGGGCCTCCTCGTGGGGAACGTTCGGGGAGTACATCGGCGAGCCGGCGAGCGACTTCAACTACTGGCGCGCGATGTGCTACCAGCGCCCCTATCTCATGCTGCTCAACACCCGGTACGACCTCTGGAAGCCTGAGTGGGTGGAGCTGTACATGAAGCGATGCGTCGCCTACGGCGTCTTTCCCAGCATGTTCAGCCACAATGCCTCTGAGGACCCTTACTGGCGTAATCGCGCGCTGTACAATCGCGACCGGCCGCTCTTCAAGAAGTACATTCCGGTCGTCCAAGCGCTCAACGCGGCCGGCTGGGAGCCGCTTACGGAGGCGCGTTCCGACAACGCCAAGGTCTACGTCGAGCGCTACGGCAAGGCCCCGGGCGCGATCTACCTCACGATCTACAATGACAGCCAGGAAGTGCAGAAGGCAACGGTTGCGGTTGATGCTGCCGCGCTTGGGCTGGGGCCGTCGGCGAAGAAGACCATCGAAGTAGAACTCCCCGCCGGCGACCTGAAGGTCGAGCGACTCAACTGACCCGCCGGTCGGCCGATGATGGATGCTAGGCCGGCCTCACAGTGCTCCACGTGCGACATCGGTGCGGTCTTGACCGGGTACAAGCTGAGATCGAAGACCAGCCGCCTCCACGCTCAAATCCTCCTGCGAGGGATTTGTCAAGCGTCAGACGCAGGTACAAGAAAACGCGCGGTGACGTCGGCCCCCTAGCGCTCTGTCCGTCTACTGCTCTCCTACGCGGCCTCCGCTTTGGCGGCTTTCCGGCGTTTCCGATACTGGGCAGGAGTACGGCCGTACTGCTTCGCAAAGCATCGATGCAGATGGCTGTCGTCCGTGAAGCCGGCCTCCTCGGCGATAGCCGCCACCGACCGATCCGTGCTCACCAGGCGCTGGGCCGCATATGACAGGCGTGCGCGCAAGCAGAACGTGCGGAACGTCATGCCCACGGTCTGCCTGAACAGGACACGGAAGCGGCCGGTGCTCATGCCGCACTCCTGGGCCGCCTCCAGCGCGGAGACACACCGATGAGGGACAGCATGCACTAAGTTGAAGGCAGGCATGACCCGCGCCAGCGCGCTGAGCCGGACATGACGGGGTGTCTCGGCGAGGCCGAGGCTGCTCCAGCCGCGCCTCAGCTCCAGCAGGAGGAGCAGGAGCTCCAGGCGCACCGCGTTCCGCCAACCCGGCCGCTCCTCCTCGATCTCACGGCGCAGCGCGTACCCGATCTCCAGCACCCGCCGGCGCATCTCCGGGGAGAGCACGCGGGGCCGCTGCGCAGGCGGCACAGCGAAGAGGGTGAGCCAGGGCAGCTCGCCCAGCAGCTCCTCCCCGATCACCTCCGGCGCGAACATCATCACCACCACGCGGGTGCCCGGCCCCTTGCTGCAGCCGTGTGGCTCCTGCATCCCGCACAGCCAGACATCCCCCGGTCCGCAGGTGACCTGGAAGTCGCTGAACTCCATGGTTTCCTGCCCGGCGAGGACCAGACCGACCTCCATCTCGGGGTGGCTGTGGATGTCTTCGGGTGGCGCAGGCGCCTGGTTGAAGACAATGCCGACGTGGACTCCCCACCGCTCTCTGCGGCGCGGATTCCGCCTGGGAGATGTGAACGAATAGACCTGCATTAGCGCTCTCCAGCGCAATCGGCGGGGTGTGACCGCCTGTCGTAGGTCTGTCTGTTCTCCTCACCCCTCGTTCCCCTCTCCAAGTTTGGAGAGGGGATGTCTGAGGGACAGGGGTGAGGATCAGGGCTGTCGCGCCCATTCCTGGCGGTCGGACCCAATCGGCGTGCCAGGATTCTACAGGAAATCGCGCGTCCTGTACAGCCCCCTGCCCAGCGCTAGTGATAGCATAAATTGGGTGTTGCCCAGATGCAGGATGCGCTGCTGCGGGTATCATGATATCGACGGGCGTGTGGCGCCGAGTGCGGCAGGAAAGGAGGTGCGGCCAGGCGGGCATTCATTGTGATGTGCACCGATTCGGCAGTGATCTGGAGATCATGAGGAGGTCGAAAAGAAGATGTCACGACGAAAGGGTTTCACACTAATCGAGCTGTTGGTGGTCATCGCGATTATCGGGATTCTCGCCGCGATGGTCTTCCCTGTGTTTGCTAGGGCGCGCGAATCCGCGCGCAAGGCGGTGTGCCTCTCCAACGTGAAGAACATCGCCCTGGCCATTAACATGTACCTGGCGGACAACAACGATACGCTGCCGCCCAAGGAGCACCGCCAAGAGGTCATCGACAACCTTAACCTGTTGGCGGACTGCGGCTGCTCGATGTCGTTCACCAGGCTCAACCCCTACCTTCGGTGGCCCGTGATCTTCGACGAGTATGTCAAGAACCGGGATGTCTGGCGCTGCCCAAGCGCCAAGATGTCCAACACCGCGCTCTTGATCATCCCCGTGCCCGATTGGTTTGGCTACATGATGTCCTATCCAGACTCGTGGGGGTCGGGCAAGGTGGCCTGCTTCTCCGAGACATCCTGGCCGTCGGGATGGGGCGGCAACATCACAGACAGCGTTGCCCAGATAGGCAAGAGGCTGCCCATGCCTGGAGAATCGGCCGTGTATACGGACGTGCCGAACAAGGCTTTCACCCAAAGCATCGGGACGATCAACCAGTATGATCTGAAGCTGGTGTCCGTGGAAGACACCGTGAACTGGGCCATCGTGCACGACTCCGGCCCGTTCCCGGAGACGGCCAGCATCGCCGAGGTCGCCTACCCGGAGATCTGCGCCCTGGTTTGCGCCAACCCCACGTGCTTCGACAACGGAAGAACTTGGATAGACTGGGTGAACTGCTCT
>Ga0315288_10000412_pt1 | contig 53476 bp, 34 predicted proteins | sample YL17G11_20_MG_FD_203454 | JGI IMG/M metagenome (GOLD analysis project Ga0315288, IMG submission 203454) | Sediment microbial communities from Yellowstone Lake, YNP, Wyoming, USA - YL17G11_20 | ecosystem: Environmental > Aquatic > Freshwater > Lake > Sediment | place: USA: Wyoming | collected... | reverse complement strand
CCTCCTGGGGCCGTGGCGGGCAGGGGCCCGGGGGTTGCCGCCGCCCGTGTCGGGGGGGGTGGGGGGGGCCGGGGCGGGGGGGGGGCCCCCCCCCCCCCCCCCCCCCCCCCCGCCGCGCGACCACTCGACGAGCGGGTCGTGCAGAAACGTCTCGAGCACCGACGCCAGCGTCCCGCCCCCCCCCCTCAACACCGCCAGCGTCGTCTCGGCCGCCGCCCGGAACGCGCCCTCCACGCCGGCGACGCCGCACGCGTCGACCACGTTTTGGGTGAGGCGAAACGGGACGACCTCCGGTTTCTCGAGCGTCAGCCCCCGGTCGAACAAGCACGAAAAGTCGACGTGCACGACGTCGCCGGTGGCGGCGTCCAGCAGGATGTTCTCCCCGTGCCGGTCGCCGAGGCCGACGACGTGGCCCAGGATCGACCACGCGGCCGCGCCGCGCGCAAACGCCAGCCTGGCCCCGTGCCACGCGCCCGGGTCGGGGAACCGGTCCAGGAGCCAGGCGTGCAGGACGGGCGGGAACTTGGCGAGCATGCGGGCGAGCCACTCCGTGGGCGGGCGGCCGGCCGCCGCGTCGTACGCGGCCTTGACCTCGGCGTTGGTCCGCGACCGGTCGTACAGGCCCGCCGCCGCGTACACTTCCTGGCAGCAGGTGCGGTACACGGTGGTGTGGGGCACCCACTCGACGAGGCCGCAATCCTCGGTCAGTGGCTGCACCGCAAACCTGCGCAGCCTCAGCCCGCGCGCGCGCGCGGGCGCCGCGCGCGCAAACAGGGCGTTGGCCGTCCCCGCCACCTCCATCATGCGCGCGTCCTTGCGCAGGTCGTCCTTGGGCTTGGCCAAAAAGGCGTACGCGGCGCCGTCGGAGCCGAGGAGGGTGACTTTTTTGGGGCGCTGCAGCGACGCGAGGACCGCGACGCCGTCGTCGACGCCCGCCACGCTCACCAGGCCGTCCGCCGCCCCCGCGGGCGGCGCGGCGTCCAGGCAGGCGGCGACGGGGACGACGACGGGGACGGGGAGGAGGCGGGACAGGCCTGGAAAGTCGCGCGCGATGGAGAACGAGCGCGCGCGGCCGGCGGGGGCGAAATGGCAGAGGCGCACCAGGTGGTCGGCCAACGACCCAAAGGCGGCGTGCAGGGAGCGCGCAGCGTTGCCTCCATCGCCGTCGGCCGCCCGGCGGGCCGACGCCAGCACCCCCTGCGCCGCCTCGGCGCGCGCGGGGTGCGCCGAGCGCGACACCGACGCCAGCGCCCACAGCGCCTGGTGCGGGTGCGCGGCCGCGATGCGCACGAGCAAGGCCCGCGTCACGCCCCGCGTTTCCGCGTGCGCGTGGCACAGGCGGGACGTGAGTTGCGGGAGCGCGGGCAGCCACACCGCGAGCGGCGCGCGCGCTGCCAGCTTGGCCATCGCGTCCAGCGCGGCCTCGCGCGCCTTGCGCTCGCGCGCGTTGGCGGGGCGGGGGGCGCGGACGCAGGCGGTGCCGTGCTCGAAGAAAACGGTGAGCAACCGCGGGAGTGCCTGCGCCGCGCGCGCAGAGCCGGCGCCCAGGGCGGCGCCGTAGTGGGCGAGGACGAGGGGCACGATCTCGGCGTGAGGCGCCTCCTCGCCGAGCGGGATGCGGGAGCGGCCGCCGAGGCGGTCGCCGCGGCGGTCGCCGCGCGACGCGGCGACGCCCGCGGCGCCGGCCTGGCGCGCCTGGGCGTCGGCGGCGAGGGCGTCGAGGTAGGCGCCGTACGAAAAATGGGCCTCGCCCGCCACGGACGACGCCGCGGGCGCGAGGGCGATGGCGGATTCGTAGAGGGACGAGACGTCGCGCGCCGCGCGCGCGCCGCGCGCCGCCACCCACTCTGCCAACTGCAGCGTCGCCTCGGCCTCGCCCAGGCGGTCGGCGGCGGTCGCGGGGGACGCGCCGCCCGCGCGGGAGACGTGGGAGGTTTCCGCCGCCGCCACGGCAGCGCGCAGCGTCGCGAGCGCGGTCGCCGGCGCGTCGCGCGCCCACAGCAGCCGCGCGCGCTCGAGCCCCGCGCCGGCCGCGCCACGTGCCACAGCTTCCAGGGACGCGACTGACGCGGCCTCCAAGTGGCCCTGGGCCCGGCACAGGCGGGCGAGGGCGAGCCAGGAGGCGCCCGCGTCGGCGCGCGCGCCGGCGAGCTCGGCCAGGGCGCGCCGCGCGGCCAGGATGGGTTCCTGCGCGGCTAAAGAAGGTTGGACAGCGGCCAAGCGCTCGTCCCAGCGCAACCGGCGCGCTCGGTCCAACGGGCCGGCCGCCGCGGCCGCGCCGCCGGCGAGCAGCGCGCCCGCGTCGGCCACTTCTTGCAGCACGTGCAACCGCACGCACGCGCCCGCCGCCCGCTCGTACGACTCCAGGGCGGCCGCGCGCAAGGCGGGCACGGTGTCGGCGCGGGCGGCGGCGAGGGCGGCGTGAAAGGCGGGCGCGTCGCGCGCGTGGAGCGCGGCGAGCGTGGCGCCGAGGCGCGCCTCCCACCGCTCGCCGTCGGCCAGGGAAGCGAGGGCGGCGGGCGCCGGCGGCGCCCCTGGCCCCGCACACCCGGTCGCGGCCGCCAGGTGGTCGTCCAGCACGTCCCAGCGGCCGAGGCGCCACGCGGCGGCGACGCCGACCGCGTGCAGCGCGCGGCCGCCGCCGCCGCGCGCGCGGCCGCCGGTCGCCCAGCCCGCGACGCCGGCGAGCGCCGCCTCCAGGTGGCCCATGCCCAGCAGGCAGCGCAGGTGGCCGCGGCGGGCGGTGGAGAGCGGATCGTCATCCTCGGTGGCGGCGTCGAGGGGCGTGGGCGCCAACGCCGACCCGCGGCGCGGCGCGGGCTGCGTCCCTCTCCCGCCTCCTCCGCCCCCTTCCGCCACCGTGCCCAGCTCCACTTCGTAGAGCGCCAGCGCATCCCCCCACGCGCCAGAAGCCTCGGCCGCCAGCCGCTCGTCGGCGGGCGACCCGCCGCCCGAGCGCAGCGACGCGAGCCCCGCGAGCGTGTCGGCGTCGCCCAGGCGGCCGTGCACCGCCTGCAAGCCGGCCACGGTGCCGTCGTCGTAGACGGCCGACTTGCCCGCGGCGGGGTTGAGGCCGCCGCCGAACGCGCGGCGCGCAGCGGTTTCCGCGTAGCGCGCCGCGCGCGCGTGCGCGCCCGCTGCCGCCGCGGCGGCGGCCAGCAGGTTCAGGTCGACCGCGTCGAGCGCGGCGGCCAGGGCGGGGCCGTCGACGCGGCCGCTGGGGCCGGGGGTCGGGGAGGGGGACGCGTCGCCGGCCGCGCGGCCGCCGCCGCCGCTCGCGGCGCCGCCGCCCGGCGGCGCGGCCGCTGCCCACGCGGTCAGCGTGTCGAGCAGTGCAAACGTGTACTGGACGCAGAGCTCGCCCTCGCGCGAGGCGCGGCCGCCGGCCAGCACGGCAGCGACCTCGGCGACGACGTCGCCGCGCGCGGACACGCCGCCGTGCGCGAGCGCGTCCGCCACCACGTGCGGCAACAAAAACAGGCACGTCGGCACATCCCGCCGAAACACGGGCACGCACGCGTCGTAGAGCGGTTTCCACGGACCCCCCGCGTGCGACGCGACGAGCTGGCGCAGCCACGCGGCCAGCCACCGCCACGCGGGCGCGCCCGCGGGCAGCGCGGAGAATACGGCCGCGCCGGCGGCGGGCGCGCCGGCGAGGACGAGGGCGTAGTGGGAATGGAGAAAGGGGGCCGCGACGACGCGGTCCGGGGGGGGGAGCGCGTCGAGCAGCGCGTTGGTGGTCGCGCCGCTGGCGCCGGCGCCGTACGCGCGCAGGACTTCCTGGGTGGCGAATGTGGCGGCGTCCAGGGTCTGCATCGAGTCGGCGACGCGCAGCAGGCGGAGCAGGTGCTCGGTCAGCAGGCGCGCGGGGAGGTCGCCCCGGTCGCCCGCCGCCGCTGCCGCCGCGGCCGCCGCGTCAGCCGCCGCGCCGCCCGCGCCGGGTAGACGGGCGCCGGCCAGGAGAGCAGGGTCGACAGCTCCGATGACGCCGAGGCACTCGGCGGCGGCGAGCGCCGCGCGCGCGCCCGCTGCCGACTCGGCTCCCGGCGCGCACGCGGCCAGCAGGCCCGCCACCAGGTCCGCCAGCAGGCGCTCGCCGCCGCCTGCGCCGCCGCGGGGGCCGGCACCGGCGGCGCCGCCGCGGCCGGCGGCGCGCCCGTCTGCGACGGAGGCCAGCAGGCCGCCCAGCCAGGCGCGCGAGTGGGCGAGCAGATGATTGAGCTCGGCCGCGGCCGCGGCGCGCACGGCGGCCGAGGGAGAGGCGAGGGGGGCGAGCAGGGCGCGCGCGCGCGCGTCGGCCGACCCGTCGCCGCGCGCGGCGGCCAGAGCGGCGGCGACCGGGGCCAGGCGCGTCGCGGACGCGGGCAGCGGCGGCAGCGACGCCAGCGTGCTTGCGTCCAGCCCCCCGCGTAGCACGAGCTCGGCCAGGGCGGCGGCCGCCGCGTCGGCGACCGGCCCGTCGCCCGTCGCGGGGTCGAGCAGGGCCACCGCCACCTGGGACGCCGCCGCCGCCAGCTGGGCGGGCGCATGCGCGGCCAGGGCGGCGACCAGGACGCGCCAGGCGGCGAGGGATTGCAGGGCGGCGGGGTCGTCGCGCGCGGCGCGCGCGCCGCGCACGCCCGCCGCGAGCAGCACCAGCAGCTGGGGGGCGTGCCGGCCCACGGCAGGGCCCAAGAGGTCAACCAGGAGCTGCACGCAGCGCACGACGACGAGCGGGGGGAGGGCGGACGCGGCGGGGCGAGCGCCACCGTTGCCGCCACTCCCGCTCCCTCCCGCCCCTTCCAGCGCGTCCCCGTACGCCTTGAGCGTGCGCGTCACGTAATCGCCCGCGCCGAGAAACGGGGCGGTGCCCGGGTCGGCGGGGGGGGGGACGTCGGCGAGGCGGGCGAGCTCCGCGAGCACCGAGCGCAGGCGCGCCGCCGCGCCCGGCGGCGCGTCGGCCGGCGGCTCGCCCCACGCGGGCGACGCGCCCGCGCGGGCGAGCAATTCGGCCACGACGCGGGGGGCGGCGCGCGCGAGGAAGGCAAAGAAATCGGCCGGCGGGGCAGAGGGCGCGGCACCCCCTCCGCCGCCGCTCGACGCCGCGTCCTCGAAAAACCGCGTAAACGCTTCAAAGTCGGGCGTCCCCTCGTGCAGCACTTTGGCGATGGCCAGGTGACCGTGGTCGGCGAGCAGGGAGGCCGGCGTGGCGCCCAGCCGCGCGGCCAGCGCCCCCAGTGCGCGGCCGTCGCGCGCCTCCAGCACCGCCGGGAGCGCGCTCGGCAGCAGCCCGGCCGCCAGGTCGGCTTCGCCCACGCCCACCGCGTCCGCCAGGGCGGCGAGCAGGCCGGGCTTGGACGTCAGGGACCGGGTGACGTACTCCAGGTGGCGGGGCGAGGCGAGGAGCCACGCGCGCGGCGCGCGCGCGCCGCGCGCGCGCGCGAGCGCGGCGAGCGCGGTGCCGGCCGCTGCGCGCACGGCGGGATCGGAGTCGTCCAGTCTGCTGGTCACGATGACGCGGGCGAGGAGGTCGGGCGAGGGGGCGGGGAGGGCGGCGGCAGCGCCGGCGAGCGCGGCGAGCAAGCCGGGGCGCGCGCAGCGGTCGCCCGCGGCGTCCAGCCTGCCGTTGAGGTCGTGCAGCAGGCGCAGCTCGGGGCGGCGGGCGGACGCGGGGGGGGCGTCGGCGGTGGGGGGGGTCGCGGGGTAGAGGGCGGTCAAGACGTGGGGGGCGGCGAGCGCGGGCGCAGACGCCGCGAGCGCGGCGCGCGCGGCCGCGCCGCCGTTGGCGCCGGCGTCGAGAGCGGCCGTCGCCAGCGACCGCAGCACAGTCTCATCCACGCCTCCTTCAGGGCAGGCCGCGATCCAGGCGAGGGCGGCGTCGACGCCGGCGGCGGCGAGCGCGGGCGGCGCGCGCGGCGCGGCGGCGGCGGCCGCGACGGCGGCGACGGCGTCGGCGGGGTAGGGGGGGGCGCTGGCTTCGGCAGAGGTGGCGGAGTCGTCGGTCACGTCCTCCAAGATCACGCAACCCCTGTCCAGCCACTGCCGCGCCAGCGGCGACGCCGGCAGCGCACCCTCGACCGCGGCCGCCGCGCGCGCCGCGAGCGCGGCCGCGCGCGCCGACCCGGGCGCCACCCCGCCCGGCGGTCGGCGCGCCAGGTCGCGCGCGCCGACCACGGCCGCGACGGCGGCGCGCTCGTCGGGGTCGGTGGCGAGGGCGGCGAGCAGGGCGGCCGCGGCGGCCGCTCCTTTTGCCCCGCCTTTCGCCCCGGCCCCCAGCGCGGCCGCCGCCGCCGCCGCCGCCGCACGCACGCCGGCATCGCCGTCGTGCGCGCCGCGGTCGACGGCGGAGCCGCGGGCCAAAGGGGCGCCCCGGTCGCCGCCGGCGTCGAGCAAGGAAGCGACCGCCGCCACGCGCAGCGCCGCCCCCTTGGCCGCCGCCTCCAGGGCGGCCGGAGGCGGCGCTGCGGCATCCAAATGCGTCCAGGGCGCGGCGCACAGGGCGCGCAGGGCGTCACGGGGGAGGCCGAGCGCGCGCGCGCCGTCGCGTGCGGTGGCGGCCGCGGGCGACGCGGGGACCGGGGGGCGTCCTGGGGGGGGGGCGATGTGCAGGCAGGCGGCCAGGACGGCGTCGACAGCCGCCACGGTGAGGGCCAGGGTGGCGTACGAGGGGTGGGGGGCGGCGGGCGCGGCGTCGCCGCCGACGGCGGCTGCGGCGTGCGCGGCCGCGGCGCGGCCCAGGGCGGCGCGCGCGCCAGGCGCGGCGCCGCCCACGCCGCGCGCGAGCACAGCCAGCGCGCGCAGTCGGTCGTCGATGGACAGGGGCGAGGGCGCGGTGGGGGGGAGGGCGGCGAAAAGAGCGGCGAGCGGCGCGAGCGGCGCGCCGCCTGCGCGCTCACTCGCCGGCGCGCCGTCGAACGACGCGACGCGCCGCTTCTTGGACGTGGGCGATGATCCTGCGTCCAGCACAGCGTCAAGGGCGACCGCGTCGGGCGCGGCGGCCGACAGCACGGCGGCGAGCGCGGCGGCGCCCGCCGCGCCGGCGTCGAGCGGCGCGAGTGCGGCCGCGTCGGCCGGCGCCGCGGGCGCCCACGGCGCGACGGCCGCCATGGCGGCCAGCACGGCGGCGCGTGCGGGGGACGCGGAGGGCGCGGCCAGGGCGGCGGCGGGCAGGAGAGGGGCAGCGCGGGCGGCGGCGGCGGCCGCCTCTGCCCCCCCGCGCGCCACCAGGTCTGCAAGCAACCGAGCGCCGGCCGCCACGACGGACGCGTCGCCACACGCAATCGCGGCAAGGGATCCATCGGCCAGCGCCGGCGGCGGCGGGTCGGCGTCCGGCGCCGCGGCGGCGAGCGCGCGCCCCGCGTCGGCCGCGGCGGCCGCCAGCAGGGACGCGTCCGCGTCTCCGGTGGACGCCAGTGCGTGCGACGCCGTGGCCAGCAAGCGGCCGGCGACTTCGGGCGCGTCGCGCGGCAGCGCGCGTCGCGCGGCGGCGGGCGCCGCGCGCGCGGCTGCCGCGACCACGCGCAGAGCGACGGCCGCCAGCCTGGCGGCGGCGGGCACACCGTCACAGATGAGAACGAGCGGAGCGTCAGGCGCGGTCGCGTCGGCCAACAGGGGCAGCGGCGGCGGCCGCCCTCCGCGCGCCGCCGCCGCGAGCGACCGCCCAGCGCCCGCCGCCGCCGCGCCGACGCCCGCCACCAGCCCGCCAAAGCCGGCTTCATCCCGGTCGACCGCCAGGCACACCAGGTCGGCCGCCGCGGCCGCCACCGCGTCGGCCGCGCCGGGCGCGGCGGCGGCTGGGGACGCGGCCAGGGCGAGCAGGCGCGCGGCGAGCGCGGCGCCCGCGCGGCGCGCGGGGGGGGCGCCCGCGACGGCGTGCGGGTAGTACTTAAGCGCGAGGTCCACGAGGCGGATGGCGACGCCCACCTCCCGGTCTCCGACGCCTGGAGAGAAGAGGAGGGAGGAAGAGTGGGTCGGGCGTCGGCCGCAGCGCGCGCGTCGCGTGCCGGTTTGAGGCCACGCCGCCTCCTCTGCCCGTCCCTCACGCCAACCCTCCTCCCTCCTCCCACCCTCACCTCGCCCCTGGAGGCACACGTCGAGCAGCGCCGGCAGCGCGGCGCGCATGCGCGCCGCAAACGCGTCCCCGCCGTCGGCGCCGCCGTCGCCGCCGCCCTGCGGCGCGGCTTCGGCGGCGCGGATGAGGTCGGCCAGCTCCCGGGTCAGCCGCTCCACGTCGGCGGTGCCCGGCATGGTCGAGGGGGTGGCCATTGGGGCGAGGGGTGGGAGTCGCCCGCTTTGGTCAGGCCGGCGACCCGCGGTCGATGGCGTGCGCCTGTGCCGGCATCGCGGGCGGCGGGCGGCCGCGGGCGGGGTGTGTGGCAGCAGCGCCGCGTCGGTCCGCACTCTCCCCGCGCCGCGGCCGCCCCCATGGCGGACGCCGTCCCCCCCGCCGATGCGGCGCCTGCGGCGGGACCGCCCGCGGCGGCCGACCCCGCCCTGGCCAACGCGCTCGAGGATGCGACGGCCGCGATGCGCGGGCTGCTGCTCGGCAAAGAAGAGTGAGTGTGCCAGAGGGGAGGGCGTGATCGTGGACGCCCGCGCGCGGCGGCGGGGCGCCAACCGGGCGCGCGCCGGAGGGCAACCGCGCCGCGCCGTCGCCGCGGCCGACGCCGCCCCCCCTCCTCCTCCCCAGCCTCACCCTGGACCAGCGCTACCAGCTGGCCCGCTCCGTGGGCGCGGAATGCGTCCAGGAGTCGGAGCTGCGGGCGTTGCTCGACAAAAAGCCCAACCCGGTCGCGTACGACGGGTTTGAACCCTCTGGCCGCATGCACATCGCGCAGGGCGTCATGAAGGCGCTCAACGTGAACAAGCTGACGCGGTCGGGGGTCATATTCAAGTTTTGGTGGGAAGCGACAGGGGGAGGGAGGTTGGCGACGCGGTCGTCGACGTCGAACGCGGCGGCTGACGCGCGACCCTCCTCCTCTCTCCAGGGTGGCCGACTGGTTTGCCCAGCTCAACAACAAGATGGGGGGCGACTTGAAGAAGATTCAGACGGTCGGGGAGTATATGGTCGAGATCTGGAAGGCGGTCGGCATGGAGGGCGTCGGAGACAAAGTCGTCTTTCTGAACGCGTCCGAGGAAATCAACGCGCGCGCGGGCGAGTACTGGACACTGGTCATGGACGTCGCCCGCCGCAACAACCTCAAACGGATCGTGCGGTGTTCCCAGATCATGGGGCGCGCCGACACGGACGACCTCTCCGCGGCCCAAATCTTCTACCCCTGCATGCAGTGCGCCGACATCTTTTTCCTGAAAGCGGACATCTGTCAATTGGGCATGGACCAGAGGAAGGTCAACATGCTCGCGCGCGAGTATTGCGACGAGACAAAGCGCAAACTCAAACCCGTCATCCTCTCCCACGCCATGCTCCCCGGCCTGCTCCAGGGCCAGGAGAAGATGAGCAAATCCGACCCCAACTCCGCCATCTTCATGGAGGATTCCGAGGCGGACGTGCGGACCAAGATCAAAAAGGCGTTTTGCCCGCCGGGGGTTGTCGAGGGCAACCCGTGCCTCGAGTACGTGCGGCTGATCGTGCTGCCGTGGACGGGCGCGTTTGTGGTGCCGCTGGGGGAGAAGTCCGGGGGCGGGGAGAAGCGGTATGAAGAGTGGGCGCCGTTGGCCGCCGACTATCTCTCGGGCGCGCTCCACCCCGCTGACGTCAAGCCCGCCCTCGCGGACGCCCTCAACGCCATCCTGCAACCGGTGCGCGACCATTTCGCCAACGACGCGCGCGCGGCGGCGCTGCTGAAAAAGGTGAAATCGTTCAAGGTCACCAAATGACGCGCGAGGGACGGCGGGGGGTTGCCGACGGACCCCGTATCCACCACGGCGTGCAACCACATCAGCCCGCGGCGCGCCCCGCTCATCCCTCACCGCCGGCCGGGCACGCCGCCGTGGCCGCCGTCGCCGTAGCGGCCGCCGGTGCGGCCGCCGCCGCGGCCGCGGCCGCCGCGCGCGCCGCCCCTCCCACCACCCCCGCCGCGCCCTCCGCGCCCTTGGTCGCGCCGCACGGTGGGGATGGGGGCCGGGTAGTCGACACCCGGCGCAAACCCGGCGGCCAGCGCGGCGTCGCCCGACACGGCGTGCGGGTCGAGCGCTGCCGCGCCGCGCAGCCGCGCCAACTCCGGCAGCCAGTGCCGCACGTACGCGCCGTCCGGATCGTAGTCGCGCGCCTGCTTGGCCACGTTGAACACGTTGAGGCGCGCGCCGGCGGAGGCGCCACAGGCTAGGGCGCCCCAGTTGCCGTAGTTGGACGCGGGGTCGTGGTCGAGCAGCAGCGACTCAAACCAGGCCGCGCCGTGCCGCCAGTCGACGCCCAGGTCGTGGGCGAGGAAGGAGGCCACGTTCTGGCGGCCCCGGTTGGACATAAAGCCCGTCGCCGCCAGTTCCCTCATGTTGGCGTCCACCAAGGGGCGCCCCGTCTTGCCCGCTTTCCATGAATCGAGAGCGCCCGGCGTGCCGGGCCAGGACGCGGCGGCGCCGGGCACAAAAGACGCGCGGAAGAGCTTGCCGGCGTGTTTAATGGCATAGAAACGAAAGAAGTCGCGCCACAGGAGCTCAAACACGATCCAGTAGGTCGACTTATTGGCGCCGTGGGCGCCTTCGTACCGGGTGAGCTCGGACGCGACCGTGCGTGCCGAGAGGCAGCCGGCGGCGAGCCAGGGGGAGAATTTGGTCGAATAATCGGGGCCGAGCATCCCGTTGCGCGTCTCGAAATAGGTGGATGCCGCTTTGGTGTCGAACAGATAATGTTTCAGGCGGGCGAGGGCGGCGGTCTCGCCGCCCCGGAACGCGAGCGCGGCGCGCGGGTCGCGCGCGGGGGTCGCCAGCCGGGGGCAGCCCGCCGGCAGCGCCGCCGTCATCGCCTCGACCGTCGCCGGCGGCTCCACCTCCAGCGCGGCCGCGGCAGGGTCGCCCGCGGGCGGGCGCGGCAGCGCGCCCGCCGCGGGCGGCGCCCGCGGCGGCCGCACCTTCCAGTTGGCCTCGACCGCCGTCCGGAACGCGGTGAACTGGTCCGGCAGCCGCGACGCGGCCGGCCCGATGACGGCCGCGATGTCGGCGGGGTGGAGGAGGGTGTCGGCGCCGGCGACGAGGTGGAGGCGGCCGCCCGCCGCGGCCGCCGCCGCGGCCACCACGCGCTCGGCCCCCCTCTCCTCCGGGCACGGCTCCGCCGCCGCAAACACGATGCCGCCGGGCGGCCCTCCCGCCAGCATGGTCGCGACGGCGGCCTCGGGCGGGCCGACCGAGACGGCGAGCCCCGACCCGAGCGCGGTCAGCCGCGCGCGCGCGTCGGCCACGGATTCAACCAAAAACTGGGCCCTGTGCGCGCCACATTTGGGCACGCCATAGTGGGTGACGACGCCGTGGAAGCGGGGGTCGAAACAGTAAAAGGGGGTGACGGACGCGGCGTCGCCCGCCGCGACGGCGGCGGCCGCCGCGGCCAGCGCCGCGTTGTCGTGCGTGCGCAGATCGTTGCGCAGCCACACCAGGGCGCGCGGCTTGGCGGTGGAGGAGGTCATGGCGGTGGTCGCGGCGGACGAGACGCGGCGGCGGGGCGGCGACGGCTGCGTGGCGTGGCGGGGGTCGGCGGTCGGCGCCGCATTCCCCTCTCTCTGCCCCCCATCGCGCCCGCGCCACCTCCTCACCGTGAGCCCGAGCGCGTTGAGTCGCGCGCCGAGGCGGGCCGGGCGCGCGTACATGCGCCGGCGCCGGGAGAAGGGCGCGCGGTGCGAGAGTGCAGCGGCGTGGCGCGCGCAGACCGCTCCACCGTCGACCGCCAAACCGCCCCGTTGATTGCACACGCACGCGCGCCCAGCCCGGCGCGTCTCCCGCACCGCCTCAATCGCCTCCCACACCGCCCAGCCCTTTTCTCCTCAAATCAGGCTCGCCTCATACCCGTCCGGCGTCGCAAACCCGAGCAGGTTGAGGTACGTCGCGGTCACGTTGGCCAGCCCCGCGGCCGGCAGGTCGTCTCGGAAGCGGACGTCGGCGGGGAGGCCGGCGCCGCCAACGGCCACCGGCACGGGCGCGAGCGTGTGGCTCGTGAGCAGCAGCAGGTTGCCCTCGGCATCCCGCAGGGGCGCGTTTGTCTTTTTCGCGCGCTGCACCATGTCGTCCGCGTTGCCGTGGTCGGCGGTGACCAGCCAGCGGCCGCCCGCGGCGTCGCACGCGGCGAGCAGTTCGCCTAGGCACGCGTCGACCAGGGTCACCGCCCGTTTCGTCGCCTCCAAATCCCCCGTGTGGCCCACCATGTCGGGGTTGGCGTAGTTGATGCGCACCATGCGAAACTTGTTGGACTTGAGCGCCTCCACCCCCGCCGCCGTGATCTCGCGCGCCTTCATGTCGGGCGCCTGGTTGAACGGGACGGCGTCCGACGGAATCTCGACGTACGTCTCGAGCGCCTCGTCGAAATAGCCCGACCGGTTGCCGTTCCAGAAAAAGGTCACGTGCCCAAACTTTTGCGTCTCGGAGCACGCGAACGTCGACACCCCCGCCTGCGCCAGCAACTGGCCCGACGTGCGCGTGATGGCCGGCGGCGGTACCAGGAAGCGGGCGGGCAGCTTGAGGTCGCCGTCGTACTGCATGAGGCCCGCGAAACGGGTCTTCGGGAAGCGCACGCGGTCGAAATGGTCGAATTGCTCGTATTCAAACGCCTTTGAGATCTCGACGCACCGATCCGCGCGAAAGTTGAAGACGACGACCGCGTCGCCGTCGAGCACGGGGCCGACGGGGGCGCCGGCGGCGTCGACGATGACAAAGGGGGGGAGCCACTGGTCGGTCACCGCCGCGTCGCCGCTCCCGCGCAGCGACTTTATGGCCGTGGGAGCATCAGTAAACTTGGCGTCGGCTTCCCCAAGGACGTGCGCCTTCCAGCCGCGTTCCACGATCTTCCAGTCGGCCTCGTAGCGGTCCATCGTCACGCCCATGCGTCCGCCGCCGGACGCGATGCGGGCGTCCACGCCGGCGGGCAAGGATTTCAGCACCGCTTCCAATTCGTCCACGTAGCGGACGGACGAGCCGTCAGGGACATCCCGCCCGTCGGTCAAGATGTGGACCCGAATCTTCTTCGCCCCGCGCTCGGCCGCGCCGCGAATCATGGCGTGCAGCTGGTTGGTGCGCGAGTGCACGCCGCCGTCGGAGAGGAGGCCGACAAAGTGCAGGGTGCCGGTCGGAAAGGATTCGGAGATGTAGTTCCAGCCGTCGCCCTCGAAGAGGGCACCCGTCTCCAGCGCGATGTCGACGAGGCGCGCGCCCTGGTCGATGACCTGGCCCGAGCCTGGAGAGGAAAGGAGAGGAGAGGGGTGGTTGGCACCGACCTAGCCGTGCCTTCGCGCCCTCCTCCCTCCTTCTCTCTCTCACCGAGCGCGTTGTGGCCGACCTCCGAGTTGCCCATGTCGTCGTCCGACGGCAGGCCGACCGCCTTGCCGTGCGCCTGGGAGGGGGGCACGATGGCGTCGGCTTCCGCGCCGCGCCGGGGGGGGGCGGGGGGCTCCTTCCGGGCCAGCCGCCCGCGCGAGGCCGGTCGGCGACCGCAGCCACGTGTCGGCGCGCGCGCGGGGCGACGCCACGGCCGCGACCGCCGCACGGCGGCGCGGCGGCGGCCGGCGCCCCCATCCCGCCCCGCCACCCCACCCTCCCCCCTCTACTACCCACCCGAATGGTGCGATACCGCCCCGGCACGCCCTTGAGCCCGTCCATAACGGGAGTGGGGGCCGCGTGGACAGCGTTGTACTCATCTTCCACCTCGTTCGCGCCCCACCCGTCCAAGATGCAGACGAGCACCGGGGCGGTTGGCGCGGGGATGGTGGCGTGCGGCTGAAGCGACATGGCGTGTGGGGAGGAGGGGAAAGAGAGCGCGGGGTTTGTGTTTAGTAGGGGCGACGCCACAGAGTGCGCGCCCTCCCCCTCCTTCCATCATCTCTAGCGCAGGAACCGGGAGAGCACGTTCTCGTACAGCTCCGCCCGCGCCGACTGCAGGCCGACGACGGGGTCGGCCGGGGCCGCGAGGGCCACTTTTTCGAGCTCCTCGAGCGTCGCCTTGCCCTCGGCGATCCGCTTGCCGACCCCGGACCGGAACGATGCGTACCGCTCCGCCACCATGCCATCGAGCGTCCCGTCGGCCGCGATGGCGGCCGCGTTGCGCAGGCCGCGGGCGAGGGCGTCCATGCCGCCGATGTGGCCGTGGAAGAGGTCGACCAGGTCGGTGCTCTCCCGCCGCAGCTTGGCGTCGAAGTTGATGCCGCCGGGCGCCAGCCCGCCTTGCTTGAGGATGACGCGCCCGATGGCGGTGGCGGTCGGGACGTCGGTCAGAAACTGGTCGGTGTCCCACCCCGTCTGCGCGTCGCCCGTGTTGGCGTCGATGTTGCCCAGGGCGTTGCGCAGCGAGGCGAACGCCAGCTCGTGCTCGCACGAGTGGCCGGACAGCGTGGCGTGGTTGCACTCGATGTTGAGCTTAAAGTCCTGCGCGAGGCCATAGTGCGCGAGAAACCCGAGCGTCGTCGCGGCGTCCCAGTCGTACTGGTGCTTGGTCGGCTCCTGCGGCTTGGGCTCCAGGAGCAACGCGCCCGTGAACCCGATGCGCTTCTTGTACTTGGCGGCGGCTTTCAAAAAGGACGCGAGGTTGTCGAGTTCGAGGCCCAGGTCGGTGTTGAGCAGGGTGTGGTAGCCCTCGCGGCCGCCCCAAAAGACGTAGTTTTCGCCGCCCAGCGCGAGCGTGGCGTCCATGGCGGCCTTGACCTGGGCGGCGGCGTGCGCGAAGACGGTCGCGTTGTTGGAGGTCGCCGCGCCGTGCGCGTAGCGCGGGTGCTTGAACAGCTGCGCCGTGCCCCATAGCACTTTCTTGCCGGACGCCGCTTGCAGCTCTTTGGCGAGCGCGACGACGGACGCGAGGTTCGCGTTGGACTCGGCGAGCGTCGCGCCCTCGGGCGCGATGTCCCGGTCGTGGAAGCACCAGTAGTCGACCCCCAGCTTGTCCAGGAACTCAAACATGGCCCGCATGCGGCGGTGGGCCATGGCGAGCGGGGGGGCGGACGCGTCCTCCCACGGCCACGCGCGCGTCGCGTCGCCAAACGGGTCGCCCCCGTCGCCGCGCAGCGTGTGCCAAAAGGCGACCGAGAAGCGGAGCCACTCCTTCATGGGCCGACCGGCCACAATTTCGTCCGCGTTGTAATATTTAAACGACAGAGGGTTTGTCGAGTCCGGGCCTTCGTACTTGATCTTGCCGATTCCCGGAAAGAATTCGCCGGCCCACTCGCCCGCGGTGCATTCAGCGGCCGGTTTGGGCGCGGCGGCGGCGAGCGCGGTGGCGGCGAAGAGGGTGAGGAGCTGAGGTGGGGGGTCGGGGTTGGAGTGGGCGGCGGCGGGCCCCAATCGGCGCCCCGCCAATGCCACGGCATGCACGAGGGTGGACCCTGATCCTTTGCAAACCGGCGCGGCCGCGACTCGGGCCCCTTGGCGGCTGCGCACAGGCATCGCGCGCGCGGCGCCCAGCCCCGCCTCGCCAGCCCTCCACCGATGCCGCAACTGCCGCGCCGCGACGCGGCCACCACACTCCACCCGCTACACTCACCGCAGCCGCGCCGGCGGACGCGGTGAGGCGCATGGCGGGGTTGGGGGAGGGGGCGCTGGGGGGGGCGCGGGTCGTGCGCGGCGCGGCGGCGGGGTCCTCTCGCGCGCGAGGTGGAAAGGGGGGGTCCAGGAAGAGGAGTGGCGGGGCTGGCCGTCGTTGGCCGACTCTGCAAGCGCGGACCCCCAACGCCCCCTTCTCTCCAGGAACCGGTCAATCGATCAATCCTCAAACAGCGCCAGCGCGGCCGTCACCGCGTCAGCGGCGGCGGCGGCCGCGGCGGGGCAGCCGCCGAGGGCGGCGGCTCTGTGCGCGGGCGCGAGCGCCAGCCACTCGGCCAGCGCGTCGCCGTCCACCATGGTGGCCGGGCCCAGGGGGGGCGGAGGGGGCGCGCGGGACCCGCGGGGGGTGCGCGGGGGGGAGGGGGTGGGGAAGGCGGCGAGCGACGACGAGGGCGGCGACGGCGGCGACGGCGGCGGCGCGGCGGCGGCCGCCGGGTCGGCGCCCAGCGGCGCGTACGGGCCGGCGGCCAGCGAGGCGGTGATTGCCACGAGGGCCGAGTGCAGGGGCGGCGCCAGCGGCACGACGCCGACGACGCCGCCGCCCGCCGTCGCGGCGAGCCACCCCCCTCCCCCTTCACACACCGCCACCACGCCGTCCCCCGCGTCGCCCACCGCGGCCGGCACCAGGTTGCGCTCGGGGCCGGGGGCCGGCGGCGGCGGCGCAAAGGCGGTGAGGCCGCCGTCGGCGCCGCCGGCGAGCGCGCCCCACGCGCCCGGCGCGCGCGCGGCGCCGCCGCGCGCGGGCGGCTCGGGCGCGTCCGGCGGGGGCGCGCCCGGCGGCCAGGCCATGGGGCAGGCCGCGGTGGCGAGCGGGCGGCCGGGCGCGCCAGCGCAGGGCGCGACCGCGCCGTCGCCCGCCCCCGCCGCGAGCGTCGGCCCGTCGTCGCCGTCGGCCGCCGCGAGCACCGGCCTCCCGTCGCCGCCCACCGCCACCGCCATGTGGAGCGCGGGCTGGCGCAGGGGGCGCCAGCCGGCGCGGTCGACGGCGAGGCGGGGGCGCCGCGCGCGCGCGCCGCCGTCGCCGCCGCCTTCATCGCGCCTCGCCGCCAGCACGACCAGCCGCCGCCCCACGCCCGCCGCCAGGCCGCCGCCGGGTAGGGGCGCGAGGCAGGTGGCGGCGTCGGGCGTGGCGAGCGTCGACACGGGGTGGAGGCGCCACGCGCGGTCGCCGCCGCGTGCAAGCGCAAAGGTCGCCACCGCGCCACCGCCGCCGCCTGCGAGCGCAACAGTCACCATGCAGTCGCACCGGGGTTCGGAGACGCCGCCGTCGGCGCCGCGGGGCGCGACGCCGGGCGGCGGCGGCGCGAGAACAGCGCGCAGGCCGTCGGCGGCCGCGCGCGCAGAGGCCGGCGGCGGCCCCGGCGGCCACTCGGCCGCCGCCGTCGGCGTGAACCCGGGAGGGAGGTCGATCTCGGCGAGCAGGTCGCCGGTGGCGGCGTCCAGAGCGGCGAGGCGGCCGGGCGACGCCGCGACGACGGCGCGCGCAGGGACGAGCGCGGCGGCGGCCGTCGCGCCGCCGCCGCCGGGCGCCACCACGCGCAGGCGGTCGCCTGGCGCGCCCTCGATCGCGAGCACTGCCAAAGAGCCATCCGGCGACGCCACCAGCAGGCAGGGAGGGCAGCCAGCGCCTCCGCCGGGCAGCGCGACGGCGGCGCGCGCCGTGCCCAAATCCACCCGCTCCACGGACGCCGCCCGCCCCGGCGCGCCCGGCAGGGTAACGAGTGCCGCCCTCTCCCCCAACGCCAGCACGTGCGCGCCGCAGCCGGGCGGCGCGGGGCGGAGGACGAGGGGCAGGCCGCCGACGCGCGCGACGCGCGCCGGCTCGAGCGCCCACCCGCCGCCCGCGTCCACCGCCGCCACGGCCACCGTGAGCGCGCCGGAGCGCCAGCCCACGACGGCGTGCGCGGCGCCGGCGGCGCCTGGGGGGGGGGGGAGGAGGGACACCGACTCGGGCACGTCGGCGCCGCTGTCGCCGCCGGGGGGCGGGGGGGGCGGACGGAGCGTCGCGACGTGGGTCAGGGCCGCGCCGCCGCCTGGCAGCCGCCTCACGAGCAGCAGACGGGCGTCAGGCGCGTAGGTGCCTGCGAGCGCGAGCCAGCAGTCGCCGCAACCGCTGCCGCCGCCCTCCCCACCGCCCAGGGACGCCAGGCACGACACCTCGGCGTCCATGGCCACCACCGCGACCGGCAGCAGGCGGGCGGGGCGGCCGTCGCCCGCGGCGCGGACGAGGAGGGTGACGCCCTTGCCCGCCGTCGTCGACACCAGGACCCCGCCCGGCCCGGCCGACGCCGCCCCGATGCACGCGCCGGGCGGCGGGGTCCAGTCCAGGCCGGGGTCCAGGGGGGGCGGGCACGCGCCCTTGGGCGCCGCGGCGCGGGCGAGGGGGACCAGCCGCACGCGCGCGCGCGTCGCGTGCGCGGCCTCGCCGCCGCCCGCGGCCCCGAACGCGACCGTGGGCTCGCCGGGGTCGATGCCCAGGGCGGCGGTGGCGTCGGCGAGGGGGGCGTCGGCGTCACGCGCGCCGCGCGCGAGCGCGCGCGACGCCGCGGCAAACGAGGCGACGACCACGCTCTCGCCGCCCTCGCCCGCCGCCCACAGGGCGACGAGGCCGGGCGCAGTGCCGGGCGGGGCCGACGCGATGGGGCGGGTGGGGCGGCCGGCGGCGAGGAGGGCGGCGCCGGCGCGCGTCGCGGCGGCGAGGCCAGAGCTGGAGGCGGGCGCGGCGCCCACGAGGTGGCTGCCGCGGTGCGGCCGCGGCAGCGACTCAATGATGTCCCACGGCCCCTGGCCCCGGATCGTGGCGCCGGCGCCGGGGCGCCACGCGACCGCGAGCCGTGCGGCGGCGCGGCCGGGGGTGGCAGCCTCGAGCGCGAGCGCCGACTCGGCCTCATCCTCCCACCAGTCGGCGCCCACCCACAGCTCCATCCGGAAGCCGGCGTCGGGGGACGGGGGCGCGACGCGCACGGCGTCGCCGCCGCCACGCCAGAGCCACGCGCCGCCGCGCCCCGCGGCGGCGACCGCGCTCCCGCCGCGCACGGCGGCGAGCGCGTCAGCGCACCCGGGCGGGCCCAGCGGGATCGAGTGCAGGTTGAGGAAGCTGGAAGGGGGAGGAGAGGGTTCCAGGGGTGGGCGGCGTAGGCGGCTTCGGCGGCGGCGGCGGCGCGCCGCCGCTGTCCCTCGCGGCGCGGCGCGCCGCGGCGCGTCCCGCCCGCCGCCCCCTCCTCCTTTCTCACCGCGCCGTCTCTCCGTCGTATCGCGCGATCGTCAACCGGGTCGAACTACGGTCCCGCACCAGCAGGGCGAGCAGGGCGGGCTGCGGGGCGGGGCGCAAATGCGTGTGCGCGGAGCCAGCGCGGCGCCCGCCCCGACCGCCGCCCCGCCCGACACTAAGCATTGCATCCGTGACGAGCGCGGCCGCGCCCAGCACGCGCCCGGCGACGCGCTGCCGGCAGAGCGGGGGTGAGGCACCGCGGTCGCCGCGCCAGAGCGTGACGGTCGCCGCAGCCGCGTCCAGCGTTTCGACGGCGCCCACATCGCCCGAAAAGCAGGCGGACAGGCAGGCGACGGGACGGGGCGCGGGGGGGTGGAGCGTGCGCGTGGCGAGCATTGTTTGGACAGCGGGCCAGCGTCGGCCGGGGGGGCGGCCGCCCGCCGGGAGGCCGCAGGGTGGACGCGGGGCGGGCCGGGAGGGGGCCCGGTCGCGGCGGCGGGGCGGGCCTGCGCCGGGTGTGTGCCGGCGCGGCGGCGCGCAGCGACCGCGCCCTCTGCACCGCGCGCCGGCGTCGCGGCATCACACACTGCGCCCACTCAAAACCACGACACACGACACGTCAAATTCTCTCACTCCTCGGCCGCCGCCGCTCCCGCCGGCAACGCGGCGCGCGCCCGCCACCCCCCACCACTCCATTCAGCCACCGGCGGCACCCCCCGCACCGCGGCATCGCAAATGGCCAGCACGTCCGGCCCGCCCGGCGGCGCGGCGCCCACGATGGCGGCCACTTGGGCGGGGGCGAGGACCCGTTTAAACACAATGAACTTGGCCGCCGTCAGCCCCGCCTTGACGCGCGCCGCGTTGTCCACCAGGGCGGCATGCGCGGGGGCGGGGGGATGGGGCAGGGAGGCCCCTGCTCCTTCCCCGGGGTGCAAGGTGTCGGCGACCGCGCCTCGCTCGTCCGCCAGGGACGCCTCCAGCCGCGCGTAGACGTCGCGCACGATGGCCAGGTCGGTGCGTTGGGCGGGGGAGAGGGCGAGCGAGGCGACAATGGCGTGCCAGTCGACGCGGCGCGCGCCCGCCGCGCTGCCCCACGTGCCCGTCGCTTCCGCCATGCGCAGCGCGGGGTTGACGTCCGACAGGAAGGATCCCAGGCCGTACATTTGTTCGAGGAGGGACGTGAGGCGGGCGTCGTGGGGGCCGGGGGGTGGGGTCGCGGCGAGGCGGGTGGCGAGCGCGGCGGCAAACCGGCCCCACAGCTCCCTGTAGCCCTCTGGCGTCATGGCCCGCAGATCCCCGGCCGTCAACCGCAGCGGGCCGCCGGCGGGGCCGCCGTCGGGCAGCAGGACGGCGGCGCAGGGCGGCAGCGGGAGCGACCACGGGCCGGCGGTCGGGTCAAAGTCGCCTCCCTCGCCGGCCGCCGGCGCCGCGCCGACCCCCCGCCTGTCCAGCGGCGACGCGAGCGCCGCCTCCAGCGTAGCGACGCGGCTCGCCAGCGCGTCCCGCTGCAGCTCGAGCGCGGCAAGCGCCGCCTCGAGCGACGCGAGCGCCGCCTCCCGCCCGCGCGCGCGCGCCTTGGCGCGGTCGCGGTACCTTTTCTGGGCGGCGCAGTTGCGGGCGCGCACCGCGTCGGCGGCGTGGCGGCTGGGCGAGGGGCGGGCCGCATGCGGGGGAGCGGTGGGTGCCGCGTCGGCCGGCGCGTCGGCCGGCGCCGCGGCCGACGACGTTGTCGTTGCTGGCGTCGCGCCGGGTCGGCGGCGCCCGGGGCGCCCGGGGGAGAGCGGCCGCGGCGCTGGCGCGGCCAGGTGTGACGGCGTCGACCCTCTTCTCTGCTGCTCTGCTCCCAAGACGGCCCGGTTGCACGTGCGCCGTCGACCACGACACGTGGTCGACGTTGCGCCGCAAGGAGCGCGCGCCCCGAAAAGCGCGCGAGCTCTGGCGGGTGTGTGTCTCTTCTCTCTCTCTCGCCTCGCGCGCGCCGGCGGCGGGCGAGCTGCGCGCACGAGGAAAAGAGGCCCAGACCCCCAACCGATCGACACGTCACGAGTCGAGCGCGACTGCGGCCGCGGGTGCGCCGCCCGCGAGCGCGGCGGCGGCCTGCGCGGGGGTCAGCAAGCCCGTCCACGCCTCGCAGTAGTAGGCCGCGACCGCGGGGGCAGCGGCCGCCGCGGCCGCGGCCAGGTCGGACGCGGCGGACGAGGCCGACAGAAAGGCGCGCACCGAGGCCGAGTTGGACGCGAGCGGGCCGTCGCGGCCGCCGCCCGCGCGCAGCGCGGCGGCGGCGGCCGCGCGCGAGGCGGCCAGGCGGCCCAGCCAGGCGGCGGCGGCGTCACGCAGGGCGTCGAGGGCGCGGCGCTGGGGCGCGGTGGGAGGAGAAAAGGGCGGCAGCAGCGCGCGCGCGCCGTCGCAGACCGGGCCCGACCGCCCGCTCAGCACGCGCCGTTCCAGCTCCACCAGCAGCCCGGGATTCGCGATGACGAGCGCTTTCACGAGAGCGACCGCCTCGGCGAGCGGGGCGGGGGCGGCGGCTGCCGCGGCCCCGGCCGCGCGCGCCGCGACGCCGCGCCACGCGCGCTCCAGGTCGCCCCACGCCATGCCGGCCAGAGTGGCTGGGTTCAAGTCCGGTGCATCGTCCTTCCCACCGCCGTCGGCGGCGGGCGGCGGCGCCCGCGGCCGCCCCAACTCGACAAACGCACCGACGACGCGCGCGGTCGCAGCCAGCACGTCCCGCTCCACGCCCGCGCCCGCGACAGCGGCGGTTAAATCCGCCAGCCTCGTGTCCAACGCCGACGCCGCCGCCTTGCGGCGCTCGCGGAAGAGGCGCTGCGCGCGCCGATTTTTCTCGCGCGTGCGCTCCTGCCGCGACGACGAGGCGGGAGGAGCGGCGACAGGCTCCTCGCCCCCTTCGCCCCCCCCTAAATCGGGCCAGGGGCCGCCGTCGGCGCCGAGGTAGAGTTCGAGCGCGGCGAGGTCGCCGTCCAGCCCCGGTGGGTCGAGCGCCGCCAGCAGCCCTGTCAGCGGGGAGGGTGGGACGCCGAGCAGGAGGTCGTCCACGAGGTCGAGCGCGGCGTGCGGCGGCGGCGGCGCAGGCGGCATCTGCGCGCCGGCCGCGCCCGCCACGGCTGGCCGCGCGAGGTGGCGGTTGGGGCTTCAGACGCCGGCCGGCACCGCGGCGACCGCAGGGGTGGGCTGCGGCCGCCGGCCGGGGGCGCCGCGGCTAGGCGGTGTGTCGCCGGCGTCGCCGCGCCCACTCTCGCGCCGCGATGCGCGTCCTCTTTTCCGAGGCCGCCATCCGCGCCCGCGTCGCCGAGCTGGCTGACGAGCTTGGGATCGCGTACAAGGGCCGGCGGCCCCTGCTTCTGTGCACCTTGACCGGCGCGTTCATTTTCACGGCCGACCTCGCCCGCGCGCTGCAGCCGCTGTGCCCCGACCTGGAGGTGGATTTCGTGCGCGCGTCCTCTTACGGCGCGGGGACGAGCGCCGGGGAACTGACCCTCTCTGGCACGGGCAAGATTCCCCTCGCCGGCCGCCACGTTCTCATCGTGGAAGACATCGTCGACACGGGCGCCACCGCGGCCGCCTTGCGGGCCGCCTGCACGTCAAGCACCAGCGCCGCGGCGGGCGCGGCGAGCGTGGCGGTCGTCGCGCTGCTGGACAAAAAGTGCGCGCGCGCGCGCGCGCCGCCGGGGCTCGACCCCGACTACGCCGCGTTTGAATGCCCGGACGCGTTTGTCGTGGGGTACGGCCTGGACGCGGGGGAGGCCGACCGCGGGTGGCCCTTTGTCGGCGTGCGCGAGAGTGAATGAGTAGAGGGGGGGCGCCGCCCGCGGTGGCCGCGCCGTGTGTGGTTGCTCTACACATTCGCCGAGCACAAGCGTGTGTGACACAAGCTTGTGACGCGTCACATGCGTGTGTGAGTGCTCGCACTGTCTCACTGCGCCGGCCTGTGCGGGCGGTGGCGCGAGGGCGCAGCGCCTGGCCGTTCTCGAGCCGCGCGCCGAACGCGCAGCCACTCCCCGCTTGGCCCGGCGGCCGCCCCACGCGCCGCCATGAAGGCCGCCGCACCAAGCCGCGCACCGACGACCCCGCCACCGCCGCCGCCGGCACGGCATTGGCTCGCGCGGCGCGCCGCTGCCGCCGCGCTCGCCGCGCTCGCCGCGGCCCCTCTGCCCCTGGCGGCCGCGCCGGGAGGCGATGGCACGTCCACGCTCCTGCCGCCGGCGCCGCCGGTCGAGCTGCCAGCGCTGCGCGCGTACGCGCCGCCGCGGCCCGCGACGACGACGCTTCCAAACGGCCTGCGCGTCTTCTCCCTGGCCGACTCCTCCTCCCCCACGCTGCGCGGCGTGTTGTTGATGCGGGGTGGGCAGCGGGCGGCGCCGGCGAGCGCGCTGGGGGTGGCCACGCTAGCGGCGCGCACGCAGCGCGAGGGCGGGTCGGCCGCCCACCCCGGCCCCGCCCTGGACGCCGCCCTGGACGCGCTGGCGGCCGACATCGAGACGGGGGCGTCGCTGGAGGCGACCGCCGTCAGCTTTGAATGCCTGGCCGAGGACGGCGCGGCCGTGCTCGGCCTCGTCGGCGAACTCGTCGCGTCCCCGGCCCTCCCCCCCGACGCCCTCGCCCTCGCCCAGTCCCAGATCGTGGACGCCCTGCGCCACCGGGACGACGACCCGGCGGCGGTGCCGGGGCGGGAGGGGGCGCGGCGGGTCTACGGGCGCGGGTCGGTGTTTGCGCGGTCGCCGACCGTCGACCAGGTGGCCGCGGTCACCGTCGCCGACGCGCGCGCCTACCTCCAGACGTGGCAGCGGCCGGACGCGTCCATCCTGGTCCTCGTGGGCGGCGTGGACGCGGCGCGCGCGGCGGCGCTCGCGGCCGGCGCGTTGGGCTCCTGGGCGCCCGCGCCGGGCCAGCCGGCGGCGCCGCCGGCCATTCCCACCACGCCACTCGCCCCTGAAGCCGACTGGCGTGGCCGCTCATTCTTGTACGACCGCCCGGGCGCGCCTCAAGCGACGGTCGTGCTCATGAGCCCTGGCGTGTCGCTGGCCGACCCCGACGCGCCCGCCCTCGACCTCCTGGCCGCCACCCTCAACGGCTTTGGCGGGCGCCTCTTCGACGGCCTGCGGAGCAAGGACGGCCTGGCCTACAGCGTGAGCGCGGGGTGGGACACGGGGCGCGTGGACCACGTCGGCCTGTTTGCGGCGGGCGGCGCGACCGCGAAACCCGCCGCCTTTCTCGTCGGCCTGCGGCAGGCGCTCGCCGACGCCGTCGCCCGCCCGCCGGCCGGGCCCGAGCTCGAGGCCGCGCGCGGGCGCGCGCTGCGCGCGCTCGTCTTCCGCGACGCGGCGCCCGACGCGGTCGCCGCCCGCGCGGCGGCCTACGAGCTGCTGGGCGTGCCAGCAGACTACCTAATGACGTACCGAACCGCTTTGGAGAGTGTGACCGAGGCCAACGTCGCGGCTGCGGCCGCGCGGTGGCTCGCGCCGGGGCGCGCGCTCGCGGTCGTCGCGGCCGACGCGCGCGCTGTGCGCGGCGAGCTGGCGGCGGCCGGGCTGCAATTTGAGCCGCTCGTCGTCGACCCCGTGGAGAAGGCCAAGCAGCAGCCGGCTTGAGAGAGAGAGAGAGAGGAGGCAGGGGGGGGGGGCGCGGTGCCGCGGTTTGTCGTTGTTTCAAAGCAAGCCCTCTCCCGTCCCTCTCCCTGTTCACGGCTCGTCGTCGACGCCGGCCTCCATCTCGTTGACGTCGCCGACCGCCTCGTCATCGGCGGCCTGCATGCCAGGGCGGGCCAGGAGCGGCCCGCGCGGCGGCGGCTGCGGCCCGCGCAGCGGCCCGCCCTGGCGCGCCGCGGGCTGCGGGACCGGGATGGCCTCCTCCTCCTCGTTGGCGCCCGCCGTCGGCGCGGGGGGCGGGCGCACGGCGGCCGCGGCCGCGCCGCGGCCGCGAACGTCGCGCGCGGCCGCGCCGACAGCGGCGGGCGCCGGCGTCGCGGCCGGGGTCGCGGCCGCCGGTGTCACCGGCCGCCCGCGCCTCACGGGCACCGGTGTCGGCGTCGCGGCCGGCTTGGCGGGCGCGGCGCCGGTCTTGGGGTCCTTGGCCCCCGTCGCGCAGGCCTTTTCGCCAGCCGCCCACCCCCCGCGCCCCGCCGGGGGCGCGCCGCCGCGGCCGGCGGCTAGCTTGACCAGGGGCGCGGACGCGAGGATGCAGGTGCCTTCCGCCGCGGCGCCGCCAAAGAGCGCAGGGCCGCTGCGCGGGGGGGCGCCGCACGCGGCCGCGTCGTCGCACCAAACAAACCCCTTGCAATCGGCAATCGCCTGGCACCGCCCGCAGCAGGCGCCCGCGTCGGGCACCTCCTCAAACCGGGCGAGCGTTTCGGAGACGGCCAGCGGCGCGCCGTCCATCATTTCCGACGCGCACGCCGTGGCGCATGTGGGCAGGGCCGGCTGGGCTGTGGCAACCGCCAGCAGCGCGAAGAGGAGGGGCAGGGCGAGGAGGCGCATGGAGGGCTGGGGAGGGGGGCTTGTCGCATCGCACGATGGGCCGCGCAATGGGCGGCCCCTAGCTACGCTTTCCGCCCTCACCAGCCCTCCAAGAGGATACACATTCATCTGATACCGGCTCACCAGTCGACTAGTCGGCGCGGCAGGGCCGGGCGGCCCGGTTCGGCGCGGGCGAGGAGTGACCTAGCGCGTGCGCGCGGCCGGGCGCGCCACTCTCTGGCGCCGCGCCCCCCCAGGCGCGCGCCCTGCCGCCCGCGGCCAGCCCGGGCGCCGACGCGCTTCCAATGGTGCGCGCCGCGGCGTGCGCCGCGGCGCTGCTGCTCGCGCTGGCGGCGGTTGGGGCGCCGCTCGGCGCGGTCGCCCGTCGATTCGACCCCTGCGAGCCGCGTCAGGTGCGACAGAGGCGGTGGGGTCGGGAGGGCGCCCCACGACGCCGCTTCCCGCGCGCGCCCTCTCATCCGCACCTTCCCCCAGGCCCACCTCCAACTGACGGCCGATCCCGCTGCGCTCCTTCTCCGATGGACAGCGTCGTCGCCTGGATGCGCGCCGGTGGTGGAATACGGGGAGGGCGACGTGGCGCTGTACGTGGCGGCGGCGCGCCGGCCGACCGTCGCCGCCACCCCCTACGCCGCCACCTCGTACACCGCCGCCGACATGTGCGGCGGCCGGGCGCGGGACACGGAGTTCGGCCGCGTGTGGCTCTATGCAGCCCGGCTGGAAGGGTTGACGCCGGGCGCGCTCCACTGGTATGCCCTCGGCCGCCGCGACGCCGTCCCCTTCACTCCTCCTCCCGCGCCATCGCCGCACGCGACACTGACCTTTGCCGCCTACGGCGACGCGGGCGAGCCGGGCCACCCCAAGTGCCCGGGAGCGGCCGCGGTCGCCGACGCGCTCGCCTCCGCCGTCGCCTCGCGCTCCCTGGACCTCCTGCTCCACGTCGGCGACATCGCCTACGCCGACGGCGACGCTGGCGCGTGGGACCGGTACGCGGCCGCGGCCGAGGCGGCGGCCGGGAGCGTGCCGCTTGCCGTCGCGGTGGGCAACCACGAGGCCGCCGACTCGCGCGGCGAGTGCGGGGTGCCCCTGGCGGCGCGGTACGGGGATGTCGGTGGGTGGCGGGCGGCGCTCGAGGCGGCGGCCGGCGACGGGACGGAGAAAGGCATCGACGCTGCCACCCTCGACACCGCGGCCGCCCCTCCCTTTTGGTATTCTTTCGACGCCGGCCCCGTCGCGTTCACCATTCTATCCTCCGAGCACGCCGTCCACCCTGGCTCCCCCCAGCACGCGTGGGCCGCGGCCCGCCTGCTCTCCGTCGACCGCCGCGTCACGCCCTGGTCGATCCTGGCCCTCCACCGCCCCCTCTACGTCCCGTTCCCCCACAAAGCCAACCGCGAGTTTGGGCGCGTGCTGCGCGCGGCGCTGGAGCCGCTGCTGCTGGCGGCGGGGGTGGACGTCGTGCTCGCGGGCCACGTGCACGCGTACGCGCGCTCGTGCCCCGTCGCGGCCAAAGTGTGTGCGCCGGACGGGTACGGGGACGACGGCCCTGCCCCCCCTCGTGGCCCCATCCACTTTACGCTCGGCACCGGCGGCCGCCGCCTCTCGGGCGTGTCGACCAACCAGCCGCACTGGGTCGACGCCGCGCTCTCCGAGTGGGGCCACCTGCGCGTCGTGGCGGGGCCGGGCTCGTTGAGAGCCGAGTTCGTGTCCGCGGCGACGGGCGACGCGGTCGACGCGGTGGAGATACGGCGGGGAGCGGGCGCGGCGACCGCGGCCGCGTGAGGGGCGTCCGCCCGCTGCCGCCCCCTGTTCAAGTGTTCAATGGATTTAAATGCTTTGTGTGTTTCGTCAGTGGTTCAAGGGCCGCGCAGCTGCAGCGCTGAGCAAAAAATAATCTTGCCCCCCCCGTGCCGGTGGAAACACCTCCTCTCTCCCTCTTCAGTACTCGTCCATCGACCCCGGCCTCAGCACATCCATGGGCGTCGCCCGCCGCCCGCGCAACCGCCGCCGCTCGGCGATGACGCGCCGCGCGGCCGCTCTCTCGCGCGCTTCGTCACGCTTGGCCGCCCACAGCCCCGGGTGCCGCGCCCGCACCAGCGCCCCCGTCTCCCGCATCGCCCGCGCCCCCACAAACGCGGCCGGCCGCCGGCACTCGGGGCAGGCTTCGTCGGGGTCGACCGAGCCGAGCAGCGCGCGCAGCGAACCCACCGCGCCCCCGGCGCCGACGGCCCGCAGCGCGCACTCGGTGCAAAAGGCGTGCCCACAGGCGAGGCCCAACGGGCGGTACATGAAATCGAGGCAGATGGGGCAGCGCAGGGTGGCGTCGAGGGCGGCCGCGTCTGCGATCGACGAGGAGCGCGAACCGCCCGCCGGCGCGAGCAGCGAGTCCGCGCCCGCGCTGGAAGGCGTGGGGGACGGGGCCCAGGAGACAAACCGTTTGGCGGTCAGCGCGCCAAACGGGGCGGGCTCGGGCGAGAGCGGCGAGCGCGGGCGCGGCTGGCGGCGCGGCGTGCCGCCGCCCTCGCTCCCGGACGAGCCGCCGCCGCCGGCGCCGTCGGATTTGGCGGCGTCCATGGCGGACGCGGTGAGCATGGAGGCCGAGGCGCGGCGCAGGCGGGACAGGGCGGGTGGGGGCAGCGGCGCCGCCGCCGACGACGGCCCCGCGCCCGTGCTCCCGCTCGCCCCGCCCTCCACCCCCCCAACCTCCACCCCGTCCGTGTCGTCGTCGTCGCCATCGTCGTCTTCGAACAACGCGTCGTCGTCCGACGGCGCGGCGCGGGCGGGGAGGGGTGGCGGGGACGCGAAGGCCTCCCGCGGCGCGGGCTCCTTGCCGGGCCGCCGCGCGCGCGGCGGGGGTGGAGGCGGGGTCGGCGGGGTCGGCGCCCACTCCTCGGGCGGCACGAGCAGGGCCTCCACCGCGCGCAGCTCGGTGAGCAGGGGCGAGGTGAGGAACGCGCCGCCGCGCGCGGGCGCGGCGCGCGCGCTGCCCCGCCCCCCCGCGCCCCCGTCCCCGGCAGAGTGCCAGTACGATTGGAGCAGGTCCCCGCTCGCGGGGTCCCCCGACGCTTTGGCGTACTTTTTGACGATCTTGCGGAGGCCGACCGTGTTGACGCGCGCAAAGCGGCGGCACCACGCGGCGCGCAGCGCGAGCGCAGACCGCTCGGCCGGCGACGCGCCGAAGCGCCACAGCTTGAGCCGGGCCACCAGCCCCACCGATTCGCCCCACGTGCGGTCGTAGGCGGCCAGGATGGCGATCGCCTCGGCGTGGAAGACGGCGTCGACCGCCGCGACGGCGGCGTCGAGCGCGGCAGCAAAGGGGTGGCCGGCGCCGGGGGCGGCGGACGCGGTGCCGGCGACGCCGGCGGCGCAGTTTTTCAAGAGCTTCTTCAGGGCTTTGTAGCTAGAGTCGGGGGAGGGGAGGCGGGTGGGGTTGGTCGCCGTGCGCCACGCCGCGTCCCTCTCGCGCGCCGCGCCGCGCCGCCACCGCCGCCCGCCGATCCCGGCGCACAGTTTCATGCTCTCTCTCCTTCTCTCGCTCTCCTCTCTGACCTGATGAACCGCCCGCGCAGCTGGGGCGGCGCGCGCTCGTCGACCGACTTGAGGAACTGGGCGTACTTCATCCTGGGGCCTGCCACGTCGCGGTTGAGCAGCGGTGGCCGGCGCCGGGGCCCGCGGCGGGCGGCGGCGCGGCGGGGCCGCCGCGCGGGGATGTGGCGGCGGCGGCGGCGCCGCCGCGCACTGTCCCGGCCTGCCCGGGTCGCGCGTTGGGCGCGCCCCCTGCAGCCGCGCCGCACGTGGCCCGCCCGACACCCGGCAACAGCCGGCGCCGCGCCATGCCGGCGCCCGGACGCGCCGCGGCGCGCTCGCCCGCCGGCGCCGCCGCGCCGCGCCGCGCCCGGCGGCCGCTCTCGCGACCCAGCGCCACCCCGGGCGGCTCCTACACCCCCCCTGACTACACCCCCCCCCCCACAAACTCGCTGCGCTTTGAGGACGACCTCTCCGGCGCGTCCAAGCGCGGCACGCGCGACGGCGGGTGGGGGGCGCCGGGCGGCGCCGGGTCGTCGTCCGACGGCGAGGGCGACGACCGGCGGCGGCGGGGCAGGGTGGAGGTGCCCTTTGCCATCATCACGCTCGCCGACGAACTCTGGGCGCTCACCCTGGAGACCGACGTCTCCACCCCCGCCGGCGCGGCGGCGTTGGCCGCCGCCCTGGTGAGCACGCTCCCCCCCCCCGGCCGCGGCTCGGCCGGGCGCGCCCCCCCGGGCTCGGGCGCGCGCGCGGCGGGCCGCGCCGCGCTCCGCGAGGTCGAGTCCCTCGGCGAGCGCGACATCATCGCCATCCTGCGCCGCGTCGGGCGGCGCGCCGGCGCGCCGGCCGCGCTCGCGCTGCGCGACTTCCTGGCGGCGACCGGCGCGGGCTACCCCCTCGACACGCCCGCCGCCGCCGCCGGCCTCATGCACGTCGCCGCGCTCAACGGGGACGCGACCGTCGCGGACGCGGTGCGGGCGCGGGTGGCGGGCGCGGGCGGGGCGCTCGACGGGGACGCGTGGTCGCACGCGGCGCAGGCGTACGGCAAAGCGCGCCGCACGGGCGACGCCCTGGCCGCCCTGGCCGCCGCGGAAGCCGTCGACGGCGTCGCTGACGCCGTGTCGTACACGGTCGTCCTCGCCGCGCTCGAGCGCGACGGCACGCGGGCCGCCGCGGCGACCGCGCGGCAAATCTACGACCGCGCCCTCGCCGCCGGCCTGCGCGCGTCGTCCTTTCACCAGCGCGCGTTGATCGGATTGTTGACCCGGTCGGGCGATGTGGAGGGCGCCGCGGCGCTCGTGCGGCAGTGGGGCGCGCGCGGCCGTCTTATCGCGCCGTCGGTCGCCTCGCAACTCGCCGCCGGCGCCGCCGCCCGCCGCGAGTGGCCCACCGCGCTGGACGCCGCCCGCATGCTGGCCGCGCCCGGCGCCGCGTTTGACGCAGTCGCCGCGTCGCGCGCCGCCCAAGAAGCTTTGCGCGTCGCCGGCGCCGCCACCGCCCTCCCCGCCGACGGCGCGGCCGCCCTCGAAATGATGACCATCCTGCGCCCGCGCTACGCCAACCTGTGGGCCACCGACCGGTGGGCGGGCGTGCCGTCCACGGGCGTCGGCGCGGCCGCGGCGCGCGGCGGCGGGCCGCCCACCTCGCCCGCGGGGCCGGGGCGCCTGAGCCGCGCGGCGGAAGTGACCGACGACCCGGATGCCATGGAGATGGTGGCGGCCTGGATCGAGGCCGACGGCGCGTCGCTGAGCCCGCGGCCGGCCGCGAGGCTCGCGGCCGGCCTGCTCCGCCACGGCCGCGTCGACCGCGCGGTGGCCCTCATCCAGACCGCCGTCTCGAACGGCGCGCCGGCCCAGTTTGGCGAGTTGGCCGACCTCGCCAAGGGCGGCGGCGCCGCGGGCGTCGCCGAGGCGGTCGCCGCACTCGCGCCGTGGGCCTCCTCAACGCGCGACGAAGCGGCGGCGCCGCTGCGCAGGGCTGGAGGAGGGGTGAGCGCCAGCTCTGGAGGAGGCGCGGGCGCCAGCTACGACGACGTCCCGCTCGAGTGGGACGCGGAGCCGAGAGGGGGAGGCGGCGGCGGCGGCGGGTGGTCGCCGCCGCCACAGGCTCCCGTTGGACCGCCGCCACCACCCCTCGCCCCTACCAGATCCGCCACCGAGCTGGAAACCGCGGCGGGGCGGCTGGCGGCCGCCGCGCGGGCCGGCACGCTCGCGCGTCCCGACGGCGTCGCCGCGCTCGCCGCCATCCAGACCGACGCCGCGGCCCTGCCGCCGGGCGTGGGGCGGGCCGCGGTGGAGGCCGCGCTCGAGGCGGCGGCGGCGGCGCTGGGAGTGGTCGCCAAGCGGGCTGTGCCGGCCGCGGGGAGGGGGAGAGGGCGGGGTCGCCCGCCGGGGCGGGCGGCGGCTTTGGCGGGGCCGCCGCCGCGTCTGTAGTGGTGGTCGAGAGACGCTGCGCGGCGTGGGGAGGACTACAGGTGGGGGTGCGTGCATGGAAGACGGGGCCGCGCGCCGTGCCGCGCGCGCGCACCCACCACCAGCCCCGACCGCGGCCGAGGCGGCCGCGCCAGGTCCGCAAGGGACCAGGCGCGACCGCCGCGGCGCGGCGGGGCGGCGGCAAGCGCACGCGGGCGGGGCGGCGGGGGCGGTGGAGGGTGGTGGTGGCGGTGGCCGGGACTCGAAAGATGAACGGGTGCCTGCGCTCATCACGCCGTCGTCATCATGAGGCGGCGGCGGCCGCCGTCGGTGGACGCGATGGCGACGCGGGGCAGGGAGGCGGGCTCGGCCGCGGGGGCGGGCGCCGGCGCCGGCGCCGCGCCCGCCTTTTTCCACGACGCCGCCAGCGACGCGCGGCCGCGGTAGCAGGTGACGGCCGCCAAGCGGTCGCAGCGGGTGGCGGGGTCGGCCGCGGTCGCGGCGGTGTAGGCGTCGCGCGCCGCGTCGCGCGCGTCGCGGCCGGCGTCAGGGCCCGCGGCCGAATCGTAGACGCCGATGCCCGTGCACCACGACCCATCGGCCGCCAGCGTGGGCTCGGGCGAGGGCTCGGCCTCGGTTGTCGAGGGGACCGCGCCGTCGAAGCCGAGCAGCGCGCAAAAGGCGGCGGCCGCGCGCTCGGGCGAGGCCGCGTCGACGCTCAGCCCTTCAACGTTGACGTTGCCGCGGCAGTGGAAGAGTTGCTGGTAGCGGGGGAAGGCGCCCGAGAGGTGGGGGGACTCGGAGACCCAGGTCATGCGGGAGACGTCGCAGGCCGGCACGGAGAGGGCGGTCGCGTGAGGGGTGAGCGCCGCCAGCGCGAGGGCCGCGAGCAGGGCGAAGGACTGGGGAGGAGGTGGCGTCGTGGGCGCATGTCCGGGTGGATGGCCGCGCCAGCGCGCCTCGGCGCCACGCGACGCTCCCGCGCCGCCCCAAGCCATGTGAACACGCCAGACGACGTGTGGAGGCGGGAGCGCGGACGGCGGGCAGCGGGCGAAGCTGGCGCGCAGCCGTGATGCTAAATCAGCGCGCCGCGCCTGGCGGGCACCCCCCGGCCACCGCACCTTCATGACGAGCGTGCACGCGCGGTGGGCGGTGCGGGCGTGGGCGGGCGAGCGCGAGCGGGAGTGGCTGGGTCGCGCGGGCGCGCTCCTCCCACGCCGACGCGCCGCGCCTCTCACGGCGCGCTTTTCTCCCAGCGCGCGCTAGCGCGCGACAACTGGGCGCACGTGCGACGAGTCACGCCCCCTCCGGACGCCCGCCCGGCCGCGGCTGCCTCGGCTGCCGCCGCGCGCGCGGCCGCCGCGGCGGCCGCGGGCCGCCCGCCTCGCACGCCCCCTTTTTTTTGCGGTGCCGTGCGTTTCTCGTTCCCCCCACAAACACGCCCCAGCGCGGCCCTCCCGTCCCCCGCGTGGTCGCGGTTGGTGCGCGCCCGGCCACCCTAGCCACCCTCGTCCTCGTCCTCGTCCTCCCCCCACGCGCGGCCGGCCCGCGCCCCCTGGCCCCTGTTCCCGCGCACCTCGCACTCGGCCGCCCCCCCCGACCCCGACACCAGGTCCAGCCCCGGGCCCCTGTTGTTGGCGACCGTGCAGCGCACGAGCGACAGGCGCCACGCGGACCGCGCGAGTACGCCGCCCGCGCCGTTGTCGCTCAGGGTGCAGCCCTCGAGCCTGCAATCCTTGGCAAACAGCGCGGCCCCGTAGCGCGAGTTGCCCGAAAACGTGCACCCGACCGCGCCGACGCGCCCGTCGGCGCCGAGGCCGGTGCCCGTCGCCGACGCCGCCGACACGCGGTCCAGGGTGAGGGAGGCCGCGGGGTCGCTCACGTGCACCGCATAATTGTCGGCGACCGAGGGGGAGGAATGACGGATGGAGAGGTTGGACGCGGCGCAGTTTGGCGCGGCCGCGACGAGCGCGGCTTCATACGGGCGGTCTGTTGTCCACGTCAGCATGGCCCCACCGCCCTCGCCAACGAGCGTCAACCCTTCTAAATTCAACACCGCGCGCTCGGCGTAGGCGCCGGGCGCGAGGGAGAGCGTGTCGAAGGCGCGCGCGGCGGCGAGCGCGGCGGCAAGCGTGGCGTAGGGGCGGCCCGGGCCCACCAGGAGCGTGCGAGGAGGTGGAGTGTCTGGCGTGGTCTGGGCGGCGGCAGGAGGCGCGGCAGCGAACGCCGCCCCTCCGCCGACCACGAGCGCCGCAAGCGCCGCGCGCCGGCCCGGCGGTTGGGGCGGCGCCGGCCGGCCCGCGTGGCAAGCGACGGCCGCGCCGGCCCTGGCTGGCCGGCGGGCGGCCGCCCGGGCGCCGCACGCCCGCATGCCGGCGACCGGAGTGGCCACGCCGGCGCGCCGCCCCTTCACACCGCTTCATGCTCCCACGCCTCGCGGCGCGCGCCCGACCGCAGACGCTCCTGTCGACAGCCACTGCCGCCCGCGCCCGCCAGCACCGCCGGCGCGCGACCACCGCGATGGGCGGCGACCGCGCAATGCTCTGGTTCCGCAAGGCGAGCGAAGGGGCAGTGGCGCGTTGGGCGTGATCGCTCAGCGTGTGGGAGACGATCCAGCGGCCGGGAGGGTCGACCCGGACCCTCCCCCCCCCTCCCCAGGGCCTCCGCCTGCATGACAACCCCGCGCTCCTCGCCGCGGCGGCCAACGCCGCGTCCCTCTACCCCGTCTTCGTGCTCGACCCCCGATTCGCCGACCCGGCCAAGGTGGGGGCAAACAGGTACGGATTCTTGCTCGAGTGCCTCGCCGACCTCGATGCGTCGCTGCGCGCGCGGCGCTCGCGCCTCATCATCCTCCGGGGCGACCCGGCCGTCGTGCTCCCCGCGGCGTGGAAAGAATGGGGTGTTAATCGTGTGGCGTGGGAGGCGGACAGCGAGCCGTACGCGGTGGCGCGCGACGGGGCGCTGATGGAGGCGGCGAAAGCAGCGGGCGTCGCCGCGACGCAACATTCTTCGCACACACTGTGGGACCCCGCCTCGATCGTGTCCGCGAGCAAGGGCAAGGTGCCGACGACGTACCAAGGGTTTTTGAAGGTTGCCGCGACCGTGGGGCCGCCGCGCGCGCCGGCGGGCGCGGCGCCCGACGCGCTGCCGCCGCCGACCGGGGCGCCGGATGAACCCATCCCGTCTCTGGCCGACATGCCCATGTACGCGGGGCACGCCAGCACCACCCCGTTCAAGGGCGGGGAGTCGGCGGGCCTCGCGCGCCTGGCCGCCGCGCTCGCCGACCCGGCCTGGGTCGCCGCCTTTGAAAAGCCCAAGACCGACCCCACCGCCGCCGCCCCGTCCACAACCGTGCTGTCGCCCTACCTCAAGTTTGGGTGCGTGAGCGCGGCGGAAATGCTGGCGCGCGTGCGCGCGGTGCTCGCAGCGCGCGGCGGGGCGCACACCCAGCCGCCCGCCTCGCTGGAAGGGCAGCTCCTGTGGCGCGATTTTTACTGCGCGGTCGCGGCCGGCACGCCAAACTACCACCGGCAGGCGAGCAACGGGATCTGCCGCCAGATCCCGTGGGACTCAGACCCGGCCGTGCTCGCCGCGTGGGCGGAGGGGCGCACCGGCTTCCCCTGGCGAGTGGGGCGGGGGGCGTGGGTGGCGCGCGTGCGTGGGCGGGCGGGGCGCGCCCCGACCCCTGCCCCGCCCTTCCCACGTATTCAGGATCGATGCGGCCATGGCCCAACTGCGCGCCGAGGGCTGGATCCACCACCTCGCCCGCCACGCCGTCGCCTGCTTCCTGACCAGGGGGCACCTCTTCCAGTCGTGGGAGGCGGGGGCGGCGGTGTTTGACCGGCTGCTGGTCGACGCCGACCCCGCGCTCAACGCGGGCAACTGGATGTGGCTCTCCTGCTCGGCTTTTTTCCACCAGTACTTTCGGGTCTACTCCCCGGTGTCGTTTGCGCAAAAGTATGACAAGGAGGGGGCGTACGTGCGGCGGTGGGTGCCCGCGCTGAGGGTAAGATGAGAGGAGAGAGGGGTTTAGGGCGTCTCGGCCTCGCCGCGGGCCCACACACACTCCCTCTCCTTCACAGAATATGCCCGCCAAGTACATCTACGCGCCGTGGGACGCGCCGCCCGCGGTGCAGGCCGCGGCGGGGTGCGTCGTCGGGCGCGACTATCCCTCCCCCATCGTGGACGCGCCCACCGCTGGCAAAGCTTGTTTGGCGCGCATGAAGGCCGCGTTCGACGCGGGCAAGGCGGAGAAGGAGGTTGGGGCGAGTGGTGGGGGGAAGCGGGCTGCAGAGGGCGGCGGGGGCTCTGGTGGCGCTAAAAAGGCCGCCAAAAAGGGCTAGGCCGCGCGCCCTGTAACGGCGGGCACTGGGCGCACTGAGTCGCGGACGGCGTGCGGTGTTTGGGTGGAGGCTGAGGTGGAGGCCCGCGAGCGCCTTTTGGGGTCGGCCCCACGCACTCGCGCCCCCCACACCCCCCATCCCCCGGCGGCAGCCCCCGGCCGCCCCGCCCGCCCCGCGCCCGCATTCAGGGCCCGCGGCGCCCCCCCCCCCCCACGCGTGCTAGCCGCGCGCCCCGCCTGCCATGCTCGCCGCCGCGACCCGCCGCTCCGCGCCCGCGGCCGCGGCCGCCTGGCGAGGACTCGCGACGACGGCGGCTCCGGGCGCGGGCGATGGGGCGGCGGGCGGGGGCGCGCCCCCGCTCCCGACCCCTCCGCCGGGCCGCTACCTCATCACCGGCGCCCTGGGCCAACTGGGGCATGAGCTGGTGGCGGCCCTGGCCGCGGCGCCCGGCGTGGAATCCATTCTCGCGACCGACGTGCGCCCCGAGCCCGCGCGCGCGGCGCCGCTGCCCGCGGGCGTCGGCTACGCGCGCCTGGACGTAACCGACGGGGCTGCAGTGATGGAGGGTGGGTACAGGGGTGTGGGGCGGGCGGGCGGGGCCTGTTTCGGCGGCCGCCGCCGCCTCGCGCCGACCCCCCTCTTTCTCCTCTCTCTAGCCTGCCGCGGCCACGCCACGACCCACGTCATCCACCTCGCCGCCGTCCTGTCCGCCGCCGGCGAGCGCGCGCCCGGCATGGCGCTGCGCGTCAACGCGGGCGGGTCGGCGGCCGTGCTCGACGCCGCTGCGACGCTCGGCGCGGCGGTCTTCGCTCCCTCGACCGTCGCCGTATATGGCAGGGCCGCCCCTTCTCTCAATTGCCCTGATGACGCGCCCCAGCTCCCCACTACCATGTACGGCGTGACCAAGGCGCACCAGGAGCTGCTCGGGGCCTACGCGGCGGCATCCCGCGGGGTCGACTACAGGTCGTTGCGCCTCCCCGGCGTCCTGTCGGCTGGCCACCCGCCGGGCGGCGGGACCACGGATTACGCGTGCGCGATCTTTGAAGCGGCGGTCAAGGGCGAACGATTCTCGTGCTTCCTCGGGCCCGACCGCGCGCTCCCGTTTGCGCACGCGGACGACGTCGTTCGCGGCACCCTCGCCCTCATGGCGGCGCCCAGGCACTCATTAAAACGAACCACCTACTCGGTGCAGGGCGCCAGTTTCACGCCGGGCGAGCTCGTGGCGTGCCTGCGCGCGCGCGGCGCGCCGCGCCTGTCGGTCGCCTTCGACCCCGACTTCCGGGACGCCATCGCGGCCTCCTGGCCCGCGTCGTTGGACGACGCTAATGCAAGGGACGATTGGGGGTGGGCGCCGCGGCTGGGGCTCGAGGGGATGGTGGACGGGTTGTTGGCCGAGACGGAGGCGCGCCTGCGCGCGGCGCGCGGGCCGCGCGCCGCGGCGGCCGCGCGCGCGGCGGCGGCTGCGCGCACGGCGGCGGCGCGCGGGGCGCAGCTGGCGGCCGCGACGGCGGCGGCGGCGGGTGGGGCGTGACGAGGGCGAGCGTTGGGCGAGAGAAGGCGCCGCGAGAGCAAGACTGACGCCCCGACCACCACTCTCCCACGCCGGGCGCAAGTCGGCGCTTACCACACGCGTCACGCGCGCTTACCACACGCGTCACGCGCGTCGCGGGTGGGCGAAAACCCCCCAAAGAAAACCAAAATCGGGGGCGGCTGCCGCGGCGCGCGCGCGCCGCGGCCGCCGCCCCGCCAGCGCCAAACCAAGACCGCCGGCGCGTTTCCCGCCCCCCGCTTCCCACTTTACGCCACCCCAGCGGCCCCAAGGCGCACCACGATGACGGACACGTTGTCCGCCGTCCCGCGGCGCAGCGCTTCCCCCGCGAGCGCGCGCGCGGCCGCCGCCGCGTCGCCCGCCGCGCCCGCCGCGCCCGCCGCCACGCTCGCGGCGGTGTCGTTGCTCAGCACGTCCCACACGCCGTCGGACGCCAGGACGAGCAGGGGCGGGAAGGAGAGAGCGGTGGTGGGCGAGCCGGGCTCGGCGCCCTCGCTCCGCCCGCCGCGCAGCGTCGACAGCCGGGTCAGCGCCACTTCCGGCACCGCGGTCACGCCGCACGGCTTCAGGGGCGCGTCCCCAATGGCGCGCGACACGGCGAGCACCCCCCCGACGCGCCACGCGCCCGCCCACACGACCGCGCCGCCCGCGGCCTCGATGCGGGCGCGCTCGTCCACGCGGTCCGGCTTGTGGTCCTGGGACAGGGCGGTGGCGACGGGGGGGGTGCCGGCCGGGGCGCCGGGGGCCGGCGGCTCGACGAGCACCGCGCGCGAGTCGCCGACGTGGGCCACGACCAGGGCGTCCCCCGTCACGAGCGCCGCGACCGCGGTGCACCCGTCGTCCGCGGGGGGCGGGCCGTTGGGCGGCGTGCGCGGCGTTTTGAGGGAGGAGCCGGTCGGCGACCGCGGCGACACCGGCGACCGCGCGTCGCCGCCGCCGCCCGACACGTAGGCCGCGTCCACCGCCTCGAACGCGGCCGCCAGCGCGGCGCCCGGGTCGGCGGCCAGCGCGGGGTGGGCGAACGCGAGGTCGAAGAGGCGCGCCGCGGCGTACGCGGCGGCGCGCGCGCCGCCGTGCCCGTCGAACACCGCGAACGCGCCCGCCGCGGCGGCCAGCTCCGGGTGCTCCCGGAAGCCGGCAGCGCAAAAGTCCTCCATGGTGGCGCGCCGGCCGCGGGCGAGGGCGAAGCCAAAGGCGGCGGTGCCGTCGGGGCTGGAGAGCGAGGGGGCGCGGCGGGGTGAGCGGCAGGCTTTGGCGGGCGGATGCTCCGCGTCCCACCACCCCAAACCACACTCACTGCTCCCCGCTGCCGCAATCCAGCACGCCGCCTGCCGAGGGCGGCGCGGCGGCGGCGAGCAGGTCGGCGAGCGAGATGGGGGGCCCGCGCGGGCCGCGCGAGCCGTCGCCGTCGCGCGCGGCCGTCGAGGGCGACGCAGCGTCTTCAGAGATGGCGGCCTTGCGGGCGCAGGGCCAGCGCAGGGCGGCGGCCAGCCGCTCGCGCAGCGGCAGCGGCGCCATGCGTCGAGTAGCCGGGGCGCGGCGCGGCGTGGGGGGGCTGGCAGCGGCAGCGCGGGGCGCCGGCGACGCGGGCGGCGGCGCGCGGCGGGCGCCGCGCACGTCTGAGTGCAAGGAGCGCTCGACGGCGCGCTCCGGCTTCGACCTAACCGCGCGCGAGCCTCGAGCCGCACAAAACGGACGCGCCCGCCCTGGATGCGCGCGCCCTTGCTCGCGCTGACCACGGCGTGCGTGGCGGCCGGCTCCCGCTCCCGGCTCGCGCTCCCCGGCCGCCCCGCCGGCGCGGCCGCGGCCGCGCTCGCGACCGCGACCGCGCCACCGGGCTCGCACGCTCTGCGCGTGGCGTGCGCCACCAGTGACGGTGCCCAGTTCTTGCCCGTGACGGTGGGCGGAGAGGATGAGTGGGAGGAAGGCGGTGGCAACGACGGCTGGGGCGACGAAGCGCCACGCGTGGTCCAGGTCGGCCCGCTGCTGGCCGGCCAGGGCATCGCGTGCCGGGTGCGATTGGTGGTGGCTATAGGTGTTGGCGGCGGTCGACCCGTCTCCCTGCACGAGGCAGCGCGGCCGCCGGCGCGCGCGCGGCGGCGGCACCCTTGCGCGCTCTCGGCCGCCGCCTCCGCGGCCGGCACCTCGGTCGCCTGCCCGCATGGCGTGATACTGACGACGGTGGCGGCGCCTCGCGGCCGGCGCAATGCGACCGGCCGCCCGCCCCCCGCCGCGCACTCGCTCGTGCGCGGCGCCCGCGCGCGCGCCGCCGCGGCTGACACCGACGCCGACGCCAACTGGCCCCTACCCGGCCAGTACGCGCTGGCCGGCGTGGCGGCCGCGGTCGCGGGCGTGGCGCTGGGGGCGCTGGTGGGGCTCGCCGCGGCGCGCGCGGCAGAGCTGATCTCGTACAGGCGCTACGGCGGGCGCCTATCCAGGCACCAGTCGCTGGCCTGGATGCAGTTGAGGCGGCGGCGCGGGGCGGGGGATGAGATCGCCGAGTGAAAAAGGGGGTCCGCGTCGCTCCTGTTGCAGCCTCCCTTCCTCTCTGTCTCACGCCACCCCCCAAAACGCCGCTGCCGTCCGCTCCGACAGCAAGGCATCCATGGCGTCCAGCGACCCGGTGTGCGCGCGCGAGCCCGAGCCGGCGGGCGAGCCGGTTGCGCCACGCGCGGCGGCCGCCCGCGGGTAGAGCAGCGCCGTGCGCACCGTGAGCTCGGTGGCAGACGACGTCGACAGGCGGGAGCCGCCGCTGCCAGCGGAAACGCGCGTGGGCGAGAGCGGGGCAGGGGCAAGGGCGGCGCGGTCGCGCGCGGCGCCCGCGCGGCCGCCGGCGACCCAGCCCCCCTCCCACCCGCCCACCGGGCCCGCGGCGGCCGCCGCCGCCGCCCGCTCCGCGGCGCGGCGGGCGCCGGCGGCTTCCGCGCGCGCGGCGCGCGCCTCGCGCTCCGCACAGCGCGCGCGCTCCATCAGCACCGCCAGCTCGTCCCGCTGCGCGTCCAGCGCGGCCCTCAACCGCTCCGTGCCGTACAACATATCGGAGCGGGCGGCGTCGGCGGCGACGAGGGCCGCGTGGGCCGAGGGGAGGGGGATGGTGGGGGTTGAGGGGCGGAGGGGGGGAGGAGGGGGGGTGACGGGCGGCGGCAACGGCAGCGGCGGCGGCGGCGGCGGCGGCGCGCTCTCGAGCACTGGTGCCGGCGCCGGCGCGGGAGCCCGCGCCCCAGCTTGGTTCGACGGCCCGACCCCTGCCCCCCCCGCCCGCCGCGCCGCCCACGCCGCCGCCTCGCGCGCCGCGTCCTCGGCCGCTTCCGCCGCTTTGGCCGCAGCTTTGCGGGCGGCGTTGTCCTGCATTTGGGCCAGCAGCGCGTCGCGCAGGGCGAGGGCTGCGGCCGCGCGGGGAGGCGCGCGGCGTGGAGGGGGGTCGGCCCCCGCCGCCGCCCCGGCCGCCGCCGGCCCCTTCGCCTCGCCGTCGGCCGCCCCGCTCCTGTCATCGCGCACGGGCACCGCGTCGACGGGCGCGTTGGGGGCGGTCTCCCACGCGGGCGCGGCGCGCGCGCCGCGCGCGGCCGCCCCGATCGACAGCGCTGCCCGCAGCTCGGCGCTGTTCGCTATGGCGGCGGCTCGGCGTGCGGCAGCAGTCTGTGGCGGGAGAGGAAGCGTTGGCGCGGCCCCGAAACTGCCGCCAGCCCCCGCGCGCCCGTCCCCCTCCCGCCCGCGCCTCGTCCGCGCCCGCGCCCGCGCCGCCGCGCAGGGCGGCTGCGACGCTGCCGCCGTCCGACCCGGGCGGGCCGGGGACGCGCGCGCGGGGCATCAGGAGAGGGAGGGGAGGGGCAGTGGAGGGGACCGACCGCCGACGGCGAGGCGCGCGCGCGCCGCTGCCGGCCGCGCACAACCCCTCCCGCGGCCGCGCCCGCCGCGCCACCCCGGGCACCCCTCCCCTCCACCCCACCCCACCCCTTTCCCCACAATGGGCGGCCCGCCGCCCGCGCACGACGCGGTGCTCGTCCTGGACTATGGTTCCCAATATACCCAGCTCATCGCGCGCCGCGTGCGGGAAAAGGGGGTCTACTCCGTGCTGCTGCCGGGGGACGCGGAGCTGGTGAGAGGGGGAGGGAGGGAGGATGGGGGGCGGCGCGCGATGGCCGCCGCCGCCGCGCGCGGGCGCGGCGGCCGCCTCCTTATCCGCGATGCGCTCTCCGATTCGCGGCGCGCCCGTCGCGGGCGCGGGCGGGCGGCAACCGCCGGGATTGGGGGTGCCGCGCGGCCGCGGCGGTTTGCGCACGGAGTCCCCCCAATCGGCCGCCCGCCCCGCGCGCCCGCCACGCGCACGACGCACGCACCGCCCCCTTCCCAGGACCGCATCCAGGGCGTGGCGCCCGCGGCCGTCATCCTGTCGGGCGGCCCCAATTCGGTCCACGCCGACGGCGCGCCCTCCCTCCCCGCCGGCTTTTGGGCGTGGGTCGACGCCGCCAAGGTCCCGGTCCTCGGCATCTGCTACGGCATGCAGCTCATCGTGCACACGCTGGGCGGCAAAGTGGAGGCAGCGCGCGGCGGCGGCGAGTATGGGAGGATGGGGATTCGCACCACCCAGGACTCGGACCTCTTCAAAGAGGAGACGGATCACAGCCAACACGTGTGGATGAGCCACGGGGATGAAGCGGTGGCGCTGCCGGAAGGGTTTGCGGCCGTCGCGACGTCCGAACAGGGCGCGGTCGTCGCGGTCGAGTGCCCCGCCCGCCGCCTCTACGGCCTGCAGTACCACCCGGAAGTGCACCATTCGGAGCGCGGCGGCGCGACCCTGGACCGGTTTTTGTTCGGGGTGGCACGCGTGAACGCCGACTGGAAGATCGAAAACGTGTTGGAAGAAGAAATGGCCAAGATCGCGGCCACCGTCGGCCCCGCCGACCACGTCATCTGCGCACTGTCCGGCGGCGTGGACTCCACGGTCGCGGCGACGCTCGTGCACCGCGTCATCGGCGACCGCCTCCACTGCGTGTTTGTGGACAACGGCCTCCTGCGCCTCGACGAGGGCGACCGCGTGATGGCCACCTTCAAGGAGCACCTGCACCTGCCGGTGACGCGGGTGGACGCGGTGGAGCGCATGATGGACCGGCTGCGCGGCGTGTCCGACCCGGAGGCGAAGCGGAAAGCGATCGGCGCCGTCTTCATCGACTGCTTCAACGATTTCGCGGCGGGCATGAAGGCGGCCACGGGGACGGCGCCCCGGTTCCTGGTGCAGGTGCGAGGGGAGAGGAGACGAGACGAGGCGGGACAGTCGCGGCCGCGCCCGCGTGCCACCTTTCACCTCCCCCCCTCTCCCTCCCTCCCCCTCTCTGCAGGGCACGCTCTACCCCGACGTCATCGAGTCGTGCCCGCCCCCCGGGTCGGGGCAGAAGCACTCCCACACCATCAAATCGCACCACAACGTCGGCGGGCTGCCCGCCGACCTCAAGTTCACCCTCATCGAACCCCTGCGCGCCCTGTTCAAGGACGAGGTGCGGGCGCTCGGCCGCCTGCCCGCGCTCAACGTCCCGGAAGCGTTCATCGCGCGGCACCCGTTTCCCGGGCCGGGGTTGGCCGTGCGCGTCCTGGGCGACGTGACCGCGGGCGACGCGCTGACCACGCTGCGCGCGGTGGACGAGATCTTCATCGAATGCATCAAGGACGCCGGCCTCTACGACAAGATCTGGCAAGCGTTTGCCGTCTTCCTCCCCGTCCGCTCCGTCGGCGTCCAGGGCGACCAGCGCACCCACTCCCACGTCGTCGCCCTGCGTGCCGTCACGTCGGCCGACGGCATGACGGCGGATTGGTACCCGTTCGAGGCATCGTTTTTGCGCGCGGCGTCGGCCCGCATCTGCAACCTCGTCCCCGCCGTCAACCGGGTCGTGTACGACGTCACGTCCAAGCCGCCGTCCACGATCGAGTGGGAGTGACAGAGACGAGCGGTGTGGGGGGCGGCGGCGGCTCGGCGTGTGACGTGAAACGGGGGCCGGCAGACGGCCCGGCGCCACACCGCGCGCCGCGCACGTGGCCTGTCCACAGCTTATGGCAGTGGAACGCCTGGGCGGGTGGGAGGGGGGCTGGGTTGCCGGCGGCCGCGCGGGCGCCGCGCGCGGCCGCGCTGCCGTTGCCCCTGCCCGGAAAAACGAACCGCACGGCGCCGCCGCGCGGCGACGGCCCTGGGCGCCGCCGCGCGGCGATGACCGCCGACGTCGATATAGGCGGGCGCGGCGACGCCGCAATGGGGACTCGTGCGCGGGCGGGACGCGAAGGTAGTGGGTAAAAGAAAAACACAAAAAGAAAAATAGTGTTCTCTGCTTTCTCTCCTCCAGCCTCTCTCTCCTCGTTCACGGAACCGCCGCCCGCATGGGTGGCCGCCGCTCGCGGCCAGGCCGCACCGGGGGCGACCCCGGCGCCGCGGCCGACACGCCGGCGACCGCGGCCGCGGCCAGAGCGGCGAAGCGTTCGCTGGGAGGGACTGGGGGGGGCGGCGGCGGGGTGACCGGGTGCCAGGTGAAGACCGGGGTCCGCACAACGACAGCGGTGGCGGAAGAAGAGGGCGGCGGCGTGCCCGGAGGCTCCTGTTTGGTCGTCGTCGCCGCCGCCGGCGCCTCTGCTTCCTCGTCGAACGACATCAGGTCGGGAGCCGGCGGGGCAGCGGCGGCAGGCGCAGGGGCGAAAGCCGGCGTGGCCGCGTTCGACGGCACCGCGACCGGCGACAGCGACCGCGGCGGCGTCGTGGCGGGCGCGACAAACGCGCCACGGTCGGGCTCCGGCCGGCCCGAAATCCCCGCCTCTGGCGCCGGCAGCGCCAGGGGCCCGCGCCGCCAGTAGGCGTTGAACGCGTCGGACGTCGGGTCGGGCACGGCGTCGGCGTCGGAGAAGCCGGGCGGCGCGGCGCCACGCTGGGCGGCGGCCGACGCGCGCGCGGCGCGCAGGCGGTCGCCGTCGCGCAGCATGGATGCGACGGAGCGCGCGCGCTCGCGCACCGCTTCCACGTCGCAGTAGGACCACTCCGACTCGATCAAGGGCGCCAGGCGGGCGACGTCGGCCGACGCGCGCTCGCCGCCGCGCACGGCGACCGCTTCCGCGACGGCCAGCGCCTTGAACGCGCGCCGCCAGTGGCGCCGCGGCGCGGCCAGGCGCGTGCGCAGGGTGGCGACAATGTCCTCGCCGGCCGCGGGCGCGTGCGACGCGGCGGCCAGAGCGCGCAGCTCGGCCCCCGTCGGGCCCCACGCGCGGTCGCCGCGCGTCGCGGACCGCGCGGCGCGCTCGGCCGCGGTGAAGGGGTGCAGGGCGCGGCCTTTGCAGACGGCGGCGACGGCGTACTCGTGGAGCCTACGGTGGGGACGAGGGACGGGGGGTTGGAAGCCGTGTGGAGGCCGCCGCCGCCGCTCAACCCCGTCGGACGCCCGCCGCCACCCTGGCAGCGCATACTGGCGCTGCCACCACCCTCGGCCGCACACACCAGTCTCGGGCGGCGCGAATGTCGTCCATGGCGCGACGCGCCTCGCGGGGCGGTCCCGGCGATGCGCGCCTCGCGCCCTCGCGACCGCGCCGTGCGTGTCGGGCGCGGTGTCGCAGGCGCGGCCGGCGAGGCGGCCGCGGCGAGGGGGACGGGCAGGTGTGCGCGCGGCGCGCTGCGCGGCTGCGCTTTCCTTTCGTCTCCTTCCGGCCCGCCTGCCCTCCTCTCGACCCCCATCACATAAAGTCATAGTCGTCACCCCCACCATCGGAGTACTGGTAATCGTCCAGGCCCGCCGTGCCGCCAGACCGCCCCACGTTGAGCTTGGACTTCTTCCCGCGCGCCGCCGCGGCTTTCGCCGACGCGGCCTCCGCTTTCACCCGCTCCGCGCGCACGCCGGCGGCCGTGGATTCGATGTCTTTGGCGAGGGCAGCGTCGGCCGACGCGAGCGCGGCTCGCAGGAACGCTTTTAAAACCGTTTTCAGGTGCGGCGCCGCCGACAGGGGAACCACGTACTTGAGCGCCAGGGATTTGCCATACTCTTCCGCCTCCTTGGCGGTCGCCGGGGGCGGCGCCGCGGGCCCGGTGCCAAACAGCTCAAACGCGGCGGCCAGGTCGGCCGCCTCAACCGCCGCCTGCCGCCTCGCCTTTTCCGCGGCGGGGTCGTCCAAGGGGCCGGCGTCGATGGCGGCGGCCAACGCGGCGGCGCGCGCGGCGGCGGCGTCCTTGGCCGCGTATTTATTCACCGCCGGTTTCGCGGCCGCCGCCGCCGCGCGCGCCGCGCCCGCCGCGGCGTCGGCCTCCCAGTCGGCCGGCTCGTCGCCGCCCTCGTCCTCGCCGGCAAAGGCGGACGCGTCGGGCTGTTTGAGGGCGGCGAGCCGCGCCGCGCCGGCGGTCGGCGGGACCGCGGGGGCGGCGTCGTCGTCCCACGCCTCCCAATCGTCGGCCATGGTGGCGGTGGAGGGTGTGTGTGGAGTGAGACTGGGGAGAAGAGGCGGCAAGAGGGCAAGCCGTCGGCGCGCGCGCGCGGGCGTGAATCGGGCGCGCGCCGCGGGTGTGCCGGCCGCTGGCCCAGGGCCGACCGATCCGGAGGCTTCCCACCTGGTGGAGGGCGGGCGCGACCGAGTGCGCAGCGGGGAGAGTGGCGGCGCCGCCGAATCGCCGGGCCCCCACACTCCGCGCTGCGCTTGCGCGGCTCCCCGCCCACCAGGCGGCGCACCTGGCGGGCGCTTGCTCCTGACTCTCGCGCGAGGCGCGGCTGGAGGCGCCGGTGAGCCGGCGGGCGGGCGCGCCGCCGCGCCGTGCGCCTGCCCCCTCGAGCTCTCGCGCGGGGCGCCGGGCGCCGAACCGCGCACCGGCGGGAGCCGCCGAGCGCGCGCGCCGCGCGCCGCACCGCGCGCCGCTGATCCGCCGCCGCGCGCCGACCCGCGCTCCCACCCTCCTCCCTCCAGCACCGCCCCTCCCTCCCATGCAGGGCGCCGGCGGCGGCGTTGACCCCGCCACCGGGCGCCCGTACGCGCCCGGCGGCGCCCCCTACGCCGCGCCCGGCCCCGGGGGCGGCGCCGGCTTCCCCACGCTCGGCGCCGGGGGTGGGGCGCCGGGCATGCACAGCGGCGGTGGCTACGGCATGCAGCAGCAGGGGCCGGCGAGGTGAGGAGGGGAGGAGGAAAGGGAAAAGGGGGCCGCCGCGGCGGATCACGCCCACCCGCCCTCTCCTTCTTCCCAGGCCCGGCCTGCTCGGCGCGCAGCAGCAACCCGGCGGCGGCCGCTTCGGCGGCGGCGCGCTGGGCGGCCTGGCCCAGGTGCGGAGACAAGGGAGGAGGGAGGACCGCGCGCGCGCGCCTGCTCTCTCGCACGCCCACCTCCACCGCCACCCCTCACTTTTTGCAGCAATACCAACAAGCCACGGCCGCGCGCGGTCCTGGCGGCGCCGGCGGCCTGGGCGGGCTGGGCGCCAACGGGCTGGCCGGCGCGCCGCGCGGCGCGCCGCCGCCTGGCGCGGGCGGCCTCGGCCCGCCGGGGGCGAGGCCAGGCGACAGGCTCGGAGGCCTGGGCGGCGTCGTCGCCGCGCCCGGCCCCGCCCCCGGCCTGCGCGGCGGCCTCGCCCCCCCAGGCCCCGCGCGCGCCGCCCCGCCCGGCGTCGGCGCGCGGCCGCCGCCGCCCGGCGCCGCCCACCCCGGCGCCTACAACCCCTCCGGCGACCTCCTCGCCATGATCTCGAAAGCGTCCGGCGGCGGCGGCGGCGGCGCGCCGGGCGCGGGGTTGGGCGGCCGGCCGTTCGACGCGGCCGACTTTCCCGCCCTGGGCGGCCCCCCGCCCCCCCCCCGCGGCCCGCCCGGCGTCCCCGGCGGCGACGGCTTCTCCATCGCGTCCGAGCGCGAGTTTCCGTCGCTCGGCGGCGGGGGGCCGGGCGCGCCGGGCGGCCCGGCCGACGGCGGCGGCGCGCCGTTTGGCTCGGCGCGCGGCGGCTACGCTGGCGACGGCCTCGGCTCGCTCGCCGCGCCCGCGGCCGGCCCCGGCGGCGCGGACGCGGCGCGCGTGCACGCCCTGCGCGCGGCGCAGGCAGCGCCCGCGCCGACCGCGCCGGCGCCCGCCCCCGGCGCCGCCGCCGCGCCCGCCGCGTCCGCCGACCGATACGGCCTGCTCGGCCTGCTCGGTGTCATCCGCATGGCCGACGCGGACGTCACCACGCTCGCGCTCGGCACCGACTTGACGACGCTCGGCCTCGCCCTGACGTCGCCCGACCCGGTGCACCGCACCTTTGCCTCCCCCTGGGCCGACGCGCCCGCGCGCCCCGACCCCGAGTGGCGCTCCCCCGCGTGCTACCTGCACACGCCGCCCCGGCTCGCGCCCGGCCACTTCGCGCGGTTTGCGCTGGAGACCCTCTTTTTCGCGTTTCACTCGATGCCCGGCGACGAGGCCCAAGTGTTTGCCGCGGACGAGCTCGCGCGGCGGGGGTGGACGTTCCACAAAGAGTACAAGGTGTGGGTCGCGCGCGCGCCGGGCGCCGAACCCGCCGCGAAAACCGCGTCGTCCGAGCGCGGCTCTTACCTCGTGTTCGACACCGCGTCCTGGGAGACAGTGCGCAAGGACGGGTTTGTGCTGCACTACGACGCGCTGGAGCGGCCGCCCAACCTGCCGCGCGCGCCGCCGCCGGCGGGGGGCGGGGGCGCGGGGGGCGGTGGCCCGCCGGGCGCGGGCGCGCCGCCGCCGCCGGCGGGCGCGTGAGTGTGAGTGCGCGAGCGCGTGCGGCGGCGGCGGGCGCTGGTTTGCGGGCTGGCAAGGGAGAGGAGGGCGTGTGTAACGGTCGGCCGCGCGCGCTTCCCTCGCCACACACCCTCGCCCGCCGCGCGCCGCGCGCAGGCGGACCGCTCCTCCCACCCCTCCACCTCTCCATATGCCGCCGGCGGCCGCCCCGCCCGCCGCGCGCCGCGCCGCGGCCGGCGCCGCGGCGGCCGCCGCCGAGGCCGACGACGCGGCGCGCTCGCGGGTGGCGCATGAAGGCAACGCGGCGCTGGCGCTGTTTCTCGAGTGAGAGAGGCGAGAGGGCAAGGCCGCGCGCGCCGCGCCCGCATGCGGCCCGCCCGCGCCCGCCTCACCCCTCGCCCACCCTCGCCTCCACCCTCGACGCCCCCCTCTCAGATCCATCCTCGCGTCCGAAGGCGGGGACGACCCCGGCGGCGGCCACTGGCCGCGCACCCTGCGCCGCGCGCTGGGGTCTGTGCGCGCCGTGCCGCGGCGCTTGCACGATGCGAAAGGGTTGGCGACGCTGCCGGGCGTGGGGCCGGCGGTTGTGGCGGTGAGAGAGAAAGGAAGGGAGAGGTGGGAGGGGCTTTTCGCGGTGACCACGCTCCCACCTACCCTCTTTCTCCTTCCCTCCCAGCTCGTATCCGACGCGCTTTGGGCGGCGCACCCGCCGCCCCGTCCGTCGGCGGCCGACCTGGTGGCGGACGCTGAAGCGGCGGTGGCGGCCAAGGCGGCCAAGGCCGCGGCGCGCGCGCCGCCGCCGTCACTCTCGGCCCCCGCCCCCGCCCCCTCCTCCCGCCCCTACACGCCCGCGGTCGGCACGGCGGCGTACGCTTTCCTGGTCGCTCTGCACCATGCGACGGTGGTGGAAGGGGCGCCCTCGGTGGGCAAGGCCGCCCTGGTCGCGGCGGCTGAAGCGTCGGGCCTCGCCGACCGCCCCATCGCGCCCCCCGCGCCCGTCGGTCCTCCGGCGTACGGTCAAGGGCGACGCCCCCAATACTCCCACGCCGGAGGCTGGGCCTCGTTCCGGGCGCTGGCCGCGCGCGACCCGCCGCTCGCGGCAGTGTGGTCGTCGCCGCTCGCCGCCGCGCTCACGCCCGCGGGGGTGGCGCTGGCGGCCCGCCTGCGGGCGGATGCGGCGTGCCGGGGGACGCTGCCGGCCGCGTGGCGGCGGGAAGGGGATTCCTTGCCCGCGGCCGCCGCTCGCCCCGCTGCCCTTCTCGCCTCGCCGCCCCCCACCTTGCGCCGCTCCCCTCGCCTGGCGTCACCCGTCATCCTGTTGACCACGGACGACGACGGCACCCCAGGCGAGCGCGCGTGCAAGCGCGGGCGGCGGTCGTCGGGCGGTGGCGGGTCGCGGCTGCGGCTGTCGTCCGACGGCGGCGGCCGGCCACCGCGGCGGCGGCGCAAGTCGTCGACCGGCGTCGTCATCGTGTCGGACGACGAAGAGGAGGGCGGGGACGAGGCGCGGCGTCGTTCGAGCGGCGCGCGCGCGTCGCCGCCGGCGCCGCTCGCCGCCCGGCTCGGCCTGGTGCCCCTGACGCGCTCGTCGCAGCCGCAGCGGCAGCCTCCTGCGCCCGCCCCCGCCCCCCCGCCCTCGGCCGCCCGCTCCCTCAACCCGTGGCGCCTGCCGACCGCGTGCGCCGGCGCCGCGCCCGCCACCCTGCGCCTCCCGCCGCTCCCCCCCGGCGTCGCATTTGGGGCCGTGTACGACGTCGTGCTGTGCCTGGACGACCGGGAACACTTTGGAGGGTCGATTTCCGGCCCTTCCGCCGACCGCGGCGCCCGCACCGACGCCGCCCTGGCCGCGCTGGCCGCGGCCGGAACGCGCGTGGAGAAGCGGCGGCTGCCGGGCGGGGACGCGGTGTGGCTGGCGCGGCGCAAGAGGGACAAGGGCGGCGGGGGCGGCGGCGCCGCCCCCGCTCCTGCCATCGCCTCTGCCGCCGGCGACGACGATTACGTCCTGGATTTCGTGGTCGAACGCAAGCGCGTGGACGACCTCATCGGCTCCCTGCGCTCCGGCCGCCTCGCGCGCCAAACGCACGCGCTCGCGCGCGGTCGCGCGACCACCGTCGCCCTCCTCGTCGAGGGAGACGCCCGCGCGCTGGCGTCCGACCCGGGGCGGGCGCACAAGGCGGTGGTGACCGCGTGCCACTCGGCCGAGGTGCACGACGGGTTGGTCGTGTTTCGGACAGAGTCGGCGGCCGCCACCTTTCGCCTGTACGCCGGCGTCACCCGCCGCCTGACCGCCGCGCACGCGCTGCTGATGGCGGGGGATGGGGCGCCGTCCAGCGCCGGGTGTCCGCCGACGCTCGCGCGTTTCTCGGCCGACGTGGCCGCCGCGCGCGCGGGCCGCACCGTCTCCTCTTCTTGGGCCCTCATGCTCGCCGCCGCCGACGGCGTCGGCCCCGACGCCGCGGCCGCGCTGGCAGCGGCGCACCCGACGCCGAAGGAGCTGTGGCGGGAGTTGAGGGAGTCGGCGGCGGGGGCGGAGAGCGCGGCGGCCGCGGCCGCCGCCGCGGCCGCCGACCTCGCCGACCTGCGCCTGCCGTCCGGCGCGCGCCGGGTGGGGCCCGCGGCGGCGGCGGCCCTGGTGGACGCGCTGACGGATGGCGGGCGGGCGCTGTTGCTTTGAAGAGGGGAGGAGGGAGCGTGCAACGAACGAGCGAGGCGCGCGCGCGCGCGGCCTCCACCTCCATAACGCCCACCCGGCCTCCGGCCCCTCTCGCCCCTGCCCCTCGGCCCTCTCCCGCCCCATGGTCCCGGGCGGCGGCGGCGGCCGGGTCCACCCCGAGCCGGCGGCCGGCGGCGGCGGCGCGCCCGGCGCAAGCGCGGCCGGCTTCGGCGCGGCCACCATCCCCGCGCTGCCCGCGCCTGCAGATGGCGCATGCAAGGTGTGGTGGTGACGGAGGCTGGCCGGCGGCCTGCTGGACGCCGGCGCCGCGCCCCCCTCGCGCCCGCCGCCGCCGCGAGCAGACGCCCTCACCCCCTCTCCCCTCCTCTCTCCCACCTCCACCTCCAGCGCCCCAGCGTGCGCATCAACCTGCAACCAGCGCCCGGCGGCGGCGCCGTCCCCCCGCACCCGCCGCCGCCGGCGGCCGGCTGCAAGTCGTCGCTCAAGCCGACCCCCGCGCCCCTGCTCCTGCCGGCGGCCGCGCGCGCGGCGGCGCCACCCGGCGCCTCGGGCTCGTCCAAAAAGCCGCGGCCGGGGCACCCGCGCCGGGACACGCCGCCGCCGCCGCGGCGCGGCCCGCGCGCGCCGTCCGGGTCGGGCGCGGGCGCCGCCCTGGCGTCCTGGCTCTCGCCGGGCGCCAAGTGTGAGGTTGATTGGTGGCGGCGCGTGGTTCGGTGCGAGGAAGGCGGGGGAGGGGGCAGAGGAGGTGGTCGCCGGCGCGGCGCTCACCCCCGCCCCCCGCCCCCCTCCTTAGTGCCGTCGACGGGCGCGCCTCCCAGTGGCTCCAAGCCATCATCCTGGCGTTCACTCTGCTCGTCCCCGACGCCGCTGTGCTGGCAGGCGCGGGCGGGCGCGCGGCGGCCGCGCTCGACGCGTGCCTGTGGGCGTGCCTCGCCGCGCTGGCCGCCGTCACGCTCGCCGGCGCCGCCTCCCGGCGCAAGGGCGACCCGGGAGCCACCATCCTGGAGGTGGCCCTCCAAGCGTTGTCCGCGGCGTCGGTGGCGGCCGACGTCTCTTCCCTGCGCGCACGCGCCGCGGCGACTGCGCTCACCGCCGTCGGCTGGTGGCTCCCCCGCGCCGCCGCGGTGGCGCCGCGCGCGGGGCGGCTGGCGTCGCTGCTGGTCACGCTGCGGGTGGGGGGGGCGGCGGCGCGCGCGCGGCGCCGCGCTGTGCGCGCGCCGCCCGGCGCGGCGGCGCCCCACCCCCCACCCCGCTTTGCCGCCCGCCTCGCCGATCTCTTCACCCAGCACGTCGCCCTCATTATCCTCGTCGCCGTCGTCGCGTCCCCCTTCATGGAGTATCGAGGCGCCGCCGGCATCTCCGCGCCGGCGGCCGCGCTCGCGCTCCTCGCGCCGCTGGCAGGCGCACCGCGCGCGGCGGCCGACGGGCCGGTGAGCGCCTTGTTCTCATTTTTCGAGGCCGCCCGCCCTCCCCTCATCCTGCCCATTTCGGTCACGCTGGGCGCCGAGACGTGGGTGCGGCGCGGCATGCCGCGGCGCCCCGCCGACGCGCTCTCCTTCTCAGCCGGCCCCGCCGCCACCACCCTCCTCGACGTCGCCGCCGCCAACCGGCGCGCCGCAGCCCTCTCTCTCGCCCTCTCCGCCGCCGTCGTCGCCTGGGTCGTGGCCGCCGCGGCCGGCCTCGGCGCGGCCGCGTCGCGCCTCGTCTTCGCGCCAGTGGATCGCGTCCTCCGCTCCCTGCGCCGGGACGCCGCCGCGTTTGCCGCCGCCGTTGGTGACGATGGCGCGTGGCGGGAGGACGAGCTGGGTATGCTCGAGGCGGCGGTGGCCAAACTGGCCGCCGTCGCGGCGCACGTAGCGGCACCAGGCGGCGCCCGCGGCGGCGCCGTCGCGCGCCGGCTCGGTGTCGACGCCGCGGACGACGACACGCGGGCCTGGCTGGGGACGATGGGGGCTGGTGGAGGGGGTAGAGGGGCGGCGGCCGCGGGGTCGGCGCGGTCGTCGGCGGCCGGCTCCGAAAAAGGAGGGGCGGGGCCCGCGCCGGCGCCCGCGGGCGTGCCCGTGGACGAAACCATCGCCGCGGCCGCCGTCGCCGGCGCCCCCACAACAACCGCCACCCCCGCCGACGCCGCGCTCGTGTCGGCGCTCGCGCGCGCCGCCCCCTCCTGCGGCGGCCCCCAGCTCCCCACCCTCGACGGCTGGCAGTTCGACGCCCTCGCCCTCCCCGACGACGCCGCCCGCGCCGCGGTCGCGGTCGCGGTCGCGGTGCGCGCGGGCGTCGCGGCGCCGCCGCCCGGGTCGGCGCTCCGCCCCGCGCCGCCCTACGACCGGGACGTCGGGGGCGCCGCCGTCCCCGTCCTGGACGCCGGCACCCTGTACGCGTTTGCGGTGGCGGTGGCGGGCGCGTACCGCGCGTCCAACCCGTACCACAATTTCGCGCACGCGCTCGACGCCACCCACGCCGCCCTGTCCCTCGCCGCCGCCACCCACGACCGCGCGCCCACAACGCCCTTGGAGCGGGCGGCCCTGCTGCTGGCCGCGCTGGCGCACGACGCGGGGCACCCGGGGCTCAACAACGCGTTCCTGGTGGCCACCCGCGCCCCCGCCGCCGTCACCTACAACGACACGTCCGTCCTGGAGCACGCGGCCGCCGCGGCGGCGTGCGCCATCGCGGCCGCGACGCCGGGGGGGGACGTGTTCGGGTCCTTGCCCCCCGCGCCGCGCAGGGAGCTGCGCCGCCTCTTCATCGCGGCCGTGCTGCAGACCGACATGGCGCACCATTTTGGCATGGTGTCGAGGGTGGAGGTGTTTGTGGAGATGGGCGCGGCGCGGGGGGGGGGGGGGGGGGGGGGGGGGGGGGGGGGGGGGGGGGGGCCCCCCCGCCCCGGGGGGGGGGGCCGGGCCGGGGCGGCCCCCGCGACCCCCCCCCCCGCCGCCC
>Ga0315288_10000411_pt1 | contig 53557 bp, 54 predicted proteins | sample YL17G11_20_MG_FD_203454 | JGI IMG/M metagenome (GOLD analysis project Ga0315288, IMG submission 203454) | Sediment microbial communities from Yellowstone Lake, YNP, Wyoming, USA - YL17G11_20 | ecosystem: Environmental > Aquatic > Freshwater > Lake > Sediment | place: USA: Wyoming | collected... | reverse complement strand
GGTCCCGTAGTAGTGTATTGCCCGAATTGCGGCGGGTCGAACGGGTCCGGCTGGTAGTTACACCACAGGTATTCGCCGTCGAACGCGGCGCCCTTGAAATAGCCGTAGTTCCCCGGCGCTATTTTAAAATACGAGACGATAGAGCCGGTAGTCGTAAGCTGGACGAAGTCCACCGGCCCTTCGGAGCAAACCCATAGATACGCGCCGTCCCATGTAAGGCCGTTACCTTCGGCGCACCCCGTTGGGAGCGGAAATGAGGAGATTATATCTCCCACTGCGCCGAAGGCGGCCGCCGCCCCCGCCAACGTCAACGTTATTATCGTTCGCATTGCCGACACCCCTTTAAGCCGCTCATGGGCTTTCGCCAAAGCGCGGCGTCGTCGCGGCCTTGTAGATACGGACGTCCTCGGCCCCTAAACAAAAACCGGCGCCGAGCGCTCCCGCAAGCACGAGCGCCGCGCCGGTTGATTTCGTGGCCGCCGTTGAACCCAGGCTCATACCGGGCTCCTCATTGGGTTACGGCGTATGGTAAAACGGGACTCGGGCCGCGTCAAGGGATTTATTCCCCCTCGGCGTTCGCCGCCGGGCCGCGGCCCCAAATAAAAACCCCGCCTCGCGGCGGGGTCTGTCGTTCGGGAGTCGGGACGCCTACTTGGTTACGACCATGATGCCGATGTCCAGCTGGCCGTCGAGGACGGCGAGGCCCTTCATCGGCTCGTACGTCCACGTGAAGTCGGCGCTCTTCCACTTCGCCGTGTCCACGTTGACCTTGACGCCGTATTCGGTGGTGAGGTCCAGGTACTTCGGCGGCTTCAAACCGTCGCCCTTGAGGCCGGAGGTGCTGACGACCGAGCCCCACTGGCCGGGGGTGTTGGCCACGGCAACCATGTTCTCGGCCTTGATGTTGCCGTACTTGAGGCGGTTGGCCACCGAGCCCGCGGTGTTCAGCTTCAGGGTGAGGGTGGATTGGCCGTCCGGATGGAAGTTCCGGAGCTGGATGATGGCGACGACGTTGCTCTTGACCAGGACTTCCTTGATCTCGGAGCCCCACGTCACGTTGACGTTGGCTTCCGGGTCCGGCATGTGCTGCGGGTCGAGGAAGTAGACCTTGATGTCCTTCTTGCCCTCGTCCAGCTTGGAGCAGGTCAACGTCGCCAGCGGGTTGCCGGCGTCGTCGTTGATGACGATCTCGAACGGTTGACCGTCGCCGGGGCCGGCGATTTCGGTCTTGATAATATCGCTCTTCTCTACGGCGTAGGCCGCGGCGGCCAGCGCCAGGGCCGCGAGCACAACGATTGTCCGACGCATCTTGTTCCTCCTCTAGGGCTTACGTTATGAAGACGGCTTTCGAAGTCTTGGATTATAACATAAACTTGGCGGGCCGTCAATAACCCGGCGCTCGCTTCGTCGGGTCTTCGGCCTGGTAGGCCGGTTCCCCCATCCGGAGCACCCGGAACCACCGCGCCGATATCACGCCCACCTCGTCGCCCCTCAACCCGTCGCCCCAGGCGGCGGTGTTCTCGGCGTAGAGGGTGAAGCCGCCGCAGTTGTCTGCCACGTAGGCGCCGTAGACCTGGAGCGCCCGGGCGATGATTTTCCCGGCCCGGGAAAGCCCCAATTTGTCCAGGTCCAGCGCCGGGTCCAGCTGCAGCCGTGCCCCCTCCGGCAGGACGGGCCGCGCGACGGCGTGGCCGTCCGTGGCCGACGCCGGTGGCAGGAACCGGTCGGGCAGGTTGTTAGGCGTCCCCAGCGCCAGCGCGTGCCTTATCTCGCCCTGCTCGAGCTCGTGGGGGAGGATGAGGCCGGCGAGGAGGGGAAAGCCGGAGCCGCGGCAGCCCGGGACCCCCGGCGGGTGGACGCCGCCGCCGTTAAGGTTCCAGAAGTCCACCGCCCGGGCCCGCCATTCGCCGGGGGCGGGCTGCTCCGCCTGCAGGAAGTCGTAGGCCACGCCCCGCCGCCAGTCCGCCACGCACATATGGCCGTCGCCCATGGGGTCGGGCGCCGCGCCCTCGGGGATGGGGACGGCCGCCGCCACGCCGTCGCCGTCGGCGTCCACCACCTTGTTGAACACCCACGGCGGGATGCCCGCGACGTCGTGGCGCGGCGCCGCGGCGGCGTCCACCCAATAGACCGGCACCGACCACTTGCGGACGTTGACGCCCAGAGAGTCGCCGCCGGCGAGCCGGACGAGGGTTTCCATGATGCGCGCGGACTCGGCGTCGGCCTTGGCGCCGCGCGCGATGGGCGTGTTCCAGGGCGACGTGTCGTTGAACGGACGCCACGCCGGCGGCGGCCCGTCGCCCGCCTGGGCCCAGGCCGAGGCGGCGGCGGCGAGTACGGCGCCGAGCGCGCGTAGCGTCCAGGATGCGCGGGGGGCTTTAATGGTCGGGGGGCTGGGGAAGGATACGCATGCTGGGGTGGGCGGCGGGGCCGTTAGTGGAAAAGGGTCTTTATTTTCCCGAGCGACGCGGGGGCGACGTCGGCCTCGACCCAACGGTAATACTTGACGTAGCTTATATCCGGTATAAATACGCGCCGGCCGTCCGGCGTCAGCGCCACGTCGTGGGGTCGGGATAAACTGCCCGGGCCGGTGAAGTCGCCGAACGTCCCGAGCAGCGAACCCGTGGCGGTGAAATATTGGACGCGCTTGCTCACCGTGTCCGCGACGTAGATGTCGCCGTTGGGCGCGGCGTCCAACCCCTCCGGAAACTGGAAGTCGCCAGGCTCGTTGTTGTAGGAGCCCCATTGCCCGAGGTACGCGCCCGCCGCCGTGAAGTATTGGACGCGGTTATTGTTGTCGTCGACGACGTATACGTTCCCGTCGGACCTTACGCCGACGCCGTAGGCGGCGCGGAATTCGCCGTTGCCGAAGCCGTAGACGCCCCACGCGCCGACGTATGAGCCGGCGGCGGTGAAACGCTGGACGCGGTCGGCGTCCGTGACGTATACCGTCCCGTCCGCCGCGAACGATAGGTATCTTACGTTGGTGAATTGGCCGGCGCCCAGGCCCTCGGTACCCCATTTGCCGACGAACGAACCCGCCAACGTGAAGTACTGGACGCGAAAGTTACCGGCGTCGCTCACGTAAACGTACCCGCCGGGCGAAATCGCGATGCCGAGCGGCCTGTGGAATTGGCCGTCGCTGCTCCCGGTCACTCCCCATGTCCCCCGGTAGTCTCCGGTCTGCGTGAAGTATTGGATGCGGTTGTTCTCGTAATCCGTGACGTAGACGTAGCCGTTGGGGCCCACGTCCGCGCCCCTCGGGTCGTTGAGCTGGCCGGCCCCGCCACTCGAGCCGTTCCAACGACCTTCATACACCCACTCTCCGACCCCCGCGGCCGCCGCGGCCCCGGCCGCCGCCGCAAAGGCCGCGAATATCAACGTTAACCTCAGTGCCATGCGTTTCCCTCCTCGCGAACGCGCCTTATCCGCGTACCCCGCCGCCTCGGCCCTCGCCCGCGGCGGGCGTCCTTACCGGAAAAGCGATTTTATTTTCCCGAGCGACGCGGGGGCGACGTCGGCCTCGACCCAATGGTAACATAGGACGTAGTCGCCGTCCGGGATGTAAACGCGCAGGCCGTCGGGCGTCAGCGCCACGTCGTGGGGTTGGTTAAAACTGCCCCAACCGGAGAGGTCGCCGAACGTCCCGACCAGCGAACCCGCGGCCCCGAAATATTGGACGCGCTTGTTCACCGTGTCGGCGACGTAGATGTCGCCGTTGGGCGCGGCGTCCAACCCCTCCGGGAACCGGAAATTGCCCGGCTCGGCGCCGTAGGAGCCCCATTGCCCGAGATACGCGCCCGCCGCCGTGAAGTATTGGACGCGGTTGTTGTTGTCGTCGGCGACGTAGACGCGGCCGTCGGACCTTACGCCGACGCCGTAGGCGGCGCGGAATTCGCCGTTGCCGAAGCCGAAGACGCCCCACGCGCCGAGGTACGAGCCGGCGGCGGTGAAACGCTGGACGCGGTCGGCGTCCGTGACGTATACCGTCCCGTCCGCCGCCACCGCTAGGTATCGGATGTAGGTGAATTGGCCGGCGCCGGTGCCCTGGGTTCCCCATTTGCCCAGGAACGAGCCGGTCAGCGTGAAGTATTGGACGCGGTAGTTATTGCTGTCGGTTACGTAAACGTATCCGCCGGCGGAGATGGAGATTCCGACCGGCTCGCGGAATTGGCCGTCGCCGCTCCCGGTATCGCCCCACGTCCCCTGGTACCATCCGGTCTGCGTGAAATATTGGATCCGGTCATAAGTGTAGTCCGTGACGTAGACGTAGCCGTTGGGGCCCACGTCCACGCCGTGCGGGCTGCGGAACTCGCCGGCCCCGCCGCTCGAGCCGTTCCACCGACCTTCGTACACCCATTCCCCGGCCGCCGCCGTCGCGGCCACCGCCGCAAAGGCCGCGACTATCAACGCTAACCTCAGTGCCATACGGTTCCCTCCTCGCGAACCCGCCTTGTCCGTGTACCCCGCCGCGGCGGGTCTCCTTACCGAAAGAGCGATTTTATTTTCCCGAGCGACGCCGGTTCTACGCCCGCCATCGTGCCTATGTGCAACCGGATGCACTGGCCATTGTTAAGAACTAAGCCCTGATCAGCGTTCTCGTCCCACTCGTATATACGGGCGTATGGTTGGGCCGACCGCCAGCAGGCCATAGCTGGCCCTGTATGACCGTTGAAACGTATTTCCATTAGTAGGTTGTTGGTATTGTTGTATAGGAACGTATTCGGCGTGATACCTATATCGAAGTAACCAGTGGCCGGCGGGAAGGTGAGGACCGCGGTATTCAAGACCTGGACGGGCGTAAAACCCGTGTAATTGCCGTCAAAGATAGCCCCTAATTCGGTTCTGGTCGTATGGCAAAGCCATACCCGGACATTGTAGAAACTCGCATCTAAAGAAGTAGACTTTTCGAATTCTACCTGGTTTATATAACCGGTGTGGCTTATCTCTGGTTGTAACCATAAACATTGGAAACGGATACTCGGGTAGGTAATTTCCCAAGGAAGGGTATTTTGGGAAGCGTGCGCCCCTATAGCAACCACGTACCCGGTCGCTTGGGCCGAACCGCCATATAAAGCGACGATAACGAGCGCAGCTACGGTAAAACGCATCCTATTCATTTCTTCCACCTCCATTAACTTTCGGAGTTTTTATCCTGGTTATTTATAAAATTATTACGTAATAACGGTATAAAAGCAAATACGGTCCCGGTTACTTATCCTACCTGTTTCGCTTCTAAAAACGACAACGCGATGCCCATCGTGCGCCTATATTCGTGGATGCAATCGGTATAACCACCGACGACGAATATCCAGATACCGTTACGTGCGTGCGCGAGTTCGTCCGCGCCCTTCGGCGTCTCGATACCCATTCCCCGGCCGCCGCCGTCGCAAGGGCGAAAACGGCGACCGCGATTCCGTGCGCCATACGATGCGTCATCGCCTTTACCTCCCGCGCCTTTTTATAACACACCCTGGCGAAAGAGTCAATAAGGAATACCTTCCGTCCCCGCCGCGTTCCCGCCGTCCCGGCCCCCGCCGCCCGCCCGTCTCGGCGGGCGCGCATAGTGGTTGTAAAAGCCGCGCGCATATATTAACATAGCCGGCCTTAACGCCGCGCCCCCGCGGGCGGCGCCCGTTTACCCGAAGACCCGAGGTATCCCTTATGCGCAGGTTATTCGCCGCAGTTTGCGTCGTCCTGGCCGCCGGCGCCGTCCTCGCCGCTGCCAAATACGACCTGGACAAAATTCGCGCCGCCGACGAACAGCTCTACCGCGACTGGTCGCAGGCGGAGTGGGACAATTCCGCGCTGGGCAAGGAGAGCGACGTCGCGGGCGTCCTCGCCCGCTACTCCTTCCTCTCCAACGACCCAGAGCTGTTGGAGTTCATCAAAAGCCGGGAGGAGAAGGCCGCCGACCCGATGGAGAAACGCCGCCTCCATTTCCTCTACCGCGACCTCGCCACTACCTACGAGGCGAACCGGACCGCGACCCTCAACGACGCCATCGAGAACCACTACGCCGCCGACCACGTGTGGGCCGTGGGCTTCGACCAGCCCGTCCCCCTCCGCAACTTCTACATGATGATTCGCCGCACCGACGACGAACAGCTGTATAAGGGGCTGTGGTACGGCGCCGACAACTACGTCATCAACGTCATCAACCCCCTCCGCCGCGACCTCCTCGCCGTCCACTACCAGACCACGCGGGAGATGGGGTACGAGAGCTACGCCGACTTCTACTACCACGTGTTGGGCTACGAGCCCGGCGTCCCGGCGGCCCAGGCCCGCAAGTTCCGCGACGCGACCTTCCCCGTATACAAGGACCTCGTGACCGCGCGCTGCCGCAAGCTCTTCAACGCCGACCCCGCCGACACGCCCCCCTGGAAGTCCAAGAACCTCTGGTTCGGCAAGGAATACGACCAGTACTTCCCCCAGGAGAACTTCCTGCCGTTCACCTACGGGACCTTCGCGGCGATGGGCCTCGACATCCGCGCCCTGCCCAACGTCACCGTGGACGACGCCGACCGGCCGGAGAAGGACCCCCGCGCCGCCTGCTTCCCCTTCACCGTGCCCACCGACGTCCGCGTCAACCTGAAGCCCGTCGGCGGCCTGGACGACTACGAGACCGCCTTCCACGAGTTCGGCCACGCCCTGCACGCCGCCTGGACCGACGCCGCGCTCCCCTTCGAGTTCCGGTCGCTGGGCTCCAACGAGCTGACGGAGACCTACGCCATGTTCTTCCAGGGGATGTTCACCGACCGGACCTTCCTCGTGGAGGAGGCCAAGATGCCGCCCGCGGCGGTGGACGACTTCCTGCGCTACAAGCTCGCCACCGAGATGGGCAGCGCCCGCAGCACCGCCTTCGACGTCGTCTACGACGTGCCGTTGCACGACGGGACATTGGACGACGCCGCCCTCCGCGCCCTCTTCGAGCGGGAGCTGGACGCCCAGCGCCTCTTCCCCAAGTATCCCATCCAGCTCGAGTCCGGCTACCTCAGCGTGGACGAGGGCTTCTACGCGCTGTATTACATGGCGGCGGAATACGCCGCGGCCCAGCTCCGCGCCAAGGTCGTGGAGCGCTTCGGCGAGCGGTGGTATAAGGACCCGGCGGCCGGCGACTTCCTGAAGGGCCTCTTCGCGCAGGGCGACAGCTGGACGGTGGACGAGATGCTGCGGTATGCCGGCTGCGCCGAGGGCCTCAACCCCGACTACCTCATCGCCGAATACAAGGCCCGCTACGACGAATTGAATAAATAAGGTCTGGTGGCGCCGGCATTCCTTTATTAAATATGTAGGGCCGGGCCTTCAGCCCTGGCCACCATAAGGTGGGCGGACCTAAAGGTCCGCCCCTACGAAAAACCGCCCGCTTCCGCGGGCGGTTTTTTCTTCGTCGTTCGGGGTTTTAGCGGAACAGCGCCTTGACGCGCCCCAGCGACGTCGGCGTCACCGCCGCCTCGCCGCGGTTGAAATACTGGATGCGGCTGTTGCCGGCGTCGGTGACGTAGACGCGGCTTCCCGTGGCGGACAGGACGAGGGCGGTGGGGGAGTAGAACTCGCCGTCGCCGGGCCCGAACGTCCCCCACTTTCCCAGGAACGAGCCGCTCGCGGTGAAGTATTGGACGCGGTAGTTGTGGTCGTCCGCGACGAAGACCGTCCCGTCGTCGCCGACGGCGACGTCCATCGGGAAATCGAACTGGCCGTCGCCCGAGCCCTGCGTGCCCCACTTGCCGAGAAACGAGCCGCTCGCGGTGAAATATTGTATGCGGTGATTGCCGGCGTCCGCGACGTAGACGTTGCCGTTGGGGGCGACCGCCAAGCCCTCGGTGTATTGGAACTGACCGTCGCCGCCGCCCTGCGCCCCCCATTTCCCAAGGTAGGAGCCGGTCGGCGTGAAGTACTGGATGCGGTAGTTGTAGTACTCCGCTACGTAGACGTTGCCGTTGGCGGCGACGTATATGTCGTCCGGGGCATCCAATTCGCCGTTCCCGGACCCGGACGTCCCCCACTTGCCCAGGAACGAGCCGCTCGGCGTGAAGTATTGGATGCGGTCGTTGCTGCCGTCGGCGACGTAGATGGTCCCGTCCGGCGCGGCGGCGACGCCGTAGGGCCACCAGAATTGGCCGTTCCCGGTGCCGCCGGAACCCCAGGCGCCGAGGTACGACCCCGTGGGCGTGAAGTATTCGATGCGCGCGTTGCCGGCGTCGGCCACGTAAATATTCCCGGCCGCGCCGCGCGCGAGCCCCTCGGGGGTGCTGAATTGGCCTTCGGCCGAACCATGGGAGCCCCATTGTCCCTCGTACGTCCACGCGCCCCACGCCGCGGCGCCCATGACGAGCGTAGTTACCAGCAGCGTTCTCACCTTTCTCCTCCCTAGTTAGCCGGCTTGCTCGCCGGCTCATTTACCCTTCCTCCAGACACGCGGCCTCTTCCCGGGCCCGCGCGAGCGCCCAGCCGAAGCTGACGGCCGTCCGCGTTCATTCCTTTCGCCGACCCCGCGTCGTTGCGGGCCGCGTCCGCCTCGGCAACTCGAGGCGTTCCACCGTGTCCGCGGTCCGCCGGCCCAACCACGCGGCGAACTCGTCCGGCGTCATATCCTTCGTTTCCTCGTAAATCTTTTCCCGGGCGAGGTGGAGCTCGTCCATTATCTCTTTATATGCCACCGGTATATTCCTCCGGCGTCGCGATTTCGGGGGCCGCATATCCCAATATCGTATTCACGGCTCGGACTTCGCGGCGGGTTTTAACTTTTACTATATGTTCGAAGTTCCAGCTGATTATGGCGTTCAAGCTGTAATAACTCGCGAACGCGATGTGTAACGCGTCGGCCACGTACTTCGGCGGGATAATCCCGCGGTTTACGTATTCCTCGGCCAAGACGGTCACTTCTTTCGCGTCCGGGAGGACGTTGGGGCGTCGGTCCTTTATATACCCAAGGATGAGGTCCCGTTTGGGGTTCCGTGCCAGCTCGATTTCGGCTATTACGAGTTCGGCTATTAAAAGGTCCGCGCCGCGGGTTACGTTAAAAAACCGCTCCGTCGCGGCTTTGCGGGCCGGTTCGTCGTCGGCGAATACGAAGCTCCACGCCGAGGTCTCGACGTATATTTCCTCGCGTTGCATCGTCTTTATTATATCACGTTATCGCTTTTCGGCGTATGTTACCCTTCCTCCAGACACGCCGCCTCTTCTTGGGCCCGCGCGAGGGCCCAGCCGAAGCGGCAGGGGTCGTACTTGCCGACGTTCCCCTCATCTATGCGGCAGATGAGGCCGCCCGTCCGGTAGCACAGCTCCGCGGGCGCGGGGAAGCGCGCCAGCGGGCACTTCATGCAGATGAGGACCGCGTCGTTCATCGTCCCCGGCCGCCGGCGGTCGGGGCCTCCTTATTTATAGTATTCTTTCCAGATCGCGGACTTCGCGCGGAAGTAGTTCTCCCACGCCTTGTTCTGCGCCGCGAACGCCCGCGCCAGCGCCTTCTCCGCTTCCTTGTGCGCCGCCGCTACGGCCTTGTTCCGCACCCGGGACGCTACTGACAACTTCGCGTTGAGCTGCCTGTCCGTCATTCCCATCTCTTTTCCTCCTCTGGCGCCGGCGCCGCGTCGGCGTCGGCGGTCACGGCTTGCCTTCCTTGAACTTCTTGGTCAACTTCGCGAGCATGTCGTCGGTCATCGCGTCCAGGTCGTAGCTCGGCTTCCAGCCCCACTCCGCCCGCGCCGCCGCGTCGTCCACCGAGCGCGGCCACGAGTCCGCTATTTGCTGGCGGAAGTCCGGCGCGTAGCGGACCTTGAAGCCGGGGACGCGCTTCTGAATCGCGGCCGCGAGCTCCCCCGCGGTGAAGCTCATCGCGCCCACGTTGAAGTCGGCGTGGTGCGCGAGCCCCGCGAACGGCGCCTCGGCCAGGTCCATAACGGCCTTGATGGCGTCCGGCATGTACATCATCGGCAGCGCCGTGTCCTCGCGCACGAAGCAGGTGTAGTCCCGGCCCCGCGCCGCGTGGTAGAAGATGTCCACGGCGTAGTCGGTGGTCCCGCCGCCGGGCGGCGTCTCGGCCGAGATGATGCCGGGGTAGCGCAACCCGCGCACGTCCAGGCCGAACTTCGCGACGTAGTAGTCGCCCAACAGCTCTCCCGCCACCTTCGTGATGCCGTACATCGTTCGCGGCTTCAGGACCGTCTCCTGCGGCGTATGGTCGCGCGGCGTCTCGGGCCCGAAGGCCGCGATGGACGAGGGATAGACCACGCGCGCGAGGCCGCGCTCCCGCGCCACCTCCAGGACGTTATACAGGCCGTCCATGTTGACGTGCCAGCACAGCGCCGGGTTCTTCTCTCCCGTGGCCGAGAGGAGCGCCGCGAGGTGGAAGACCGCGTCCGCCTTGTGCCGGTCCACCGCCGCCGCCACCGCCGCGCGGTCCGTCACGTCCAGCGTCTCGTAGGGGCCCGCGGCCGCGAGCGCGCCGCCCGGGTCGCGCACGTCCGTCGCGACGACGCCGTCCCGGCCGTAGCGCCCGCGCAGCGCCACCACCAGCTCCGAGCCGATCTGGCCCGCCGCGCCCGTGAGGAGCACCTTCGTTATCTTCCGTTCGGCCATATCCTTCCCTTGCCGCCGCCCGGCCGTCCGGCCGGGCACGCGAGGACCATTAGCATAAAACAACCCGGCGGCGCCGCCAAGTAAAATCTTGAGCCGCGGCCGCCGCGCTCAGCCGCGCAGCCGCCAGATCGCGAAGCCCTCGCCGCGCGCCAGCCGCTCGTGCGCCGTGTTCAGGTACCCCCGGACGCCCGCGCTCAATACGGGTTGGTATTTCAGATCCAATATCAGGTAGCGCGCGCCGCCGGCGTAATACTTCTCGACCATTCGGCGGAACAGCCGCTCGTCCGTCGCGAGCGGCCCCTTGGGCGAGAGGACCCAACCCTTGCGCCCCGCGTAGTAGAGCCACTGCGGCCCGCCGTCGTTGAACGTTATTATGGGTGCGCCCGAGGGGTCGAGCCGCGCGAGCGCCTCGCCCGCGCGCACCGGCGCGCCGTCCGCCCGCGCGAAGGCGCGGTATTTGCCCGTGAACGAGGGGACGGCCGCGGCCAGCAGGAGGACGGTCGCCGCCGCGGCGACCTTCCCGAACCCGTGCCGGCGCCACGCCCGCAGCCCCTCCCGGGCCGCGAGGCCGCCGGCGAGGGCCGCCGGCGCCACGACGGGCAGCGAGTAGTAGTCGTGGTCGTAGGCGCCGCGCGCGAGGACCAGGAGATAGAGCGCCGCCGCCGCCAGCCACGTCCCGAGCTCGAACCGGCCCGGCGTCTTGCCCGCCAGGAGCGGGACGATGCCCACGAGGGCGAGCGCGAGGCCGGAGAAGGTCAGGACGTTCGCGCCCAGGTTCTCGCGGAGCATCTTGACGTAGAAGCCGCCGTCCAGCAGCGTGGACGCCGTCGCCCACTTGTCGCCCGCCACCCATATCCCGAAGGTCCGGCCCGTCTCCCGGTATATCTCGTGCGCGTGGGTATACCATAATATGGACGGGAGCGCCGCGAGCGCGAGCGCGAGCCACGGCGCCCACGACGCGAACGCCCGCCGCCGATACCTGAGCGCGAGGACGAAGAACCAGGGGAGGAGGTGGAAGGCGGTGAGCTTCATCGCCGCCGCGAGCCCCAGCGCGACCCCCGCGCCCAGGAGCCACGCCGGGCCGCCGCCGTCCCGCCAACATAAGAAGAGGTAGGCCGAGGCCAACGCCGCCGCCAGCACCCACGCCTCGGGCATATACGCCCGGCCCATGAAGCCGGCGATGGGGGAGCAGGCGAACAGGCCGAGGGCCGCGAGCGCCCCCCACGGCCCCAGGTAGCGGCGCCCCAGCGCCCAGACCAGCGCGAGCTGCGCGCCGTACGCCAGGAGCGAGAGGACGCGGCCGACGACCTCGCGGACGCCGACGACCTTGTATATCGCCGCCGCGGCGTACGAGTAGAGGGGGAACTCCGTCTCGCAGTAGTTGGGGCCCGCGCCGCCCCAGTCCACCGCCGGCCGGCCGAGGTCCATCCCGCCGGCGTGGAAGTTGCGCGCCATGGCCGCGGTGTCGGCCTGGCGCCAGGCGTGGTGGTCGGTGAGGGGGCGGTCCAGGCCGGGGAGCTTGTGGGCGACGGCGGCGACCATTATCAGCCCGCCGTAGAACGCGGCACGCTGCCAGAATGGGGTGGGGGATGGCGTCTTCGCCTGGGGATGGAGAACCCCGGCGTTTCGGCCGGGGGATGGGGCGTCCTTATTCGTCTTTGCCGGCCTCCGGCGGCCGCGGCGGCTTCACGCCACCCTCGGCCATCATCTCCCGGAACGGCTCCGCGCCCTTGGCGCGCAGGCAGAAGCGGAGCGCGAGCAGCGAGAGGTCGGCCACCGAGATGCCGGCCTTCGCCGCGAGCTCCTGGGCCGCCTTCTCGTCGTCGGCCAGGATGTTGAAGATGACCAGACTCGTCGTCTCTTTTGCCATAGGGGGGCGCGCACCTCGCGCGCGGCCCTGATTATAATAACGAATGCGCCGATGTCAACCCTAAAAGGAACAACCGCGCCGCTACCGCGCGACGGTGAACGACGTCCGCGCCGCGGCGCCCGCCGCCCGGACCTCGACGAGGTAGCGGCCCGGCGGCAGCCCGGCCGCGGCCAGCGCCGCGGCGTTGCGGCCCGCCGCGCCGTCCACCGTCGTCGCCGCTATCCTTCTGCCCGCGGCGTCGTACACCGCGACCGTCGCCCGGCCGCGCGCCGGCTGCGTCCACGCCACCGCGCACCGGCCCCGGCAGGGGTTGGGGAAGACCCGCGGCGCGAGCGCCGCCGGCGGCGCCGCCCTGAGCGTCACCCGCGCCGTGCCGAGGTCGCGCGGCCAGCCCGCGCGCGTTATCCCCTCCAGCCGGTAGGTGTAGTCGCCGGGGACGGGCGGCTCGTCGCGGTAGCGGAAGGGAGGCCGGCCCTCCACCAGCGCCTCGTTCAGCGGCCGGGGCGCCGCCTCGCCGCGCGCCGCGCGGTAGAGGTTGAAGCCCGCGTAGTCCTCCAGCCGCTCGCCCGTCCACGAGAGCTCGACGCCGCCGGCCGACGCCGCCGCCCGGAAGGTCACGCCGTCCACGCCGATCTGGTTCTGCGGCAGCCGCTGGACGTATATCCGCGCGCCGTCCTCGGCGTAGATGACGACCACCTCGTTGTCCGGCGTCACCGTCGCCGAGGGGCCGGTGGAATCGGTGGCGGGGAAGCCGGTGACGCGGCGCCCCGGGCTCCACTGGCTCCCGGTCAGCGCGCCGTAGAACACCTCGAAGCGGTTCCCCAGCCGGTTGTCCTCCCAGAAGAGGAGGAGGCGGCCGTCGTTGGCGTAGGCGACGTTGGGGTGGTAGGCCTCGCCGCCGCCGTCGTAGCGGACGTGCTCCGCGCCCCAGCCGCCGCCGCCGTCCAGCATCTCCCAGATGACGGGGCGGCCCGTCCGCTTGTCCATGAAAAACAGGTGCAGGACGTTGGCGGCGTCCACCGCCAGCCGCCCGTGCATGGTCGTCGCGCCGTCGTAGGTGAGCCGCCGTATCGGACCCCACGCGCCGCCCTCGTACACCCGCTCATAGAGCTCCAGATTGCCGGCGTCGTCGTCCCGCCACGACAGCCGGATGGCGCCGCGATACCGCGCGAGCGTCGGCATCCAGGCGCCGCTCTCGCCCGCCGACGCGCTCATCTTGAGCGGCGGGTCGAAGTCGCCGCTGTCGTGGCGCCAGGTGGTATACCATATCTCGGCCGGCGCGGAGTAGTCCTCGGCCACGGCCGCGAGCGCGATGTCGCCCGAGGGGAGGAGGAACGGCGACGGGAAGCCCAGGTACTTGTCGGCCGCCGATAGGGCCTGCGGCGGCCCCCAGTTGCCGCTCAGGTCTCCTACGCGGTGGATGATGTCGCGGCCCGCCTTGAAGAAGGCGTGGGGGAGGCCGGCCTCGTCCAGGCAGATGCACGCGTCCCGGCCGCCGGTCTCGTCCAGCCGCACCGCGGCGTCCCACTTCGCCGCCGCGTGGTTGTAGCGGCGGTAGAGGACGCGGCCGCCGCCGTCCTCGAAGAAGATGGCGTGGAGGTTGTTGTCGGCGGTCGCGACCACGGCGGTCGCGAAGTTGAAGCAGGTACGGTAGTGGTAGTCGGTGGGGGAGACGAGCTCGGGCGCCGACCACCCGGCGAGGGCCGCCGGCGCGGCCAGCGCCGCCGCGGCCAGGAGGTATTTGCGCAGTGCCATCGCGGCTATTCTACCTCGCGCCGGGGCGAATGCCAAGGGGATTTTGGGGGAGCGGTGGCGCTACAAACCTAACATCGCCTTGAACGCCGGGTCGCACTCCTCTTTCATTATACGGTCCGTCTCCATCAGCGCGACGATGATGGGGACGTAGTCGCCGAGGTCCACCTTGCGGCCCTTGCGGTCCTTGAGCCACTTCTGGAGGACCTGGTAGCCGCCGACGTGGAACTCCCAGATATTCGCCGGGACGGGGCCGACGCGGAGCTGCTCGGCCCGCGGCTTCTTCGCGTCGAAGATTATCTCCCGGCTCGAGTCGTCGTAATCCACCTTCCCGACGGTCGTGTCGGTGGCCTGGCCGCGCTGGCCGATGGCGCGCCAGTCCCAACGCTCTTTGTCTTTAAGGAGGTGGAGGCGCGCGAGCTTCTCGCCCGCGGCCGCGAGTGCGTCGAAGCCATCGTAATCCTTCGGGAGCGGGACGCGCGGAAAGTCCATCTTGAGAAATTCGGCGTAGCGCGAGCGGTACGTCGGCGCGTGGAGGACGCCGTAGATGTAATAGAAAATGTCTTCCGGGTGTAGGGGCGTACGGCCTTGCGCCCCCGCCGGCGCCCGCTGGCCCACCGTCGGCGAGTTGACCAACTCCGTAGCCCCCACCGCCGCGACGAAGCGGCTTACGAACGCCGCCGCGAGATTGGGCCGCCGCTCCCCCGCCGCCGTCGTCCCCTCGGCGCCGTAGAGGTAGAGGGGGAATAGGTAAGTCCTTTCTCGGGTCGCCGCGGAAACCGCGCAATCGTTTATTAAGGCTTTCGTACAAAACGCGTGTTTGAACGCCGCATTTACTTCTCTATTAGAACACAAACCTAAGTTCTCTCCCGCGAGCATATGGCGCATGACGTTAATACGCGTACGCCAAACGACCGAACTGTCGAAAATAATCCGTCGGACGTCGAAAGGTCTATAAAGAATATTTTCGTAATTTCCGGACCTATCCCTTATGCGACCGAGTTGTTCACGCGCCGCTCTAACGCGCCATGCATAGTTTTCAGAAATCCCCAAGATGTTTTTTACTTCGTCATCAGAGAGCTTCGAATCTAAAAAAGTATTAATGCGAGTTTCGATTTCCCGGTCGTCGAAACCTATAACGAATCCATCCCGGGCGGTTACAATACCGGTTACATTAATCCCTAATATTTCGGATATCGGGGGGAATTCTTCATATTCGGTTCTCCCTTTCTCCTCCCTCTCAACGAAGAAATAGAACGGCGCATTAGGGTTTATTTCCCGCCATTCGGTCGTCCCTATGTCGTTAGAATTAAGGACCGCGTATTTGTCGGCGCGTAGGCCGTATAGGTCGGCGTGATTCACGACGTTTTGGTTTTTTCCCTTTACCATTAGCGCGACGGCAACCCCCTGCATAATGTCAAATACGTTCTCGTCCTTGCTGCCGTCGGGGGCCTTCTCCTTCTTATTGGCATTCCCGTGTAGGTCGAGGAAAGAGAGCTGGTCGAAGGTCGCCATCAGGTTTTGGCGCATCCCGCGGAACGTAGGGTTATCTAAGTAGCCGTGATTCGTTATCATGCCAACGATTCCGTGCCCGGTTTTATCTATACGCCATTGCGCCCACCGTAAAAATTTAACGTAATCATCCTGAAGCCATACCTTTCTCTCCCCTAGCGGAGCCCCGTCTATAGTGTAATATCCTCCCCGTCGATTCCCGTCAGGTAGCGGGTATCCTTCTTTCAATAAATCATCAATCCAACTATTCATATTCGCCGATAAACCCGCGTACGGCGGGTTTCCTAAAACCACCATTACCTTCTCTTTTTCTTTAACGTTATCGGCGCCTTCCCTTTCTTTCGAAATCGCTTGGGCTATACCCAATTTCTGTTGCCCTTCGGCTCTTTGTTCCGCTTCTTCCAGCGTATTCGTTAGGTAAACTTTCAAACGTTGTTCGCCCTCAAAATCGTACCCCGTCTCACGCAATATTTCCGCGAGCTTGAGGTGGGCGATGGTGTAGGGGGCCATCAACAGCTCGAAGCCGAAAAGGCGGTTTAGTAGCGCGGGGACGTCTTTGTTGACCCAGTCCGCCTGGCTCCGCGCCCCGAGTCGTTCGTAGATTACTCTAATAACTTCATATAAGAACGTCCCCGTCCCGCACGCGGGGTCGAGGATGATGACGCCCGGGTCGGCCAGGCCGAGGGGTTTGTCGAACTCCGTTTGTAAAAGTATGTCGATGGAGCGGACGATGTACGATACGACCGGGAGCGGCGTATAATAAACGCCGCGCTTCTTCGCCTTCGCCGGGTCGTAGGCGCGCAGGAAGTGTTCGTAGAAATAGATGACGGCGTCGTGCTCCACCACCGCGTCCTTCGCCGCCCGGCTCGCGCCGTAGCGCGCGAGCTCCTGCTGAATCGCGTCCACGTCCGCGGCCTTGATGAGCGCGGTGAGGTCGTCCACGATCCAGTTCAACGTCGGCGGCATGTCGTCCTCGGCGATGAGAGAGCCGAAGACCCGGCGCAAGAACGGGTTGGTACGCGGGACGAGGCGGGAAGCGGCGAAGCGGTCGAACTCGTCCTGGGCCTTGTCGTCGCCGGCGTGGAGGATGCGCGCGGTGAATAGGCCGTACGCGATGGTCTGGGCGTACATATCCGCGAACTCGTCGGCCTCGAGGCCGTGGATAAGCTCTTCCTGAAAGGCGTCGTAGAGGCCGTGCAGGAACGGGTCGTTGGCCGCGTATGCCGCCACCGTCTGGTCGCGGAGTATGCCCGTAAGGCGGGCCATCTCGCGCGCGAGGTCGCGGGCGGTGTTTTGCGGTTGGGGGTGGGAGGCGAGGAAGCCCGATATCAGCGATTCGAACGCCGCTATGCCGGCGGCGTTAAGGTGGACCTTGGCGTCGGCGACGTGGCCGAGGACCGCCGTCTGGACGGGCGGCGCGCCGTTCTTTCGGTAGCGGCGCCACTCCAGGAGGTTGGTATATATAAGGTTGTCGTGGGCCTGGATGTAGGTGCGGAACTGCGTGGCGTTGTGGTCGGTTTTACCCGCCGCGGCGTCGGCCTCTATCGCGCCGAGGTCCGCCGTCGGGTCCTTCACTTCGACCGCGCCGATGTAGTTGGCGCCGCGTTTTACGGTGATATCTACTATGTCGCGCGCGCCCGCCGTCTCGAGCTGGGCGTCTATGCCGTCGCCGCACGCCTCCAACAACCCCTCCAGCGCCGTATAATGGCTGCGCTCGCTCGCCTTCCCCGTCGCGAGGTTGGCGTTTACCGCCTTCACGAATCCCCGGAGCGCCTTCGCTACCCTGTTATCCACGGCTTGCCTCCTCGGCCGTTCATCGTATAACCGGTTGACGTTTAAGTCAATAATTTAATATCCGCGCCGACGCCGCGCCGCCCGCCCCCGCCGCCGCGATTTCGTTTGACCTGGCTTCGGATTATTGTTATATTCGCCGGTTTGAGGTATCCCATGGCCCCCGAATCCCCCCCGGACAAGCGCTACATCTTCGTCACCGGCGGCGTCATCTCGTCGCTGGGGAAGGGCATCGCCGCCGCCTCCATCGGCCGCCTCCTCATCGCGCGCGGCCGGCGGGTCGCGATGCTCAAGCTCGACCCCTACATAAACGTGGACCCGGGGACCATGAACCCCTTCCAGCACGGCGAGGTCTACGTCACCGACGACGGCGCCGAGACCGACCTCGACCTCGGCCACTACGAGCGCTTCACCGGCCTCCCCACCTCCCGCCTCTCCAACGCCACCACCGGTATGGTCTACGGGACGGTCATAGAGAAGGAGCGCCGGGGCGACTACCTGGGCGGGACGGTCCAGGTCATCCCCCACATCACCGAGGAGATAAAGTCGCGCATCCACCGCCTGGCGCGGGAGTCGGGCGCCGACGTCGTCGTGGTGGAAATCGGCGGCACGGTGGGCGACATCGAGGGCCAGCCCTTCCTGGAGGCCATCCGCCAGCTCGCGCTGGACGTGGGCCGCGAGCGCTGCGCCTACGTCCACGTCACCCTCATCCCCTACATCGGCGGCGCCGGCGAGCTCAAGACCAAGCCCACCCAGCACTCCGTGCGCGAACTCCGCGCCATCGGTATCCAGCCCGACGTCCTGGTCTGCCGCACCGACCGCGCGCTGGACGCCGCCACCCGCGCCAAGATCGCCCTCTTCACCAACGTCGTCCCCGAGGCCGTCATCGAGGGCCGCGACGCCGATAACATCTACGAGATACCGCTCAACTTCCGCCGCCAGAACCTGGACGGGCTCCTGCTCCAGCGCTGGGGCGACGAGGTGGGGGAGACCGACCTCGCGGAGTGGGAGGCGATGGTGGAGCGCCTCCGCCGGCCCGACGGCGAGGTCACCATCGCCGTGGTGGGTAAGTACACCAGCCTCCGCGACGCCTACAAGAGCATCAGCGAGGCGCTGACCCACGGCGGCGTCGCCGCCGGCGCCCGCGTCCGCGTCAAGTGGGTGGAGGCCACCGAGCTGGACGGCGACGCGGACGCCGCGGCCTACCTGGACGGCGTCGCCGGCATCCTCGTCCCCGGCGGCTTCGGCGAGCGCGGCATCGAGGGCAAGATAAAGGCCGCGCGCTACGCCCGCGAGCACCGCATCCCCTACCTGGGCATCTGCCTCGGCCTCCAGGTGGCGGTCATCGCGGCGGCGCGGGACGCCGGCCTGGCCGAGGCCAACTCCATGGAGTTCGACGTGGACTGCGGCCAGCCCGTCATCTGCCTGATGGACGAGCAGAAGAAGGTGACGCGGATGGGCGGGACGATGCGGCTCGGCGCCTATCCCTGCGTCCTGGCCGAGGGGTCGCGCGCGGCCGCCGCCTACGGCGCCCGCGAGGTGAGCGAGCGCCACCGCCACCGCTACGAGTTCAACAACGACTACCGCGCCCCGCTGGCCGCCGCCGACCTCGCCGTCACCGGCACCTCCCCCGACGGCAAGCTGGTGGAGGTCGTGGAGATGCCCGGCCACCCCTGGTTCGTCGCGGTCCAGTTCCACCCCGAGCTGAAGTCCCAACCGCTCAAGCCCCACCCGTTGTTCGCGGCCTTCGTCCGCGCCGCCTACGCCTCCGGCGGCCGCGTCTTCACGCCGGAGGAGAAGGCCGCCCCCAAGATTCCCCAGCCGCGGTAGCATCGCGGGCCCGGGTGGGTCGCCGCCGCGCGGCGCGCCGGCCGCTTTCGCGTTTCGCCCCGTCCGACGTTTTGCGAGGAGGAGTTCCCAATGGCTAAAGTCAGCATCGAGAAGATACGGAACCTGGCGCTGGTGGGCCACGGCGACGCCGGCAAGACGGCGCTGGCCGAGGACGTCCTCTTCCGCGCCGGCGTCTTGAACCGCCGCGGCCGCGTGGAGGAGGGCAACACCGCGTGCGACTACGACGACGAGGAGATAAAGCGCGGCTTCTCCGTCAGCGCCGCCCTGGTCGCCGTTCCCTACAAGGGGTTCCACCTCAACCTCCTCGACATCCCCGGCTCCGCCGACTTCGTCGCCGACCTCACCGGCTGCGCGCGCGTGGTGGACATCATGGCCATCGTCGTGAACGCCGTGGCGGGCGTGGAAGTGGGGACGGAGCGGGCGTGGCGCGAGGCCGCCGCCAACGGCCTGGCCCGGGCCGTGGTCGTGAACAAGATGGACCGCGAGCGCGCCAACTTCGACGAGACCCTCCGCCAGCTCCGCGACGCCTTCCCGGGCGTCAACTTCGTCGTCATGTCGTCGCCCGTCGGCGCCGAGGCCCAGTTCCGCGGCTACGTGGACGTCGCGGCCGGCAAGGCCGTGCTGTGGGCGGGCGGTCTGGAGAAGGAGCCGACCGAGGGCGACGTCCCGGCCGAGCTCGCGCCCGCCGCCGCCAAGCTCGCGGCCGCGGTGGCCGAGGCCGCGGCCGAGCAGGACGACGCGCTGATGGAGAAGTACTTCGAGGCCGGCGAGCTTTCGCCCGAGGAGGTCGTGGCCGGCCTCAAGAAGGGCATCGCCGCGGGCAAGGTCGTCCCCGTCTTCTGCGCCGACGCCTACCACGGCGTCGGGAGCGCGGCCCTGGTGGAAGCCATCGTCAAGTACTTCCCCTCCCCCGCCGACTTCCCGCCCAAGGTGGGCCGCGTCCCGGGCAAGGACGAGGAGGCGTCGCGGCCGCCCCGCGCCGACGCCCCCCTGAGCGCCTTCGTCTTCAAGACCGTCAACGACCCCTTCGCCGGCAAGCTCTCCTTCGTCCGCGTCTACTCCGGCGTCGTCAAGGTGGACGACCAGGTCCTCGACGCCAACGCCGACGCCAAGTTCCGCGTCACCGCCCTCGTGGCCGTGGACGGCAAGAAGACCTCGCCCGTCCCCGAGCTGTCCGCCGGCGAGTTGGGCGCGGTCGTCAAGGTCGACCTCCTGGCCACCGGCCACACCCTCGCCGCGCCGGCCCACCCCATCGTCTTCCCGGAGCTGGTCTTCCCGGAGCCGGTGATGCCCTACGCCATCTCGCCCCGCTCCAAGGGCGACGAGGACAAGCTGACCTCCTCGCTCGCGAAGCTGATGGAGGAGGACCCCACCTTCCACGTGGAGCGCAACGCCGAGACCAAGGAGTTCGTGGCCTCGGGGATGGGGGAGCAGCACCTGCACGTCATGTTCGCGAAGCTGGAGGCCCGCTTCGGCGTGGCGGTGGACGCCAAGATCCCCCGCGTCGCCTACCGCGAGACCATCCGCCGCTCCGCCAAGACCCAGGGGCGCTACAAGAAGCAGACCGGCGGCCGGGGCCAGTTCGGCGACGTGTGGATCGAGGTCGAACCCATGGAGCGCGGCGCCGGCTTCGAGTTCGTCAACGGCATCTACGGCGGCGCCATCCCCGGCAAGTTCGTCCCCTCGGTCGAGAAGGGCGTGGTGGAGGCGATGCAGGTGGGCGAGCTCGCCGGCTACCCGGTGGTGGACATCCGCGTCACCCTCTTCGACGGCTCCTTCCACGCCGTGGACTCTTCGGACATGGCCTTCAAGATCGCCGGGTCCATGGGCTTCAAGAAGGCCATCTCGGAGGCCACGCCCGTCATCCTCGAGCCCATCGCCGAGATAACGGTCACCATCCCCGCCGAGTTCATGGGCGCCGTCACCGGCGACCTCTCGGGGAAGCGCGGCCGCGTCATGGGAATGGAGCCGGCGGGGATTTTCCAGCAGGTCAAGGCCACCGTCCCCACGGCCGAAATCTTCCGCTTCTCCTCCGACCTCCGCTCCATGACCGGCGGCAAGGGCTCCTTCGCCGTCCGCTTCTCCCACTACGAGGAGGCGCCGCCCGAGGTCACCAAGCGCGTCGTCGAGGCCGCGCAGCGCGAGAAACAGGGCGAGTAACGTTGTTGCATCCGAAACGAAAACGGCGGGCCGCGAGGCCCGCCGTTTTTAAATACCGTACGCCGCTCAGCGCTTCTTCGCCTTCACGGCGATGGCGCCCAGCTCGATGAGGAGGCCCCACACGCCGCCGGCGAGCTCCATCATCAGGAAGCCCTTCAGGCCGCCGGGGCTCCCCAGCGCGTAGACCGCGAGCGGGAGCGTCCCCAACAGGCCGATGACGACGCCCTCGAACGCCCAGTGCGTCCGCCAGCCGGAGATGCCGATGGTGAAGCCGATGAAGGCGCGGTTGAAGATGATGCCCAGGATGATGGCGGTGGTGAACGCCGGCATGTTCGCCGCGCCGCCGTACTTCGCCGCGAGCCAGCACAGGATGCCGGTGATGAAGCCGAACAACGTGCACGCGATTACCCTCTTGCCGGTCATGGTCCCGCTCCTTTCGATAATATCGACCTCGGGGAATGGCCCGGTGGATTATAACGGCGACGGCGGACGAACGCAAGGTAAAATAACACCCCGTTTATTCCCTTGACTATCGCGGCAATTATGCTAATAGATATATTAGGAGTCCAAACCGGGAGGTCCGGCGGTGAGAAAGAATACGACAGCGATGGCCGCGGCCATCTTCGCGTTTACGGCGCTGGCTTTCAGCGCCCGGGCGGACGAGAACGACGTCTCGCCCCTCCTCGCGAAGAAGGCGGTAAAATATTGCCAGCTGAAATACCACCCGGAAGAATTCGCCGAAGGACGGGAACTCCAGATTTCGGAGCCGAAGGTTTATTACGACTACGGCCGCGAGAAGAAGTATTATGTAATTTATACGTATTCGGGCCCGGGCGAAATCCCGGGTTGGGGAGCGTTGCCGAAAAAAGACGCCGAAAAACTCGACCCGTACTTCCGGACTTTTATGGTCCCGGCGGATAAAAGGGATTGCTTCTTTTTCACCGGACGGGGAGGAATGCCGGTCGTCGTCCATTATATCGGCCAAGCTAAACTGGGTTTGGAACGTCTGAACCCTAACAATAAATACGAGTTCGTCAGGGCGGTAATATGCGCGGGCGAGGTGTTCTACGTTTTCGAGGAAAATGCAAAACGGGAGGTTATTGTGAACTTGGGCGGCGGGATAATACGCGAGGAGGAATTGCCGATGATCGGTTATTCCGATATTCCGGTAGAAATCTGGGGAGACCTTGAATAAGGGTGGATTAGTACCAGCTTCGCCGTTCAAGGCCCGCCGTTGATTAAAGTCCGGGTCGGGTCACTCCCGCGTTTTTAATCTCCCCGTGACCGCGTGCCCCGCGTATTATTGTAGCTATCCCTCCCGTGGTCTCAGAACCTAAAGACTCCCCTCGCCGCCGCGTAAGCGCCGTACCCCCACCGCATCTCCGCGACCGCGGCCGCCGCCAGCGCGACCGCCAGCGCCGCCTGCGCCCATCGCGGCCAGCGCCTTTTATGTAAAAGCAGCGCGACTGGAAGGTACGTGACCGCGCCGTAGAAGGCCGCCGCCCCCGCGAGGACCGCCGCCGCCAGGAGCTCCGCCGCCGCCCGGTGCGGCGTCAGCGCCACGACGACCGGGACGGCGAGCAGGAGGAGCGAGGGCGCGAGCTTGTCCGCCGGGAGGCGCCGCGCCCGCTCCCGCCCCCAGCGCAGGAGCGTCGCCGCCCCCGCGAGCAGCGCCCACGCCCCCCAGCCGCCGACGAGCGCGACGCCGAAGCGCCCCCAGTTCCCGAGGGCGCGGGGCGAGCCGAAATATGCGAGCGCCGTGTCCGCCGCGAACGGGACCAGCGCCGCCGCCGCGAGCGCCGCCGCCCCCCGGCTCGGCCAACGTAGAAACAGCCGCTCCCGCCCCGGCAGGGCGTAGGCGGCGACGCCGCACAGGAGGCCGAGGTAGAAGCCCGCGCACCGCGCGCACGCCGGCATGAGAACGCCCGCGACGGCCAGCGTGCGGGCGGGGAGCTGATGACACGTGCCGGCCAGGAGCGCCGCAATCATGGCGTCCCCACCGCCGCGTTCACGTCGTCGCGGAGGGCCCGCGCCGCGCCGGCCGCCGCCTCCCGCCAGTCCGCGTCCGGCTTGTTCCGCCAGGCGAAGGCCACGCTCCGGCTCGCCGCCACCAGCGCCCCCAGCCCCCGCTCGTCGAACGCGGGGCCGAGGAGGCCGGCGTCGCCGCCCTGCGCCCCCACGCCCGGGAGCAGGAAGAACTGCCGCGGCATGAGGTGCCTGAGGCCCGCGATGAGCTCGGGGTAGGTGGCGCCCACCACCGCCCCCACCGCCGCGTAGCCCATCGTCCCCACCGCGGCCGCGCCCACCTCGGCCACCAGCCGGGCCACCCGCTCGAAGAGCATCCCGCCGGCCGCGAGCGCCACGTCCTGGACGTCCGCCGCCGAGGGGTTGGAAGTCTTGACCAGGACGAAGAGCCCCTTGCCGTTGGCCGCCGCGACCTCCGCGAAGACCTCCAGCGTGTCGCGCCCCAGGTACGGCGCCACCGTTATGGCGTCCGCCTCCAGCGGCGCCCCCGCCGCCAGGTAGGCCTCGGCGTAGGCGTGGCTGGTGTGGCCCACGTCGCCCCGCTTCGCGTCCAGGATGGCGGGGAGGCCCAGCTCGCGCGCCGCGGCCAGGTGCTTCTCCAAAATGCAGAAGCCGGCGCTCCCCAGCCGCTCGTAGAACGCCGACTGGAACTTCACCGCCGCGGCGTGGGGCGCCACCGCCGGCAGAAGCTCCAGGCCGAAGCGCTCCGTGGCCGCGATGACGGCCCCGCCCGCGGTGAGCGCCGGGGGGAGGAGCGCCGCCTCCGGGTCGCACCCCACGCATACGCGCGTGTTGGCGCCCAGGACGCGGTCGCACAATCGGTCGGCGAAGTGGACGCCGCTCACGGCGTAGCTTCCTCCGCCACCCGCTTGATGGCGGCGGCGATTTCCGCCGGCGTCGCCGTGGCCGTCCCCACCTTGCCCACGACCACGCCCGCCGCGAAGTTGGCGAGCTGGGCGGCCTCCAGGTGCTCGGCCCCCGCCGCGAGCGCCGCGGCGAAGGTCGCGACCACCGTGTCGCCGGCGCCCGCGACGTCGAAGACCTCGCGCGCCCGCGTCGGGATGCGGTCCACGCCGCCGTCGAGGTGGAAGAGGACCATCCCCCGCTCGCCCCAGGTGATGAGGACCGACGCCGCGCCGAGCATCTCCAGGAGCCGGGCGCCCGTGCGGCCCAGGTCCGGGTCGTCGGCCTCGCGGATGCCCGCGGCCGCGGCCGCCTCGTGGTGGTTGGGCGTGATGGAGGTCACGTCGCGGTAGAGGGCGAAGTGGTTCTCCTTGGGGTCCACGCACACCACCTTGCCGGCGCCTCTCGCGCCGCCGATGACCGCGCGGGCCACCGCCGCCGTAACCGCGCCCTTGCCGTAGTCGGAGAGGATGACGCCGTCGGCGCGGGCCAGCGCCCGCTCGAAGCGCGCCACCAGCTCCTTCTCCGTCGCGGCGTCCACGTCCCCCGTCACCTCGCGGTCCAGCCGCGCCAGCTGCTGCTGGCGGACGATGATGCGGCCCTTCCAGGTCGTGGGCCGGGACGGCGTCGTGACCACGCCCGCGTTGTCCACCCCTTCCCGCGCCAGGAGGGCGGCCAGCGCCCGGCCGTTCTCGTCGTCGCCGACCACCGCCACCAGCTCCACCGCGGCGCCCAGCGCCCGCGCGTTCACGGCGGTGTTGGCGGCGCCGCCCGGCCGCTGCACGTCCCGCGCCACCTTAACCACCGGCACCGGCGCCTCGGGCGAGAGCCGCGCCGCGTCGCCGAAGACGTAGTGGTCCAGCATGACGTCGCCGACCACGACCAGCCGGGCCCGCGCCGCGCGCGCCAGGACGTCGTACAGCCGCTCCGGGGAGACCGTCATCTGTCAGGCGCCGCCGTGGAAGACCAGGTTCTCCACCAGCGACACCCACACGTGGCCGAGCAGCGCGTGCATCTCCTGGACCCGCTGGGGGTTGGGGGAGGGGATGATGATGGGGAGGTCGCAGTGGGCGGACGCCTCGCCGCCGTCGCCGCCCAGGAACGCGGCGGTGAAGACCCGCCGTTCGCGCGCGACCTCCAGCCCTTTGATGACGTTGGCCGAGTTGCCGCTGGTGGACAGCGCCACCACCAGGTCGTTGACGCCGGCGAGGGCGTGGAGCTGGCGGGAGAAGACCTCGGCGAAGCCGTAGTCGTTGGCCGCGGCCGTGAGGACCGAGGCGTCGGTGGTGAGCGCGATGGCGGGCAGCGGCGCCCGCTCCGCGTTCATCTTCACGACGAACTCGCCCGCGATGTGCTGGGCGTCGGCCGCCGAGCCGCCGTTGCCCATAAGGATGACCTTGCCCCCCACCACCATGCGGGAGGCCGTCTCCTGCGCCAGGCGCACGAGGTAGCGTTCCACGACCGGGAGGGAGCGGCCGGCGAGCTCCGCCGCCTCGGCGAATTCGGCTCGTAATATTTCGGGCAGGGGCATACTCGTTCCTTCTTAGGGGCGTTACTGGACGCGGGCGAAGGCCAGCCGCGCCGGGTCCGGCGCCAGCCGCCAGTCGTAGATGAGACAATCGGCCGGCCGCGGCGGGCCCCCCGCCGCCACCAGCACCGGCGTCACCGCCGGCGACGCCGTCTCCATCCCCAGCGCCGCCGCGAGCTCCCGGCGTCGTCCCCGCGCCCACAGCTCGTAGCGCAGGATGTCGCGCCGGGCCTCGGCGTCGCGCCGCCCCCGCTTCAGCTCCACGATGAAGATGTTGTCGGCCCCGGCATAGACCAGGTCGATGCGGTTGCCCCGGTCGTCAATCCGGAGCTGGTTGAAGGCCGGCCGCGCCCCGGCCTCGGCCAGCAGGCCGCCGCCCTCCCGCGCCAGGATGAACTCCAAAAGCGACTCGTCCAGCGCCTCGTGGCGGAGGATGTATTCCAGGTTGGCCGCGTTCACGGGCCGGTAGCCGTCCAGCGGGTAGGGCCGGGGCCGCGGCGCGAAGACGAGGCCGTCCTGCTTCGGCGCCCGGGCCAGCGCCTCGGCCATCCGCGCGCCCTCGGCCGGCAGGAACGTGAAGACGCTCCGCTTCACGAAGTCGGCGGGTCCGCACGTTATCCCCGCCGCGCGCGCCGTCGCGTAGAGCCGCGCCACCGGCACGCGCCCCGGCGTCCGCTCCGCCGCGAGCCCCACCACGAAGCGGAACTCCTCGCGCGCCGAGCCGGGCGCCGCCGGCTCCCACGCCGGCGCCGGGACTTCCGGCCCGAGGTACGTCACCTCGCCCCGGCACCGGTAGGGGCCGACCAGCGCCCCCGCGAGCCGCGGGTAGAGCCACGCCTCGTCGCCGTCGCGGACCTGGGCCAGCTGGTTTATGGACGAGGGCCGGACGCCGAAGAGGCCGAGCTCGTGGCACCGCTGGAAGTGGCCCACCGTTATGAAGACGTGCAGCATTTTTCCCTTTAAGTTTCGCCGCGCGCCGCGAACAGCCGCACCGCCGCCGAGAGGAGCGGTATCATTATCTCGTGGTGCCCCGTGAGCGCGAGGGCCTCGCCCCCGCCGGCCGTGGGCCGCGCCAGGACGTTCTCCCGCGGCCGGTAGTGCTGTATCATGTCCAGGTTGGCGGTCGTGAAGTTCTCCACCGGCGGCGAGACGTTCCGCGCGAGGTTCAGCGCCTTCAGGAAGACCTCGGGCAATATCACCGCCGAGCCGACGTTGGCGAAGACGCCGCCGTCGTGGAGGCCCGCCGCGGCCGCCGCCAGCCGCCGGAAGTCCGCGAGCCCCGCCTCGCCCCATGCCCGGCCGTCGGCCGCCGGGTGCTGGTGGACGACGTCGCCGCCCAGCGCGACGTGGACCGTGACCGAGACGCCCGCCTCCGCCGCCGTCGCCAGCACGCTCCACTCGGCGTGGGAGCCCCGCGCCGCGACCGCCGCGCCCGCGAGCGCCCCCACCGGCTTGCGCTCCGCCGCCGCCTGCGACACCAGCGCGTTCAGCTCCTCGCCGGTCTCGCGCGCCAGGCCGAACCGCCCCGTGGGGAGGCCGGCCGCGACGTCCTCCGACGTCGCGCCGAACCGCCCCAGCTCGTAGTCGTGGATGAGGAAGGCGCCGTTGACCGCGAGGTGGGTGATGAAGCCCTCGCGCACAAGCGGCAGGAGGTGGGGGCCGGCGCCGACCTTGGCGACGTGGCCGCCCAGGCCGAAGATGACCGCGCGCTTCTTCGTCCGCGCCGCCGCCACGGCCCGCGCGAGCGCCCGCAGCGAGCGGGCCCCCAGCGCGTCCGGGAGCGACGCCAGCCACGGCCATAAAGCCGCCGGGTCGTCCGGCGGCCGCCTGAAGTCGCTCACCCGCACCAGGCTCCGGCGCTCGGCGAACGGGTAGGTCTTGACCCGGGAAAGGTCTAGTTCATCGCCGGCCACGGTCGTGGGGGGTCATTCCCCCAGGGTGTAGCTCTCGAGCTGCGCTACGATGTCGCCGATGGTTATCTTGGACTTTAATATGACCGGCATCTTCTTCTCGTCGTCGGTGACCCATATCCAGATGCGGCCTTCCTGCTTGAAGATGCCCTCCGTCTCGTCCAGGATGGGCTCCACCACGATGGTGTCGAAGGTCCCCGCCGGCACCTCCACCCGCTCCTTGCGGATGACCTTCACCGGGAGGGGCTTGGATACCTTGCCGTCGGCGTAGTTGATGTTCAGCTCGCCCCCCACCGGCAGGTCCAGCGAGCGGAGGTAGTAGAAGCCGCCCAGCGCGTCGTGGGGGCTGGCCAGCGTCCGCATCGTCGTGGTGCCGCGGGTCGCGGTGCGGTTGACGGGGTTGAAATAGACCACCTCGTCGTTTTTGTACTTGCCCTCCACCAGGTGTTTCTCGGACTTCCACACCGTGTAGTCGTCCACGTCCACGTAGACGTCGATGCGGTCGCGGGTGTAGAAGAAGGCCGAGACCTGCGGCCCCGAGGAGGCGGTGGAGACGATGTGATAGACCTTGTGGCCGTTGAAGACCTTGACGCCGGGGACGGAAAGGGTCGCCGTCCCGGCTTTTAAAATCTCCGACCACGACACCGAGAAAACCAGCTTCTCGCCGGCCTGGAACGGGGCGCCGGCGGCCGCGCCGGCGGCGAAGGCCAGCGTCAACGTGAGCGCGAAGATTCGTGTGCGCATTCTTTCCTCCTGTTGGACGGCTTAAAATCTAACAGATTTAATTTTTGGAGTCAATCGTATTTTCGCGCCGCCCGCCGGCCCTCTCCCCCCGGCCCCGCCCATAATTCGCTTGCATTATCCGGCCGTTAACGTAATGTAATAGCCGGAGAACGCGCCGTGCCCCGCCCCACCGTAATCGCGACCGCCGACGAGGCCGGGTTGGCGTCGACGCTTGTCGACGCCGTCCTCGCCGCCCGGGCCGCCGACCCCCTCGGCCCCGTTTACGCGCTGGTCCGCTCCAACCTCGTGCGCGCCCAGCTCGGACGCCGCCTGCGCGAGCGCGCCGGCGGCTTCGCCAACGTCCACTTCCTCACCTTCCTCGACCTCGTCCGCGTCCTCGCGGGCCCCGTGCGGCCGCTGCCGCCCGGCGCCGAACCCGTCATCTTCGGCCGCCTCGCGCGCGACCTCCCGGCCGACGGCTACTTCGGCCGCGTCCGCGAGAAGCCGGGGTGGGCCGAGGTCTTCGCCGCCGCCGCCGCCGACGTGGGCGAGGCCGGCGTGGACGCGTGGCCCGCCGACTTCGACCTCGGCCCCAAGCTCCGGTCCTTCGGCCGCCTCTACGACGGCTACCGCCGGCTGGTCCGGGAGGGCGGCTTCGCCGACGGGTCCGACCTGTTCGCCCGGGCCGCGGCCGCCGCCCCCCGCTTCCGCGACCTCCTCGGCGCCGACCGCCTCTTCGTCTTCGGCTTCTACGACTTCAACGAGCTCCAGCGCCGCCTGCTCGCCGCCCTCGCGCCCGCCGTAGAGCTGCGCGTTTATATCCCGTACGAAGAGGCGCCGGCTTTCGCCTTCGCCGCTCCCACCGTCCGGTGGTGGCGGGAGCTGGGCGCCGAGTTCGCGCCCCCGGCGCCGGCGCGCGGCGCCGCGCCGGCCGGCGGCCCCGAGCTGGTCGTGGTCTCGGCCCCCGACCCGGAGCGGGAGGCCCGCGAGGCCGCGCGGCTCGCGCTCGCGCTGGTGCGCGCGCGGGGCATGCGCTTCGGCGAGATGGCCGTGCTCTACCGCGGCGACGAGTCCGCCCGCGTCGTCGCCGAGACCTTCGGCGCCCTCGGCGTCCCGTTCTTCCTGGAGGCCGGCGTCCCGCTCGCGGCCACGCGCGCGGGCGACGCCCTGCGCCGTTTGTTGGAGCTGGCCGCGGGCCGGGACGGCCCCCGCCCCTACCGCCGCGCCGAGGTGATGGACCTGGTGGCCGCCGCGCCGTGGCGGGACGCGGCCGTCGAGGCCGCGCGCTGGGACGAGGTCTCGGCCGCGGCCGGCGTTACCGGCGGCCGGGAGAATTGGCGGCAGCGCCTCGCCCGCTTCGCGGCGTCGGCCGATGCCGAGGGGCCGTCGGCGGCCGCGGCCGCGGCGCGCGCGGCCCTCGCCTTCGTGGAGGGGCTGTGCGACGACCTCGCGCGTTTCCCGGCCGTCTCCTCCTGGGGCGAGTTCGCCGGCGTCCTGGCGTCGCTCGCCGAAAAGTACTTCGCCGCCGACGCCGAGAGGGAGGCCGTCCTGGCCGCCGTCGCCGACCTCGGCGCGTACGACCAGCTGGGCCTGGCCGCCCCCGACTTCGCGACCTTCGCCCGGGCCGTAAACTCGCGCCTGGCCGATACGGCCTACCGTCCTCGCGAACCTCGCTTCGAGGGCGAGGGCATAAACGTCCTGAGCGTGACGCGGGCCCGCGGCACGTCGTTCCGCGCCGTCTTCCTCCTGGGCGTGAACGAGGGCGTCTACCCCGCCCGCCCTGCCCAGGACCCGGTGTTGCTGGACGACGAGCGCCGCGAGTTCAACTCCCGCGCCGCGGGCCGTTGGGCCTTCAACGTCCGCGGCGAGGCCGTGGGCGAGGACCCGCTCGTCTTCCGGCTCGCCCTCGACGCCGCGCGGGACTTCGTCGCGGTCTCCTACCACCGCGTGGACGACGGCGGCCAGGAGCGTTTGCCCTCCCACTACCTGTTGCAGCTCGCCGCCGACCGGCTCGGCGAGGCGGTCGCGGCCGACGCCTTCGACCGGCGGCTCGCCGCCCAGCCGTGGTTCCGCCGGGCGGGGGCGGCCCAACCGCCCGCGGCCGACGAGGCCCTCGACGACGCCGAGTATTGGCTCGCGCGCGCGGCGGCGGACGGCCCGGACGCGGTGAAGTCTTACCTCGCGGCGACCGACGAGGCCTGCGCCGCGGCGGCGGCCGACGCGGCTTCCCGCCGCGCCGCCGACCTCACGCCCCGGGACGGCCTGGTGACGTCGGCCGCCGGAAGCCGGTGGCTCGAGCGCCGCTTCGGCGGCCCCGCCGTCGCGCTGGCCGCCCGCGACCTGGAGGCCCTGGCCGCGTGTCCCCGCCAGTTCTTTTTCGGCCGGGTGCTCGCGCTCGCGCCCTGGGAGGAGCCGGAGGAGCCGTTCACGCTCGGCGGCCTCGACCGCGGCCTCCTCCTCCACGGCGTCCTGCGCGACGTCTACCGGGAGCTGGCCCCGTACGCGAGGCCCTCGCCGGCGGAGGCCGTCGCGGTCGTAACGCGATGCGTCGCCGCCGCCTTCGAGCGGCTCGCCGGCGTGGACGCCGCGTCGCTGCCCTTCGTCCTGGAGATGGAGCGGCGCCACATGGAGGCGCGGCTGGCGGCGTTCGTCGGCGCGGAGGTGGCGGCGTGGGACGACGGCCCCCGGCCCGCGTACTTCGAGCTGCGCTTCGGCGGGACGCCCCGCGAGGGCGACGACCCGCGGTCGGCCGATATACCCTTCTCCCTCGCCTTAGACGCCGGCCGCGTCGCCGCCGTCTACGGCCGGATGGACCGCGTGGACGAGGGCGGCGGCACGGTTCGCGTCGTGGACTACAAGGCCGGGAGGCCTGCCAACTACCGGAACGGGACGCTGGCCGGCGGCCGCCAACTCCAGCCCGCCCTCTACCTCCTGGCCTGCCGCGCCCTCTTCGGCGGCGGCGAGGGCGACGCCGGCTACGCCTTCCCGCTGGCGGAGGAGCAGCCGGCGTGGCGCGACGTCACCGGCGGCCGCGACGCGCCGTCGCTCGCGCGGGTCGTTAGCGAGCTCGCCGCGGCGTGGCTCGCGCTGGCGCGCGAGGGCGCGTTCGTGACCGGCGTGGTGGAGGAGAACGAGGGTGGGGCGTGCGGCTGGTGCCCCTTCGCGATGCTGTGCGGCGTGACGTCCCGGCGTCTGCCGCGCGCCAAGGCCGGCTCGCCCCTGGTGGCGCGCGTGCGCGCGTTGTGGGAGGTGGATTGAAACGCCGCGCGACGTGAAGCCGACCTCGGACCAGGCGGCGCGCGACGCCGTCCGCGACCTCGAGCGCACGCTGGTGGTGGAGGCCAGCGCCGGGACGGGGAAGACGGAGCTGTTGTGCGACCGGGCGCTGGAAATCCTGCGCCGCCCGGGCTTCGACCCCGCGGGCCTCGTCGCCATTACCTTCACCGAGAAGGCGGCCGCCGAGATGTCGGCGCGCCTCCGCCGCCGGCTGGAGGACGAGCTCCGCGCCGACGCCGACGAGCAGCTCGCCGCCGCCCTCGCGGCCTTCGACCGCGCGCACATCTCCACCATCCACTCCTTCGCGGCGACGCTGTTGCGGGAGAGACCGGTGGAGGCCGGCGTGGACCCGGCGTTTGTCGTCGCCGACGACGTCGCGAGCGGCCTCCTGTTCGAGGAGGCGTGGGACGAGTGGCTGCGGGCCGAAGCCGCGCGCCGGCCCGGGCCCGCGGCGTGGGAAGCGTTGTGGACCGCCTCCGGCCGCCCCCGCGAGGACTGGCTGGGCGCCGTGGCCCGCGCGCTGGTGGACGAGCGCGAGTTCATCGCGCCCGGCGGCGCCTGCGGCGGCGGCGCCGCGCCGGCGCTGGCCGACGCCCTCGCCGCGGCGCTCGCGGCGTTCTCTCGCGTGCGCGCCGGTTGCCGCGACGCCGAGGACGATTGCTTCCGGTCCTTCCTCGCGATGGAGGGGCTCGCGGCGGCGCTCGCGAAGGGGGAGTGGGACGGGGCGGCGGCGGCGGCCGTGGGCTCGCATGGCCGCAAGGGGAATTGGCCGCCGGGGGTGAAGGAGGAGCTCGACGTCTTCCGAAAGAGGGTCAAGGACCTTATCCCGGCCGCGGCCGACGAGCTCCGGGGCCGGGTCCTTCTGCCCGCGGTCCCCTGGCTGGAGGCGGCGGCCGCCGCCTACGCCGCGCGGAAGGACGCGCGCGGCGAGCTCGACTTCGACGACCTGCTGGCCCGCGCCGCGGCGCTTGTCCGCGACCGCGACGCCCGCGCCTATTTCCACCGGCGCTTCGCCTATTTCCTGGTGGACGAGTTCCAGGACACCGACCCCCGCCAGGTGGAGCTCGTCTTCTACCTGGCCGAGGCGGGGGAGGCCGCGGACGACTGGCGCCGGGTCCAGCTCCGGCCCGGCAAGCTGTTCGTGGTGGGAGACCCCAAGCAGTCCATCTACCGCTTCCGGCGCGCCGACGTCGCGACCTACGCCGAGGCCCAGGAGGTCGCGCTCCGCTCCGGCGGCGAGCTCGTCCGTTTGACCGACAACTTCCGCGCCGGCCCGCGCCTCATCGACTTCACGAACGCGGTCTTCCGGCCGCTCTTCGGCGCCGGCGAGCCGCCCTACCAGGCCGCTTACGGCGAACTCCGGACCTCGGCGCTCACGGCGGCGAAGCAGAAGGACGCGCCCGGCGTGTGGGTCCTCGCGGCCGACGCCCCCTTCGCGGACGAGCGCGAGGCCGCCGCCGCGACCGCGGCCTTCATCGCGCGCGCCGTGGCCGAGGGCTCCCTCACGGTCTACGACAAGGCCGAGGGGCGGCGCCGCCCGGCGGTCTTCCGCGACTTCGCCCTCCTCTTCCGCGCCTGGACCAACGTCGGGACCTGGGAAGACGCGCTGGACGAGGCCGGCGTCCCGTTTTACACCCAGGGCGGCCGGGCTTTCTACCGCCGCCGCGAGGTCAAGGCGCTGGTGGCGGCGGCGCGGGCCATAGACAACCCCGCCGACGCCGTGGCCTTCGTCGCCACGCTCATGTCGCCGCTGTTCGGCGTCGCCGGCGAAGAGCTCCTGGAGCTTCAGCTCGCGGGCGGCGGCTGGGACTACCGCGTCCCGCTCCCGCCGGCCGCGCCGTCGCGCTTCCGGCGGGCGTGGGAGGTTTTCGCGGGCCTCCACGCGCGGCGCGGCGAACGTTCGCCCGCCGCGACGCTGGCGGAGCTCGTCCGGGAAACCAAGTTCCCGGCCACCGCGGCGCTGTGGGGGGGAGGGCCCCGCGCCGCCGCCAACGTCCGGAAGGTCCTGACGTCCGCGCGCCGGTTCGCCGCCGCCGGCGGCTTCGGCCTCCGCGACTTCGCGCGCTGGCTCGACGACCGCGAGCGGCGCGAGGAGGCCGAGCACGAGTCGCCCGCCCTCGACCCGGGCGACAACTTCGTGCGCCTTATGACCGTCCACGGCGCCAAGGGGCTCGAGTTCGGCGTCGTGGTCCTCCCCGACCTTGCGCGCCGCGAAAAGGCCTTCGTGGGCAACTTCGTGGACCGCCGACGCGGCGCGCTTCACCTGGCGCTGGGAAGCCGGGGCGAGGGCTGGCGGACGCCGGGCTACTACGACGCGGCGGAGGAGGAGAAGCGGTTCCTGGAGGCCGAGAAGTATCGCCTCCTCTACGTCGCGGCCACCCGCGCCCGCGAGCTTCTCGTCCTGCCCGAGATGGAGAAGCTGGAGTCGGAGTCGTACCGCCGGATGTGGGAGGAGGCGACGCGGACGCCGGCGAACTTCACGCGCGTACGCGCGGAGGGCGCGCCGCCGCCGCCAGCGGAGCCCCCCGCCGGCCGTGAGGCCCCCGCGTTCGGCGACGCCTACGCCGCCTGGCGCCGCGGCCGCGACGAGGCCCTCGCCGACGGCGCCGCGTGGCGCCCGCCCGTCCCCGTGACGACCGTAGCGGAGGCGGAGAGCGAGCCCGAGCGGGAGTTCGAGGAGCGGCGGCCCGAAGCGACGCTCGGGGAGAAGAGGGGTCGCGCCCTCCACGCCGCGATGGCCGCGCTCGGGCCGGCGGCGGCGGGGCCGCCCGACGACCTTGCGGTTTGGGCCTGCCGCGCCGAAGGGCTGGAGGACGAGGCGACGTTCGCGCTCGTGCGGCGGTGGGTGGAGGAGTGCCGGCGCGCCGCGCCGGTGGCGGCGGCCGAGCGGGCCGGCGTCCGCGCCTGGCGCGAGGTGCCGCTGTCGCTGGATTGGGGCGGCTGGACGGTGAACGGCCGCGTGGACCTGGTCTACGAGGACGCGGGCGGCATGGTCCTCGTGGACTACAAGACGCGGGAGGACGCCCTCGGCGAGGCCGCGGCGCGGGAGAAGTACCGGGGCCAGCTCGCCGTCTACGCCGCCGCCCTCCGCCGCGTCACCGGCCTCCCGGTCGCGCGGGCGTGGGCGGTCGTGCTCCCGGCCGCGGGCGACGCCCTCGCCGTGGACGCGGGCGGCGGGGAGGAGCTGGCCGCCGCGGGCGAGGCGCTCCTGGGCCGGCCCCTTCCCTGATTTTTATGGCCCGCGGGCTGGAAATATCATAGAATGCGTGACCGCCGGGCTCCCGAGTCCGGCAAAACCATTCACCCCCAGACGGCGGGACTACGTTATGGCCAGGCTTTACGAATACCAGAGCAAAGAGGTCCTGCGCCGCGCCGGGATAGACGTCCCGGCCGGGAAGCCCGCGCGGACTGCGGCGGAGGCCGAGGCCGCGGCGCGCGAGCTCGGCGGCCCCGTGGTGGTCAAGGCCCAGGTCTTCGTAACCGGCCGCGCGGCGGCCGGCGGCATCAAGTTCGCCGCGACGCCGGCGGAGGCGGCGCAGGCCGCGGCGGGGATGCTGGGGCGCGACATCAAGGGCCAGCGCTGCGACGTCGTGCTGGTGGAGGCGCGGCTCGAGGCGGCGCGCGAGACCTACGCCGGCGTCGTCATCGACGCCGAGGTGCGCGCCCCCCTGCTCATCTTCTCGGCCGTCGGCGGCTCGGGGGTGGAGGAGATCGCCCGCGACCACCCGGAGGCCGTGACCCGGTTATACATAAACCCGGCTCAGGGGCTCGCGCCCTACGAGGCCCGCGACCTGGCCCGCCGCGCCGGCCTGGCCGGCGCCGCCCTGGTGGGCGTGGCCGACGTCCTGGTGAAGCTGTGGCGTGTGGCCCGCGACTGCGAGGCCCGGGCCGCCGAGATAAACCCGCTCGTGATAACCGCGGCGGGAAAGGCCGTGGCGGCCGACTGCCGCATCACCGTGGACGACTACGCCGTCTTCCGCCACCCGGAGCTGGGCATCGCCGTGGCCCGCGAGTTCGCCCGGCCCCCCACGCCCCTCGACCTCATCGCCTACAACGTCGAGAAGGACGACTACCGCGGGACGTTCTATTTCGTGCAGCTCGCCGAGGGCTTCGGCCGGGCCGACCGCTACGTCGGCTTCCACGGCGCCGGCGGCGGCGGCTCCATGATGTCCATGGACGCGGCGCTGGCGGAGGGCTTCCGCCTCGCCAACTTCTGCGACACGTCCGGCAACCCCCCCGCCAGCAAGGTCTACCGCGCGGCGCGCATCATCCTCGCCCAGCGCGGCCTCGTCGGCTACTTCGGCTCCGGCTCCGGCGTCGCGAGCCAGGAGCAGTTCCACTCCGCCCGCGGCCTGGTCAAGGCCTTCCGCGAGGTCTGGTTGGATATCCCGTGCGTGGAGCGCCTCGGCGGCAACCAGGAGGAGCGCGCCATCCAAATACTCACCGAATACGCGCGGGACCTCCCGGCGCCGGTGGAGTGCTACGGGAAGGACACGCCGGCGCGGACGTGCGCCGCGCGCCTCCGCGCGCTCGTGGACGCGCACGACGTCGAGAAGAAGACGCCCCCCCCCGCCGCCGCGCCCCACGATTCCTCCTACGAGTTCCGGACCGTCACGCGGGGGACCGTCTCCTACGACTACGGCCGGTGCGACGCCTGCGAAAGCAAAGTTTGTGTTGCCGACTGCGTCCCCCGGATACTCAAGCTGGAGGGAGGCCGCCCCGTCCTGAACATCTCGGCCGAGGACGCGGCCAAGGGCAAGTGCACCGAGTGCCTCGCGTGCGAGGTGGAGTGCGCCGCCCGCGGCAACGGCGGCGGCCGCATCACCCTTCCCATCCCCGGCTTGGACGAATATCTCGCGAAGGAGGGGAAGTAACGTGGCCATCCTCATAAACGCGAACGACGCGGTCATCATCCAGGGCATCACGGGCCGGGAGGGGCGCGCCCGCGCCCGCCTCATGAAGGGCTACGGCACCAACCTCGTGGGCGGCGTCTCGCCCGGCCACGGCGGCGAGGACGTGGACGGCGTCCCGGTCTTCGACACCGTCCGCGCGGCAGTGGAGGCGCTGGGGCCGGTCCACGCCACCGCGTGCTTCGTCCCCGGCCCGGGCGTCAAGGACGCGGCGCTGGAGGCCTTCGCCGCCGGCGTCCGCCTCGCCCTCCTCGTCCCCGACCGCGTCCCCATCTGGGACGTGATGGCGATAGACGCCGCGGCCCGCGAGGCCGGCGCCCGCTACGTCGGCCCCAACACCCTCGGCCTCCTCTCCGTGGACCAGGCCCTCCTGGGGATGATAGGCGGCCGGGCGGAGTCGGCCAGGGCCTGGTTCCGCCCCGGGCCCGTGGGCATCACCTCCCGCTCCGGCGGCATCACCAGCTCGCTCGCCTACTACCTGGGGAAGGCCGGCGTGGGCGCCACCACCATCATCCACGTCGGCGGGGACCCCATCGTCGGCACTCCCCACCAGGACGTCGTCCGGATGTTCCAGGACGACCCGGCCACCAAGGCCGTGGTGATGTTCGGCGAGATCGGCGGCAGCCAGGAGGAGCAGGTGGCCGAGCTCATCAGGGCCGGCGTCGTCACCAAGCCCGTGGTGGCCTACGTCGGCGGCAAGGCGGCGAAGGAGGGGACGCGCTTCTCCCACGCCGGCGCCATCGTGGAAGGCAGCCGCGGCACCCACGCCGGCAAGGTGGCGGCGCTTAGGGAGGCGGGGGCCGTGGTGGTGGAGGACTACGACCTCATCCCCCAATACACCCTCGGCGTCCTGAAGGACCTCGGCCTCGCGTGAAACGCCGCGCCGGAAAGCGAACCGTCCCCGAGCCGCCGGCGTCGTCGGCGGCTCTTCGTCGCGCCCGCGACCGCGGCGACATGCGGGTCTCCGTGGTCGAGGGGCTGGTCAGCCAGCTCTTCCTCTCGCTGGGCGGCCCCGGCTCCGTCTTCTTCACGGCCCTCGCGCTCTCGCTGGGCGCCGGCGACCGGGAGATGGGCGTCATCTTCACCGCGGGGCCCATCTTCCAGGGGGCGCAGGTCCTGGGGCCGATGCTCATCTCGGCCTTCCGCGGCTCGCGCCGGGGCGTGGTCATCGCCGCGGGCGGCGTCGCGCGGCTGCTGGTCCTGGCCATCCCGGTCATCATCTTCCTCCTGCCGCCGCGGGGCGCCCTGGCCGCGGTCGTCGTCGTCTGGCTCGTCGCCCAGGGCTTCACCGGCATCGCCTCCAACGTGTGGACGAGCTGGATCGGCGACACCGTCCCGGAGCGGGTGCGCGGGCGCTGGCTCGGTCGGCGCACCCAACTCGTCATCCTCGTCGGCCTCCTGGCCTCCTTCGGCGCGAGTCTCCTCAAGGACCTCGCGGCGCCGGGAACGGGCGCGGGGCTAACGGGGTGGCTGCGCCGCGTCCTGGGCCTCGGCGGCGGCTTCTTCGGCCCCGGCGGCGACAAGCTCGCCTTCGCCCTCATCTTCGCCTTCGCGGCCCTCGCGGGGCTGGGCGCGCTGTTCATCCTGCGCCGCCAGGGCGACCGGCCCGCGCCGAGCTACCGCTTCCGCCCGGCCGACTTGGCCGTCCCGTTCCGCGACCCGCGCTTCCGCCCCTTCCTCGTCCAGTACGGCGTCTGGTTCTTCGCCATCTACTTCGGCTCGCCGTTCTGGCAGCCGTTCTTCATCGGCGAACTGGGGATGTCGCTGACCGCCATCCAGGTCTACGGCACCATCTCCACCGTCGCGATGGCGGCCGCGGTGGCCTTCACCGGCCGCCTGCTGGACCGCTTCGGCAACAAGCCGGTGCTGCGCGCGATGATGCTGCTCTCGGTCGTCAACGCCTTCGTCTACGTCTTCATGACGCGGGACCGCTACTGGTGGATGTGGCTGGAGGCCGTGACCTCGGGCGTGATGTGGGGCGGCGCGGGCGTCGCGACCACCAACCTCCTGCTGCGGCTCAGCCCGTCCGAGCGGCGCGACAGCTACGTCGCGGCCTTCGCCCTCGTGACCGGCGCCGCCGGGCTGGTGAGCACTATCGCCTCGGGCCAGTTCATCGGCGCCCTCCCCAAGTACGTCGTCATCGGCGGCCTGACCTTCGTGAACATGAAGGCCGCGTTCGCCGTCTCCGCCGCCCTCCGCGTCGTGGCGCAGATACCGATGTACCGCGTCCGGGAGCCGCGGGCCGCCGGCTTCCGCCACATGGTCGGCGCCGTCGCCGGCGACGCCCGGGCGGCGGTCCTGCGCTGGCTCCCGCCCTTCTTCAGCAAATAGCCGTGGACGCCCGCCCGCTTATCCGCATCCTCTTCGTCTGCACCGGGAACTCCTGCCGCTCGCAGATGGCCGAGGGCTGGGCGAACCGGCTGGGGGAGGGGAGGGTGGCGGCGTTCTCGGCCGGCGTCGCCCCCGCGGCTCCTACGCTGGTTCCCGCGTTCCATGAAATAGGATAGAGTATGGGCGACGTCATCCGTATCTCGTTCGTATATACAGGCAACGCGTGGACCGTAAAGACCTGAATATGGCCTACCGCGGATCGCCGCCCCCGGCGACGGCCCTCCGCCGCCAAACGCGAGCGGACATGCGCGTCTCGACGGTGGAGGGCGTATTCTCGCAGGCGTTCTTCAGCGTCGCCGGGGCGGGGTCGGTGCTCGTTACGGCGCTGGCGCTTTCGCTGGGGGCGACGAGCTCCACGCTGGGGTTGATCTTCGCCGCGGGCCCCCTCTATCTGGGCGCGCAGATACTGGGACCGCTGTTGCTGTCGGCGGCGGGTGGGTCGCGCAAGAAGGGGGTTATCGCGGCGGTGGCGGTCGCCCAGGGTGTCATCTTCCTGGTGCCGCTCGCGATAGCGTTCTTCTCGCCGTCGGCGGCCCTGGCGACCCTCGTCGTCTGTTTCCTCGGGGCGCATTTATGCTACGGCGCGGCCGCGAGCGTCTGGACTAGTTGGATCGGCGCTATCGTACCCCGGCGGATCCGCGGCCGCTTCTTCGGCCGCCGCCTGCAGCCGGCCATCGTCGCGGGGTTGGTGGCGGCTCTAGCCGCTTCCATCCTCAAGGACCTCTCGGCCCCCGGGAACACCGCGGGCCTCGCGGGCTTCCTGCGAAAGACCCTCGGTCTATCCCGGGGGATTTGGGGACCGGGGGGCGAGCATACCGCCTTCATCATCATCTTCGCGGCCGCGGCGGCCGTGGGGGCGGTTACCCTTATATTCTTCAAGGCGATGTCCGACCGGCCGGCCCGCCCGCAAGGGTTCAACGTCGCCGTGCTGGGGGAACCGTTCCGGGACGCCGGGTTCCGGCCGCTCTTGTTTTTGGGGGGAGCATGGTTCTTCGCCATCAACTTCGGCTTGGCCTGTTGGCAGCCGTTTCTCTTGAAGGACCTGGGCCTTTCCCTCACCGCCATCCAGATCCACAACGTCATCCTGACGGCGAGTATGGCGGTCACCGCGGTCTTCTGGGGCAAGCTGGTGGACCGCTTCGGTAACCGCCCCGTCTTTCACGCGCTCGCCGTGTGCTCGGCCGTAAGCGCTTTCGTTTACGTCTTCATGACCCGCGACCGCTACTGGTGGTTCTGGTTGGAGGGGGCGACTTCGGGGGCGGCGGCGGGGGGGATCGAAGTTATAATCACCAACTTTATGCTGTCCCTCAGCCCGGAAGCCAACCGCGACGCCTACGTCGCCGTTTTCTTTGCCGTTATCGGCGCTTGCGGCCTCGTGAGTAACCTGGCCTCCAGCCAGGTAATCGGCTTGTTCCCCTCGGTCGTCGTCCTCGGCCCCGTTTCCATCCTGAGCCTGAAACTGGCCTTCGGCGCGAGCGCCTTGCTCCGGGCCCTGGTACAGTTCCCGATGTACCGCGTGCGCGAACCCGGCGCCGTGGGCTTCCGCCGTATGATGCGGTCGGTTACGGCCGACGCCCGCCTCTGGCTTCAACGCCGGTTTCCCCAGCCTGTGGAATGAGGTAACGACCATGATCCGAATCCTGTTCGTCTGCACCGGGAACTCCTGCCGCTCGCAGATGGCCGAGGGCTGGGCGAACCGGCTGGGGGAGGGGAGGGTGGCGGCGTTCTCGGCCGGCGTCGCCCCCGCGGCCCGCGTGACGGCCGAGGCGGTCGAGGCCATGCGGGAGGTGGGCGTGGATATCTCGGCGCAATACCCGAAGCCCGCGGCCGCCTTCGCCGGCGAGCGGTTTGACTTCGTCATCACCTTATGCGATAATGCCCGGGAGAGTTGCCCCTATTTCCCGGGCGCCGGCCGCCGCCTCCACTGGCCCGTCGCGGACCCCTACGGCCGGGGGCTTGATGCCTACCGGAAGGCGCGGGAGGAGATAAAAATCGCGGTTAATAGGTTGATAAAGGAGGAGGTACGATAATGGAAACGGAGCTGAAAAATACCGAAATGTATGATGACCTCGAGCGTTATCTCTTCGGGGAGGTTACCAAGAACTGGGCGCAAAACCGGGAGTTAAACCCAGCAGAGTTTAGGGCGGTAATTAGGTGGAAAGCGTGGAGGGCGAATGGTAGAGTTAAGTTCATAAAAAACGCCGCTAAGATTGCCGAATTCACTAAAGGTATTTATGGCGCCGCCGACTATAAAGAGCTAATACCGTTCTTGCTTGAAGGAAAGTGGAACAAACAAGGTATGCGCCTGCCCTTATTCTCCGCTTTTCTAGGTGTTTTTAAGCCGGACGATTACCCTGTGATTGATATTAGGGTAATGGCCCAATTGAGGGTAGAAAATCGGATACGCCGTAAAACGATACCGGACCCCGATGATAAAGGTTTCGTGTGGTATTTTACGGTTTTTCGGGATGCTTTGAATAAAGCAAAGCGCGAGAAAGGTCTCGGGAGTTTGAGGGAGTTAGATAAGCATTATTGGAATAGGGACCGGTTCAAGGCCGACATCGAAGCCGTAAAGGGCATAAAATAAAGTTACCCGACCGGCGTTCCCGGCGGTGATGAAAAATAAAATGAGGTTTTGATATGACCGACACCCCGGACAACCGAAAGGAAATTTCCCATATAGACCGCATCGATTATTGGTCTATGAACGAAAAAATACTTATCGCCGCGTTTATCGACCGGGGTTGCTTACAGCACTGCGCATGTCCCGTATGCCATTTTATGTATCGGGACTCCGGCCAAATTAAATGCCCTAATTGTGGATACGAATTAAACGGGACTTTCGCGGCATGGAACACGGCGGCGTTAGACGGTTACCTCAGGGCGATATCGGTCATATTGAAAACTAGGCGCGATATGGCAGATCAAGCCCGTTCCGAGTTATGGGAACGTCTAAGCCGAATACGCCATATCGAAGGGAAATGGGATGATATTGAGCGTTTAGTATTAGATTTATGGCGCCTCTATCCAAAAAAGAAAAACGTTGTTTCTTTAGATTCCGCTTATAAAAAAATGTTAGGCCTAATCGAAAAACGGTTTAATATAAACGAAGAACGAAGAGTACGCGAGGTTTTAGGCGTTTTATTAAATTATCAAACCCCTAGAGAGTTAGACGGCTTGCTCGTCTTGGCGGCCAATACTCTTTTCGAAGCCGGATTTAATAGTTTCTTGAGGGTGCTTGCTTCTCTAATCGGGCGGTTCAGCTGTTATAAATGTAGAGCCGAAAACAAGGAGCTGAATAAGAAGGGGAGGGATATCTTATTCAAAGACCTAACTGGTATCACACGGGATAAATATATTAAGGAGAATAATTGGGCGAGTTTTTGGAGCGAATATTCGAAATTAAATAAAACTAGAAATAAGTACGTGCACGGCGATTGGATGTCGATAAGCGATAGCGACGTGTCCGACGCCCTAAAATGCGCGGGCGCTTCTTTGGATTTCTTCATGGAATTGAATAATCGGTTTTGCGTTAAAACCACTTAAGGTAGGTTATATGCCCGACACTTGGAAGACCGCCGTCGCCGACGTCGGCCCCAACAAGATAAACCTCCGCGGCTACCCCATCGCCGAGCTGATGGGCGGCAAGACGTTCGCCGAGGTCGTGTGGCTCGCCCTCGTGGGCGAGCTGCCCACGCCGGCGCAGGGCCGCCTCCTGGACGCGGTCCTCGTCTCCTCCGTGGACCACGGCGTCACGCCCCCCAGCACCCTCGTCGCCCTCACCGCCGCGAGCACCGGCGCGCCGGTGAACGCCGCGCTGGCCGCGGGCGTCCTCTCCGTCAACCGCCACCACGGCGGCGCGGTGGAGGACTGCATGCGCGCGCTCGCGGAGGGCATCGCCTCGCAAAAGGAGAAGGGCGAGGGCGCGGCCCGCCTCCTCCTCGCGGCCTACAAGGAGAAGGGGAAGCGCCTCGCCGGCTTCGGCCACCGCCTCCACACCGCCGACCCGCGCTCGGCGCGCCTCTTCGCCCTCGCCGACGAGCTGGGCCTCGCGGCCGACGGGGTCGCGATGGCCCGGGCGCTGGAGCGCGAGTTCGCCGCCGGCGGCAAGCCCCTCCCGCTCAACGTGGACGGCGCCATCGCCGCGGTCCTGCTGGACCTGGGCTTCGAGCCGGCGCTGGCCAACGCCTTCTTCATCATTGCCCGCATGCCCGGCTGGCTCGCCCACGTCCGCGAGGAGTGGGCGCGCGAGAAGCCCATGCGCCGGATTGAGCCCTCGGCGTGGGAGTACGACGGCCCGCCCGAGCGGCATATAAAATAGGTGAGCCGACCTTATGGAAAATAAAATCAAGTCGCTGTTCCCGGAGCTTTCCCTCATCGCCGACGGCGCGCTCCGGGCCAAGGTGGTCGCGGCCTACGAGGCCGCGCTGGGCCGGGGCGGCTGGCAGCCCGAGGACATGGCCCGCATCCCCTTCACCCTCCTCCTGGACCCCTGCCCCGCGAGCTACGCCGAGCACGTCCGCGGCGTCACGCGCACCGCGGTGGCGGCGGCCGAGGCCCTCGCCGCCGTCTACGGCGACCGCCTGAAGATTGACCGCGACGTCCTCGTCGCCGGCGCCCTCCTCCACGACGTCGGCAAGCTCGTGGAGTACCAGGACGCCGGCGGCAAGACGGTGAAGTCGCCCACCGGCAAGATGCTGCGGCACCCGTTCTCGGGCGCGGCGCTGTGCTACGAAATCGGCCTCCCCGACGCCGTGACGCACATCGTCGCCGTCCACGCCCACGAGGGCGACGGCGCCCGCGCCACCGTCGAGGCCATCGTCGTCCACCACGCCGACTTCACCAACTTCGAGGCGTTCAAGCTGGGGAAATGACCACGCCCCAACCTTCGCCGAAAAGATATAGGGTAGTCGTGCCGTCGGATGTTAGCATCTGACGGCGTCGGGAAGCGCCCCGCCGCCCGCGTATAGGGAGTCACCCATGCCCCAGACGTTCGCCGAAAAGATATAGGGTAGTCGTGCCGTCAGATGTTCGCATCTGACGGCTTCGGGAAGCGCCCCGCCGCCCGCGTATAGGGAGTCACCCATGCCCCAGACCTTCGCCGAAAAGATATTCAGCCGCAAGATGGGCCGCCCCGTCGCCGCGGGTGAGATCGTCGTCCCCCGGCCCGACCGCCTCCTGAGCCACGACAACACCGCCGCCATCGCGAAGACCTTCGCCAAGATGGGCGCGGCCGCGGTGGTGGACCCCGGCCGCCTGGTCGTCGTCCTGGACCACTGCGTCCCCGCCGCCACCGAGAAGTACGCCCAGAACCACAAGGAGGTGCGGGAGTTCGTCGCGCGCTACGGCGTGGAGCACTTCTTCGACGCCGGCGAGGGCATCTGCCACCAGGTCTTCGCGGAGCAGGGCTTCGCCCTCCCGGGCGAGTTGGCCCTCGGCTCCGACTCCCACACCACGAGCTACGGCGCGCTGGGCGCCTTCGCGGCCGGCATAGGCCGCTCGGAGATGGCGGCGTGCTGGGCCGTCGGCGGCGTCTGGCTCATGTGCCCCGCCTCCATGAAGATAACCGTGAGCGGCGCCTTCCCGGCCGACGTTTACGCCAAGGACCTCATACTATATATTATCGGCGAGATAGGCGCCGACGGCGCGCTCTACAAGTCGGTGGAGTTCGGCGGGCCGGCGGTGGGGGAGATGTCGGCCTCGTCGCGGATGACGCTGTGCAACATGGCCGCGGAAATGGGCGCCAAGAACGCCTGGGTCGCGCCGGACGGCGTGACGCGACAGTACCTGAAAGGCCGGGCCCGCGCCCCCTACGAGGAGGTCTTCGCCGACGCGGGCGCCGTTTACGAGAAGGCGCTCTCCTACGACGTCTCGTGCCTGGAGCCCCAGGTGGCCGCGCCCCACAACGTGGACAACGTGAAGCCGGCGTCGGCCTTCGCCGACGTGCGGGTGGACCAGGTCGTCCTCGGCACCTGCACCAACGGCCGCGTGGACGACCTCGTCGTCGCCGCCGACGTCCTCCGGAACCGCAAGGTGGCGCCGGGCGTCCGCGTCCTCGTCTTCCCCGCGAGCCGCGCCGTCTACCTGGAGGCGATGGGCATCGGCGCCCTCGCGACGCTGGCGCAGGCCGGCTGCATCATCATGAACCCCGGCTGCGGGCCGTGCCTCGGCGCCCACGAGGGCATCCTGGCCGCGGGCGAGGTCTGCCTCAGCACCGCCAACCGCAACTTCCAGGGCCGGATGGGCTCCACCGAGGCCTCCATCTACCTCTGCTCGCCGGCCACCGCCGCGGCCTCGGCCCTCACGGGCCGCATCACCGACCCGCGGACGATAAGGTCCTGACGTGGTCGCGATGGGCTTAATGGAGCTCCTGGTCATACTGGCGGCGGTCACGCTGTGCCTGGTGGTCATCGGCGGCGTCGCCGTCGTGCTGTTCGTCGGGATGAAAGGTCGGAAGAAAGATGATACAGGGTAAGGTCTGGCGCTACGGCGACGACGTCAACACCGACGTCATCTTCCCCGGGCGATACACCTACACCGTCACGGAGCCGGCGGACGTCGCGGCCCACGCCCTGGAGGACCTCGACCCCTCGTTCGCGAAGGGCGTGAAGCCGGGCGACGTCGTCGTGGCGGGCCGCAACTTCGGCTGCGGCTCCAGCCGCGAGCAGGCCTCCTTCTGCCTGAAGTACGCCGGCGTGGCGGCGGTGGTCGCGGTCTCGTTCGCGCGGCTCTTCTTCCGCAACGCCGTGAACGCGGGCCTCCCCATGGCGGTGGTCCCGGCCGAGGCGGTCGCGGCCATCAAGGCCGGCGACGAGATATCCATAGACTTCGAGAAGGGGGAGCTCGCCGCCGCCGACGGCCGCGTCTTCTCCTTCCCGGCGCTCCCGCCCGAGGTCCTGGGGATACTCCAGGCCGGCGGCCTCGTCCCCTACGTCAAGAAGGAGCTCGCCGCCCAATGACCCGCCGGATAATTATCGTCGCGCTGTGCCTGGTCGCCCTCGCGGCCTGCCGCCGGGGCGCCGACGTCAAGGCCGCCACCGCCGGCGTCGTCGTCGGCACCGACGTCGGCGTAAGCGTCCCGCCGCCCGCGGCGGGCGGCGGCGCGACCTTCGAGGGCGCGGCCCGCGTGGAGGCGCTGCTTCGCGCGGCGGGCGTCCCCTACCACGACCGCTACGACCTCTACCCCTCGCAGTTCCCCGACGGCTGCGTGTGGCTCGCGGTCTACGAGAGCGAGCCGCCCGCGGTCGTCCTCGAGACCTTCATCTTCCGGGACGTGAAGGCGGCCGAGGACTACGTCACCAACCGCCACGCCGACTTCGCGGCCGCCGGCGGCGACGTGGAGCGGATGCTCGTGAACAACGGCGCCGCGGTCCTGGTGGCGTGGTATAAGGCCGGCCCGGGCGACGACGGCAAGATGGGCGCGATGCAGGCCTTCGCGAGCGCCTTCGCGACGGCGAAGTAACCCCGGCCGCGCGCTGCCAGCGTCGCCAGAATACGGTATTGCTTTTTAGGGTAATTCGTGCGATAATAAATGCGTTGGGAAGGCCGGCGCGACCGGCATCGTTACAACGTCAAACCGGGCGGCAAAGCGCCGCCGTAAAGGAGCGGATATGCTAAAAAAGGTGGTTATAACGGCGTTGGTGGTCCTCGCGGCGTCGTCGTGGGCCGCGAGCCGCGGCGTCCTCGTGGAGCACTTCGGCTGGACCGGTTGAGGGTCCTGCCCCAGCGCTGAAGGTGACTTCAGCCAATTCCTTGACGCCCACACCCTCGCCGAGGCGTGCCCGATTCAGTATATGTTCTACGTCTCGCCGGACGTCACCTCACGTTTCAGCGGCTTCTACGGCCAGACCTACGTCCCCAACCACTTCACCGACGGCCTCGTCAACCGCATCGGCTCCGGCAACTACGACAACTACGTCGCCGATTACGAGGCCCGCCGGAGCGTCCCGGCGCCGCTCGCGATAACGGTGCTCGAGAAGACGCTCACCTCCACCACCTGCTACGTCAAGGTCCGCGTCACGTTGGAGGAGAGCCTCCCCTCGGGCCACGACATCTACATCGGCCTGTGGGAGGACCACCTGGTCGTGGGCGGGACCTACGGCGAGACGCCGACCCGCGTCATCGAGCGGGCCCTTGCCACCACGCCCCTTACCATAACCGACAGCGGCCAGTCGCAGGACTTTGAGAAGACCTTCGACGTGGACCCCGGCTGGAACCAGGGCAACATCGGCACGACCGCGTGGGTCCAGGGCCCCAACACCGACGCCGAGGTCCACAACGCCACGGCCGCCAAGGTGTCCGCCATCGGCATCGCGCCGTCGTCGCTGGGTCGCATCAAGGCCCTCTACCAATAGGCGTTTCCCCGCGTGCGAACAAAAGGCCCGCCTCGCGGCGGGCCTTTTTATTCGGCGGAAGGCGCGTTCAGACGCCGGCGACGACCGTGACCTCGCCCCGGATGCCCACCGTCGCGTCCTCCAGCGGGACGTCCTTGCCCGAGGCCCGGACGGCCTCCTGCGCCAGGCGGACCAGGCCGAAGCAGCACGGCACCTCCATGTGGAGCACCGTCACCTTCTTCACGTCGTTGGCGCGGAGGATGGCGGCGAGCTTCCGGCGGTAGGCCTCCACGTCGTCGAACTTGGGGCAGCCGATGACCACGGCCTTGCCGCGCAGGAAGTCGGCGTGGAACGACGCACACGCCACCGGCGCGCAGTCCGCCGCCAGCAGAAGCTCCGCCCCCTGGAAGTACGGCGCGTTGGGGCTCACGAGATAGAGCTTCACCGGCCATTGCCGGAGCTCGCTCGCGGCCCGGGGGCCGAACGCGACCTCCGGCTCCGCGCACCCCTCCGCCACCGCGCCCCTGAGGTCCATCATGCGGGAGCCGGGGCAGCCGAAGGCGTGGCCCGCGGCCGCCTCGCGACGCCGCGGCGTCTCCTCCCGGCCAGCAGCCGCGAGGTGCTTCTCCACCGCCTTCTCGTCGAAGGCGTCGGCCGGCCGCTCCTCGACGGTGATGGCGCCCCGGGGGCACTCGCCCAGGCAGGCGCCGAGGCCGTCGCAATAAACCTCGCTCACCAGCCGCGCCTTCCCGTCTATTACTTGAATGGCGCCCTCTGCGCACGACGGCACGCACAGGCCGCAGCCGTCGCACCTCTCTTCGTCTATCCGAACTACCTTGCGCGTGGTTTTGGACATCGTTGACCTCCGGCGTTCGTGGGCGTTGTCGTTTCAACCACGCGTATGATACGATGCGCCGCGCCGGCGCGCATTGACGCAGGTCAAGGGGGACGATTATTTAGGGGGAAGCGGTTACTTCGCGATGCCGTCGGCGAGCGCCCGGAGGGCCTTTTCGTCCGCGAGGACGATGGAGCTCCCGTCGGCCGCGATGAAGCCCGCGCCGATGAGCTTGCGGAGGGCCCGGCTCAGGACCTCGGGGACCGTCCCCAGCTCCGCCGCCAGCGCCTGCTTGGGGACGGTCAGGTCCACCGCGAGGCCCTTCGGGCCGGTCTGGGCGTGGTCCAGGAGGTAGGCGGCGAGGCGCCCCGGGACCTCCTTGAGCGTGAGCTTCTCCAGCGTCCCGCTCACCTGCTGCAGCCGCTCCGAGAGGGCCGAGATGAGCCGGAGCGCGACGCCCGGCTCCTCCTTGAGGAAGGCCGCGAACTCCCGCCGCGGGATTTCTATCGCCGTGGCGTCGGTGAGCGCCTGGGCCGAGGCGGGGTAGGGCTTGCCCACCAGCGCCGCCGCCTCGCCCAACATGTCGCCCTGGTCCATCACCTTTATTATTACCTCTCGGCCGTCGGGGGAGCCCTTGAAGACCTTAATCCGGCCGGTCGCCACGACGTAGAACGAGCCGCCGAAGTCGCCCTCCACGAAGACGATGTTGCCCTTCTTGTAGGAGTTGTGGCGGCAGAAGCCGGCGACGCGGGCGACGTCGCGGGCCTGGAGCCCCGCGAAGAGGGGTGAGGCGGCGAGGGTGGTGGTTATGCGCGGCTCGGCCATACGGTTGGTTCTCGGCGCCGCCGGCGAAGAGGGGGGTTGCGGCGCGCGATATAATAGGTTAAAATGCCGCCTTAGGCAATCATTTTTACAGGAGGAATTATGCCCAAGTATCGCATCGCGTGGCTGGCCGGCGACGGCATCGGCGTCGAGGTCATGGCCGCCGCCCGCGTCGTTTTGGACAAACTCCGGCTGGACGCCGAATACCTCCCGGGCGACATCGGCTGGGAGTTCTGGCGCGCCGAGGGCGAGGCCCTGCCCGAGCGCACCAAGAAGCTTCTGCGCGAGACCGACTGCTGCCTCTTCGGCGCCATCACCTCCAAGCCCAAGAGCGAGGCCGAGAAGGAGCTGGCCCCCGCCCTCCGCGGCCAGGGGCTGAGCTACGTCTCGCCCATCGTGCGCCTGCGCCAGGAGTTCGACCTCTACGTCAACCAGCGGCCGTGCAAGGCCTACGCCGGCAACCCCCTCAACTACCGCGACGGCATTGACCTCGTCATCTTCCGCGAGAACACGGAGGGGCTTTACGGCGGCGTGGAGTGGTGCCCCGTGCCGCCGGCGGTTTACGACTGCCTCCTCGCCAACCACAAGAAGATGAAGTCCTTCGAGGGCGTCCCGCTGGACGAGATGGCCATCAGCACCCGCATCATGACGAAGAAGGGCTGCGAGCGCATCGTCCGCGCCGCGTTTGAATACGCGAAGAAGTTCGGCCGCAAGTCCGTGACGCTGGTGGAGAAGCCCAACGTCCTCCGCGAGACCGGCGGCCTCATCACCCGCGTCGCCCGCGACGTGGCCCGGGAGTTCCCGGCCATCCCGCTGTGGGAGGCCAACATCGACGCCATGACGATGTGGCTCATCAAGAACCCGCGGGACTACGACGTCCTGGTGGCCGAGAACATGTTCGGCGACATCATCTCCGACGAGGCGGCCCAGCTCGTCGGCGGCCTCGGCTTCGCGTGCGCCGGCAACATCGGCGACCGCTACGCCGTCTTCGAGCCCACCCACGGCTCCGCCCCCAAGTACGCCGGCCAGGAAAAGGTGAACCCCATCGCCACCTTCCTCGCCGCCAAGATGATGCTGGACTGGCTGGGCGAGAAGGAGAAGGGCGTTGCGCTCGAGGCCGCCATCGCCGCGGTCATCGCCGAGGGAAAGGTGCGCACCTACGACATGGGCGGCTCGAGCAAGACCGGCGAGATGGCCCAGGCCGTCGCCGCGAAGCTGTAGCGTCGAGAACGCAAGGAGGTCGTATGGCCGAAGTGCTAATAAAGCTCCACCTCGAGCCGCTGGCGGAGGGGGGCTACGTCGCCACCTCGGACGACGTCCCGGGCCTGGTCGTCCAGGGGCGCACCGTCGCCGAGACGGTGGAATACGCCCAGGATGCGGTGCGCAAGCTCTACGAGTCGTATCTCGAGCACGGCGACGCGGTCCCGGCGGTCCTGAAACGGGCCGTCGAGGGCGAGTTCGAGTTAGTCGTGCCGGTAGCGGTCTGATGGGGCGTTTGGCCGGGTATAAATACCAGGACATCGCGGCCAAGCTCCGCCGAGCGGGTTTAGTCTTCGACCGCACGGCGAATTTATAAAGTTAAACGAAAGGGCCCGCGTCGTAATAGCCGCGTTTCCTAAGGAGCTTAACTTATGTGGAGTAACCTTTATTTACCCACGGCGGGGCTTATCCTCGTCATTATACTTTTCTTAAGCGCATTTAAGTTTCGGTTAAGATGGATAGAAATAAAGAGGGTAGTTAAAGGAGATACGTTTCAGCGGGATACCATTATTCACATAGTATTTTTTTTATTATTTATTATAATTATGCTCGGTATCTTGTTAGCGGCTTGGAATCATCGTGGGCCGTTCAGTGCGGTGGAAAGGGATTCAATATTAAACGGGTTAATCTACCCTATTATCGTAGCGTTAATCGGCCTAATATGTATCGCTATTTACAAGAATTGGTATAGAGTCGCGGTAGAAAAGAAAAAACTCTTACCCGAAAGAGAAGAAGGAGAACGACGCGAAATAACGCGGAAGGTCCCTAAAATAACTTTGAGCTTCCGATGGGTTAAACCGGAAATAATAATCGCGGCTTACCCGGGTGAATTCATTTTGCCGAATATCGTTAATCTGTTCCTCCCGTTAGAAAAGGTTGGTAATATCACTTTGATGCGGGCGCCCCAAGATTTAAGGCACCGAAGGTATAAAATAGCTGTCGTAATAGCTACTGACCAGTTTCTTACGCGCGGTGTTTTATACAGTACGGAGGGAAAACGTACAGAATTCCATAACGAACTAGTCGGATTCCTCGATCGGGGTAATTACCTTATCGCTACCCACGATTGCCATTTTTGGGATAAGGTGGGGACGTTTGGCGGTCCTATTACCGAATTCGAAGTTATACCTAAATGTGCTAACCACCCTATTTGCAAGGGCGTGAGCACTTTTACTATACAATCAGAAGGGTCTCAAGTACCAGATAATAATAAAGAATCTATTGCTATTAACAAAACCCCAGATACCAAAGGTTTTTTGGAATTGCTTTCGGCTAAGGTGAAAATACCTGAAACCTCGCCTTCTAAAGAAGAAACTAGTAACCGGTTAAAAGGGAGTATTATATTATCGGAATTCCCGGCGGCGTGGTTATTAAAATACCGTAATAAAGATTATAATATATTCTATTCTTATATGGGCCACGACAAGCATATTTATTATACGCCCGATCTCTTACTATTAATAACTAACGCAGCCGCTTACTTCTCTAAAGCGGCAAGGAGGTTCCTATGATTTCAATATTTCGCGTATTATTATTGGTATCCGCGTCTTTCGTCCTCGCGGCCGCGGCCCTCGCCGGCGTCGCCGGCACCTACGCCGGCCACGGCGAAAACCCGCCGGGCGGCTCCGGCCCCTACGACTGCGAGGTCGTCATCTCCCAGAGCGGCGACATCTACAGCGTCCAGTGGTACTTCGGCGGCCAGCTCGGCTACGACGGCGTCGGCATCATGAAGAACGGCCTCTTCTGCGTGGGCTACGCCGCGTCGGGCGGCTACGGCGTCGTGGTCTACGAGGTCCAGGCCGACGGCTCGCTCGCCGGCGTCTGGGCGACCCCCGGCTTCACGGACGTCGGGACCGAGACGTTGAAGAAGAAGTAGCGACGCCGAGAGGAGGCGCGACGATGAAGAAAGTGATTTGCGTACTGGCGGCCGCGGCGCTGGCCCTCGCGCTCGCCGGCTGCTGCAAGAGCATATTCGGCGGCAAGAAGGGCGAAACCCGCGGCCCGGACAAGCCCCTCACGACCGAGGCGCCGGCGGCGGGCGTCGCCGGCAAGTACGCCGGCGCCGGGACCAACCCCGACGGCTCGGCCTACAAGTGCGACGTCGACGTAGCGCCGGCGGGCAAGGTCTACAAGGTGGTCTGGTACTTCGACGGCAAGCCCGGCTACGAGGGTACCGGCATCCTGAAGGGCAAAACCTTCGTGGTGGGCTTCGCCAACCAGCAGGGCTACGGCGTCGTCGCCTACGCCGTGAACGCCGACGGCTCGCTGGACGGAACCTGGACCGGCAAGGGCGCGACGAAGGCCGGGACGGAAAAGCTCACGAGAAAGTGACCGCGGCCGCTAAGGCACGACGATGAAGAAAGTTACGTGCGTCTTGGCCGTGGCGGCCCTGGCGCTGGCGTTCGCCGGCTGTAGTAAGAGCGCACCGGGCGGCAAGAACGGCGGCGGGACGGCGCTCAAGACGGAAGGGCCCGCGGCGGCGCTCGAGGGTAAATACGCCGGCTACGGCGAAGGCGCCGCCCCCTACGAATGCGAGGCCGTTATCGCTAAACGCGGCGACGTCTACCATGTTCAGTGGTACTTCGGCGGCAAGCCCGGCTACGACGGCGTGGGCATTTTAAAGAACGGCCTCTTCTGCGTCGGCTACGCCGCCTCGGGCGGCTACGGCGTCGTGGTCTACGAGGTCCAGGCCGACGGTACCCTCGCGGGCGTCTTGACGGGCGCCGGCACCCGCGGGCGTATCGGCGGAACCGAGAACCTGACGCCAAAGAAGGGTATACTGGGCGCGCTCGGCGGCAAGAAAGGCGGCGGGAATCCCGGCCCGGCGGCGGAGCCCGGGGCGGTAATGCCCGTGGGGGCGCTCGCGGGTGAATACGTCGGCGCGGGGTTTAGCCCCGACCTCTCAAGCTATTTGTGCGACGTCGGGTTAACGTTGGGTCAGGACGTCGCGGTTTACAACGTCGTCTGGACCTTTGACGGCCGCCCGGGTTACGAGGGTACGGGTATCCTCATGGGCAAAACCTTCGCGGCCGGCTTCGCCGACCGGCAAGGTTACGGCGTCGTCGCCTACACGGTGAACGCCGACGGCTCGCTCGACGGGACGCGGACCGGCAAGGGCGCGACC
>Ga0315288_10000409_pt1 | contig 53647 bp, 69 predicted proteins | sample YL17G11_20_MG_FD_203454 | JGI IMG/M metagenome (GOLD analysis project Ga0315288, IMG submission 203454) | Sediment microbial communities from Yellowstone Lake, YNP, Wyoming, USA - YL17G11_20 | ecosystem: Environmental > Aquatic > Freshwater > Lake > Sediment | place: USA: Wyoming | collected... | reverse complement strand
AAGGACCACGTGTGGAGCTATGACTTCATGATGACAAGGACCAGTGACGGCCGTCCCCTGAGGCTGCTGACGGTGATGGATGAGTACACCAGGGAATGTCTGGCCATAGACGTGGGGAGGAGGATAATCAGTGATGACGTGCTGGAGCGCCTCACAGAGCTCTTTGTCCTGCGAGGGGTACCCTCCTACCTTCGGTCGGATAATGGGCCGGAGTTCACTGCGCTGGTGGTAAGGGAGTGGCTGGGGCGGGTGGGTGTGAAGACCCTGTACATCGAGCCTGGGAGCCCGTGGGAGAACGGCTACATCGAGTCCTTCAACGGCAAGCTTCGGGATGAGCTCCTGAACGGAGAGACGTTTGACACGGTGCTGGAGGCTAGGGTGCTATGTGAGAAGTGGAGGCGGCACTACAACGCGGTTCGTCCCCACAGCTCGCTGGGGTACCGTCCACCGGCACCCGAGGCGATACTGCCATGGCCTGCAGGCTCCGCCTCGCTGCGCCTGCAGGCCATGGCCACACTAACATAGACTGTGGTAGCGTTCATGGGGGCAGGTCAGCTATCCCCACGAAAACCGCGAGGAAGGCAATGAATCTCAGGTCAGCGTCCCGCAAGACTCTCCGAATGGGGGAAGCTAAGGATTCTCACCGGAGTGCACCCCGCGATTCCCCAGGCCAGCGCCAGTATCATGGCAGAACGTCTCGAAGGCGTCAAGACGCGGGGCCCTTGTGCATCGTGACGTGGCGGCGCCCACCCCTCGCGGCCGCTGTCTCCCTTTACGCCTAAGTGTCAGGGAGACGACAGCCCCCGCCTGGTGTGCGCCTAATTACCACTAGCTGCATAAGGTGACAGGGGCGAAAACACGAGCATTCATGCGAAAACTAGCTGCATGAGCTAGGCATACCTTCCAAGCAGGTCACACGGGTTCGATTCCCGTCTCCCGCCCCAGCCCGCATTCAGCGTCACAACGCACGTACGTAGCGAGCGGCCGCCCACGGGCGGCCTCCTGCTTTCCAGGCAGGTGCTCAAGCAGCCCTGGCTCGAAAGGCAGTCCTCTCCATCCGGGGTCGCAGATCGAAGATTGAGTGACCTCCAGACCCCGCGTGAGGCCCTGCAGACCTCCTGCCAGGCGGAAGTCTGTAATGTTCAGCGAAGTGCTCCGACGCAATCTCCCATGAATAGTACCGGCCGAACCGCAAGGTCCAATAGTCCAACGTTTGACGTTGAGTCCAGCAGGCTATCTCTGGGTGGTGTGAGTGCCACGCTAGGGTGACCGGGAAACCCTGCTTCCTAAGCACTGTATGCACGCATCACGCCAAGCAAGTCTCGAAGGCGTCAACACGCGGGCGGCGGAAGCCCGAGCCGCCGATGCGCCGCCCCAGTCGTCGCCGATCACCCACCCGCCAAGAAGATAGCGAAGAAGACTAAGAAGATGGTCGGCAGGAACGCTAGGACGGACCGTTCACCGCGACGAACGATGGCGAAAGCCGCGAGTACTCCTGCGATTAATCCTGCGACTACCGTCATCTGGGCCGCACCCGTCAACGGCACCGTCAGCCACAAGCTATCGAAGGCTCCCTCTCCCGCAATAATCTGACGCGCGGCCGCGAGGCTGATGCCGACCACTGAGGCCGCCGCGGACACGACCAATAGGCGTACCGCACACACTCCGAGCCTCGTTGTCGGCACCAGATGAATCCCTGTCGAGTGAGGACCTATCACAGCCGGCCCCCCAGGCCGAGCCGCCGATGGGCCAGCGCCAGAATCATGCCAGAAAGTCTCGAAGGCGGCAAGACGTGGAGGCCGTCCCATCAACGCGTAGTGTTGCCACCCTACAGCCCGAACCAGGAGCAGGGTCACGAGGAATCCGAGTCTGCAGAAGATGCCCGAGGGTCTGGCCATCCGTGTTCCGCCTTTGCTTCTCGGTAAGAGTGTCCTCTATGTAAGACGCTCTCTTAGATTGGCTGTTACTGCGCCAGTCTCCATTCGTGCGGGGGCGGCAAGGCCCAGGACGGGGCCGCACGCGAGGGCTCTTGTGCATCGTGGCATTGCGGGGTAGGCTCCAACGCAAGGGAGACGCCGATTATCCTCTCAGGGTGTCGGCCGGCGGCGTACTCGGCCGCTACACCCTTACATACAATGGCACCCTGCCAGACGGCATCTACCCTATCACCCTGACCACCGTTGGCTACGGCGGCCCTGCAGGATCGCTTTACGACGACCCCACCAATGTGGGGGTAGACGACGACGGCGACACCGGCGTTGATGAGGACATCCTCTTGGACGACACCGCCGGCTACGGCCAGATCGCCGTGGGCCTCGACTGCCCAGCGGCACCAACCCCTACGCCCGGCCCTACGCCAACGCCCACCCGCAGTCCGGCACCTCCACCGACGCTGTCCCCCACTCCGACGCGTCCGACCGACGTTGACGGTGACACCCTTCCGGACATCAGTGACAACTGCCCTCTGGTTGCCAACCCGGATCAGACGGATAGTGACGGCGACGGAACCGGCGATGCCTGTGAGGGTCTCGCTCTGGGCATACCCCTTGTCCCAGGGTGGAACCACGTCTGATACACGGACTTTGGGCAGCCGTTGGGGGCGGCTCTTGCTCCGTTCATCGAGGGCGTGGCGGCGGCCTACCGCCTGCGGCCGGACCAGGGCTACGACCGCTGGTTCCCTGGCAGACCGGACCTGAGCACGATCACCTGGATCAGTCCTTACGAGCCGCTCTTCCTGCTGATGTCGGACGGCACTGTCTGGGCGCAGAAGCCATCCACACCGCCGACCAGCGTCGATCTCCACGAGGGATGGAACAGCACGTGCTACGTTGGCCACAGCAGGTCCGTCAGCGATGCCGCTGCGACCATCGCCAGTCAGTTGAGCATTCTCTACGCACTGGGAAGTGACCAAACCTGGCGTCGCTACGTGCCGGAAAGGCCGGAGACGAGCAGCATCGCTCGACTGGAGCAGTACGATGCCGTTCTCACGCTGGTGACGAACCCGGGCGGCACCACGTGGGCGTTCGACCCGAAGCGGTTCTAGCCCACGTACGGAACTCTGGGATCGTACCGAGACTTGGCCGGACTGCCGCTGGGCGAGGTCATCGTGGGGCTGGTCCACGCTCTGATTGACAACCCGATCACCTGCTTCTCAGGCAGGTGATCACGCGGGGGGCAGGCATCTTGACCCTGCCGACCCTGTCAAGCCCAGGAACCGGGTGAGCTTCATCCTCGGCGATGACGGGGTGAGGATTGAGCGGGCGGCCGGCGGTCTAGACGCAATAGCCGGGTCGGTGAAGCCCAGGAAGAGGCCGGAGGATTTCAAGGAGCTGAGGAGGGTCGCTACTCAAGAGGCGGCGCAAAGGGCGCTGGAAGAGATGTGACGAGCCCGTCGGGAACCCTAGGAGGCCCTCCAGGTCTATGACGGCTCCGCGAGTCTAGTCCTGAGGGCCTCGGCGTGCTTGCAGAGACCGCGGTAGGTGAAGCCCGGGCAGTTGCAGCGGACATGGCCCCAGGGGCTCACCCACAGCTCGAAGTAGCTCCCCGGCTCGTGGGTGCGGCTCCGCTCTGTCTAAGGGCTGAGGCTGGATACTTTGAGGGCTTGGCCGCCCGCGCCTGGAGTATTTGACAGGTCCGCGGACGGAGGCTATCATGTAGGAAATTCTAACTTCTGGAAAAGAGGAACGCCGTGAAAGGCAACGCAGACAGCACAAGCAAGATCGTGAAGCCGCTTCCGAAAGGCCAGGTGACCATCCCCGCTGAGTTCCGCAGGCGTCTGGGCATCGACGAGTCAACCCTCTTGAACATCACCCTGGCTGGCGACCGCCTTGAGATCACGCCGTTGCGGGTAGGAGAGGAGGCGCGGCTGCGCCGGTATAGTGACGAGCAGATCGCCCGCTTCCTGAAAGAGGACAAGATCGATGCTGCGACCGCGCGCAAGGTGCGTCGGCTCCTGGGGAGCCTATAGCAGGAACTGACTTGGCAGAGAAGGCGCGGGTCTTCATCGATGCCAGCGTTCATGTAGCTGCCGCCCGCTCTCCGACGGGTGGCTCGTCGCTCGTGCTGGAGATGGTCAAAGCCCATCCTAGCTACCGTGGCGTCGCTAGTCGGCTAGTTCTGTTGGAGGCAGAGCGGAATATCCAGGCGAAATTCGGTGAGGCCGAACTGGCTCGGTTCTACAGGTCGCTGGCCGACGTCGATCCGGAGATGGTGTCGACGCCGCCCGCTGATTCACTGAGGGACGCCTCTAACTTGGTCGGGGAAAAGGACGCCCACGTGCTGGCCGCTGCTGTCGCTGCCAACTGTGCCTTTCTGGTAACCTTGGACCGCGCAGCCTTCCTCACAGAACGAGTACTCAGCGCTGGCCTCCCACTCCGTCCGCTGACCCCGGGCGATTTCTTGAACGAGGTTCTCAGCCGGCGAAGGCGCTAGCTCGACGTCGACAATGATTCTTCCAGGCGCCCTTACCTTCTTGTTTCCGACTGGGGGGCTTGTCACCCCCGTGGGCGGCTCATAGAATCGAGAATACGCGATCCAGCCCGCCGACGGGCTGGCAGCAGGCGGTGAGAGCTTGGGCACAGGGCTAGAGCACTTCCTTTCTTGGATGGACGAGGAGGAGCCGGCCGAAGGTGGAAAGCGGGCGCTGGTCATCGCTGCCCACCCGGACGACGCCGAGTTCTGCTGCGCCGGTACCGCCGCCCTCTGGATCCGAGAAGGCTGGGAGTTCCACTACCTGATCTGCAGCGACGGCTCCAAGGGCACCGATGATCCCCACTTGAGTCGCGAGCGCCTGGCAGCCATCCGCCAGCAGGAGCAGCGGGCGGCGGCAGCCGTGCTGGGGGTGAAGGAGGTCTCCTTCCTGAACTACGAGGACGGCGAGATCATCTACCAGCGTGAACTGCTAGGAGAGATCGTGCGGCATATCCGGCCCCGCGCCGTCTTCACCCACGAGCCCGTCCACATCGTCCGCAATATATACCTGAACCACCCCGATCACCGCACCGTCGGGACGCTAGCCCTAGACGCCGTCCACCCCATCGCTCGCAACCGGCCCAGCTTCCCGGAGCACGCAGATGAGGGATTGGAGCCCCACCGGGTGAGGGAGCTCTATCTGTGGACGTCCAACGAGCCCAACCTCAGCATTGACATTACCGAAGTGGTGGACCTGAAGTTCAAGGCCCTGGCGTGTCATCGCAGTCAATTCGCCCACATCGGGGAAAGGATGATGCCCCGGTTCTGCCGGGACGTCCCCATTCTCCCCCAGGTTGCATCTCGTCTTTTCTGGTTCGCTTCGTCGCGCAGTCTTTTCTGGTTCGCTCTGTCGCGGACGAAGGTCTGGGGCCGGCGCTGGGCAGACGAGGACGGGCGGTTCAAGGAGAACTTCCGCCGCCTCGAGCTGCCATCCTGAGGCTGTCGGGAGGTCGATAGAGTTCCGACGCCGCCACGGCGATGGCCGTGGCGAAGCTTTGGTAGAGGACGAAATGCTACGGCCCGTCTCTAGCATTCTCTTCGGCCGCTTGGGATGCGAGCGACGAGGCCATTTCCTTGTCGCTCTGCAAGCTGGGAGGCATAGCCTTTCAGGAGGGGGGCCTCCAAGTCCATGACGGCTCCGCGAGTCTAGTTCGCAGGGCCTCAGCGTGCTTGCAGATGCCGCGGTGGGTGAAGCCAGGGCAGGTGCAGCGGACATGGCCCCAGGGGCTCACCCACAGCTCGAAGTAGCTCCCCGGCTCGCAGCCGCTAGTCCAGCTGGCTGGCCACCCAGTCGCGGATGGCTTAGGCCGCCGCAAAGTGGAGCCTGGCACTCTCTTCGGAGTACAGCTCATCAGGCAGCGCCACCTCTGGGGTCACATAGCGGGTGAGGACGTACTCGGGCGCCAGCTCGGCCGCCGCTTCGATGAGGCTCTCGTCACCACCCAGCTCCCTGGCCAGCATGACGAGATTGTGTGTGCGCGGCGCCAGTTCCGCTTTCTTGACAATCCACAGCGCTTTGAGGGCCTTCTCGGCCGACTGCTGAGCGAAGAAAACACTGGCGTAGTGGATGCCTATGTCCAGGAGACGGCCGGCCGTTCGGAGGTCGGTATCGCTCAGTTTGAGCCAAAGGGTCGCTTCCGGTCTCAAAGGGCGATGCCTTCCCTGGAGGCCAGCTGGACTATCGAGATCATGGCGCTGGCCCTATCGAACTCGTCCGGGGTTAGACACAGACAGTCCAGCCCTTCCCGAAGCGACCACATCTTATATATGTCGGTCATGCGGTCGCTAAGGCGCACGCCTTCGAACTGAGACGAGACGACCAGCAGGTCATAATCGCTGTCCTTGAGGGCCTCGCCCCTGGCCCGCGATCCAAAGAGAAGCATCAGGACGGGGCGGTAGCGACGCTTCACCTCGCCTACGAACCGGGAGAAGGCACGATCATCGTCTCGAATGGGAACGCGTGTCAAGGGTACACCCTCTTGCCGAGCCAGGATGATTATATCATCCGACGCGCTGCCGAAGCCTGTCCCTGAGGGCCTCGGCGTGCTTGCAGATGCCGCGGTAGGTGAAGCCCGGGCAGGTGCAGCGGACATGGCCCCAGGGGCTCACCCACAGCTCGAAGTAGCTCCCCGGCTCGCAGCTCCGGCTCCTGGCCAGGTAGCGGTCCTGGCCGGCCAGCTTGACCACCCTGACTCCGCGGGCCCTGAGGCGAGCCCGCTCCCGCTGCTCGAGCCTATCCATCGTTGGCCCTTACTGCCGCCCGTGCCTCGCTGCCGTTCTCTTCAGACTTGGCCAGGCCGGACTGGAGGGTGAAGTAGGCGTTCTGGGTGGCCAGCCGGACGCAGCGGGCCAGGGCAGCGCGGTCGTACTCGCTCTTCTCCGATGATCAGGAACCCATCGTCCGGCTGAACCCTCAGCACCTCGCGGCACTTGGGCTGCTCGGCAGCAGCGGAAGTATATATTGCCGGTTTGGGGGGGGGGCAGCCCAGCCCGAAAGAACCGGTTCCAAAAACCGATTGTTTCAGCGTCGGCGCGAGGGGGTGATACGTTAGGAGCCCTTGTGGAACGAGCCCAGAAGTGGTATAGTATCAACGAGGAAAGGGGGCTTCCTTCAGGCGAGAGCCTGGGGGAGGCTCCTTTTTTGTTCTCTCTAGGGGGAGAAGGAATGGAAGAGGCGCCGGCGTGACGCAGACGCCAGAAAGGAAGGTGACGTGATGCCAAAACACAGGAAGGAGGACGTAGAGGCGCGAATTGAACGGGTCGGCCAACAGTCGGCGCGCCGTGTCCCCATCCCGGAGATCGCGCGCAGCTTGAACGTGAGCGACCGACAGGTGCGCTACGACCGGAAGGAGTGGCTCAAACGCCGCAAGGCGGAGCGAGCGACCGAAGGGCTCGAAGTTGAGGAGCGCCTCGCCCAGTGCGACGAGGCGCTGCAGGCAGCGTGGCGCGACTATAACTTGCTGGGAAACGGAGCCCCCGACCCCAAGGTAGTGCGCGCGAGATCCGAGTTGCTGCGACTTGCCCTGAGCATCATCGACCGCCAAGCGAGCTTTCTGGGCCTTTCCACAGCGGGACAGGGAGCCACCGTTGAGGTGGATTCGAACGTCGACGATATGAGCAATGACACCAGCAGGTGCGACGAGGTGCGCGAGATAATGGCCCGCTACCAGCGCTGGAATAGGGAAATATACGATGAGATGGTCGCTGAGGCCTGGCCTTCGGACGCTCAGGGAGAGGGAGGAGGGAACGATGGAGGAACATAGCGAAGAAGAGAGGGGCGGCAGGATCGAGGAGGTGGGCCACCTACGCGCTCGCGGCGTGCCATTTGGAGAGATCGCCCGCAGGCTCGACCTCGACGAGCCCCAGGTGCGCCTCGAGTGGCAAACGTGGTTGAAAGGCCGCAAGGCAGAGCGAGAGGCCGACGGCCTGCAGTTGGAGGACATCCTGGCCCAGTACGATGAAGTGCTGCGGGCGGCGTGGGACGACCACGAGCTTCCGGGAGAAGAGATAGCGGGCCTCGATGTCCACACCGCTCGGGCGAGAAGCGAGTCGCTGCGCATTGCCCTGAGCGCGAGCGACTGCAAAGCGAGCCTGTTGGCGCTCTCCGGGGGGGTACAAGAGGCAGGCCAGACATCGAGCAGTCCCAGCGGCGATGGTGATCAGGGAGACCCCCGGTGGTTCTCCTATCACGTCTTCGCTAGGGAGCCCGACAGCTTGCGCCGCATGGTCGAGGAATTGAAAAGTGAGGCCATCAGTGGGTTCCGGTTGCTCATCGACGAGGCGAAGGAGGTCGATAGACGCCTGCCGGAACGGGCGCCGCCGAACTGCCAGGAGGAAGAAGACGAGGTCTGGCTGCAAGAGCGAGAAGCGAGGGAATCAAAGACCCATCGAGGAGAGGGCGAGGAGGCCGATGCTCCCGGGGACGCTGAGCAAACCGAGGGCGCCGAAGGTCGTGCGGAAACCCGGCCTCCCAACAGGCCCGAGCACGGCCAAGGAGTGAGCCGGCCGGACAGGCGCCAGCCATCGGCCAGCCCCTAGAAGAGAAGGAGCCCGAACCTGCTGCGATAGCCCGGTGCGGCAGTGCCCCGCTCTTAGGTCCATAACGGCTCCGCGAGTCTGATCCTCGGCGCCTCGGCGTGCTTACAGATGCCGCGGCGTCTTCTCCGACCGTGGTCGTGGGCTTCTTACCCTGCGAGTCATTCGGCGCCTTCGGTCGGCTCCGCTCGCTTTATCCCAGGGACGCGATCGAACTCCTTGCCGAAGCTGACAATCTCGTTGAGCTTGAGCTGCTTCATCAATACAGCGTGGTAGGCGTCGACAAAGGAAAGATTGAGGTCGACGTACAGGTCGAATACTTGGCGGAGACGTCGCTTGCCGGGCAGGACGATGCTCGGGAGCTCGATCAGGGGAAGAACGTTGTCTCGAATCGCGGCCTTGGGGTGCCCGTATTGGCGCTGCAGGGTGAATACCGTTTCGAAGATGACCGTTTCGGCGATGCGGACTCGGACCTCGCCACTCTCAATCCTGGCAAGGTAGGCGGTTGCTTTGGGTGACTGCTCCGGGTGGTCCTGGAGGAGATGGCGGAGGAGGATGTTGGTGTCCAGGAACGGAATAGCCATCTACTCTCGCATCCGTTGAAGAGCCTCATCAGCCATGGCCTGCTCCGCGGATTCGCGTAGCTGCTCAGGCGTGAGCGGCGGTTTGCGACTCCTGAAGACCCCGGCTGTCCGCTCCACGACGCTGCCGGTGCGCGCAATCCGGACCTCCCCTTCATCCAAGATGAAGGCCACCTTATCTCCCTGCTTCAGGCCAAGCTCACGCCTGATCTCAGCTGGGACAGTCACCTGGCCCTTTCGCGTCACCACGGTCTGCAGCTCTTTCACAGCGTCGACCTTTCAACAGGTAGGACTTAGGCCCATACAACACTACATCATAGATGTGGTACTACCAATTGTCAACTGCCAAGCAACTAGGATTCGTACAGCGCGCCCCCAGCGCGGGCACCATCACCGCTGAGGACGGTGGCGAAGCGCAGCGCGACTATGGTCAGGTTTCTTTGCGGCCTAGTCGCTCGGCTAGGCAACAAAGCCGGGCCATACTGCTAACGCCCGAACAGGTCGGCGGCCAGCTCTTCCCAGTCCATATCCAGGTAGGCAGCCAAGTCAGAGAGGATGGCATTCAAGGTGCCGACCCTGAGCTGCCTGTGACGGGGGATGGTGATGTGGTGTTCGCTCCCCTTGGCGGTTGAGGTCAAGCGCAAATGGCTGCCCGTCTGCCTGGTAATCTCGTAGCCGTAGCGACGGAGGAGGGAGGCCAGTTGCTCGCCGGGGAGATCGCGGGGCACCTTCAAGCAGGGATGACCTCATCCTTGACCAGATGAAGACGGATGACCCGCGGTCTGGACTCCTCCTCAAAGTGGCAGCGGACCGCGTCCTGGACCATCCCCTTCAACTCTTCCAAGGTGTCCGCCTGGGTGTAGATGGAGTGCCCCAACGCCTTGGCCTCGTAGCCCCCCTCCGGCGACTCCTGGATGGAAAATATGATTTCGCTGTCCGCCATCTCCGGCCTCCTCACCGCCATTATAACCCCTTGGGTCGGGTGGCGGCTCTGCTGGGGGGATTCGGAGGAACGATTCAGAGGATGCGGATCCCTCGGTCGCTGGCCTCTTTCACCACGGTGGGCCGACTCGCCAGTTCACGATACTCCTGGGGTGTGTAGCAGAGGAAATCGTAGGAGGCGCCCCGCTCGCGGAGGGGGAACATCAGTCGACCACGGTCCAGGAAAGGGATGCCCTCGAAATCGCGCGAGACCACTACGAAGTCATAGTCGCTCCACTCGTCAGCGTTGCCTTCAGCTCGGGAGCCAAACAGGATGAGCGCCTCCACTCGAAGGCACCCTGGCAGTCGCGCCTTCAGCCGTTCTACGACCCCGTCGACAGTCTCTGATTTGTCCACTGCAGCACCGTCTCTGCTATCCGGAGGTGACGTTGGGCGGCCATCCGGTCAATTCGGTGCCGTCGCCTCGCGAGGAGCCGTGAGCGCTCCTTGATGCGCTCGACGATGGTTGGGTCAGACGGAACCTGCCAGCGATGCGCCTGGCCCGTCACTCAGCCGAGCGTGAGTTCGGGGAAGTAGGCACTGTAGTATCCCCTGTCCCTGGTCAGCAGCCGGTCGGCATGGAGCACCGCGTGAGCCCCGATGACGAAGTCGCTGACCACGTGTTGGCGGGGCTGGATGATGGACCCGCACTGGTGGCAGCGGGCCTCCTGCGTGGCGCCGCACTGGGGACAGGCCAGGCGCATGGGCCGGCGGCGGGCGTAGGCACTCCAGGCCCTTCCCGCGCGGTAAAGGGATTCGGCGCTCGAGGGTTCCAGCCGAAGTCCGGTGTCAGCTAGAAAGCGGTCCAATTCACCCCGTTCGGGGAAGTAGGCGGCTAGCTCGGCGTAGACCGGCTCACTGATGACCACAGCGCCGGCCCGCAGGCCCTCGGTCAGGGCGCGTTCGGAGGTGTCGCCGTGAGGCGCACCGGGTATGAGTACGTCGAGCAAGATGTTGGTGTCGACGCCGGTGATCATGTGCCGCGCATTTCCTCCAGCAGCTCATCCGGGTCGTAGCCGGCCAGCTTCTTGAGGTAGCCGCGGTATTTCTTAAACGGAGAGGCCAGCACGCGCTTCTGGACGCGGAACCCGGTCCGGTCCTCGACGAACTCGATCTCGTCGCCCGGCCGGAGTCCGAGGCGCTCTCGCACGTCCTTGGGGACAGTGACCTGGCCTTTGCTGGTCAGCTTCGTCTTTCCCACACTCTTTCTCCTCGCTGGGTAAGGATTACTTTTCTTACTTCATTGTAAGGATGCGCATCTGCTGGTGTCAAATCCGCTGGCGCCCGTCTGGTGCGGCAGGAGATGGACGCGTGCCTGGGCGTGCCCTGGGTGAGGGGGGCGAGGCTAGAGCCGCCACCTTGCCGCCGTCGAGTGAGCACGCCGTACGGGGGCCGAACGTCGTGCAGGGTCGCCAGTTGGACCGATGGTATAATGGGCAGCAGAAGGGGTGGATGAATATGGCCAAGGAGCCAAGGCGGATAGCGATTGGGCCTGAGACAGACCTCCTGCGGGTTCTCGAGGAGGTTCATGCGGACAAGGAGCCTCGCGTCGTCGAGAAGGAAGGCGAGGCGATCGCTGCCATCATCAGCATGGAGGACTTCGCGACGGCTCTGGGCCCCTCAGAGGAAGGGATGGCGATGGCCCTAGAGGCCGCGGGCGCGTGGAAGGACCTGGATACGGACTCTATGGTGGAAGCCATCTATCGGGCGAGGCATGAGTCACGGCCGAGCACACCTGTGAGGCTATGATCGAGTTCCTGGTCGATACCGACTGGGCGGCGGATTACCTGAAGGGGAAAGAGGACGCCGTCCAGTTACTTTCTCCCCTCATTGGGGAGAGGCGGCTGGGGATGTCGATCATCTCCTACGCTGAACTCTGGGAGGGCGTGCTGGGCTCGCCACGCCAAGAGGTATACAGGTCGGCGTTGGCGGACCTGGTTGCTGGAGTGCCAGTCCTTGGTTTGGACGGGGGGACCGCCGAGGTGTTCGGTGGGGTTCGGGCAGACCTCCGGCGACAGGGGAAGCTGATCCCTGACTTGGACCTGCTGATCGCTGCCACGGCACTCAGGCACGACCTCACGGTCGTCAGCCGGGACGAGCACTTTCGCAGGGTCCCTGGTTTGAAGCTCCACGGAGCCTAGCTGGTGACCTTCTTCCTTCCAAGCAGGAGGGCGCGGTGATCACGCGGGGGGCAGGCATCTTGACCCTGCCGACCCTGTCAAGCCCAGGGACCGGGTGAGCTTCATCCTCGGCGATGACGGGGTGGGGATTGAGCGGGTGGCCAGCGGTCTAGACGCAATAGCCGGGTCGGTGAAGCCCAGGAAGAGGCCGGAGGATTTCAAGGAACTGAGGAGGCTCGCTACTCAAGAGGCGGCGCAGAGGGCGCTGGAGAAGATGTGATGAACCCCTTAGGAACCCTAGGGGCCTCCAGGTCTATGACGGCTCCGCGAGTCTAATCCTGACGGCCTCAGCGTGCTTGCAGACCCCGCGGTAGGTGAAGCCCGGGCAGGTGCAGCGAACATGGCCCCAGGGGCTCACCCAGAGCTCGAAGTAGCTGCCCGGCTCGTAGGTCCGGCTCCTGGCCAGGTAGCGGTCCTGGCCGGCCAGCTTCACCACCCTGACGCTGCGGGCCCTGAGGCGAGCCCGCTCCCGCTGCTCGAGCCTATCCATCGCTGGCCCCTACTGCCGCCGCCAGTGTCCCCTCTCCGTTGCCACTGGGCTCGGCCAGGCCGGACTGCAGGGTGAGGTAGGCGTTCTGGGTGGCCAATCGGACGCAGCGGGCCAGGGCAGCGCGGTCGTATCGCTCTTCCCTGGTGAGGAGGAAGCCGTTGTCGGGCTGAACCTTCAGCACCTCACGCCACTTGGGCTGCTCGGCGGCGCCCCAGACGCCGGCCAGGCCGTCTTGGCCGAGTACTTGGACGGCAGCTCGGAAGGTGTCCTCGGTCTCCCACACCACGAGGGTCGGGGTGGCGATGACGGGAAGGTCCGGAGGTAGCGCATGGCGAGTCCCTTCGCCGAGCATGGGGAGGCTTGAGATCTCCCCGTCGTTTGACTCGGGGGGTGGAGCGTTGCCGACGCCCGCCAGCTTCCCCTCCTGGCCCTGGCCGAACCGCCCGTTGCCGCTGCTCTCCTTGCCCCTATGGGCTCTAGCGAAGGCCTGTTCTGAGGTCTCCCTGACCCTGCTCTGGAGGACAACCTTCCTATGCATGAGCTCCCGCAGGCAGTTGTAGCCCACGAAGTGGTCCAGGCCTGTCACGAGCTCGCGGATGCCGAAGAGGGTTCCTGGCTGGCCGGAGCCACAGGCTTCACAGAGCTCGCCGGTCGAGTTGGGGACTCCGCCCCGTAGCTTGAGGAAACTCTTGCCCCGGGAGAAGTTCTCCAGCTTGTCATCATAGGTCTCTGTCATAGCGCACCTCTAGGCGCAGAGAGCCGTTCGGAGTTGTTAGCTCTTCGGATATCCCCAGCAGTCGCCAGCGCACAGGGCAATCCTGGCAGCGGTCGGAGGTGATGAGCTCCAGGACCCTCTCGCAGTGGCTGGTCTGCCAAGGGCAGGGCGGTATGGGCGTTTCGATCCCTGTCTCGATGACATCCTTACCCAGGCGGATGTCCTCCCGGAACTCGGCGATGGAGTAGCGGGGGTCTTGGGCCTTGCGGTCCTGGGCGTGGCCCAGCCAGAATTGAGGGTCATCGGCGTGGACGGCAACTAGGTACCAGCTGGGCTCATCGAGCTGAAAAGTGCGAACGTTCGCACTTTCTTGCAGGCCCTCCTCATCTCTGAAGAAGGTCTCGTGGACCTGGACGTACTCGGCGGCGGTGCGGTAGGCGATGTCGAAGCGCCTGGCGATGGCCTCGACGGTGTGCTCGCCATAGACAGAGCGTTGCTTGGCTTCCCACAGGACCGCTGCCTGGGCCCGCCAGGCCTGATGACCGAGGCTGCAAAGATAGGCGAAGAGTTCCACCAGCTGCTCATCGGTGAGGTAGGGGATTTGCTCCAGCAGGCGGTCGAATGCCGTCTCGAAGAGGTTAAGGCTGCCGAAGAGCGCCGCGGCGTCGAAGCCGCGGCCGTAGAGCCGCCGACACACGAGATCGCCGTTTCTGGCATCAGTTATGCTCAGAGAGCTTTGGTCGCGGGTGAGGATCCACTTCCCGTCGTGGATGTTGCGGTGGCAGCGCCGGCAGAGGGTGATCTTGTTCTCCGGTGCCTCTATGGCTGGATCTTTGCTCCCGCCCATGCCCTTCCGCTGGATGTGGTGACTATCCAGTTGGTGAGTGCTTTGACAGATTTCACAAGCGTTTAGTGCCAACGGCTCTCTTTGCATCCCTAGGCCTTCTTTTAGCATCGGTAGCAATCCTATTATGAGGCCTAGCGGTCGGCTTGTCAAGAGTTTCTGAAGGTCTTAAGGTAAATTCCGCAGCGCCAACGGCAAGAAAAGGAGGCATCTGGATTGATACAGTGTCGCCTGCGGGAGCTGATGGCAGCGAAGGGTCGGCAGATACGAAGAAAGATCACCTATGATGTTATTTTGTCGGAGACGGGCCTTAGTAGGAGCACGCTGGCTCGCCTCGCGAACGATAGGGAGGAGCGAATCGCGATCAGTACGCTCGATCGTCTCTGTGCCTTCTTCGACTGTCAACCTGGCGACCTGCTAGTCCACGTGCCCACGGAAGCGGCGGCTTATCATTAAGCCCAGCATCCAGTACGCGCAGACGGCCAGCGGCGTGGCCGTCGCCTTGAGCAAGCGGTGCGAGCCGGGGCTGAGCAATAGTGTCGTTCCGGAGGCAACAACGCGTCCAAGTGGAGAGCAAGCACCCAGGAGGTGCGCTGTGTCTATGATACCGAGCCCCATGAAGGTGAGGTCGGCGATACACCGGCTCTACTACCAGCTGACGCGAGGAGCCATCGGCGCCGGGTCCGCTCGGATGCCGATCCTGCTGCTGACAACGACCGGCCGCAAGACCGGCAGGCGAAGGACAACACCGCTCTTGTACGTCGCCGACGGCGAGAACATCGTCGTCGTCGCTTCGGCCGGGGGCCAGCCGCGGCATCCCCACTGGTGGCTGAACCTTGAGAAGAACCCTGAGGCGGAAGTGCAGATCAGGAATGAGAAGCGGCGAGTGAAGGCGGAGGAGGCGAGCGGGGTGGAGAGGGAGCGGCTGTGGAGGCTTGTCGTCGGGATGTACCCCGGATACGAGGAGTTTCAGAGGGCCACCACGCGGACAATCCCCGTGGTGGTTCTACGGCCGCGAGAGTAGGGAAGGGGATTACTGCCTGGCAGATCCTTGACCGCCTCTCTGGCTATCACCGTCATGAACCCTCTGACTAGGTCAGGCATGCCTGCAGGACCTGACCTAGCCTCGCCTCCCACATCTTCCAATCATAATGCTCCTCGATCGTCTTCCTCGCTCTTGTCCCTATCTCCTGAGCTTCACTGAGATGCTCCAGCACGTTAATCGTCTTTTCAATGAATTCGCCCATGTCCCTGGCTACGATCGCGTTATGGCCATCAGCCAACTGCGGGATGCCATTGGCCGCCGATGCCATCACCACCGTTGGCTTGCCGCAGGACATCGAGTCAAGAATTATCGTTATAACTCCAGTCGGTAGCTCTATGGGGGCAATAGCGATATCCGAGGCGTGGAAGTATTCGAAGACATTGGGCACAAAGCCGGTGAACGTTACTGCGGGGTGCGTAGGCCGCGGGACTTCACCGGACGCGGTCATTAGTATTTGAACGTCATCGAACCTTCGGGATAGGCGCGGCGCCAGCTCATCATTAATCCACCAAGCTGCTTTCTTGTTGTGAGGCTGCTCCCTTCTCCCGGCGAATATCAATATCCTCTTGTTTGTCTCAAGACCTAACCTTTCTCGCAGAAGTTGTTTCTCGGCAGCTGCTTCATCGGCAAGCGTGAGGTCAACATTTAGAGGAATGACTGCTATTCTGTCGGGAGCAACGCCCTGTTCAACGTATGCCCGCTTGTCCACCTCAGAGAGGACGAGCATCATCTTCACAAACCTGGACACAATTCTCGACGATATCAAGCTCGCGAAAGTATAGGGTTTCGATCGCTTTTCCCTCTGGCAGAATTCGCGACTGACACCCACGCAATCTCGAATGCATGGCTTCCCGGTCAGCATCGAGATACAGACTCCCACCAAGGCATAGAAAGATTCTTGGCAGAAAATCAAGTCAAAGTCTTTGCGATGCCTCAAGCCATAGAGAAGAACCTTGAAGGCATACCAAAGGAATCTTGTGAGTGTTGCCAGGGTTACGGTGCCTTCGGCGAAGGGCGCATCACGCCTCACGCCGACGATCTCATTCCGGAGCGACAGGAGACGGATTCGCAGCGGCATAAGCTCATTCGACCTCACACCAAATGTGTCGAGAGGTATCATGAGTATCCTCACGTGCGTCCTCCGTATCTTGGTCTATATGTCTGGATATGTCCATGACCTGCGACCATGAAAGATAGCACACGTTATGTTAGTCGTGCCATGGCTCCTTGGCGCAGAGTAGTGGAGGCTGATGGCCATGGCAGCATCGCTTCCGGCGCCTATTGGGGCGTGATCGACACAGCCCAGTCGTTGCAGGTCTCGCAATCGTTCGACACCACCACGCCCAGGCGGAAATCTCCGGGACCGCCGCCACAGATCTTGCTGCCGCTCGTCGGGGCCCACAGCCTTTCACTTGCGCAGGCGACCGAGCCGTCCTGCTGGCGGAACACGGTTAGCTCGACCCAACCGCTCCCCATCACCATCCATCCCAGCTCGAAGCTCGCGGTGTCCAAGCGGAAGATCAGGTCCTCGTCACCCTTTTGGAGGGCGACGGGTGTCGCCACGCCCGTTGGCGTCTGCGTGGGGCTGACCAGTGGTGTCTGCGTCGGGGTGACTGCCGGCGTCAGCGTAGCCGTGACCGTTGGTGTCGGAGCGCCCCCGGCTCCCAGGGCGAGGACTCCCTGCAGATAGTTTAGTGCTCCTAGGCTGCTCAGCTCCGGGCGGCCTGCAAGCCAGCGCTCCCACCCTTGTGCCTGCGGATTGATGTAGTAGGCGGCGGTCACTGCGGTCTCGCCGCAGGTGGCCAAAGCCTGGCCAGTATCCGTTCCATCAGGCCCGTCCCAGACGGCTATAGTCCATTTCCCCGTCTGAGGACAGTTGCGCATCACATCCTGCTGAGCCTCAGAGACACCCGCTCCCAATGTCCAAATGGAGGCTGCCAGCCCCAGGGCAAGTACTACGCAAGAGCCGAGTGCGCTGACCATCAATTGCCTACCGAACATGGCTCACCTCCGACGAGTTAGACGCCGTTGGCGTCCCACTTGCTACACGCAGGCGCGACTGTTGACGGGAAAGACTATCGCCGGGGGAAAGGAGGAAGCAGTGCTGGAAGAGCGTTTCCCTGTAGAGGTCCAGGCGGAGACGATGACTGTATGAAGCGGCCAGTTGGCTCGTCACGTCGAAGGCCTTCACCTGCGGCAAATTGGCCCAAAGGAGAAGAGACCCAGAGCCGGGCAGGAGGTCAGAACTGCGTCCTAGCCCATGGCAAAGCTTCTCCTCGGGCCGTCAACGAGCGAGAGGCCACCCTTAAGGTTTGGTTAAAGAATTCGGGGTAATGTGCCAGCATGCCAACGTGAGGGATCTTGACGAGTAACAAGAGATTATGTCTACGCGTCTAAACCTTGTGTGGCGGGGCTTCGTACCTGAGGAGGGACTGTTTCTGTGCCTGGCAGCAACGATTCGCAATGGTTGTCCAAGCGTTATGTGTCGCGCCGCGCGGCGCTACGGGCTGGAATCCTTGGCGCGGCCATACCCGGGATCCTCTACGTCGCCAAGTCGGCGGCCTCTGCCGATGCAGCCGACGGTGACGTCTACATCCCTGGCGCTCCGAATTTCCTGGAGCTGGGCCATGGCTGGCCAGGAAAGGAAGCCAACGCGGGCAAGATCAGCTATCGCCGCTGGTCCGATGCTCTCGACATAGTCGGTGCTGGAACTGCTGCCGGATACAGGAAGGTGAAGATCTGGGATGATCTCTACGTTCAGGGGCTCGTCAATCTTCGAGCGTACGTAGTAGATCCAGAGGTCCCGCCTACCTGGACAGCCTTTCTCTACGCGCGAAGTATCAACGGGCAGACCAAGCCTTTCTGGAAAGACACCACTGGCACAGCCCAGCCTCTCGTCGCCCGCTCCGCCACGCTGATTGTGGCCGCGGGCAACGCTTCTCCCCGGAGCAAACTGGGCGCCGACTACGTCTGCGATGGCACGGCGGATGAGGTGGAGATCAACGCGGCGATAGCGGCGCTGCCTGCGAGTGGCGGCAGGGTGATGCTGAGCGAGGGGGCGTTCAACATCAGCGGCACGGGGCAGATAACCTTGGCGAGCAAGCTTGTCCTTGAAGGCCACGGCATGAACATAACGAACGTGGTGAAGGCTGCTGGTATCGAGACTCACACCGTAGAACTGAATGGCTCAGGGAACAGCGACGTTACTCTGAGGGGGATCAAGTTCGACAACTCGGCCTGGGGTGCCACCGAAAACTGGTTCACCAACATCAACGAAGTGACCCGCCTGACGATTGACTCCTGCGGCTTCGTGGCGGACAGCACAAACAAGGTGGGTAAGAACTGGATAAACAGGTGCAATAACATAAAGGTCATCAACTGCTTCCTTCAGCACTGCAACGGGATTCAGGTGACCGTCAACGGAGTCACTGGCGACGATGCATTGATCACGAGCGAGGACGTTCTTTTCCAGGGAAACATCTTCCTGAACATGAACACGGTCGATACCTTCTGTATCGGGAACATCGCCAACGGCTGGCGAATCATCGGCAATTACATCGATGGGGCGTGGGAGGGTATTGACACTTCATTTAGCCCGAATGTCACAGTCATCGGAAATACGGTCAAGAACATCACCGCTGGCAGCGGCATCTACTCCGAGGGTGGGCGGGGAATCACCATCGTCGGCAATACGGTCCAGAACTGTGCCGGTGGGGGCATCGGTGTGAGCCAAGTGCCGGATGGGGCCATCACCCCTGTAGACAAGCCTGGCAAGGTTGTCATCGCCAACAACGTCGTTCGCGACTGTCCCTACGACTCCATCTTTGTTCTCGGTACCCAGCGCGTTCTCATCACGGGCAATCAGGTTTTCGACTCGGAGCGCCACGGGATCGAGTGCGAGAAGAAGACCATCAACGGAGTCGATTACTTCCCCGATGAAATGCAGATCACCAACAACTTCATCTACAACTACGGCACCGCCAACCAATACGCGGCTGGAATTGCCTGCTACGACGCAACGAACGGTGTCATCAGCGGCAACTGGATAGATGGCAACAACAACACCAACTGTTACGGGATCAGAGACAACGCCGTATCCGTCAACCTGATCATCAAGAACAACTACATCAAGAACAATTCCCTAAACCTCAACCTTGTTGGCGGCCCCCATGCCATCAGGGACAACGTGGGCTACGTCACAGAGAACAATGGCGTCGCTACCATCACGAGTGGCAGTACCTACATCGACGTCGCCCATGGCCTGGATCGTGCTCCTGCCGCCGAGGACATCTCGGTGACGCCCACCAACAACCTTGGCAACGCCTCGAAGTTCTGGATTTCCGACGTCGGACCGAGCACGTTCAGGATAAATGTCAACTCCACCCCCGGTGCAACAACCGCAACCTTTGCCTGGCACGCGGCGGTGCTCTAGAGCCAACAGGACGCAGAACCGGCAACCGGGCCAGCGGCATGCGGGCGAAGGGCCACTACCTGCGCCGATAGGCCATAGCCCAGGCAACATCACGCAGACTTCTGCCAAGCCATCGAGCTACCTTGGAGCTCCTCTCCCCAACGTCGGGACTGAACGATAGAATCGCACGCGCCCGGCGTCGTAGAAGAAGTCAGTTCGGGAAAGGCTTTGCCTTACCTGACTCCAGAGTGGGTCATTTTCCGGCAACCTATAAAGGTGACGCCAGAAGACCACGTCCTGATAGTCGAAAACAAACACTGCATCCCGGCCCTGATCCGCCTCGTCAACGAAGTCTTCCAGATAGCTGCGCCAGATGGCCCTTCCTTCTTCCAAGTCAACGATGTCAGTCCCCTGTCCCGGGAACCCCACAGCGTTGGGTATCAGACCGGGCGCGTAGTACTCCACTCTATCGGGGCCAAAACTTCCCCCAAAGAGCCTGGTCACATTCTCTTTTCCGGCTACTGCCGGGCTCAAGAACTTGGCTGCGGCGATTTCAGAGGGGTGGGTGCTCTGCTGGCCAATAGCGGTGTTATGGGCGAGTAGGGTGGGGAAGGAGAGAACCAGGAAGGCGCCTGAGACTGCTAGGGGGAGAATCTTCGCCCTGGGTCCTGCCAGCAGGAAATGCACCACTAGAGGGGCTGCGAGAAAGCTCCCGTAAACGATAATCCGGTAGAAGTCATAGCCACCAGGGGAAACGATGCTGCCCACGGCGAGAGCTCCAGCTATTAGTACGTAAGCCCCAGCGTGGCTGGGTGCCGCCACGGACAGCCGCCGTCGGACTAGGCTCCTTAGGGCCAGCGCTCCGCCCGCAAGGTAGATGGCTACCCACCAGAAGCCCTGCAACCCTGTCACCCAGAAAGGCAGTCCCTCGCTATTAGCTTTGCTGACCCGTTCGACGTACAAGAACGCAATGCCTTGTCGAAATCTGTCGTCTATCTTCGGGAAATACCCGACCAGCGACGGGAACGTCAGGGTGGTCCAGTAGATGCACCAGGCCGCCACGAGTACGACCCCCAGCGTGACCGTTTCCTGGGATACGATCGCAGGGCGCCCACGCCAGCGCTGCTCAAGATAGTATCCGGCGATGATAAGAATCCCGATCACAGAAGACACGAAATGGGTGATAGTCAAGCCCACCATGCAAAGAATGAGGAGCAGCCGTTCCCTTGGGACAAGCGGGCGCTCCCGCCCCGAAAGAAGACCCAGGAGGGCAATCACGAGGAGGACTCCCATGTGCACTGGGTGGAGGTAGAACCTAGCGAGCATAAGGTTGCTCTGGATAGCCAGAAGCACCGTCAGAGCGGCCAGGTTGATGGATCGAAGAAGCCTGGAATAGCCGACAAGAAGGAGCGTCGAGAGAGCTACCAGCCAGATTAAGAGCAAAGGAGTGCGGAGAGTAAGCAGGTCGACATCGGTGACGCTGGCAACAAACGTCCCGAGGATAGCGATGCCGGGAAAATCGCTGTATCCTCGAAAGTCCAGGTTCCCCGTCTGCTGAATCTGGACTGAGTCTGCCCCCTTTATCCAGTCCTCGCCCGCGCCATAATGGGTCGCAATAACCACCGTCCCCACATGTACCAGGGCAAAGGAACTGACTAGGACAGCGGCTTCCCAGAAGCCGCGGACACGCCACACAAGGAACAGGAGGAGCGAAAGCCAGACGACATAGAGAGCAGCAAACAGGGGCAGGTTCCTGAAGATGTGGAGGGACTGGACTGGCTCATATGCCCACGGCGCCGGCCTCACCTGGAGGAGCAGAGAAGCCGTCAGGAGCGGAAGGAGAAGCCAGAGCAGAAGACCATCGAAGCGCCGCATCTCCACCGCTCAAAGTTTTCCTCGGGCTCTCGCCACCAATCCCGCCACGCACCCGGCGAACGATGACACCTCCGCCAGCGGCAGCGCCACGAGATGCCGCGGCGCCCGATAGCGGACCGCCAGAAAGACCCCCAGGGCCACCGCTCCCCCTATGCGCAAAGGATGCAAAACGAGGGGCCTTGCCCCCATAGACGCATAGGCTTCAGCCCTTCCCCACAAATAATGCTGGCGATATAATCCTCTGAGGTCTCCTTTGGGCAGGTGACACACCGGTGCATCGACCCACCACCACGAGCGCCAGCCTCTCTCATCCAACCGCAGGGAAATCCCCACGTCGCCGGACACGTCGTGTCCGCCCAGCAGCTCTAGGCAAGACCGGCGCACGATGTAACAGGGGCCACTAGCATAGAGGCGCTTTGCACCGAAGAAGGTGACCAGGCGATAGAGACGATCAAAGGGATGATGAGAGTTGTTCTGGATGATGCGGAGCCGCTCACCATGAAAGGCCCAAATCTGTCCAATGGTTTGCGTAAGAGGAGTGGAGACCCAAGCCTTGGCCCAGCAGCCCAGGACGCCCAGCTTTTCATCGACGAAGAACGCTAGGGCTTGGGGGAAGAAGTCCTGACCCAGGTAGGCATCGCTGTCCAGAAACATGACGAGGTCGCCACACGCGTTCCGCCAGCCCTGGTCTAGAGCCTGGTACGTGCTGTAGCGGGCTCTGATAGTGCTGTCGCTGTAATCTTTCACCCCCTCTTCGAGGAGGAGCTTGACCGGGTACGAACGGACTATCTCGACGGTCCCGTCGGCGCTGTGGCTGTCCACCACAATGACCTCCGAGATCTCACCCCGTTCTTGGTATGGCACCAAGGATTCCAGACAGCGACCGATGGTGCGGGCGCTGTTTCGGGTGGTGATGACCACAGAGACGGACAAGCTACTTCTCACAGGAAAGGTTGCCTCAACTTCATTGCTTGCCCAAGAGCCTTCTCGTCGCGATTCGCACCGACTCATCAGAGGAATGCCTGGCCTGCCAGCCGAGCTTCGCCACCTTGCTCACGGCAAGGTTCATCTGTGGGACGTCCCCCGGCCACCCTCTTCGTCCACCCGTGTATCTGAAACGGACGTAGCTGAGGCCCATCTCCTCCACCACTATCTCCGCGACTCGGCTTATCTTGGTGGTGGAAGGGCACCCCAGGTTGAAGACATCGCACCAGGCGTCTGACTTGTGAAAGGCACAGAACATGCCGTCAATGCAGTCCTCGATCGGGAAGAAAGGCTTCTCCTGCTGGCCGTCGCCGAGAATCTCTAGCTCCTCTGGGTTGCGCTTCAGCTTCTGGATGAAGTCGTAGATCACCCCGTGTCCCATCCTGCCGCCGACCACGTTGGCGAAACGAAACATCCAGGCCTGAATGTTGAAGATATGGCAGTAGGCGCTGATGAGGGTCTCGCAGGCCAGTTTGGCCGCACCGTAGAGGGAGATGGGCAGAAGGGGGCCGATGTGCTCCGGGGTGGGAATCTCCCGTGCTTCACCGTAGACAGCGGCGCTGGACGCAAAAAGCAACCTCCTGATACTGGTAGCCCTCATGGCTTCTAGGACGTTGTGGGTGGCGATGGTGCAGTTCTCCAGGTCTAGGCGCACGTCTTGATTGCCGCCGGGAATGTCCGTGTTCGCACCTAGATGAATGACTAGGTCGTGCCCGGCCATCGCCTCCTTCAATTTCGGCACATCTAGGAGATCGGCCTCGATGAAAGTGAAGCGCGGCTGGCCGATATTGTGCTCGATCCGCTCCCGGCGTCCGGACGATAGGTTGTCGTACACCGTTACGGCTTTTCCCTCGGCCAGGAGCCGGTCAGCCAGGTGGCTTCCGATAAAGCCGGCGCCCCCGGTCAGAAAGCATCTATCGAACTCTGAATTGCCCGGCATCAGCCCCTTCCTGTGTGATTCCAGAACAATCGCTCAGTTCATGGTGGTCAGCGTCACCCTCTCGCAACAGCGCCAGACATCCTCGATCAAGTGGGTTGGTTCCGAAGACGTCCTGGCGCCCGCGGCAGGCTGTTCCTCCACAGACAATGAGTAAAAGCCTATATAGGTCAGCGGCTCGATCCCACCGCATCCGACCTAACCTCCTGAACGATCTCCGCCGTCCTTTCTCGATCGTTTGAACCGCCCTCGAACAACTTTCTTTAGAGGTCAACCAGGATGGGAGCCGACGAAGCCCCTACAGCCGCTAGTATAATACCTCATGGCGACCCGCTGACCTTGTCGCTAGAGGTTGACACGGGCCTGTAGGCAGGGACCAAGAAATAGTAACCCAAGGCAACAAAGAGGAGAGAGACCAGAGTAATCCTGAGCTCTTTCCAGGCCCTCCAAGGATTCAGGAAAAAGTGTCCCGAGATCCTTGGGAGAAGTCCTGTGAGAATCCTCCGCAAGAGCTGCCGCTCCTGGTCCAACGGCTTGGAGTTCTTACTAGCTTTGGGATAGAGCTTCTTCAGCATTCGCCGCTGGAAGCCGACACTCGCCGACCTCTGAACCACGAATTTCACTCCGATTCTCTTCCTAGGCACCTTGTGCCGGACGCTAGCTTTAGGGCAGAAAATGATCTTCTTCCCCGTTCTCTCCTTCGCTCGCAAAGAGAAATCCACGTCCTCAGAAGGAGGGTCTATCCAGTTCAACCGGCTGCTATTGCAGAGTCCGAAACGAGAGGAGAATCTCAGTCCGTTTGTAAAGACCTCTCTCCTGAAAGCCATATTCATTCCCCACGCGTTGCGCACCTCGCGTAGTCGAGCCGACCCGGTCCAGCCAGTGCACCCTATCAGCCAGTACAGCTCCTCCGGCAGCCAGGACATGCCGGGGTCTTCCCAAAGAGGGTACGCAGGCCCAGTCATCCCGATGACGGAGCTATCCGCAAAGCCCTCCACCACCCCCTCGGCCCAGTCGTGTGACACGATGACGTCGTCATCGACGAAAGCGATGATATCCCCTTGAGCCTGTTCTATGCCCACGTTTCGGGCAGCCGACAGGCCCGGTTCGCCACCGTTGAACAGAACCGTGAAGCTTGTCATGTCTTGCTGGCCAGCATGATCCTTCACCCGCTCGCAGAGTTCCGGCTCCCGCTCCCCCACGAATATGATCTCGATATGGCCATAGGTCTGAGCCCTGAGGCTCGCCAGCAGGTCGAACAGGTCGGGCAAACGGCTCTTAGAGAAAGCAGTGATAATTACGGATAGGAGGGGATCCTGGCTAGCCACGGAAGCGCTCCCTGATGATCACAAACCAATCGATAAACCCCTGCTTGATCCCGCTAGTCTTGCTGACGCCAGCGATCCTTCCATCACTGGAGTGAACCACCTCCACTATCCTTAGTCCGACCTTGTGAGCCCGCGCGAGCAGTTGTTGCTCCATGTGAAAGGCATCGTAGGTCAATGGAACGCGGAGGAAGTCTCGTTTCCAAAACGCACTGTAGCCAGAGCAAACGTCCGTGTATCGCGTCCCGTAGAGCAGGTTGAAGGTCACAGCCAAGACCTTGTTGCCAAACCACCGGTAACGGGGCATTCTAGCTGGTCTCCCATGAGCCAGGCGGGAGCCCTTAGCGAAATGACAGCCATCGAGAAGAGGCTGAATGAAACGCGCCATGTCTTCAGGGGGAGTCTCGCCATCCGCGTCTAGAGTGACAACGATGTCGCCTCTCGCTTCTCGCACGCCGGATTTCAACGCGGCGCCTTTTCCTACGCCGGACTGGTAGACGGCTCTAACATCGGGCCGAAGCTCTCTAGCGACAGCCACGGTGTTGTCTGTGGAGTGGCCATCCACCAATAGCACCTCGTCGACCCAGTCCGGGATCCTGGGCAGCACGTGGGGCAGGCTCTCCTCTTCGTTGAGAGTGCAGATGAGCGCCGTAATAGTCAGTTTTCTGTCGGCTTTGGCTCTCAGAACGGGCTCGTCATCCGGGTCGCGAAAGTCTGCCCGCCCGCAGCCTTCCCCTTGCACCATGATTACCTCGTCCTGACTCACGCCCCTGACCTAGGCTCGCCCGGAGAGAGTTTCCAAAAGCCAACGCATCCTCTGCGGCACTGTCCCCTCGACGGTCGTTAGTAGCCTGCTTAACACGATGGTGAGGCCAACCCCCTGTCCCAGGCCGTGGGCTACGCCTGCTCCCGCCAGGCCCATTACCGGCAGAAGCGAACAACTCAACGCGACCGTCGTCACTGCCACTGCGCCGGCGATGACTACCAGTTCGCCGATCCGCTTCGTAACCCTCAAAGCCCCAAGATAAACATTTACCACTGCGGCTGGCAGAGCGGCAAGGGCCACTATGCGGAGAAGCGTCGTGCCTTCGGTCGAGTAATCGCGCCCAAAGGCCAGAAGCAACTTGTCACCCAACAACAACAGGAGCGCAGCGCCCACGACGGCCACCGCCATTGCGCCCAACACGGCGTTGCGTGAGAGAACGCGCAGTGCCCCAGGGTCGCGAGAACCTTCCGCAAACAGGGACAGGGCCAGGTACGTTGAGGCAGATGTCAGGAGGTAGCCCAAGAACCACGCCATATAGAAGTAGGCTGCCTCTGTGGACCCCAGCAAACCTAGCACCACCAGCGGTAGTATCATGCCGGGCGTCACGAGCAGCGAATCCGCAACGTAGTTCGCCACCGAAAAGGGGAAAACCTTGGATACGGAGGCCGGGTCGGCAACTCCCCTTGGTCGGTAACCCGGCAGCCCCTTTGCCATCAAGCCAAACCCAATCGCCGCCCCCAGTGCCGAGGCAATGCCGCCCGACGCGACTACGCCGAAGGCCCCGAAGAAGACCGCCATGAACGCTGGCAAGGCAAGGCGGCTGAACTGGACGAATACGCCCTGGACCACAATGTATTTCGCCTTCCGTATCGCCAGAAAGGCGTGCCCCTGTACGATATACAGAGTGGAGGCAACCACAAGCGAGATGAAGGTCACCGCGTATAATGGTTGCTCGAGCAGGAAGTCGAGGCGGGGCGCCCACAAGGGTACGCCAAGAAGGAACACGGCCGACAGGACTACGGCAGCAGCAGCGCTAGTTGTGAACACAGCGTTCACCAGCCGTGGCCCGCGCGCGCCGGACTCGGGCAGAAAGCGGACAAGTCCGAGGCCTAAACCCAGGTGAGAAAACGTGGCCAGGAGGCTTAGTGCCGAAAGGGCCGCCGAGCCCCGCCCGACGTCGTCGGCGTTGTACACGCGGGCCACCAGTGCCCAGAAGGCGAACCCAGCGACCGCCGCGCCTGCCGCGTTGCCCCAGAGGTAGAAGGCGCTGGTGTATAGAGGAGTTCGCAGCAGAGCGAGCAGGCGAGCGGAGCTACCCGCAACACCTACCGGTGCCGAAGTTGCCTTTGTAGTGACCTGCTCTTCCACGAGCGAATGCGCCTCTCGTTGATCCACTTTCACCGGGCAATCGCCCCACGTTTCACTAGCTCAGCTGTTCCGACCCAACGATCCCTTCCCTCACTTCGCTAGAAGTTCAGCATACAGGTCGCATACTTGGTCAACCCAGGCCCGGATGGAAAGTCGCGATTCGATCAATCTGCGGTTACTCTCAGCAATCCTGTCCCTACATACTTGATCCGAGGTCGGATACCTTAGCAGGGCCTCCGCTAGCATCTAGCCCCTGTCTCTTACAAATTCCTCGACATACCCGACAACAGCTTCTCTCTCCTCTTTGCCGATGCCATGGTGGTTGCCAAAGAAAAGGGCGTTGCGGTGGATGAGGCTTGAGTTGGGAAGGTCGCCCACCTTGCGGTAAGGAAAGTGGCGCATGACGGGTTGCTCAGCGATGTTGCCGGCCACGATGGGCCTGGTCTCCACTCCTTTGGCCTCCAGGTGGCCCGACAACTCCTTGCGGCTGAAAGGGGCGTTAGGCTCCACTACAATCGGGTAGCCGAACCAGACATGCCTTGTGTCCTCAGCCTCGCGATGCACAAGGAGGTGAGGCAACGCTCCCAGTTTCGTGCCCCAATAGCGGGCGTTTTCGCGCCTTATCTCTATGTAGCTCTCCAGCTTGGACATCTGGTGGATGCCGAAGCCTCCTTGTATCTCCGTAGGCCGGAGGTTGTAGCCAATGTTGACAAAAAGGAAGCGCGGGTCGACTTCTGGATGCTCCTGGGCGATCGCATCCTTGGTCTGGAGGTTCCGGATCGAGCCGAAAGCTCGGAGCGCCCGCGCCAGCTCAGCGTATTCGTCGTTGTCGGTCAATAGCATGCCGCCCTCGATCGTGGAGATGTGGTGGCTGAAGAAAAAACTGAAGGTAGCGATGTCGCCGAAGCCGCCCACCTTCCGGCCATGATATTCGGCTCCGTGGGCCTCGCAGGCGTCTTCGATGACCAGCAGGTTGTGCCTAAGGGCGATATCGAGGATTCTTCCCATGTCGCAGGGGTTGCCCAGAAGGTGGATGAGCATGATGGCTCGTGTCCTTGGGGTTATCGCCTTCTCCACCTCCTCCGGGGTCAAATTGAAGGTCCTCAGGTCCACATCCACCAGGACGGGCACGAGCCCGACGTTCAGGATGGGGAAGACGGTGGTGGCCCACGTAACGGCGGGAGTTACCACTTCGTCCCCTGGCTGAAGATGTCCCGCAAGGAGGGGGTTGGTCAGGACCGACAGAGCCAAGAGGTTGGCGCTTGAGCCCGAGTTCACCATCACAGCGTGTTTGACGCCGATGTATTCGGCGAACATGGCCTCGAACTGTCGCACCTTCTTCCCCATGGTCACCTGGGTGGAGAGTAGGCTTTCCAGCGCCTCCCACACCTCCTCCCATCCGAAGGTCGGTACGCTAAGCGGGATTTGGGTTTGCCCCGGCACGAAGGGCAACTTCTCTCGCTGGTCAAAGTAATGTTGAATGAGTTCTTTCAGCGATGCGAGCGTGGTTTGCGTCATCGGGCTCGCTTACGCACGGGTTGCCGGGGCTTGGCATGAGGTCTTTGGAGCTTCCTAGTCACGTGGTCTCTCACGAAGCGCGCGCCACCCGTTACCATCATTTTCCTGTCGGCCAACCAGCTCATAGCTCCGACATCGGTTGTTCCGCAGCCACGGCTGGCTCAACGAAGCGCTCAAGGCCGCGTCTGCGAAGGAACGCTTCCCCGTCTCCCAGCGGTTCCAGACCCAGCGCCCTGATATCCGCATCCACCATAATCCGTACCAGTTCCTTGAACCTGACCTTCGGGTTCCACCCCAATTCCTTGCGGGCCCTGGCCGCGTCCGCTACGAGCGAGTCCGCCTCCGTGGGCCGGAAAAGCCGGGGGTCAATGCTGACGTATTGCTCCCAGTCGAGCTTTGCGTATTGAAAAGCCTCCTCCACAAACTCCGCAACCGTATGGCATTCGCCAGTGCCGATGACGTAGTCTCGAGGCTCGTTCTGCTGGAGCATGAGCCACATGGCTTCAACGTATTCGGGGGCGTAGCCCCAATCCCTCTTGGCCTGCAGGTTCCCTAGGAAGAGGATCTGCTGCTTGCCCGCGACAATGTGGGCAATCGCCCGGGAGACCTTGCGCGTTACGAACGTTTCAGCCCGGCGGGGCGACTCGTGATTGAACAGAATGCCGTTGCAGCAGAATAGACCGTAACCTTCCCGATAGTTCCTGGTCATCCAGTAGCCGTAGACTTTCGCCGCCGCATAGGGGCTGCGCGGGCAAAGGGGTGAATCTTCGTTTTGGAGAGGAGAACCATTGCCGAACATCTCGCTGCTGCTGGCCTGATAGAACCTGGTCCTAACGCCGCTTCTCCTTATGGCCTCTAGGATCCTCGTGGTGCCCAGGCCTGTTACGTCAGCCGTGTATTCCGGCAGGTCGAAACTGATCCTGACATGGCTCTGAGCCCCGAGGTGGTATATCTCATCGGGTTCGACCTCATAGATCAAGTGGACCAGTTGGCCACCATCCGAGAGATCTCCATAGTGCAGAAACATTGCTGCCCCTGGCTCATGCGCATCGGTAGACAGATGCTCAATGCGATAGGTGTTGACGGTGCTCGCCTTCCTGACAAGCCCGTGCACCTCATAGCCCTTGCCGAGAAGAAACTCGGCTAAGTAGGACCCGTCTTGCCCCGTAATCCCGGTGATTAGCGCCTTCTTAGCCATTTGGCGTCCTCGCGTAAGTCACATTCACGACCGGGCCCTCAGGTCTTGCATGCTCGCCAGCGCCTTCAGCTCTTGCACCTTGGCTAGCGTCTTCCGAGCGTCAGCGTTGAATTGGGCGACCGTGGCCCGGCTGTAGTGGTGATCTATCAGCTTGGTCATGAACTGGGGCGGTACGGTGATAACGTGGGCCCCAGCTAGGGCGGCATCCTGAATGCCAATGACCTCGCGAATACTTCCCACGATGATCTTGCTGGGGTAGTTCCAGGTCTTGAGCCACTCCACCGACTGTCGAATAAGCTCGGGAGCATCGTGGCCCTCGTCGGCCACTCTGCCGGCGAAGATGCTAATGTAGGTGGCCCCGGCCTTGGCGCCCAGTACTACCTGGCCGAAGGAGAGGCAGGCGGTCATGTTGACCTCGATGCCTTCCTGGACGAGCGTTCTGACCACCCCCAGCGACGGTTCTCCGTACTCGTTGACCACTGGGATCTTGACGACCATGTTCGGCGCCCAGCCTGCAAGCTCGCGCGCCTGCTGGATCATCTCGCGCTGGTCGTTCGTGGTCACTTCCATGGAGACGGGACGGGGAAACACCAGTTCCGCGATCTCTCTGGCCCTAGCCTCCATGTCATAGCCGCCGTCTTTGAGCAGAATGGTAGGGTTGGTGGTCACCCCGTCCACGACGCCGTACTCGAGCCAGCGGCGGATCTCCTCCACCTTTGCCGAGTCTATGAAGATCTCCATGGGCCTCCTCCTTCCGCACGCCGGATTGCCCGAACGGCTCCGCTGAGATCTCTCGCGATCCAGTGGGCTCGGACGCGCGACCCATTAGCTCGCGCATCGGGGAGCGAGTGGCCGTCGAGCAGCACCGTCTTGCACCGAGCGGCCAGGCCCGCTTCGATGTCCGCCTGCTGGTCGCCGATCATATACGACCTTGCCAAGTCAATCTCCAGATCCTTGGCTGCTTGCACCAGTAACCCCGGCCTGGGCTTCCGACAGGGACAATGGACACGGAGGGCGGGGACGGCCGCCTCCGGATGATGGAGGCAGTAGTAGACGCCGTCGAGACGCGCGCCTTCCTCAGCCAAGGAAGCCAACATCCGTTGATTAACGGCCTCTAATAGCTCGCGCCCACACTTTCCCTTGGCCACACCCGGCTGGTTGGACACGACCACAGCCAGGAAGCCCATCTGGATAATGGTCCGCACCGCCTGGGCAACGCCCGGCAGCAGCCTGAAGTCCTCCAGCCCGTAGGGCGTATCCAGTTTGCCCTCCACCGGGTTCCAGATAGCGGCGTTGATCACCCCGTCGCGATCCAGGAACACCGCTCTATTCATCGCTGCTCTCCGCGATGCGCAGCCTGAGCGCCGTGCAGATCAGATGGTGAAGAACCGCATGATAGGACTCCACCAGGGGGGTGCCCAGAGGCTCCTCATCAATGGGGATCACCAGGCACACATCAGCCATCTCCTTAAGAGCGCCGCCATCGAATCCGCTGAAGCCGATGACTTTGGCCCCTCGCTCTTTGGCCAAACTGACGGCCCGCAGCAGGTTCTGGGACCAAGGGCCAGCGTCGCCAGCCCCGGAGCCGCCGTGGACGGACAGGCCAATGACGACATCCCCCTCCTGGAGCCAGGGCTCAAGCTGCTCGGCGAAGATGCTCCCGAAGCCGGAGTCGTTGGTCCAGGCGCTCACCAGAGGCACATTGTCTGCGAGGGCCATGGCCTTAAAACGACGGCGGCCGGGCACTATGGTGCACTTGGCCAAGTCGCAGGCCAGGTGGGTGGCTGTTGACGCTGAGCCCCCGTTGCCCATGGTGAACACGGCCTTGCCGTGCCGCCAAGCTTCGTACAGTAAGTCAACCGCGCGCTCGATGTCCTCGCGGCGCAGCGCTCGCCCTATCTCCTGGACAGCGTCCAGATAAACGTCGATGACGTTGCGGCTATCCACAGCCCTGAACGTCTTCTCGTGCGCCATCAGAAGTTCACCAGCACCTTCGAACCCTCGAAGTCGATGGCGAAGCGCATCTCTCGCAGGCCCTCCGCAGCCATCGCTTCCCTTAGACCAGCCTTGTTGTGGTTGTCACAGTAGAACATGAAGAAGCCGCCACCGCCGGCGCCCATGATCTTGCCTCCAAGAGCCCCGTTCCTCTTGGCCAGTTCATACCAGCGGTCGATGCAGTCAGAACTCACCCTTGGGGACAGCCTCTTCTTGGACTGCCAGTGATCGTCGAGGAGTTCGCCAAAGCGGCGCAGGTCCCCTCTCTCCAGAGTGTCCTTGACCTGGTAACCTATCTCCTTCACCGAGTGAAGCGCTGCCGCCACGCCGTCGTGGCCCTGTGTAATGGACCGGCTCTCCTCGCCCAGCACCTCCGAGGCGCTCCTCTTCATGCCGGTGTAGAACAACAGAAGGCTGGCCTCCAACTCCTCAACGATGCCATCGCATGTCGCCAATGGGCTAGCCTGAACCCGGCCACTTTGGTCGATGGCCAGACACGCTATGCCCCCCAAGGCGGCGAGATACTGGTCATGCACCCCGATGGGCTCGCCCAGAACATCCATCAGGATGGTGGACGCCTCTTCCGCCAGGGCCTCCGCAGGGACGTACTCTCGCTTGAACGCGTGGAGGGCGTTCAGCAGGCCGACGGTGAACGAGCCGGAGCTGCCCAGGCCGGTGTTCGCCGGCACGTCCGCTATGGACACGATCTCGAGGCCGCGCTCCAGCCCCAGAAAGCGGAGCGTCTCCCTGACGATGGGATGCTCTATCTCATCCACGCTTGGGGCGATCTCCGTCTTGGAGTAGCTGACGCGGATGCTGTCCTCGAAGCGCTTGTTGACGGTGATATACACGTACTTGTTGATGGCCGCGCTGATGAGGAATCCCCCGTATCTGGAGGCATAGGAACGGATATCGGTGCCCCCGCCTCCCAGCGGGATTCGGGTTGGCGTTCGAGTGACGATCATGGCCTGATAGCCCCCGCCGTGGCCAAGCGCCGGAACTCGTCTAACCCCTGCGGCGAGCCGATCTCGTAAAAGCGCTGCCGCGTCTCAAAGGCCAGCAGCTGCTGTTGCCCGATGAGCAGCTGATAGAACTCCTCCTGCGTGCACGGTCTATCCGGCGGGATGAGGCCAATGGCCTCCTTCCGCAGCACGGAAACACCGTAGTTGATGTATTCCATCCCTGGCGTACGCCCTTCTTTGTCGTACACCTTGATCAACCCGCGGTCGACGATTACGTTACTCCTATCAAGATGATTCCGGTTACGATAGACAACCATTAGCCCCAGCTTGTCCCGTTGCCGAAAGCGATCCATAACGGCCTGATAGTCCAGCAGCAGATAGGAATCGCCGTACGTCAGAAAGAATTCGTCGGCAAGAAACCTCTCCGCGTTGCGGATGGCGCCGGCCGTACCCAAGAGCTTGTCACCCTCGTCGCTGTAGCGAATGTCTACCCCCAAACCGTTGCCGTCGCCCAAATACGTCCTGATCTGGTCTCCCAGGTGCCCCACACAGAGGACGACGTCGCGTATCCCGCTCCGCTTGAAGAGCTCTAGCTGATAGGCGAGGAAGGGCCAGCCGTTGACCGGAATCAACGACTTCGGGATCTCCTCGGTCAGAGGCCTAAGCCTCGTCCCCAATCCCCCGGCCAGGACCACTATCTGCATTCCTCACCCTCAGCGACGCGGACCGTATCTGAGTACTACCTCGCGGTCCTCCAGCAGGTCTGTCTCGATTCGATTTGGCTTGCCCTCTAGTTCCTCCCCATCGAGCTCTACCGCGAAGGTCTTCAGTCCGGGCGGTGGGTGGACGGTGATGGTGAGAGGAATCGCCCGGGTCCCGGGTTGCTTCTGGACGAATAGGCGGTACTCATAGGGCCTGCCGCTCATGTCCGCGACGAGTGGGACCGTGTATGTGAGGGCCAGCTCCTTCTTCGCGTCCAGGGGCAGCACAAAATAGCGGGCGAGAATGGCCTTTCCGCCCTCAGACCAGGTGTCCTCTGCCCCCACGGGGGTTCCTTCCTCTGCTACTTCCTTGAGGCTAGTACCGTCAGGCACCACCAGGCGTAGGTAGTCGCCATACAGGGGAAGGGAACCGTGGCCGGTGACAAGCGCCGCCAATTGGGGGTCCTTTCCCTGAGACCATGCTGAGTAGTCGTTGGCGTAGGTAACAGTGACGACGTCGGTTGCGTTTCCCTCCCGGTCGATGCTGATATCCAGATCGATGCGCGGCTCCACCACCAGATTGAGCTTCGTGCTCCGTAGGCTGGAGTCGACCACCATGAGATAGTCACCGTCGCCTCCCTCCAGGCCGCCGTCCCAGCCGAAGTCCGCGATGACCTCCTGCACCGTCGGATCAGTGTGGTACAGGAGCAGGTTCTTCTCCCGTCCCAGGGTGCGGAGGGCGCTGGACATCGGCGCCCATTTGGAGGCATCGCTACTGAGCGCCCTGTCGATGACCTCCCTGGCCAGATAGCCCACGAAATCGTAGCGGTCCGTCTCCCAGGGCCTGGTACCTTCAGGGTGGGTTATGATCAAAGTCTTGTCGGTCACGTCCTGGCTTGAGACGGTCACGTCATATTTCTCGACCGTGATCGGTCCCAGCACCTCCATCAGTTTCTCGAGGGTCAGGAAGTTAATGCCAATGACGCCGTCGATGGGCTCCTGGGTGCCGCTATTGGTGTGGTAGATCTCGATCGCGTTCTGGGCAGCCGTCGGGAAGTCTGGCCACCAACTCGCCTCCGCCAGGCCCATTGGCCGATCGCGCAAGAGATAGGTCTGCAGGGGCCGCGGGGGGTCAATATAGCCGTTCGTTTCCGGAGGCCAGTTCGGGCCAATGTTCCCGACGTTGTCGAAGAAGAGCCGCTCCAGTCTCCCCTTATCGAAGGTGAGGAATCCGTAGACCAAGATGAAACCACCCGTTGCCAGGATCTCTGTGTTGTCATGGGCCAGGACCAGGTACGTCTGGGGGCCGTCATAGCCCAGCACCGTGGGCGCCATGCGCGCCGCCCGCCTGTAGTCCGCGAGACTCGTCTTCAGCTCTTCGATGTGGTCATCCAGCTGGTCAACCGCTGAGCTGAGGGGGCCAAGGAGGCCGTCGTCAGCTATTCCTGCGCGCCTCTCTTGAACGTTGGCCAGCCTCTCCTCGATGACGACCACGTTGGGCTCAACAGCTTCCAGGACCGGCACGACCCTTTCCGATAGCGCTCCCCCCTGAGCATCCCTGATGCCCTGGTAGGTGCGCATCGCCGCCGCGGCTTCCATGCCGATGTCCGAAGCGGTGACGCCGATCGCTGTCACGTCCTTCGCTGCGTTGATCTGGTCGCCTATCCAGGGGAGGCGGCCGGTGGCCAGGACGAAAGGATCTGAGCCGAGGGCATCGGAAGCACTGGCGAGCTTCCCGCGGGCCGACTCAAAGCCTAGCGTTGCCTCGCTCAAGTTGCCTCCCGTGATGTCGAGGCCCTCTTGTTCCATTAGATCGGCTGCGTCGACCAAGAGGTCCTTGCCCTCAACCAGATCGTTGTAGATCCGCACGTACCGAAACGCCTCCACGGCCACGATCACCAGCAACGCGACCAGGATCGCAATGCTGATGACGCGGCGACTCCTTACCCATGGAAACCTCAAATATCTCACGCGCTTCGAACGCCGCGAGAGAGATGTCCCAGGCCCAGCGTCTCCGGCGTTGCCTTTGGTGCCACCACCATTCCCGTACCCCACCCGGGCCTAGCCAAGCGACGCTGGCCGGTCCGAAAGTCAGCGGGGATCTACGAACTCTGCCGCCGCCCCGCGCCTGTCCGCCAGACCAACACGGCTCCGGCCGCGAGCACTACAGCGCTGCAAATGGCGACCAGCGGAATGGGCCAAGAGTCGCCGCCAGTCGTCCCGCTACCCGTTGCGGGCGCTGCAACCGGGGTCAGCGTTTCAGCCAGCGGCGGCGCCGGAACCGTCAGCTTCACCTGTCCCTGACAGCACTCCGTCTCGCCTTTCACAACTATCGAACCGGCTGTGCTTCCGGCGCACAGTTGTGCGCTGGTCTCCCCCTTCTCGTCGCTCGTCGCTGATGCGGGGGTCAGGGTAGCGCCAGTGCCTGGCTGGGAAAGGACCGACAGCGTGCACTCAACCCCGGCTGTGGGCGAGCCCGCGCCGTCCGTCACTCGACAGGTGATCGGGATGCAACTGCCGGGAGATGGAACACCCTCAGCCGTGACGACGACGAGGGAGCACGGACACGGGGGCGGATAGGGTTCCTGCGAGGGTGGTGCAGCCCCTGCCGCCATAGAGTGCAGGCCAATGGCCGCCGCCAGCACGGCAAGCCCAACAAGGATCACCGACCGCTTAGAGCGGTGCCAGACCATGTTACTGCTCCTTCCCGCAGATCCTGCAGAGCGTGCCGATCGCAGCCAAGTCGTAGAAACTAGGCGTCACCAGCACCGTTCTCAAACCTCTGTCGTAAAGCGCTCAGAGCCCGGCACTGAGCCACTCTTATCGCTCCCACGCTCTTTCCCAGCACGCGAGCGGTATCGGCACAGCCCAGTCCTTCGATGAATCGCAGGATGATCACCTGACGCTGGTCCGCATTAAGGGTCTGAACAACCTGCATCAGTCGCTCCGCGCTTGCCCTGTCTTGAAGAATCAACTCGGGCGATCCCGCGACGCCCTCCCGGTCCTCGTGGACCAAGGGAACGCTCCGCTGAGCACGCCGGCCATTAAGATTAAGGTGAAGATTGTGGGCTATCCGTAGAAGCCAGGCTACGAATGGAACTCCCCGCCTCTGGTAGCGGTGAATGGCTGCCAGGGCCTGCAAAAAGGTCTCCTCGGTGAGGTCCTCGGCGACATGAACATCCTTGGCCATGTAGAGCAGGTATCTGTAGACACGGCCAACGTGTCGCTCGTACAGCTCACCAAATGCCTCGCGGTCTCCCGCTATCGCCTGGTCGACGAGAGTCGCCTCTTCCGCTGAGGCAATCCTTACGTCTTGCACAGGCCCCCTCCCAACGGATTCCTCATCCTGTCAGACCCCTGGCCGGCTCACCATCCGCAGAACAGCGACACCCATGCCGCTGGCCTGCAGTTTGCGCGCGCACTCGCGCCCGAGGCTAGCTCGCTAAATGTCAGTCTCTATCCCTGCGTCTCCTCCGTCGCTCTCATAAGGCCGCCGCCCCTCAGCTCATTCGTTGCCTCACGATGGGTTGCCCACGTGCGGGGCATGCTTCCCACCGCCTGCTCCGTCAGGGAGCGGCGCAGCCGCAAAGCGTGTGCTCGAAGACGTCCTTGAACGTGTGGTTGTCGCTGCCGTAGGCGGTCTGTCGGTTTCCGCCGCAGCAGTCGTCCACGACGGCGTGCGCTTGGATGTACACAGGTTCGCACATGTCGACGACGCCTATTTCGGCCAAGGGTATAACGACAACGCCGTCGCCATCGGTGTCGACCCAACGGCATTGACCCGGCGGCGTCCAACCAAAGGGCTCCGTGCTGACACACACGTGGACCTCGGCCAGGCAAGCGCCCGCGTCTAGTTGGTACCGAACGTTGAGATTGGTACCGTCGTTGTCCACCTGGACCGTCCCCACATCCACGTGGTGCCTCCCGATCCCGAGTGGGTAGAAACCTGTGGCTGAGACGTCAGTCCCGGTCACGAAGGCCGCGAACATGAGCACAGCTCCAAGCCCCACGATCAGCAGGGCAACTAGCGCTACCCTCTTCTTCATCTGTGCTGACCCCCCTTTCTTTCTTTTTGACTTCCTTCGCTGATGGCTGGATCGAGATAATTGCCTAGGTGCCTCTTGTTGGAAAGGATTGGCGCCGGCGAAGCGACCGACGCAGGAACCGAGAACACACCCTGGGAGGGGAGGCAAGAGACTGGCGCGAGATCTGCGTGCCCGCTGCTTGCAGGCCCTAGGCTAGTTGACTTAAAATAGAGATGGCAATACGTGTGCCAACGCGCGCTCTATTGCCTGGCCTCGGCGGGGTGCCCCCCTCCGGGGCCTTTCCTCCGTCCCCACGGCTCTCCCTTGGTCTGGCTTACCCCCCTCCCGAAATAAATAATCGGCGACAGACGGACCGTCGCCGATCTCCACCACGACTACGAGGCCACGAAGGGCTCCCCCATCCCCTCGGCAGACGACCGTCCGCACCTCGGTCGACGGCCCTCAGTATTCAATTTTGTCTTCGTGCCAGGAAGGTTCTTTTCTTATACACCATTTGTGGATAAACTGTCAATGCATTTGGCGTAGGAAATCAACGGTTTTCCACGAATTTAACGCTTGTGGAAAACCATGACTTGGGCACTCATTGTTACGGGCCCGCAGCTTGGCCACCTTGCCTCCCGGGGTATCCCGCATAGGCGACGAGAGCAAGCGCAGGTAGGTGGCAAGGGGGGCCAAGGCTTCCGAGCGCTTCGCCTCTTCAGGCAGTTGACGCTGGACGGCGTCGCTCAATCGTCCTTCGGACCGCGCTCGACCGTTGGGAGATAGTCCATATTGGCTGACGAACCTGTTGGGTTGGTGTCGCTGGCTTAAGGGTGGATGTCAGCGGCAGGGTGGTCGCTGTTAACGGCGGAGGCGTGGCTGTCGCCTTGGAATGTCCTAGTGGCTGGTGGTGTTGCCGTCCCTGCCTCCTCGCCTTCCGCGCGGGCCGCCGCCAGCGCCGCCAGGCATATGCCAGCGAGCAGTGCCATGCCCACGCGCTTGCCATCTTCATTGCACCACCTCCACGCTCGGCATCGTACCGTATCGTGCAGCTTCGGGATGGGGCTTTACGCTCCACACGGCCACTCCTGCTGCAACGATTCGGGGGCCACCTCCCAGAAGTTCGGGCCGCATAGCACGGTTGAGCTGGCCTCGGGGCCGTCCACGGATTCCAGCAGCGCCATATCGTAGGGCTGCAACGTCAGGGCGATGCGGCCAGCGAAGCCTTGTTCGTCAGTGCTCTCCTTGACCCAACCGTAGGCGGTAGCGCCGGCAACGCGAGTGAAGATGATGGTGGCGCGGCCGCCATTGAGAATGTCGTTGTCAACAACGGGATCGCAAGGCGGCGTCGGGTCGTCGCTGCACAGTTTGTAGACGCGCCATGTTGCGGTCGCTTCGCCGCTGGCGGCGACGGTGATGCCAAACCCATGGCGTCCCCAGGCTTTGGCGAATGGACCGAAGTCTGGAGGAGTCGGAGATCCCGTCGGTGAGGACTCGCTCGGCCCGGCGCCGGGAGTGGCCCGAATCACGATATCGGCCGGCGAGCTTACGGTGACCTGGGCGGCGTCCCCGTACGGTTCAATCCAGCCGGCGACACACACGGTCTCGGTTAGATAGGCGTCCTCCGGCGGCGTAGAGAAATTGCCCCTGTCCTCGCCCCAGATGACAATGACGAAGTGCTCCGGGTCCAGGTAGGACCTCCCAATCACGATGAAGGTTGGCTGGCCTTGCCTATCAGAGAGGTAGTTCGCGTAGGGGACAGGGCCGCACACCGTACCCCACTCACCTATGTGGTTGATGGCCTCGTCCCAAGGTATCCAGGTGGGTTCCGGCTCTACGGTGGCGGCGACGGTCGGGTGCGGAGATGGCAGGGCAGTGGTTGGCTGCCCTGCCGGGGTCTCCAGAGCGCCCGCTGCCGGAGGCTGCGGGGAACTGGCCTCCGGCTCTTCCTCTTCGCACGCAAGGCCGACGACGAGGCAGGCAACGACACAGGGGAGCAACAGCAAACGCCTCATGGTAAGGCACCTCTGCTATTCATGACTAGCCGGGCTAGGCGCTCGCATCATGCCAGAACATCTCGATAGCATCAAGGCAACCCGCCGCCCTCCGACCTACTTCCCCCACCGCCTCCTCGCCTACCAGGCGCCTGCGGTGACGGCGACGACCCGCCCGCGCGACTGGTAGCTGAGATGGCCGGCCGGCGAAGGAAGGTCGCGGCGATCTTGTGAGCCTGGCCCTAGACCTGGGGGCAAAGGAGGGCCAGCCGCGACCGCCTGGGCGCTGGCGTCGCTGCTCAGCCTGCGGCGGTCGGTGGGCGCCGGCACATGGGAGGTAGTGCGGGTCAAAAGCCTGAGCGTTTTTAGTCTGCTAACGGTGAGGCACGTTTACGCGTGTGGCCGCGGATTGAGGTAGGGGAGCATGCCAGAGAAATTAAGGACTTGCGTCAAGTATGGGGCGCCGCTGAACCAGCCGGCGACGGGCCGGCCCCGTGGTCTACTGCGGCCTACGAGGTTCAGCGCCTCTAGCGCCGCCTACAGGCTCTCGAGGAGCAGGCGTCCCGCTCGGTCCTTTCTTGACCTTGTCCTGCTTAGGCTTCTTGACATTCTTGCGGCCCTTTTCTCCCATTGTGTCCCTCCTTCAGCTTTCGTCAGGATTGTAACACGAGCCGGAGCCGGCCCCTATGCTGCTGAAGAACGCCGGCGCCGCCCCATTCCTTTCCTCAGGACAGCGCGAGCATCTAGCCGGACCTGCCCGCGCCGGCAAGGCAGCCGTGCGCTTTGGCCGCACCTGGGCCATCTCCCCGGCCGGCCTGGAGGCCTACCTAGGCACGCCTCGCCGGCCGGGGCCTAAGTCCAGGACAAAGAAGGCAGGTTAGGGGCCTATAATAGGGGTGGAAGGGGTAGCGTCTATGGATGCATACGCTGGTCTACTGCGCCGTAGAGAGCAGCCTCGTAGAGGGCGGGCCTTTCGTCTTCATCCGCGGCCACGGGCTGCCCCCTATCAAGCTGACCTGGGAGGAATGGCAGTGGCTCGTGCGCAAGGTGGAGGAGCTCCACCGCCAGCATAAGCGCATCGCGGAGTGGATCGGCGAGGAGTAAGGCCATGGAGCTAATCGCCGTGCCGGACGCCGCCCGCCGCACCGGCCTGTCCCCCGAATTCATCCGCCAGCTGGCCCGCCAGGGCAAGGTGAGGGCGCAGCCGGTTCGGCCATGTGTGGGCCGTGGCAGGCCCAAAAAGGAGAAGCCGCGATGATAGCTGGAAGCTTGCCGAAAGACCCGCAGCGCGCTTGGCGGAATGTGATAGCAGCCGTAGAGAAGGCCATGGCCGCGATGGGGGCTCATGGCGTTGGCGAACTTCGCTCGGAGCTCGCGGCCTATCAGCGCAACCTAGGTTGCTCCCCCGCCGAGCGGCGCCCGCAAGGTGAAGTTGGCCGACAAGCGTGTGAGCAGGTGTGGGATGCCCTGCTGGGGATGCGTTGGGAAAACCCTCTCGACGTCTTGGACAAGGTGAAAGAGGAATTCAGTATGGAGCCCGACCTTGAGGATATGAAGCGGGCGGTTGGACGTTACGATCAAGCTCATCCCCCGCCAAGCTAGTTTATCGCGATCACGACGGTCTCAGGCGAAGCTGTTCACCAGCTCTGCGTAGCTGTCTAGCAGGGGCAGGATCTGCTCTTCCGGAGCGGGTGGCAGCCAGAAGATGCAGCGCTCCACTCCCAGTTCGGCGTAGTGCTGGATGGCCTCGGCCCGCGAAGGCGTGCCGTAAATGGAGACTGGGATGTGCCCGCGACCGGCCTCAGTCGCCAGGCGATTGAGCTCGGCGATCCTCTCAGACAGGGACCTCTGGCCGCGCCCGGCGATCGGCATCCAGCCATCTCCGTACTCCGCCACCCGCTGAAGAGTATGGAGCCCGTCACCGCCCACAAGGATCGGTGGGTGAGGCTTCTGGACGGGCTTCGGCCAGGACCAGATGGGGTCGAAGTCGACGAAGTGGCCGTGAAACTGAGCCTCGTCCTGAGTCCAGATCGCCTTCATGGCCAGGATTCGTTCCCGCAGCACGCTCCAGCGCTGGGTGGGATTGGTGCCGTGGTTCTCCATCTCTTCTTGGTTCCAGCCGGCGCCGATGCCGAACAGGAACCGCCCGCGGGAGATGAAGTCGAGGCTGGCCACTTCCTTGGCCAGAGTGATGGGGTCGCGCTCGATCACAAGACAGATCCCGGTGCCGATGATTAGATGCTGTGTGGCCGTGGCCGCGGCGCTGAGGGCCACAAAGAGGTCGAGAGTGTGGGAGTACTCCTGGGGCAGCTCAGCCCCGCCCGGCCATGGGGTCCGTCGGCTGGTGGGAATATGGGTGTGCTCTGGGAAGAAGAGCGACTCGAAGCCGCGGTCCTCCAGCGCTGTCGCGAGCTCCGCAGGACGAATCGAGTAGTCGGTGGGGAACATCGTGACGCCGAACTTCATTGACTCTCTCCTGGTTTCGCGAACGTTGATGCGTAGCCGGGAATGGGTGACGCGAGCTGAGGGCATGCCTTCTTGCAGATTCAGAAGTCAATGCTCACGCTCACGCTATCGGCAGTATTGTACATGACCCAGGAAGTCTCGAAAGCGTCAAGATGGCGCGATCGCACACCACGAAGTCATCGTGTGGGCTCCGCAGCCCGCTGCCAGCACTGCCAGGCATGCCGCTATGGCCATGCTCGTTGTCTTGACCCGGTTCTTGGTGTACTCAAGGACCGTCTTTTCCGCTCCCATGAAACGGCCTATTGTGCCGGGAAGAAGTCTTCCCAGACGGGGAGGTACTCTGGGCAGTGGACATGGGAGGAGGCACCTATGAGCGCTCCTATTAGCTCGCCCGCCAACTCAGTCAACTCACTGGAGCCCAAAGCGAGGAACGCCTGCGAAGTGAGGGCGTCGAACAGTTGATCCGACCCCACGCCGGAGCCCAAAGCGAGGAACGCCTGCGAAGCGAGGGCGTCAACCAGTTGATCCGGCCCCACGCCCTGGTAGAGCCACTCACACATCGCGAGGCCAAGGTATGTGAGTTCGCTCTTGTCCTCCATCGCTTCGAGGAAGGGAGCCAGTTCGCTTCTGTCATCCTCTAGCGTCTTGATGATGGTCTCCCAGTAGGCTGTGTTCGCTTCGAGCGTGACGGTGTGCGATTTAAGAAACGCGTTCGCCGCAGCGAACATCTGGCTTTTGGACACAAGGTCCACCGAAGGACCTGCTGGGGTCGTGGTGGGTGGGGGAGTCGTGGTGGGCACCGCAGGGCCTTGCTCTGTGCCTTCAACCTGAACGTTCTCCGTGGCAACAGGCGTCGCTGTAGGCGTGTGGTCCCCTCCGCCACCGCAGGCGGCCACGAGCAGCACTAGGCACACGGCAAAGAGAAGCGCTATTGCCACGCTTGCCATCTTCATTGTGCTACCTCCATGCTTCATTTCGGCCCTGTGCGATGGCGAACCGCACGATGGCGTTGGCTAGGAAGCGATCTGTCTCCACCAGTTGGGGGTTCCAGTTAGGCTGGCGGCGTTGGTGCGGGCGGTGGGACCGCCCACGTGCATCCGAAGTTCCAATGGACGCTCCCATCTGTCAGTTCGAACACACAGAGCCACGCCTTGTCGGCCTCGGTGGGTATGTTGATCGTACCGGAGGCGAGTACCGTCGATCGATCCGCGGACCAAATGGTGACCTGAATGTCCTCGTCTTTCGGCAGGGCACCGAGGTCGCGTGCGGGCACGCCGGAACCACACAAAGCGAAGTCTGTATCAGGATCGACGGGGGAACAGCCGAAGCAGGCTGGAATCGCCACGGCATGCGATCCAGCCTCAACCCAAATGGATTGCCTCGTCCCGTTGTCCACGGAGAAGTTGCAGGTCGCCGCGGCCGCGGGCGCTGTGGTCGGAGTCAGCGTCGGCGTGGCCGTCGGCGTCGGCGTCGCGGCGGAGCCTAGCGCTAGCACGCCCTGCATGTCCTCCAAGGGCGGCAGGTTGCTCACCTCCGGCTTGCCCGCGAACCAGCGCGACCAAGCCCCCGTCTGCGGGTCGAGGGAGTAGGCGGCGTCCACCGCGCCTGCTCCGCAGGTCGCCAGAGCGTTGGTGGCGGCTGTGCCGCTCTGGCCGTCCCACACGGCTATCGACCACCTCCCCGCTAAGGGACAATTCTGCATGATGCCCGACTGCGCCTGTGATGAGGTCGCTACGAGAGTCCAGGCGAAGGCTAGCAGCCCTAAGGCAAATATCACCCCACACGCCACCAGGATGACCGCGAGACCGTTGCCGCGCATGGCTCACCTCCTACGGACTAGGCCGATAGTTGCGCGCTCATCCTACTCGCAGTCGCAAGGTCTGGTAAGGGGCAAAGTAACCCCGATTCCATCGCCAACACGAACCGCACCATCGGCACATAGTGTTTGCCTGAGCTGGGCGGCCCGGCCCGTATGTGGATGGCCCAGTGGTGCCGCGAAGCCCTACCCCAGCCACCGCCTCCTGGCGTACCATGCGCTTGCGGCGAGCGCGAGTAGGGCGGCGGCATTTTGGAGGAGCAACTGGACGAGTTGGGGCGCAGGCTATCGTCCCAATTGAGGGACGCGGCCTAGGACCAGAACTCGTCGTAGCGGCGCTGATCTTGTTCCACCGACCACGCCTCCGTGATCTTGCCGTTCCTGATGTGGTAGACGTGCACGCCTGGCGAGTCGAGCTGCTTGCCCTGGCGGCTTGCTGTCTCCCGCGATAGCGCCACCCCGTGCTCGTCGTTGCCCAGAACATCGTGCAGCTCAACTCGGAACGTGCCTCCGCTCAGCTCAGCGAGTCGGGCGAAGAACGCGAACACTGCGTCTCTGCCCCGGTACTCGCCAGAGATCGGGCTCGTACCCGCGTGGTGCCACACCACGTCCTGGCTATACATGTCCGTGAGCGTCGCCATGTCTCCCTTTGCGAAAGCCTCGTAGCCCTTCCTGAGGAAACCAACGTTGGGATGTTCTGCCATGACGCACCTCCTTGCTGTCGAGCCAGTGTGGCCGCGACTGCTCATTTCAACTTGGTTACCCCTAATAGGCTCCACTCCCGTGTTGCCCCTCCCTCCTATGAGCTTGGCGCGCCCGTCCTGATGAAGACCACGCCCTTGGTGATCTCCACCCGGTCGCCACCACGAAGCAACCGATGGCAGGAGGACAGAGGATAGAGGATTGAAATCAGGCTAGTCTAGGACGGCGGGCGGTAGCCCGCTTGGCCCGCCTTGCGCATCGCCTCCATACTCTCCTGCACGGTCATTAGAGGCGTGGTCTTGATGGCCTTTACGGCTCCCCCCGCAGCAGCCGCGATGGAAACGCCGGCGGCGGAAACGTTGTCCGGCATTTCTGCTATTACCACGGCATCATACTCGCCGAAAGACATGTAGAAGGACACGAGCTTCCCGCCGAGTCGCTCGATTGCTGGGCGAAGAGCCTCCGCCCGGTCTTGCGGGCTCTTGACCAGACCTCCCCAAGCATCGCGCGTGTAAGCTGCCTGAACCATGTAATAAGGCATTAGAAAACTCCCTCCTATCTACTTCGGGCTACCGCGGGCCCGGAAATTCCCGCGCATGTTGGCGCCCTCCCGCTCACACGATCAGTCCGAGCGCGCCAAGCTTACACCCTGCCGCCACGTTGTCAATAGGTTTCGGGAGGAGATTTCTCAAGGCGATCCCCCGCATCATGCCGGAACGTCTCGGAGACGCCAGGACACCTGCGCCACCGATGAGGTGGTCCACCATCGGAAGATCGTGTTAGTCCCAGTGCCGGCGACGCCTTCAGTGGTCGGCCTACGGCCACCCCTGGGCGATGACGAACCACACGATGGCGTTCGCCAGCATGAGGTTGACGAGGGCTAGGACCAGTACCCAGCCGTTCATCGGCTCAGCCACCGCCTCCTGGCGTACCAGGCGCCGGCGGTGAGGGCGAGCACGGCTGCCGCCAGCCCGACGGCCAGGGCAGCGTACGTTCCGGTGGACGAACCGGAGTTGCCGGCGCCTCCTCAGCGTCGATCCAGCGCGCCCAGGCCTGGCAGAAGAGGGCCAGCGCCGCCCGGTCGATCTTGCAGAGAAGGCCCATGCGCGCGAGCTGGGGTGCAAGGCGCCGCCACTCGCGCTTCGCCTCCGGGCCCAGGTGTTCCGGGCAGCGGGGGACCGCCGGCCTCGTCTCGGGCTCATGGGGGTTGAGGCGGTCAGAGCGCAACGTTCCCGAGAGCGCCTTGAGCTTGGTTGGCTTGGGCTTAGCGCCCCGTCGGCTCACCCTGCATACCCCCCAGGTCTAATCTGGCAACGCACACGCGGCCCTGCCACGCGTCCGACGGATCCTGATCTCCAGAGATGTTTCTTGCCCGGCCCCGACCAGTCATGGAGCACGATCCCCTCGTCGTGTGTGTCGCCGGGCGCTGCGGCGGTTCGTTATCGCACCATCTGGCGCCTTTGGCAGGAGTGCCGGCCAGCTGAGGCAACAATTCCACTAGAAAGAGCGGCTCGACCCCTTGAACATAGGAGCATCACGTAGTGTGCGTTGTTCAGCGGCGGGATCTTGGCGGTCATTCTCGGGCCGGGTCATCGGTTCGCGACTGACGCGCCGGTGGCCGCCCACGCCGGCGTGGCGGCCCAGATAACTTGGACAGCGGCGACTTTGGGCGAACTGCGGGGCCGCCGCGCGCAGTTCTCCTACCTTCCGCGTTGTCCAACACGGCCGTCGGCGGGCGCGAAAGCTAATTGACAACGAGTAAGACATCTGTAGACTGGGCGTGTAGCTCACGCAGACCGGGGCGGTACGACTCGCGATCAGGGTTTCTTAGCTGGTGCCGCACTAGCGAGACGGAGGACAAGTCATGTCAGCAAAGAGAGCCGCCACGGTAGTCATTCTCGTGTTGGTGGTCATCGGCTCCATGCTACTTGCCGAGAAAGCGGCGCAGAGCCACACCACGTGTACAGGTGGGTCATGCACGGTACGGCCCACCAACCTGCCGGCCGGCCATCCCACCTTCACCACGCCCCAAGGCAACTTCAGGATCCACTATGTGGAGTGCGGAACAGCAGGAGCCGCCGCCGCCGACTGCATCACCGACTCGGACACTGACGGCGACACTGTCGACGACTTCGCCGACCAGGTGGTACAGCAGCTGGGCGCCAGCCTAGAGGCCTCCCGTGCTACCTATATCAGTTGGGGATTGACCGATCCCGTTCAGGGCCTGGGAACCATGGACATATGGATCGAGGACAACGGCACCCTTTTCGATACCTCGATAGCCGACCCCAACGACGATGACATCATCATTATCAGGCCTGTTGCCGTCAATGCCATGAACGCCATTCTGGCTGGCGGCGCGGCGGCGGTCGATATGACCACCATCCCCGCCCACGAACTGATGCATCAGCAGCAGTTCCGAGAAGGGATGCCCGGAGCTGGCTCCTGGGACTGGGCGGGAGAAGGCATGGCTCGGGCTTCTCAGGACAAGCTGACCGCAGCCTCCGATCAAGCAACCGCTGGCGCCGCTAGTTTCTTGGGACAAGTGGCGAGCTATCTGGCCAACCCCAACAACACCCTGACCAACCTGAGCTACAGCGCCGCCCTCTGGTGGACGTATATGATGGAACAGTACGGCACCATGACCGGCGAGCCTCAGTTGGGCGCCGACGCCCTGGCAGAGTTCTGGAACCAGGCCGGCGGCGGAGACACCAGCGACTACTTCGACGAGCTTGACGATGCAATCAACGCGCTGGCCAGTATCAGCTTTGCCGAAGCCTTCAAGGATTTTCTGGTTGCCAACTATGCCAAGGACCTGACCGGCAGCGTCCCTGCCGAGTACCTGTACACCGACGAGACGCAACCGCCGGGCAACGCTCGTGGCTCATACGGGGCGGTGGCCCGCACCACTAACGCCAACGGCAGCACCAGCGTCCAGTCCTGGGCCGGGCGGTACCATGAATGGTCTGTCCCGGCGGGCACCGTCGCCGTATCGGTCGACTTCGACCAGACCACCTCCAAGTCCGTCTTCTACTCACTTCTCACTGTTGAGGGCAATGACCTGGTCAACGAGCGGCGGATGGTGGGACAGGACCTGGAGGCCACCATCGCCGGTCCCGCCGCCGACACGATTGCCGTCGTGGTGGGCGGACTGTCTCACGCCGCCAACTACAACTACTCTTTCCGCAACCTGACCGCCGCCGACCTCGCCTTTGAGATTAAGGATCCCACCACCAGCCAGCCGGCCCTCGTGGGCAGTGCGTCAAACCCGGATAAGTTCCTGGTGCGCCTCCTCGTGGAAGACGCGACCCAGAATACGCCTCTCCTGAACATCGACCCTTCGCAGTTCGTCGCCACGGTCGGCACCCAGACAGCGGCCCAGGTGACGGCCGCGCCGGTCCAGGGGCAGTACTGGCTCCTGTTGCAGGCCCCTACCCAGAGCACCGATGACTGTTTCGACCTCAGGGTGGATTGGCAAGCGGGCGGCACAACGGTAGCCACCGCTACTAACACCGGCGCCGTCTGCTACACCGCGCGGACGGATGCCGATAGCGTTTTGGTCATCGACCGCTCGGGCAGCATGGGGACGATGGACAAGATAGGCGCCGCCCGGTCCGCCGCCCGCCTCTACGTGGACAGCTGGCGCTCCGGCGATAAGCTGGGGGTTGTGAGCTTCTCCACCACATCCAGCGTCGACCTCACGCTGCGCGATGTGGACGCCACCAGCCGCCAAGCGGCCAAGGACGCAATCAATGCACTGGCGCCGACCAACCTCACTTGCATAGGCTGCGCCCTTCAGGATGCTCGCGGCCAGCTTCGCACGAGCCCGGGCGGTGACACTAACCACGACTGGGCGATCATCCTCCTCTCCGACGGCATGGAGAACGTGTCTCCTACTATCGCTGACGTCCAGGGCTCCCTCACTGACCCCAGCCTGAAGAAGATTGTGGTCCACACGGTCGCCCTGGGCCCCGAGTCGGACCAGGTCCGTCTTCAGAATCTGGCCACCGCCACCGGTGGCACCTATCAGTTCGTGGAAGAGCCTCTGGGTTACGCCGGCCTGTCCGTCGCCTCCGACGGCTCCGACCTTCCCAACGACCTGGCGGAGGTCTACCGGGTGACGGCTGAATCGGTGGCCCGTCAGGAGCAGGTGCTCAGCGAACGGGGCAGCTTCAGTACCAGCTCGGCACCCACCACTTACGACATCCTGGTCGACGAGGGTGCTACCGAGCTTTCGGCAGCCGTCAACGCCAACGTCACCGGCTGTTGTCATGAGCCGGAGACGGCCCTGCGCCGGCCGGACGGCAGCGCGGTGGCACCTACCGTCGCCGAGGATCTGTCCGGAGTGCCGGGTGTGGCCCACGACGTGTGGCACGTGGACATGCCGGTGGCCGGGACCTGGCACCTGGAGGTGCGCGGCCCCACCGTCAGTCCAGGCGAGGAGTTCGGTGGAGGCAGCGGTACGTACCTGGCTGAGGCCGCAGTGCGCTCTACGCTGAACTTCGCGCTCTACTTCGGCCGCGACCCGGGTGAACTCCGGGCTGGCCAGTCGCTGCCCGTCCTGGCCACTCTGGCATCCACCGGCCCCATCACCAACGCGCAGGTCAGCCTGAACATCCAGACCCCTCTCGGCGATACCATCCCACTTACCCTCCACGACGACGGCCTGCACGGCGACGGAGGCCCAAACGATGGCATCTATGGGAACACACTGTCCGCCACCTCAGAGCCGGGGATCTACGTCGTCCGCGCCATCGCCACCGGCGTGGGCAGCGGACCGTTTCGTCGGCAGATCCTGCGGGCCTTCCACCTAGAGGCCGACTCCGACAGTGACGGCGACACGCTACCCGACGGATGGGAGGAGGAGCACGGGCTGGATTCTTTTGACAACGGTGGGGATGATGGCGCCAACGGTGACCCTGACGGCGATGGTCTGACCAACGAGCAAGAACTCGAGCAGGGCACGAACCCCACCGACCCAGACAGCGACGACGGCGGCGAAAGCGATGGCTCTGAGGTCGACCGCGGCTCCGATCCCCTCGACCCAGGTGACGATGCGCTGCAGCCCCCTCAGAATCTCCAAGCGATGGCGGGGGTCGGTGAGGTGACGCTGACGTTCGATGTCCAGCCCGGCTACGACCACTTGATCCTGCACCGCTCCACCAGTGCAGACGCCGGCTTCACCGTAGTTGACGCCGACGTGGCGCCCGACGGCACCCACATTGACGACGGCCTCACCAACGGCGTCACTTACTACTACTTCATGGTGGCGACGGACGGTGCCGGACACGAGAGCGCCCCCTCCAACGTGGTCTCGGCCACACCCAAGGAGGACCCCTACCCGCCTCAGGGCTTTATCACCATCAATGGTGGCGCTTCCTCGACCCCTTCGCCCAACGTGACCCTGACCATCGCCGCCTCGCCGGACACGGTGGAGATGTTGATAAGCAACGATCCTGGCTTCGCCGGCGCCGTGTGGGAGCCATTCGCCACCAGCAAGGCCTGGACGCTGGCGGGTTCCGGCCTGCAGTTCGTCTACGCCCAGTTCCGGGACAGCGCCGACAACGAGTCCTTCCCGCCCAACAACGCCAGCATAGTCGTAGCCGGGGGGGAAGGGACGCGAACCGTGGTGTGGGGACCTGGCTGGCACAACGCCACCTGGACCGGTGGGGCGTCCAGCCCTGAAGAGGTTTTCGGCTGCGCCGCCAACAACTACGCTGCGGCCTATCGCTACACGGGTGGAGGGTTCGAACGCTACTTCCCCGGCCGGCCAGACATCTCCAACATGGGCGACTTGGAACAGTACGCCGCCTTCCTCATCTTGATCACGCAGGACGTCACCTGCGAGATGCCGGTGGCTGCCCCGCCGGGCTCTCAACGCACCCTAGACTGGGCCGTAGGCTGGCACAATGAGGGATGGACAGGCGCTGACGGCACGTCACCCCACGACGCCTTCGGCTGCGCTGATGACAGTTACGCCGCGGCCTATCGGTTGGTGAGTGGAGGCTTCGAGCGCTACTTCCCTGACCGGCCGGACATCTCCAACATGGGGGCGTTGGATCAGTACGATCCCTTCCTCATTCTGGTCACCGCGCCGGTTAGCTGCGGCATGCCCATGTCGCCTTAGCTCTCTGTTGCGTGGCCCACAGTCACCGCGCCGGTGCCGTTGCCAGTACGTCCTGCTGGACGGTCCCGATGCCGCCGATGCCGGCGGTTGCCCACGACTCTGCTCATTGCCAACGGCATGTAACGAAGATTCGGGCGTCAGTGCCGATTCTCTGGCTGTTGAGCCCTCACGCTGCCGTAGTCGCAGAGTCCCGCCGTGGTTTCGGTAGACTCCGGGACGACACGATGCCGACTTAGTGTCAGTCCCGTTAGGGCACGATCTCAAACCAGAAGTCAGCCCCGAAGCCCCTGGAATCGACGTTGATTACCTGCTTGACGATCCGCGGCTCGCCGCCCTGACACTCCCAGATGTAGGTGGTGGAGTGTCCGGTTACGGCGGCCGGTATAGGTGAATCCGGGTTTTCGGTGCACCACTGCCCCATGTCGGGACTCGGCTCCGTGCTGGTATTGGCCTGGCCGCACGGGAGGTTGGCGCCGCCGTTGCAGGCAAGGACCTTGCCGTCCATGCACCGCCAGACGGTCGCGGCCTCAGAGGTCCAATGCCCTAATGCTTGTAGACCTTCTTTGACCGCATCGGGCACGGGTGGACCCGTGTAGCGGTTGTCGGGTGCATCGATCGTGCCGACCGCAGCGCAATACTGGAAGGGATCGTTGAACGCGCTCATCTCCGGCGTGGGCGTCGAGGGTTGGAGCGTGGCCTCTGGCGTTGCTGCTTGTGGCGTGGGGCTGGAAGGGACCGCTGTGGATGCTCCGGGGGTCGCGCTGGCTGTCACAGCCGTATCCTCCCCACCGCATCCAGCCAAGCCGATGGCTAGGACGAGGGCCGCCACTACGAAGAATGGAGCGGGACGCATCGCACATTCCTTTCCTAGGGCAGCGACTCGCAGGCGACGCCGTCGCTGTCCCCATCGAGGTTGAACGGGTCGCCGGGGAAAGCGTCGAAGCAGGCCTGGGCCGCTGCATGCGTGCTGAAATCCGCGCAGTCGCAGTCTGTGGCCGCGCACGGTCCGCAGGCCGAGGGCGCCGGCGTCGGCGTCGCTGCTGGCCCAGGTGTCGCTGGCGGCGCTGGCGCGCCGCTGGTCGTGATGGAGTAGCTGTTGCAGTCGGAAGTCAGCACCACCGTGCCATTCTGGTCGGTGCGGTGGACCGTGGCTCCCGCGGCGGCCAGCCTGTCCAGCGTCTCCTGGTGCGGGTGGCCGTAGGTGTTGCCGGCGCCGACGCTGATCACGGCATCCTTGGGTGTCACCGCAGCCAGGAAGGCGGCGCTGAGGGCCACCGAGTCCTCATTCGGCTCGCCTGTGAGTTGAGACGGGGGATTGAGGACGGCGAGGCCCATCCCTTCCATCTGGGTGGTGTAACCCCGCTCCACCTCGCGGACAGTGGCTCCCTCAGCGGCCACCGCTGCTGCGAAGTTCTGGTAGGTCTGCGTCGTGGCGGTGCCGCCGTTGACCCAGATTTCGCTTACCTGATATTGGGCGAGCACATCAGCCAGGCCGCCGATATGATCCGCGTGGGGGTGGGTAGTGACCAGTAGGTCGATGTTCGCCACGGCCTGGCCCTGCAGATAGGCCAGGACGCTTGCTGACGTGGGGCCGCCGTCTACAAGGATGTCTGTCTCGCCCCTGTCGATGAGGATCGCGTCCCCCTGGCCGACGTCGATGAAGTGCACCGTCAGCGTCGTGGGCATTGGGGTTGGCGAAGGGTTGGGTGTGGGGGTCCCAGCAATCGCCGCGCCCAGGGCAAGGGCACCCTGCATGTCGTCGAGCGTCAGCAGGTTGCTTACCTCTGGACGGCCAGCGAACCAGCGCCACCACACCTGCGTTTCGGGGTCGAGGTAGTAGGCCGCCACCGCCGCTCCTTCTCCACAGGTCGCCAGAGCCTGCACCGTCTCCGTGCCGTCGTCGCCGCCCCAGACCGATATCGCCCACTTGCCTGCCTGGGGGCAGTTCTGCATGGCACCATGCTGGGCCTGCGACGGGCCGATCTCTATGGCCCAGAGTAGGGTCAGCAGTCCTAGGACAAGCATGCCTGCCAGGGACAGGAGAGCAAGTTTCCTCATGCGGTTATGGATCGCGGACCTCCTGACCTAGAGTTGGTGCCCCCATCCTATTCGCAGGCGCGACGGCTGGCAAGAAGAGGGCCACGGGGACCACCAACCACGCAAGAGGTGGGGAAAGCCGGTCAGGTCTCCCCACCCCATGGCACGCCAGGAGTCATGAGCCCAGCACCCCCAACGCTGGACTCCATTCTTTGTTCGTTCCCTGCCTCCGTCAAGGCAGGAGCCAACCATCATGTCCCGGCGATCTCCATCAGCGATGGGCCAAAGAAAAAGAGAGCCTTCGGGGGTGCGGCCACAAAAGCTCTCTCGCAGGCCGGGAGCTTGCCTCCCCGGCCTCAGGCAAAGGTTAGGACGACGCCGACGACTTGTCAACCTTTTACGGTCAAGTAGTGCAAGAAGTTTCCGTGAGGGCGTCCTCTAGTTGCGACCGCCACGCGCGCCGGCTGGAGTGGTTGGGTGTAGAAGCTGCGAACTGGGTGTTGGGGATGGGCGCCGAAAGACAAAACCGGCAGCTCGAGCGCTGCCGGTCATTGCACGCTTAGTGACGTTTCGCTCCGCCCCTCGCCGCCGCACCCAGCCCGGGCCTCGACGAACATACACTACCGCTGGTCCCATTATGCGCGTCTGAGCGAGAAAGTCAACTAGGCGCAAGACCTTTTTTCGAAATGTCAGTCAACGTTGTGAACGCATCGGGCGAATGCCGCGGTGGTGCTTGGCGAGGCCTCGTGAACCTCCCAGCCGCAAGCCAGCCCGCCCACGATGGGAACATAGTGTGTGGGGGCTTCTTGACTGAAGGCGCGGCGGGAGCTGGTGCTGGTAGGGGGCGATAGGGCCGCGCGTTCCCCCGGGTACGTTGTCTCCGACTTCCTTGAGGACGTATAGTACCCTCGTCGGAGCGGTTCCCATTTGGCCGTCAACATGGCTCAACTCGATTCCGGTCAGACCGAAAGGGGAAAGGGCTATGGCGCAGGAAAAGCTACCGGAATGGTTCGAGAAGGATTTCTTCCTGCACGACAAGCGGCAGCGGAGCTGGGACGAACTGGAGGTCGGCGAGGAGTACGAGACGGTGCCCTTCACC
>Ga0315288_10000407_pt1 | contig 53905 bp, 57 predicted proteins | sample YL17G11_20_MG_FD_203454 | JGI IMG/M metagenome (GOLD analysis project Ga0315288, IMG submission 203454) | Sediment microbial communities from Yellowstone Lake, YNP, Wyoming, USA - YL17G11_20 | ecosystem: Environmental > Aquatic > Freshwater > Lake > Sediment | place: USA: Wyoming | collected... | reverse complement strand
GCCCGGAGACTACACCGTCGAAGTTGAGGCCATCAATAATTCCGGGGATCACCCCTTCGTCGACGGCTCGAGCGTGGGGCCAATTGGCAACTATGGGTTCCAGTTTCCGCTGCCGAGCCTGTTGCCGCCGCCCTGCACGCCGGAGTACTTGCTGAGTGGCGCGACGGCCTCGTGTAGCAGTGCCACCGCAACCACGGTTTCGGTTGCCCCTGGCTCGCCGGTGAGCACGGGCACGGATGTTATCTTGATCGGCACGCCGCCGCGCTACGACGCCTGGGAAGATGCCGGCCCGTAACGCCAATGGCCCGCTCACCCAGGTGAGTGCTGCAATGACCGGTTCTTGTAGGGGAGGGCCTTTACGGCCCTCCTGAGGTAGGAAGCAAGTCAGCAAAGAACACGGGAGGGGCACGCGGCCCTTCCGCTACCCCTGGTGGGAATAATCGTGAAGGCACACGGCACAACTCGGCAACCACGGCGGTTCAACGGCGCGGCGGCTTGCTTGGCGGGGAGCCTGCTCCTGGCTCTGGCGCTCGCCGGCTGCGGGGGCGGCGGTGGAGGTACACCGCCTCCGCCTCCCCCTTCGAATCCCGTCCCCACGCTGACCTCCATCTCGCCCATTAGCGCCACAGCCGGCGGTGCCGCTTTCACCCTGACGGTGGATGGCACCAATTTCATCTCCAGCTCCGTGGTGCGCTGGGGCGGAGCCAATCGCACTACCACGTTTGGGAGCAGCACGCAGTTGACTGCCGCCATCCCCGCCAGCAGCATTGCTAACGGGGGCACGGCGAATGTGACGGTCTTTAATCCCACGCCGGGCGGCGGCAGCACCGCAGCCCTCACCTTCACCATTGAGAATCCGGCGCCCACGCTGCTGCTCCTTACGCCCAGCAGCGCTGTTGCCGGCACCAGCGCTTTCACCCTGACGCTGGACGGCTCGGGCTTCGTTCCCGCTTCCGTGGTGCAGTGGAATGGGACCGCCCGCACAACCACGTTTGTGAACGGCGGACGAGTGAAGGCGGCCATCACGGCCAGCGATATCGCTACCCCAGCCACGGTGCCGGTGACGGTCTTTAACCCCACCCCGGTGGGCGGGACCTCAAACGCTCTGAATTTTGCGGTTGCGGCGGCCCTGCCGCTGGCGATTACCACCACCCTATTGCCCCCGAGCACCGGCGGGAAATACTACGACATTACTTTGGGCAGCGTCGGCGGAGCCCCGCCCATCACGTGGGGCATCGCCGGCGGGACCTTGCCGGGCACTCTGGCACTTGACTCCACCTCGGGACGGATTGCGGGAACCCTGGATGTGGTGGGCTCGGACACCCCGAGCAGTTTTACCGTCCAGGCGACGGACTCCAGCGCGACGCCGCAGCAAGACTCAAAACCGCTGATCATCCTGGTGAAGAAAGACGCCCTGGGTAGCAACGACACTTGCCCCGCGGGCGCCACGCCGATTTCCAACGGCCGCATTCGCGCCTCTATCAGCCCCTACGGCGATATCGACGTTTATTCTTTTCAGGGAACTGGCGGCGCAGAGGTGACCATCGAGATCTTTGCGCAGCGGCTGGAATTGGACAACGACCCGACGACGCGGGACTCGCACCTGGATTCCATTATTGAACTGCTTGACAGCGGCTGTAACCCCATTGCTGTGAACGACGACATTGACCCGGGCGTCATCCAGGATTCCCGGATAAGCGTTAGCTCGACGCCCTTCCCACCCCCCTGTTGGTACACCCCGTGCGGGGATATCCCTCCCCCGAATTGGCTGCCCTATAACGGGACCTACTACATCCGCGTGCGGGACCTCCGCGGCGACGGCCGCCCCGACCTCATCTACGAACTTTCCCTTTCCGGCGCCAACTGACCTGTAGCGGCGGCCGGCGCCTGCCCCGACTTTTCGGGGGCCGCCAAGCGTCTCTTGTAAGGGCAGGTCTCTGGCCTGCCCTGGGGCGGGTCACAAACCCGCCCCTAGGAGCTGCGTTCGGGGGTGGGGGATTTTTCTGGTTCGGGGGTGGGCATGTGGCACTGGCCGTCGAAGTAGCCGCCGGGGTAGACGACCAGGCAGGGCGTGTAGACGTCGCCCAGCACCACGCCGTGTTCTTTGATTTCCAGGCGCTCGCTGGCGTGGATCGTGCCTTTCACCTTGCCGGCGATACTGAGATGTCTGGCACGTATCTCGCCTTCGATCTCCCCCTGGTCGGCCACCACCAGCGTGCCCGCGGAGGCGATCTCGCCCTTGAAATGGGTGTTGAGGCGGACCATGCCGCAGGCGATTATCATCTTCCCTTCCACTTCCACCCCGGGCTCGAGCAGCCCCACCATGTCTTCGTCCAGCAACCCGGCCAACTCGCGCCGCCGCCCGGCTTTCCCGAAACCCCATGCCATGGCCGCCTCCTTGGAAGGGCAGGCAACAGTTAACAGTTCACGGTCAAGCGCCTGCCTCCACTAATATCATATTATGTGAGCCTATATTGCCCACTCTAGTATATACACCGCTTCCTCCGGGCGCGGCCTCCTAGCGCCGCACCATCCACTCGAAGATGCGGTGCAGATCTTCCGCGGAAAAGTACTTGATTTCAATTCTCCCGCGCTTGGCGCTGCCCACAATCTTGACGCGTGTGCCGAGCGTGCGCTCCAGTTCCAGCACGGCGGCGCGCACGTTGGGGTCCAGGGGCGGGGCGACGGAGGCCCCCTTGCGCCCTGGCGCCTTCGCGGCGCGCAGGGCAACCATCTGCTCCACTTGCCGCACGGAAAGTCCTCGCTTGGCAGCCATCTGCGCCAGCTTGGTCTGCGCGGCGGCCGAATCCAGCGCCAGCAGGGCGCGCGCGTGGCCGGCGTCGATACCGCCGCGGGCCAGCATCTCCTGCACTGGCCGCGGCAGGCGGAGAAGGCGCAAAGTGTTCGTCACCGTGGAGCGGTTCACGCCCAAGCGCGCGGCGATCTCTTCGTGAGTCAGCCGGTAGTTTTCCAGCAGCACTTCGAGGCCGCGTGCCACCTCGAGGGGATTCAAGTCTTCGCGCAGCAGATTCTCGGTGAGGGAGAGTTCAAGCGCTTCCCGGTCGGTGAACTGACGAACTACCGCCGGGATGGTCTCGAGACCCGCCAACCGCGCGGCCCGCCAGCGTCGTTCGCCGGCGACCAGTTGATACCGGGCGTCAGTAGGGCGCAGGAGAACCGGCTGCACTACCCCGCTCGAGCGAATCGAGTCCGCCAGTTCCTTCAGGCTCGCCTCGGGAAACGCGCGGCGCGGCTGGAACGGGTTGGGGTCGATGAGGTCGAGCGCGACCGCATTCAGCCCGGTCGCGGTGGTTTCGACCTCGCGCAGCAGGGCGCTAAGGCCCCGCCCCAGCGCCTTTCTGGTCATGGTTGATGACCTCCGTAGCGAGTTCGAGATAACTTTCCGCTCCGCGACAATGGGGATCGTAGAGAAAAACCGGCTTGCCGTAACTGGGGGCTTCCGCGAGCCGCACATTCCGGGGAATCACCGTGGCAAACACTTGATCGCCGAAGAAGTCTCTCAGGTCATCACGCACCTGACGGGAGAGGTTCGTGCGCTCGTCGAACATTGTGAGCAGGATACCTTCTACGGCCAGCTTCGGGTTGTGCGTGCGGCGGATGCGAATGAGCGTCTCCAGCAGCTCGGATACGCCCTCCAGCGCAAAGTATTCGCATTGCACCGGCACGATGACGGAGTCCGCAGCGACGAGCGCATTCAGGGTAAGCAGGTCCAGCGCGGGCGGGCAGTCGAGAATGACGAAGTTGAATTTGTGTCGAAGATCGTGCAGCTTGCGCCGGAGAATCTGCTCGCGCTCGGGGACTTCCACCAGTTCGACGTTCGCACCCACCAGGTTCTTCTCCGAAGGGATAAGGTGCAACCCTTCGATTTCAGAGTTGATGATCAGATCTTCCAGAGGCACGTTCATCGTCAAGGCGTGATAGAGCGAGCGCCGGGAGGGGTCTTTGGCGAAGCCCAAGCCACCGGTGGTGTTGGCTTGCGGGTCGCAGTCGATGACCAGGGTCCACATCTCCCGGTTGGCGAGCGCGACGCCTAGATTGATGGCCGTCGTGGTCTTCCCGACGCCCCCTTTCTGATTGGCGATGGCGATGACTCGGCTCATCTTCACTCAACCTGTTGAAACTAGAGCGAATCTAACAGAGGGCGACATTTTCTGCAAGCCCTAACCGAGCCGGATGTTTCACGTGAAACTAGGGCGAAACGTTGGGGTCAGGATGTAGCCAGCGTGCCTACAAGAATCTCTCGCTGGCGAGTCTGCGGGATGGCGATCGGCGGTGCCCAGCGGATTGTGGACTGCGTTTCCGTCAGCTGCCGACCTTGCTCATGGCTCAGCCAGAGGCAGAGCCGCCCGCCAAGCTTCAAGCAATGTGCGGCGGCTGGCACGAACTCAGCGAGCTGTCCCACAGCTCGTACGGTGACGACGTCAAAGGAATGGCGAGGCTCTCCTCGAAGGAAATCCTCTAGCCGCTCACGTCGCACGTCTACTGACCCTATCTGGCAAGCCCTAGCCACTTCTTTCAGGAAGGCGCGTTTCTTGGCCACAGGCTCGAGCAACGTAGCCGCCAAGTCCGGGAAGGCAATCTTCAGCGCCAACCCGGGGAAGCCAGCGCCGCTGCCGATGTCAAGGAGCTTTCCCTGGAGGTTCACCCAACGCGCCAGATATAGGCTCTCCCCGAAATGGCGCGTGAGGCATTCCTCTGGGGTGCGAATGGCCGTCAAGTTTATCTTCTGGTTCCAACGCAGAAGCAGTTCCAGGTAGGTGAGCACCTGGCCGATCTGGGAGGAGGTTAGCTCCAGTTCAAAGGGCCGGAGAAGATCCTGGACGCGTGTTTCGGTGAGCATGTCATGGGGATTGTAGGGGCAAAGCAAATCGCGTTGCAAGGCTGCGGTTGGGGAGTGAGCCCACGACGGCAGGGGGTGGATGCAGGGTCAGGAGAAGTTGCCCGTATGTGTTCCACGTGAAACAATTAGTCGTAATCATAACAAAACAAAGGCTTTGTTACCTGGAACACCGTGGTTCCGCTCCGCGCTTGGCGCGGCAGACCCTGGGGTCAGGCTAAGTCCGCCGGGGACGTGCCCCCCCAATGCCCGCGGCAGGGGCCGCCTCAGCCTCCAACCCGCGGTGCGGGGCGCACTGTCTAGCCTACATTCTAGGCTATCACCCTCTGGACCGCGACGGATTCCCTTGCTGTCCGGCAGGCCGCCGCCTGCCCCTCTCCTGCCTCGGCGCGCCGCCTGGCGGCTCGCCTCGGTCAGCGGCCCATCCTATTGATTTCCCAGTTTGCCAAACTCACCTTTTCTTAAGCCCTCCGTCTAAGTACACTGAAAGGAGCAAGAGTCGATTTTGTGGTGGACGGCGCCTGCTTGGAACTGGTTGGCAAGCACGAAACCTCTCGAGAGGGCGAGGCTGAGGCGGAGCGAGCTCTGATTCGCCGCGCGCAACGCGGTGACCGCTCGGCCTTCGACGCCCTCGTCCGCCGCTACGACCAGGAAGTGCTGCGCAGGACGCTGCGAATGGTACGCTCGGAAGAAGAGGCGCAGGACCTCTACCAGGAGGTTTTCTTGAAGGTCTACCGGTCGCTCGGGCAGTTCCGGCTGGAATCGCGGTTTTCCACCTGGCTCTATCGCGTGGTGACGAACGTTTGTTTCGACCATCTTCGCCAGCAGAAGAGCCGCAGCGAGGTACCTGCTCGGGCGGGTGCGGATGGCGAGCTGGACTATGCGCAAGCGCTGGCGGACGACCGTCCCGGACTGAATCCGGAACAGGCCCTGCGTGCCCGGGAAATTAGTCGCCGCCTAGAGGTCGCGCTGCGCCAGCTGAGCCCTCGCGAGCGGATGGTTTTCGAGCTCAAGCACTGCCAGGGGATGAAGCTCCGGGCCATTGGCGAACTCTGCGGGACGAGCGAGGAAGCGGCCAAGAATTCCCTGTTTCGCGCTGTCCAGAAACTGCGTCAGGACCTGAGCGACTTGGTCTAGCAAGGTCGCACGGGAGAGAAGCTAATGAACTGCGACGATCTGGAAAAAACTAGTTCGCTTTACCTCTACGATGAGCTGAGGGCCGAGGACCGCGCGGCCTTTGAGACCCACTTGGCGTCTTGTGCGGGGTGCCGCACGCGGCTCGAGGAGGCCCGCCGCCTGCATCGCGTTCTCAGCGCATGTCCGCGGCCCGAGCCTACACCCGAGCTGCTGGTCCGGTCCCGGCAGGCACTTGACGAGGCGCTCGACCGTGAGCAACTCGGCTGGCGCGGCCTCCTGCGGGGTTGGATGTGGCAGTTCGGCGCCGCGCCTGCGCCGCGTCTTGCCGCCGTTTTGACGCTGCTGCTGTTCGGGTTCGGGTTGGGCTGGACGCTGCGACCCCGCGCCAGAAGCCTGGCCCCCCTGACCCTGAGCGGGACAACCTCTTCGTTTGGCGCCAGCGACCTCGGCGACGTCCGCATTCGCCACATCAGCGAGGTGGCGCCGGACCCGCAGTCCGGCGGGGTGCGCATCACGCTGGACGCCGAACGGCGCGTGACGCTGGAGGGTTCGCTCGACGATCCCCGCATCCGCCAAGTGCTGGTGGACACGGTGACGGGTTACGACAACCCGGGCATCCGTCGCGACACGCTGGATGCCCTGCGGACGCATCGCGACAATCCCTCGGTGCGGGCGGCGTTGTTGTTTGCCATCCAGCACGATGCCAATGCAGGCATGCGCCTGGAAGCGCTAAAGACCGTGCGGGGTATGGAGCTGGGTCGGGACATGCAAGAAGCTTTGCTCAGCGCTCTGGAGCACGACACGAACCCGGGAGTGAGGGTGGCGGCTGTGAACGCGCTAGTGGAGCACGCTGCGGAAGAAGGACAGGATGAGACCGTGATGGCCGTCCTGATGAAGTTGGCGGCGAGTGATCAGAATGCTTACGTGCGTCTCCAGTGCCAGGCCGCGGTCCGGAAGATGGAAGGAAATGATTAACAGGAGATGCAAGATGAGATACCGAACTCTATCCATACTGGCGATACTGGTCGTGGGCACCTGCCTGGCGCTCGAACCTGCCGACCAAGGCAGCGTGAAGCGTGGCGAACCGCAACGCCAGGAAAATTACTGGGAAGAGCGGGCCGAATGCAGCGCGCCGGCGCGCGAGGGCGGCCGCTTGGTGGTGCGGGCGGACTTTGGCTCGTTGAACACCAAGCCCGGAGCTGTGGATCGCGTCACCTGCCAGGTGCGCTTGCGGATCTATACCTCCGATGAAAACGAAGCCCGACGGTTTTTCAAGGACTTCGAGTTGACCTTCCGCCAAGTGGAGGGCGCGCTCTATCTGATGGGAAGACTGCGACAGCAACCTCATCTGACGGGAAGGCTGCCACAACAACGCCATAGTCAGATGACGCGGGGGGCCCAGTATGACATCACAGTTCCGCTGCGGTTCAACCTGGACTTGGAAACCAAGGGCGGTGGCATTGAGGTGGAGAAGCTTGAGGGCCAGCTCGAGGCCGTCACGGCCGGCGGCGGTATCCGCGGAGGCGATCTCGGCGGTCCCGTACGCGTTGAGACTGCCGGGGGAGGCATCCGGCTCGGCAACATTGCAGCCCCAGTGGAAGCGCGAACTGCGGGTGGGAGTGTTCGCGTTGGGGACGTTAACGGCGCGGCCATTCTCGAGACCAGTGGCGGCGAAATTGTGGCCGGGATGGTTCAGGGCACGCTCCGTGCCCAGACAGCCGGCGGCGACCTTGTCCTGCGCGGCGCCTCCGGCCCCATTGAAGCCCAGACTGCCGGGGGGCAAATTCAAATCGGGCAGAGCGGCGGCAACGTCATCGCTCGGACGGCCGGCGGCAGCATCTGGCTCCAGGGCGCGCGCGGGCGAGTGGAAGCCAGGACCGCTGGCGGCAGCATTGACCTCCTGCAAATGCGGAACGCCATTCGCGCCGCCACGTCCGCGGGCGCCATCCTGGCCCAGGTGGACGCCGATCTGAAGATGTTTGTTGCCTCCGAACTCCAGACTTCTGCGGGCGACATCCAGGTGTTTCTGCCTCCCAACCTGCCGCTAACCGTGGACGCGACGATCGATATGGCGGCTGGCCACAAGATCGTTTCTGACTTTCCCCTGAACATCCAGAAGGAGGGAAAGGCTTTCGCTCCCATCAAGGTGTGGGGCGAGGGCGCGCTGAACGGCGGCGGCGAGGTGCTGCGCCTGCGTACTGTGGCGGGCAACATCGAGATCCGCAAGCTCGACTCACGTACCTTGGAGCAATTCCGCACGCGCCAGGAATCCTTCTGGAAGCGCTGGCAAGAGAAAGAGGAACGCGGCCAGCAGAAGCAACAAGAACGGCAGGAACACGAAGAGGAGTAACTCGAAAACGCGGGGAGACTCACGTGAGAGCCATCACTCTGGTGGGAGTTGCCGCGGGCCTTTTAGCTGCGATGCCGATGAGCGCGCAGGAGCAGGAGGTGTGGAGCGGGCGCTATCCGCTCCCGCCCGGGGGCAGCGTGAGCGTGGAGAACGTGCAGGGAGACATTGACGTTGAGGCCTGGGACCGGGCGGAAGTGGAAGTCGTGGCCGTCAAAACCGCCTTGGGGCTGGGCGCGAATCCGGACGACGTCCGCATCGAAGTCGAGTCCAACGGCCGCGCGCTGACCTTGCGCACGCTGTACGTGGGACAGGCGGATGAACCGGTCAGAGTGGACTATCAGCTGCGGGTGCCCCGTCAGGTCCGGCTGGAGCGCTTGCGAACCGTCGAAGGCAGCATCCGGGCGCGCGGGATCGAGGGCAGCGTGGATGCCAGCACGCTGAACGGGAACATCGAGCAGAGGAACATCAGCGGGAGCGTGCTGGCGCGCGCCATCAACGGTAGTGTCGCGGTTTCCCTACGCGCCTTGCCCGACCGCGCAACTCCCATCCAACTGGATACCGTCAACGGGCACATCTATCTTTCCTTACCTTCCAGGGCCAATGCCGATTTGCAGTTGAGTGCGGTGGCCGGCCGGATTGAAGGGAACTATGCGTTCACGGTGAGCGATGTGCCCGGCGATACCTCGTGGCGCACCCGCTTGGGACGAGGCGGCGTGCAGATTCGGTTGCGCACCGTGCGCGGCAATATCCGGGTGACTGAGAGCGAGGAACTGCTGTGAAATGCGGCCGCGAAGGGAACTATCAGGAAAACTGGAGGAGACCATGAAACGCTACTTCATCATTGTGTTGGGAAGCTTGGTCGCCGTCGCCCTGCTGGGAATTGCATCCCTCGGGGCAGGAAAGGACTCTGCCAAGGCGAGGGGGGTTGTGGCGGTTTCCGGCGACGAACCAGACGTCCTGTACTTCAATGCCCAGGACGAGGAGGAGCCACCCGTGGCCGCACCCGCGCCGCACCCTGGCCCAGGCGTGGTGGCTCGCCCGCACCCTGGGCGCAAGACGATCATGTTTCACGCCCTTGCGGGAGACGGAGCATGGTTGGGGCTGCGGCTCGAGGACGTGACTGCCGAGAAGGCGAAAGAGCTTAAGCTCGCGGGTGAGTATGGCGTGATTGTGAAGGACGTGGAGGAAAACAGCCCGGCAGCCAAGGCGGGCTTGGCCAAGGGGGACGTTATCCTGGAATTTGCAGGCGAGAAAGTCCGCGGCACCGCTCATTTCCGCCGTCTGGTACGTGAGACCCCCGCGGGTCGGACCGTGTCCCTTCAGGTCAGCCGTGCCGGGCAGACCAAGACTCTTAGCGCCAAGCTCGAGGCACGCCCGGGTGGCGCTTTCACGATGCCAGCGATGCCCCCCATGCCGGAGATGCCGGCGATGCCCGACATCGAAATCCCCGAATTCGATTTCGTGTGGCATGCGCGGGGCGCGCAGCTGGGCATTTCGGCTGATGAGTTGACGCCACAACTAGCCCAATACTTCGGCGTCAAACAGGGCAAGGGCATCCTGGTGCGCGAGGTGGTCGTAGGCAGCGCGGCTGAAAAGGCCGGGCTTAAGGCTGGCGACGTCATCGTGCAGGTGGACGGGAAAGACGTGGACACGGTCGGCAAGCTGCGTCGCGCCCTGGCGGGGGAAAAGGAAACGCAAGAGGCACGCAAGGTGACTTTGACTATCGTGCGCGATAAGCGCGAGCAAACGCTCACGGTCGAGCTCGAGCCGCAGGAGCGCATGGGTCCGCGCCGCCTGACCCGCACGGAGCTGATGGAAGTTGACCCCGTAGAGATGCAGGAGATAGCCGCCGAAGCCCAGGCCTACGCCAAGGAGATGGAGGCCCAGGCACGAGAGTGGCAAAAAGAGCACCAAGAACTCCAGAAAGAGCAGCAGCGCCTGCAAGAAGAGATGCAACGCCTCCAGCAAGAACTTCCAAAGCAGATCGAGAGGGAGATCATCCGCGAGGACGTTGTCACGGGACTGAAGGGTGAGAGGCAGGTTGTGTAGGCGACAGAAGCCGCGGAGCTGGAGGACAACTCCGCGCTACAAGACGAGGAACTGCACTACAAACAGGGCGGCGAAGACGTAGGTCAGGACGGGGCATTCGCGCCAGCGCCCCGTGGCGAGCTTGCCGACCGCGTAGGAAATGAAGCCGAAGGCTATGCCGGAGGCGATGCTGAACGTCAGCGGAATAGCCACGAGCGTTAGGAAAGCCGGCAGATACTCCGTGGGGTCTTCCCACTCGAGTTCCCGGACCACCTTGAGCATCATCGCACCCACCACGATCAACGCCGGCGCCAGCGTGGGATAGCGGACGAGCGGGTTGCCGGCGGCGTCGCTGCCCACGGCGACGCCTCCGCCGATCATCGAGGCCAGGGGGCTGAAGAGCATCGCGGCGAGCAGCAAGAGCCCCGTCACCATGTTGGCCAAGCCCGTCCGCGCACCATCCGAGACGCCGGCGGCCGACTCGATGTAGCACGTCACAGTGGAGGTGCCAAGCGCCGCGCCCACTGTCGTGCCCACCGCGTCTGAAAAGAGCGCCTGACCCGAGCGGGGCAATTTCCCCTCACGCAATAAGCCCGCCTGCTGTCCCACGCCCACCAGCGTCCCCACCGTGTCGAAAAGAGCCAGGTAAAGCAGCACAAAGATGGCGGCGGCGAGGGTGGCGGGATGTACGCCGAAAAGCCCACGCAGGTCGAATTTCCAAAACGTGGGCGCCAGATGAAAGTCCGCCGAGAAGACGCCGCGGTAGTGAACCAGCCCAAAGCCGGCAGCAATCGCCGTGGTGGCGAGGATGCCCAGCAGGAGGGCCCCGCGGACACGGTAAGCGAGCAGCACGATCATCACCAGCAGGCCCAACACGCTCACCAGCGCCACGGGCTGACGAAAATCTCCCAGGCGCACCAGCGTGGCGGGGCTCGACACCACCAGGTTACCGTATTCCAGGCCAATAAGCGTGATGAATAGCCCAATCCCCGCGGCGATGCCGCACTTCAGGGAACTCGGGATGGAGTCGACAATTTTCGAGCGGATGCCCGACAGCGTGAGCAGAATAAAAAAGATGCCGGCCACCAGCACCGCCGCCAGCGCCTGCTGCCAGGTCAGGCTGAAGCCCAGAGGGGCCACGCCGCAGAGGGTATAGACAAAGAAGAAGTTCTCCCCCATGCCCGGCGCTAACGCCACAGGATAATTGGCCAGCAAGCCCATCAGAAAGGTGGCCAGCGCTGCTGCAAGGCAGGTGGCGTACATAACGGCGCGAAAATCCATGCCGGCCTGCGACAGCACTCCCGGCTGGACGAAGATGATGTAGGACATGGCCAGGAAAGTTGTGATCCCGCCCAGCACTTCCCGGCGGATGGTTGTGCCGTGAGCGGCGAGCTGGAAGAATTCACTAATACGCATGGTGCGGACGGAATTATGAATTGTGAATTCTGAAGTGTGAATTGCGAACAATCACAATCCCCGGGCAGGTCTGACAGGATGCCGAAAACCCCTCTTTGTCATGCTGAGTGCCAGCGAAGCATCTCTCGCTCGTCTGGCAACAGAGGACTTAGATCCTCCGCTTCGCTCAGGATGACATGCTCCCAGGCCTTTCTCGGTACCCTTCTAATTCACCATTCAGCCTTCATAATCCAAGTCTCAAGATACTACTTCAATTCAATCGAGATTGACTCAAAGGTCTCCCTGCCCGCGTTCGCGAATGAGTGGGTGCGGCCCGTGCCCGGCACGAACACGGCGTCGCCGGCTTTTTGCACGTTTTCCTTCGCGGCGCCGTCAGCCGCCACATCCCGGAGCGTCGAGCCCTGGATCACTACAGAGATGTGGTCGAGCGTGTGCGTGTGCAGCGGCGTGCCTTCGCCAGGCTTGAGCACCCAGCGCACCACTTTCACCTTCTGGTTCTCCACGATCGGTTGGGGTTGGACAACCTTCTCGCTCGCCAACTGCTGCGCCAGGAGCGTGAGCGCCGAGACCGATAGTCCTACAATCAATCCCGCCAGAAATCGTTTCATCATCCACCTCCTTCAGACTTAAGCCGCGGTGGCTTTGCGCTTGTCTTGCACCATCAGCGACTAGCGGCCAGCAAGTCCCTACGACGCCGTCAAAGCTGAAGGCTGACCGCTGACCGCTTCTTGCACCCGAGCAGCCGCCGCAGCTCGCGCGCTTGCTCCGGGTTCTTGCGCAGGATTATACGCCGGAGGCGGGCAAACTCATCGGCGTCGATCTTCTGCACCGTGCCGCGGCCGCGCTGGGGACTAAACGCGAGGATGTGCTCGAGGTCGGGGCGCCGGGTCAAAGGATTCTTGAGGCGCACAGCCTCACGGGGCGGGCAGAAATCGAGGAGCGAGCCCAGGCCTGCGTCCCGGCCGTCAGAGGCAGCGCGCGCCACGCCCACCACCTGCTTGCGGTCCACCTCGTAGCAGAGGAAGAGATCGCCGCGCTTCACTTCCTCGCGCAGGTAGCGCAGGCTGGAGGCGCTCCGGATCCAGCCCTCGTCGCCCATCTCGTAAGGGCCGCGCGTGCGCGAGCGGAAATACTCATCAAACTCCCACCCGCGCTTCGTGTTGACCTTAAAGACCCAAACCTTCATTGGGTGATTGAGTGATTGAGTGATTGAGTGAACGAAATGTTGTCCCCTCGAGCAGGGGTCCCATTCCTCGATCAACCAGTAGTTCTAGCTGTCTTGCGTGATGCTACGAAGATGGCTACCAGCTCGTTCGCCTCAGCAAGTAGGTTCTGCATTCGGGCCTGCGGTACTGTCCCACTTTCGACTAGGAGCTCCAGCCAGAGAACAGTTTCATCCGCCTCTTCGATGACCGTTCCCATCTTGGCGATAAACTCGGCTTTGGAACGCGCGCGGCAAAGGGCTCTGTAGTTAGCGGCGACTGAGGTTCCCGAGCGCAAGAGTTGCTTCCCCAGGATGCGTGCCTCGTCGGACTTGGGCAGGGATCGAAACAGTCTGATGACTCGCAAGGCGAATTGCTTGGTTCGTTGCCTCAACTCCTCCGGCTGGCTCATGGGTCAGTTCACTCAATCACTCACTCACGCAATCACTCAATTGACACCACTCGTGCCACGCGCACCGCGGGGATGGCGCGGATTTCCGCGAGCACGGCCTCGGGGATGGGGTTGTCCACGTTGACGAGGCCGATGGCCTCGGCGGCCTTCTGGCTGCGGCCCAAGGCGAAGTTGGCGATGTTGATGTTGCGATCGCCGAGGAGCGTCCCCACGCGCCCGATGACGCCTGGGACGTCCTGGTTGCGGATGAAAAGGATGACACCGCGCAGCGGGGCCTCCACGTCGATATCGTTGATGCCCAGAATGCGCAGCTCGCCGCGCAGGCCCACCATGCCGAGTACCGAGGCGGAATCCGTTTCCGTGCGCAGCGCGATGCCAAGGGAGTTGGAAAACGCCGCCCGGTGCGCGCTCCGCAGTTCGACCACCTCAAGGCCGCGCGCCTGCGCGAGCGTGCCCGCGTTCACCAGGTTCGCCTGCTCGGAAAGGACGCAGTTGAGGATGCCTTTCAGCACGGCGTTCTTCACCAGATGGGTGTTGAGTTCCGCCAGGCCGCCGTCGTAGCTGATGTGAATCTCTTCCAGTCGCCCCGGGGCGATCTGCGCCACGAAGGCGCCGAGTTTCTCTCCCAACTGAATGTAAGGCTCGAGCTTCTTGTACTCTTCCGGCGAAATCGTCGGCATGTTCACCGCGTTGCGGGCCACGCCCTGGAGCAGATAGTCACGTACCTGTTCGGCGATGCGGACGCCCACAATTTCCTGCGCCTCCTCGGTCGAGCCGGCGATGTGCGGCGTAGCGATGACGTTCGGGTGCGCCGCCAGACGGAAGTCCTTGGGCGGCTCATTCTCGAAGACGTCCAGAGCCGCGCCAGCCACCTGGCCGCTTTCGAGCGCCTGAAGCAGATCCTCCTCATGGATCAATTCTCCGCGCGCGCAGTTCACGATGCGGACGCCCGGCTTCGCCAGAGCCAGCGTCTGCGCGTTGAGCAGATGGTGCGTCTCGGGCGTCGCCGAGGCGTGTACGCTGATGAAGTCGCTCGCCTTCAGTAACTCCTCCAGCGCCACCAGCCGCACGTTCTGCTCGCGCGCCATCAGCGAAGAAACATAAGGGTCATGGGCGATGACCTCCATTTGGAAGGCCTGAGCCAGCCGCGCCACTTCCATCCCGATCTTGCCTAGACCGATCAGGCCGATGGTCTTCGCGCGCAGCTCCGTGCCCATCAATTTCTTTTTCTCCCAGCGGCCCTGCTTGAGGGCGCTGTCGGCTTGGGGGATGCGGCGGACCAGGGCCAGCATCAGCGCCACCGCATGTTCGGCGACGGCAACCGCGTTGCCGCCCGGCGTGTTCATCACCACGATGCCCTTCTTCGTAGCGGCATCGAGGTCCACGTTGTCCACACCCACGCCGGCCCGCCCGATGGCGCGCAGGCGCGCGGCGTGTTCGAGCAACTGCGCCGTGACCTTGGTGGCGCTGCGCACGATGAGCGCCTCGGCGTCGCGGATTTCGTCCGCCAGCGAAGCGCCGGCCTTCCCGGGCAGATTCACGACAGCAAAAGATCTCTCGGCTTGGAGCAGCTCGAGAGCGCGTTCGGAGACATTGTCAGCAACGAGGATTTTCATGGTGATAGTTCCTGATTGGGTAAGGGCGCGGCGCGCCGTGCTGCTACAGGTTCAGACTGCCTGATGCATGTAAGCTTCCTGCGCGGCGCGGACGCCGCTACCGAGTTCAACCTTGTATCCGAGTTTCAGAAGGGCGATCTCCAATGCCGCGACGACAGCGAAGAGATCCACCACATCGTAATAACCCAGGTGCGCCAAGCGGAAGATTTTGCCCTTCATGCTCCCCTGGCCGTTCGCAACGATGGCCCCGAAGCGATTCCGCAACTCCTTGATGATCGCGCCGGAATCCATTCCTTCCGGAGCGCAGACAGCGGTGGCGGCGTTAGCCGGCGAGCGGGCCGCGAACAGTCTCAGGCCGAGCGCCTGCGCGGCCTCGCGGGTGAGCGACGCCAGCAGGGCGGCGTTGGCAATGAGGTTCTCGCGCCCGATCTGCTTGATGTACTCGAGCGCGGCGTGCAGGCTGATAATGAGCGTCGTCGCGGGCGTGTAAGCTGTCTCGCCCTTCGCCTGATGCTTCCGTTCTTTGGCGAAGTCGAAGTAGTAGCGAGGCAATTTCGCCTGGGCAATCAAGCCCCACGCCTTCTCACTGATGCTGGCGAAGGCCAAGCCGGGCGGGATCATCACCGCCTTCTGCGAGCCGCCAATGACGATATCCAAACCCCACTCGTCGGGTCGCAGGTCGGTGGTGCCGAGTCCGGTGATGGCATCAACCACCAGGCACGTCGCCGGGTAATTCTTGACCGCTTCACCGAGCGACTGCACATCGTTCATCACCGCCGTGGAAGTTTCCGTAGCCTGAATGTACACGGCGCGGAAGGGTCCCTCGCTGGCCAGTTTCTGCTTCATCGCTTCGATGTCAACCGGCCCACCGTAGGGCGACTCAACTTTCACCGCCTCAATCCCATAGGCCTCGGCCAGACCCAGCCAACGCTCGCCGAACTTGCCCGCCGTTCCCACCAGGATACGCTCCCCGGGCGATATGAGATTGGAGACGGCGCCTTCCATGGCTCCCGTGCCGGAACTGGCAAACACCAGGACGTCATTCTTCGTGTTGAAGTAGTACTTCAGCAGCTCCAGCGTCTCCGCCATGATTCTGCGGAAAGCTTCCGTGCGATGATGGACGTTGGCGGCGGTGAGCGTGCGCGCCTGGGCCTCCATCAATAGCGGGGTGGGACCAGGAGTAAAAAGTCTCTCTTTAATGATTCCAGGCATGAGTTCGCTTCCTGTATCGAATGGATTTGCCTCGGAGGAACCTTTCTTGACGAACCCAATTGGGGCCTACTAGTTGTCTGGACTGTCTGGGCCGAAGCTAGCCAGTCTAGGAGAAGGCAGAAGGATTGTCAAACAACGCGCGGTGGCCGGTAGTGGGTCAATTTGAAAACGCGCAAAAAGTCCAAGCACGCATGCAGCGCTAGGAGGGGGTCGCTCTTTCGGAAATTCCCCTTGACAAGGCAACCTCTAATATGGGAGAGTGAATCGGAAAGATATCGGGCACTGCGTGGCACATACCGCGCATCCCTGAAAAAGGTTCCGCCCTGCGGCCTCGCCCTAAACCAGCGTTCGCAGGGCGGTCGAGTTTTCAGTAGTAATCAGTATCTCCTCTTGCGTAGATATCAAACTCATTCCTGATTCTATTTCTGATCAAATCATACGAACGCCTATCATTAGATTGCCATTTCTTCTGAATTGCCCACGCGCAATAATCTGCAACCTGAAGCAGGGCATGAGATGGCGATTTGTGATGATCAATGCTATACGTTATTCCTCGCGCCTTCATGATTTCGTCAGCTTTAGCTCTGAGTGTATTCTTAAGTGCTGTTCGCTGGGTTTTATCCGGAGGCGTGTCCACAATGATATGGATTCTCTGGACTTTCCCGGTTCCGACTAAGTATTTGAGCATCGTTCGGTATGCAACTGAATAGACACCAAATTTACGGAGTGACGGATTCACCCGATTTTTGCGGACAATTATGGAATGAATTTCAAAGTCTATCGAGGCGGTGATTATCTTAAACAACTCATCTCTAACCACCTGTTTGTCTTCGCAAGCATGGAAGCACTCGATGCACTCTCCGTCTTCTAGAAGTCGGTACTTTAGGGCGGCCAGCTCGTGCGTGAACAGCGTAGGAATCGCTGTTACTATGCCAGCATAAACGAGATACTTTCCGGACTTTGGGTGATATGTGTACTCTCCGGATTCGTCAAAGAACGCAAAAACGGCCATGGCATTGGTGGGTAATAATCTACCATGACCGAGCCAAAATAAAAGTAAATCATCGCTAACTCTTCAGGTCTCATTTTCAAATTGCACCACTACCCGGTGGCCAACTCTCTTGCTTAGCGCAGAATCGAAACGCGAGATGGTGGCGTCTACGCTTCCTTTTGCAGAACCTATGGAATCTGTCCCATCTCAACCACGGGGCGGCGCCTTTATTGACATCTTGGGGCCGAGGCGCTACAAGCGAGAGACCACAGACGACCGTGGTACCGACGGATTGCCGGAAAACCTGGGGAGGACATTGTGAGAATTCGGAGACTCGTGCTGGCGTGTGGAATGATGCTCATGCAAATCGCGGGCCTGCAGCTCGTAGCCCAGCAGGCCAAGGCGCCTGACCGGAAGCCGCCGGCCCAACCCGTTCCGACCTCAGCGCGTGTCTGGAGGTCAATCACCACGCGCAGGGAATACCGGGTGTGGGTGGAGAATGATCGTCTTCACACCGAGTGGGTCAGCCTTCCCCCCGCGGCGGTTCAGGCCGGGGCGTACGTCCGCAGCGAGTCCCAGCGCGCGGGATCGAAGTGGGTTGGGACGGTGCGCAGCTATTTGCCCTGCGATACCACCGAGGCCAGCGGGCGAGTCAGCAACCGATGTCGGCTTCTGACGAAGATCGAATTCACTGCCCTGACCCCCGACCGCATCACCGGGCGCGCGGAGGCCCTGCGGAGGTGGGATTGCGCGCGCTGCCAGATCCTGGAAACGGTTTGGAAGGAGTTCGAGTGGGTCCCCAAAGAAGGGGCAGAAGGCAGCCGGCAGAAGGCGGAGGGCAGTAAGCAGTAGGCGGCAAGCAGACGTAAGAGGGGCAAGAGACTCTCCCACGCAGAGTCGTCTAACCTAGCAGCTTCAGCCCGTTTTGATTTTCTTGATCTCCTCGATGAGGGGCGGGACGATTTCGAAAAGGTCGCCGACGATCCCGTAAGTGGCAACTTCGAAGATCGGCGCTTCTTTGTCCTTGTTCACAGCCACCACGGTGCGAGACCCTTTCATCCCCACCTGGTGCTGGACGGCGCCGGAAACTCCCAATCCAATATACAGCTTGGGGGCCACCGTCTGTCCGGAACTGCCAATCTGCCGGTCCATGGGCAACCAGCCGTTGTCGCAAATGGGCCGCGAGGCGCCGACCTCCGCCCCCAGGGCTTCCGCCAGCTTCTGGACGAGTTCGAGGTTTTCCGATGCCTTGATGCCCCGCCCTACGGCGACAATGATTTCGGCCTGGGACAGGTCCACGGCCTGCTTGGTCTCGCGAAAGCGCTCGCCGGGTTTGGTGCGAATGGCGCCGGGAGAAAGCGTCGTGGGAACCGAAGTGACCTTGGCGGGCGCGGGCCCTCGCCGGACGGAATCTTCGCGGAACGCCGAGGCCTGAAACGACACGAGGTAGGGTGGGTCGCCAACGAACTCCACATCGGCGCAATACTTGCCCTGGAAGACCTGGCGAACGAAAACCAGCCTTCCGCCCTCTTCCCGGTAGCTCAGACAATCGCTCACCAAAGCGCGGTCCAGAGCGGCGGCGAGTGTTGGTGCAAAGTCCCTCACCTGATAGGTGTGGCTGAAAACCACGAAGCGCGGCTGGCGGTCGCGGATCACCTCGCGAAGCGTGTGGGTGTAACCATCCGCCGTGTATTCGGCGAGCAAAGGCGAGTCAACCTGCAAGACTTCCTGAAGCTCCACTGCGGCGAGTTCCGCCGCTAAGGCGGAAATGCCACGACCCAAGAGGATCGCCGCGACCGGTGCTGCGAGTTCCCCCCCCAGGCGCTGCCCGGCAGCGAGCGCCTCCCATGTGGGCCGGGTCAGCTTCATGCCCTGGTGCTCGGCGAAAACCAGGATCTCGTCAGGCATGGTTCAAGGAAAAGGGTGAAGTGTAAAGGTTGAAGTATGAAGCAGCCTGGTGCGACTGCCGTCTGCACTTCACCTTTCACACTTCACACTTTACACTTCCCACTTCCTATTCGCCCTCCGGCGTCGGGCCGACAAAGCCTTTGCTGCTGGGCTCGGGCTTCTCCGCTCTCTCGGCTTTGTCAGCCTTCTCAACCTTCTCGGGTTTCTTGGCTTTCTCGGCGCCGGGCGCGGTGGACGACGCCAGGGACTCGCAAACCAACTCCAGCGGAATCGTCTTGTAGAACTTTCCCGCTTCGAATTTCTTGATCTGGTCGCGCCAGACGGGATTGGTCCGCGCGGCTTCCAGAGCGGCCTGATCCCGCCAGAAGACCAGCCAGAGGTACTCGGGTTTGCGCGCCTCGAACACCTTAATGAAGTGGGCATCCAGGCAACCGTCGATTTTCTTCAACGCCGGCAACGTGACCTGCCGGCCAAACTTCTCGTACTCGTCCGCGCGCTTCTTGCGGGCCCGCATTCTCCAAATATGAATGTGCATAATCGCTCCTTTCGCAGCTAGAGCACCCGCGATTCGTTCTTGAGTTTGTCCACCAACCGGGCGGCAATCTCCTTGGGACTGCCCTGGAGGAACTCGGTCTGGCCTTTCTTGGCGGGGACGTACACTTTGGAGACTTTCTGCCTTGGTGCCAGGTCCTCCGGGGTCAGTCCCAGGTCCGCCGGTGTCAACTTCTGAATAGGTTTGTTCTTGGCCGCCATAATCCCTTTCAACGTGGCGTAACGCGGTTTGTTGATCCCTGATTGGATAGTGAGGAGGGCAGGCAATGGCATCTCAATCCACTGGAACCAGCCCGCTTCCAGTTCCCGTTTCACCTTGAGCGCATTTCCGTTAACCTGGATTTCCATGATGATGGTGGAGTGCGGGAAGCCGAGTAGTTCCGCCAGCAGCACGCCGGTCTGCGCGTAGCCCCAGTCGTCGGACTGCAAACCGGTCAGCACCAAGTCGGGGTTCTGCTTGCGGATTGCCTGGGCCAGAGCGCGCGCTACGCCGCAGGGATCCAGGCCCTCGAGCGCTGGGTTGTCCAGGTGCAGAGCCCGCTCGGCCCCTTTGGCCAGCGCCTCCTTGATGGCCGCCTGGGCGCGCGCCGGCCCCAGGCAACAGACCACCACTTCCCCGCCATGTTTTTCCTTCAGCCGCAGGGCTTCTTCCAGAGCATACAAGTCCGGCTCGTTGATGGCAAAGCTGAGGTCTGCTTCCTGGATCCAGGTTCCCGCGGCGTTCAAGCGCAACGGCGCATCGTGTGCGGCGACCTGCTTCAAACAAACGACGATTTTCATTGTCGGAAGCTATCAGCGATCAGCAGTCATCCCTTGGCTTACAGCCGCACCACCTGCGGGTGAGAGTTGAAGGCTGCCGGCTGAAAGCTCCTTCAACCCGTATACCGCTTGAGAAGCAGCGCTGCGTTAGTACCACCAAAGCCAAACGAATTGGAAAGCACATACTCGACCGCAGCCTTGCGCGCCTGGTTGGGAACGTAATCCAGGTCGCAGTCCGGATCGGGATTTTCGTAGTTGATCGTCGGCGGCAGAACTTGGTCACGGATGGCCAACACCGAAAAGCCCGCCTCGAGGCCGCCGGCGCCGCCCAGCAGGTGGCCAGTCATCGATTTGGTGGAGCTAACGGCCACCTTGTAGGCGTGGTCTCCGAACACCTTCTTGACGGCCAGCGTCTCCAGCCGGTCGTTGTACGGCGTCGAGGTGCCGTGGGCGTTGATGTAGTCCACCTGCTCGGGGGCAACATTTGCGTCCGCCAGCGTCAGGCGCATCGCGCGCACAGCTCCGTCAGCGTCTTCCGAGGGTTGCGTTATGTGGAAGGCATCGCCCGTCATGCCATAGCCGACCACCTCGGCGAAAATGGGGACCCCGCGCCGCAGAGCAAAGCCCAGTTCTTCGAGAATCAGGATCCCCGCCCCCTCCCCGACCACGAAGCCGTCGCGGTCGCGGTCGAAGGGCCGGCTGGCTTTTTCCGGCTCCCCGTTGCGCGTGGACAGCGCGCGCATGGAAGCGAACCCGCCCACCCCCATGGGCGTGATGGCGCCCTCCGCGCCCCCACAAATCATCACGTCGGCGTCGCCCCGCTGAATCAGCCGGAAGGAGTCCCCCAGGGCGTGCGTGCTGGAGGAACACGCTGTGCAGGTGGCCGAATTCGGCCCCTTGGCCCCCCAGCGGATGGAGACAAACCCGGAGGCCAAGTTCGCTATGGCCGCCGGAATGAAGAAGGGGGATATCTTGCGCGGCCCGCCCTGCATCAGGGCGGTGTGCTCCCGCTCGATGACGTCGAACCCCCCGATCCCGGAGCCGATGTAGACCCCTGTCCGCTCGGCAATGTCGGGCGTGATCTTGAGGCCCGCGTGTTCCACCGCAAACTGCGCCGCCGCCAGGGCAAACTGGATGAACAGACCCATCTTCTTCACTTCTTTCTTCTCCACGTACAGAAGAGGGTCGAAGCCCTTGACCTCCGCAGCGAAGGTCACCGGAAATCCGGTGGTGTCAAAGTGCGTGATGGGCGCAGCGCCACTTTTGCCGGCCAGGATGCCTTGCCAGGTTTCTTCCCTGCCGATGCCCAGGGGGCTGACAAGCCCCACGCCCGTCACGACCACTCTTCGTGCCAAGATACATTCCTCCTGTGGCAGCCTGACGCGGGCGGCTAGCTCTTGGGAGTCTTCACGTGGGACTGGATATAGTCGATGGCGTCTTTAACCGTGGTTATCTTCTCTGCGTCCTCGTCGGGGATCTCGATCTCAAACGCCTCTTCGAACGCCATCACGAGTTCGACGATATCCAGCGAATCGGCCCCCAGGTCGTCAATAAAGTGCGCCGTGGGGGTCACCTCGGCTTCGTCCACGCCGAGCTGCTCCACAATAATCTGCTTGACCTTCTCATCAAGTGAAGCCATCCGTCTCTCCTCCTCATTTCGTGGGGCGGCCATTCTAACTGTGCTTTGGGCTAGATTCAAGCACCACAAGAACAGTGACTAGTGACGAGGGGCGAGCAAGAACCGCAAGCGCTCTCCTGGGCTTGTCACTTGTCACTCGTCACTGCTCTTACGCCATGTACATCCCGCCGTTGATATTCAGCACGTGCCCGGTGATATAGCTCGCTTCCTCCGAAGCGAGAAACCGTACCCCGCAAGCGATGTCGTGGTCGGTGCCCATGCGTCCCAGCGGGATCAGGCTCAACATCCTCTGGCGTACCGCCTCGGGCAGGTTCTCGGTCATGGCAGTGGCGATGAATCCCGGGGCAACCGCATTGACCGTGATGTTCCGGCTGCCGACTTCCGCGGCCACCGCCTTGGTCAGGCCAATGATACCCGCTTTCGAAGCGACGTAGTTGGCTTGGCCGGGATTTCCGGCCTGGGCCACGACCGAGGCGATGTTGATAATGCGCCCGTACCGCTGCTTAACCATGCCCGGCAACACCGCCCGCGTGCAAAGGAAGGCGCCGTTCAGGTTCACCCGCAGGACCAGATCCCAGTCCTCGGGTTTCATGCGCATCAGCAGGTTGTCTTTGGTGATCCCCGCGTTGTTCACCAGGATATCGATCTTGCCGAACGCCGCGAGGGTCTTCTCCACGGCCTCTTTCACCGAATCGGGGCTGGAGACATCCAGGGGAAGCGCCAGGCCTTTTCTCCCCAGGGCTTCAATCTCTTTGGCCACCGCCTGAAGTTGCTCGAGTTTGACGTCGCCTCCGGCAATATCGGCGCCCGCTTCCGCCAGCGCTAAGGCGATGGCCCTGCCAATACCCTGGGCAGCGCCCGTCACCAAGGCCACTCGTCCTTCAAGGTTCATGGTTGTTCCTCCCGGATTCAGCTAGCCGCCAGCCGCGCCAAGACCCGCTGCAAGGACGCCAGGTCTTCCACGTGCAGACCTTCGGCTTGGCGATCGATTTGCTTGAGCAGTCCCGTAAGCACCTTCCCCGGGCCCACTTCCACGAAGAGTTCCACGGCTTGCGTATGCAGCACGCGGATCGACTCCTCCCACCGGACCGGGCTAGTCACCTGGCGCTTCAGCCCGTCGCGCACGGCCAGCGCCGAACGCACCACCTGCGCATCCACGTTGTTTACCAGCGGTATCTGCGGGTCGGCGATCTGCGCGGCTTCCAGGTCCTGCGCCAGGCGCTCCTGAGCGGACTGCATGAGGGCACAATGAAACGGGGCGCTCACGTTCAACATTATGGCTCGGCGCGCACCGCGTGCCTTGGCCAGCTCCACCGCCCGCGCCACCGCCGCCGCGTGGCCTGCAATCACGACCTGACCCGGGGAGTTCAGGTTGGCCGGTGAGACAACCTCGCCTTGGCCCGCCTCCCGGCAAACCGCCTCTACTGCCGCCACCTCCATCCCCAGCAGCGCCGCCATGGCGCCTCGCCCAACGGGTACGGCTTCCTGCATGTACTGCCCACGCTTGCGCACCAGCCGTACCGCGTCGCCCAGACCGAGAGCGCCAGCCACCACCAGTGCTGAGTACTCACCCAGGCTGTGCCCTGCCATGTAGTCCGCCCGAATGCCTCTTTCCCGCAACACTTCCGCCGCTGCGATCGACACCGCCAGGATGGCTGGCTGGGTGTTGGCTGTGAGCTGAAGATCTTCTGCCGGACCTTCAAAACACAGTCTAGACAAGGCAAAGCCCGCCGCTCGGTCGGCCTCCTCGAACACGCGGCGCGCGGCGGGAAACGTTTCCGCCAGCTCCCGGCCCATGCCGGGATACTGCGACCCTTGACCGGGAAACAGGAAAGCTATCTTGGGCAAGAAAAGCCTTCAAGAAACTGACGCATCGGATCATTAACTCATTGCTTCATTGAAAGGCTCCCCTCGCCGGCTCAATGGTCCAATGATGCAATGAATCAATGGCTCAGTTTTGTTACCAGCGCATCAGCACTGCACCCCAGGTTACCCCAGCGCCAAAGGCAGACATCAGAATGAGGTCGCCCTTTTTGACGCGCCCACTTCGCACGCATTCGTCCAGGCAGATCGGGATGGAAGCCGAGGAAGTGTTTCCGATGCGGCTGATGTTGGAATAGACCTTGTCGGGACTTACGCCGAGGCGTTCCTGAACCGCATCGGTGATGCGCTGGTTAGCTTGGTGAGGAATAAAAAGGTCCAATTCCTCGGCGCTGACTCCGGCTTTCTTAAGAACCCGCCGCGACACCTCTTCCATGCTGCGCACTGCCACCTTGAACAGCTCGTTGCCGCGCATTTTAATGTAATGCTCCCGGGCCTCAACGGTCTCGCGGCTCGTCGGCTTCACAGTTCCACCCGCAGGAATATAGAGATGGTCAGAGTAGGCGCCTTCCGTGTGCATCTCTTCCCCCAAAATTCCCGAGGGTGGCGACGCCGGGCCCAGCACGCCCGCCGCTACTCCGTCCCCGAAGAGCACGCAGGTGGCGCGGTCTTGGTAGTCCACATAGCGGGAGAGCAATTCCGCGCCGATCACCAAGGCATACTTGACCTTCCCGGTGGTGATGAACTGGTCAGCCACCGTGACCCCAAACAGGAACCCCGAGCACGCCGCGGCCAAATCGAAGGCGCAGCAAGGAGGTGCTCCCAGGTCGCGCTGGATAAAGGCGGCCGTGGCCGGCAGGGGCATATCCGGCGAAATGGTGGAGCAGATGATGAGGTCCAAGTCTTTGGGCTTGACCCCGGCCATGTCCAGCGCTTTTCGAGCCGCCTGGACGGAAAGCATGGACGTGGTCTCGTGCGGCGCGGCCAGCCGACGCTCCTTGATACCCGTCCGCGTCGTGATCCACTCGTCGGACGTATCCACCAGTTTCTCTAAGTCCTGATTGGTAAGCACCTTTTCGGGCACCGCCGCCCCAGTGCCCAGAATCCCTGCCAAAGCCATGTTCACTCCCGTCCGGAGTTCCAAACTAGAAACTCGAAATTCGAAACTCGTAACCCGCCATTCGAACGGGCGATTTTCGAACTTCGATTTTCGCGTTTCGTCTTCCGCTCTGAAGGCTGCCCCTAGGTTCTTCCCCAGGAGGCTCCGGCCAGCTCACGCTGAATCTTCTCGTTCACACACCCGGCGGCGAATTCCGCCGCCACGCGAATGGCGTTCTTGATGGCGTTGGCGTTCGACCTGCCGTGACAGATGATGCAAACCCCGCGCACCCCCAGCAGGGGCGCTCCGCCGTACTCGGAATAATCGGCCCGCTTCTTGAAGTCCCGCAGGGCCTTCCGCGCCAGGACGTAGCCCACCTTGGCGCTCAGGGTACTGGAGAGCGCATCTCGTAGTATGCCCGAAAGCACCTCCGCAACTCCCTCGCTAGCTTTCAGCACGACGTTGCCGGTGAAGCCGTCGGCGACGGTCACGTCCACGCGGCCGTTGTAGAGGTCTCGGCCCTCGACATTCCCGATGAAGTTCAACGGCAGTTTCTTGAGCCGCAGATGCGTCTGCCGAGCCAAGTCATTTCCTTTGTGCGCTTCCTGGCCGATGGACAGCAGGCCCACGCGCGGCCGCTTCACTCCGAAAATCGCCCGGTAATAAATCTCGCCCATTACGGCAAATTGCTCCAGGTTCGCCGGACTGCAATCGGCGTTGGCCCCCACATCGAGCAGAACCGAGGCCGTACCTTTCGAGGTCGGGAAGACCGCTGCCAAAGCCGGCCGTTCGACGCCCTCCAACGCCCCCAGCGTTATCTTCGCAGTGGCCATGACGGCGCCCGTGTTACCTGCGCTGATGAACCCGTCCGCCTTGCCTTCCCGTACCAGCCGGGCCGCTACCCGGAGGGAGGAGTCACGCTTCCGGCGAAAGGCCTTGGCGGCTGCCTCTGACATGGTGACCGCTTCGCTGGCGTGCACTACCTCGATGTCCAGCCCCCGCGCCTCCCGGCGCCCCAATTCGCGCCCCAGAACATCCTGCGGGCCAACTAGCACAACTTCGGCCAGCCGCTCACGCACGGCCAGGATGGCGCCTTCCACTTCCGGCCCTGGCGCCGCGTCCGTTCCCATGGCGTCAACGGCGATTCGTCGCATGACCGAGGCAGGTTCCATGTGTCCGGCTACGAAGACCAGCCAAGTGAAGAGGGTTCACTCCGCCAGTCCACGGGTCCCAGGCTCGTCAGCTCCTGGCACCTCACACTTGTGTCTTCCTAGGCTGATTCTTCCACCAGAATCACTTCGCGTCCGCGGTAGTAACCGCAGTGCGGGCAAGCCTGATGGGGCAGCTTTGGCTCGTGGCAGTGTGGGCACTCGGCCAGCGATGCCTGAACCAGATGGTCGTGCGCCCGTCGGCGGTTCCGCCGCGCCTTAGAATGTCGTCTTTTGGGATTTGGCATAAGTCTTTTCTTTCCAAGCGAATGGCTTGTTTACAGGCCCAGGAAACCTCCCCGTGTCTCCAGGAATTCAATCCCAGTGCCGCAATAGATCCAGACAATGGAGGCAGCCAAATTGTCGTCTTTCCCATGCACCGGCACTCGCCCTATCCGCCCTTGAGGGTGGCAAAAGGCGAATCTTCGCGAGATGCCGGACACCGACACGCCTCCCGGTTTCGATCCGCGCCGCAAGTGGGGCAGAGCCCCAAGCAATCAGGCTGGCAAATCACCTTCATGGGGACGGAGAGAATAACCTGTTCGCTTACCACGTCGGCCAAGGCGATTCCGTCGCCCGAGTAAAAACCGACCTCAAGTTCGTCCTCGGGAACCTCGACCTCTTCCTCGCGGGCGATGGTTCTCAAGGGGCGGTAGAACAGATCGAAATCGCGCTCCACGGGGAGTTCGACTGGCCCCAGGCACCGGGCGCAGGAGGCCTTCAGCCGCGTTCCGAGATGGCCGCGAATCCGAATCTCTGAACCAACTAATTCCGCCACCATGTCCACTTGCAGCGGCCCCGCCTGATGGAACTCCGCTCCTCGGCAATCCAAGGCCCCCGGAGCATAGGTCTTCGAGACCACGATCTGGTGAAGCTCCAGCTCTTGGAGCGTAAGCAGCACGGCAGCCTCGATGAACACGAATCTTTCATTATAGCCCCCGCCGACGGATTGTCAAGAAAGGCGCAAAGAACGAGCACTTGCGAGTGACCGACCAACCGGTCGGTCGCTAGTTGCAGGCCGTCCCTTACCGCACCTGCCATACTCGCCACCCGGGCAAGCTCCGCGCCCGCCGGGGCCAAGCTCCCCTCCGCTAGCTCCCCGTCCCCTCAGGTTCACGCCACTGGCCCCAGGTGCCGATACCTGTTGCGGTATGGGTGAGGCGGAGCGAAGAGGCACCGAACGACTCCTGTTGGCCATCCCCATCCGGGTCATTTCGTTTGGCACAGAGAGCAGGAGTTTTACAGAGGAAACTTGTACCGTTGAGGTGAACCGCGCCGGAGCCCGCATTGCTCTACAACATCGGGTAGCCTCGGGTGATACTCTCCGGATTATCAATCTGGAGAATCTCTCCGAGGCCGATTTCCACGTGTTGGGGCCTACCCGCCTGGACAGAGAGGAAGTCGCCGAGTGGGGGGTGGAGTGCCTGGAACCGGGAAGAAACATCTGGGGCATCGATTTCCCCCCGCCCCTCGCCGCCGAGAAGTCGGAAGCAGGCGCTCTCCTACGGTGTCAGGGCTGCGGCAAGCAGATGCTCTCCGTGCTCACGCTGATGGAGTTGGACATCCTCGATACGACCGGCGGTCTCCCACGTCTTTGTGACCACTGCGGCCAGCTCTCCTCCTGGACTTACGCTGACGTGGAGCGCCGTCCCCAAGCTCCGCCGCCCGCAGACCCAGCGGTTTCTCCACCGGCCGCCGAGCCGGCGGTTTCCTCACCCCAAGCACAGGAACCGCGCGGAGGAATCGAGAGGCGCGCACATAAGCGGTTGCCCCTGAAGCTCCCAGTTGTGGTCCGCACCCACGAGGGCGAACAGGAATTCGCCAAGACCGAGAATATCTCCAAAGGGGGCTTGGCGGTCTGTCTAAGCATGAAGCTGGCTGTCGGTGAAATCGTGATGGTAATCTGCCCGTATACCGAGGGGGACCAGAATCTCCAGCAGAGGGCCGAAGTCCGGCGACGCGTGACCTTCTATGCCGGCAACCGGTGGTTGTACGGCTTCCGTTACATTCCTTGAGTGGGCCCTTCTACAGCGTGGCCGGTGGCACTTTGGGTCTCGACAGCAAGCTTTTCTTATGTGCCGGGACGCCCGGCCGGCACCCACCGGCCGCGCAGCGCGCAAGGCGGCGCGCTCGAGGCACGGGAGAGATTTTGAGCGCCAGATTCGGATAGAATCGCTCCTTTGCGTGGCTTAGCCTGTGCAGAGGAGATTTGGCCTTTGATCCGAGAGCAGCCGCGGGCTGACAAACGACGCAGGGAAAGCAAGTATTGGCGGGCCGCGCGGGCCAGGGACGCGCGCTGGGATGGGAGTTTCGTCTTCGCGGTCCGCTCGACCGGCATCTACTGCCGCCCGTCCTGCCCGGCGCGCCGGCCCGCGCGCAAGCAGGTGATTTTCTTTGCCTTGCCCGAGGCTGCTGAGCAGGCTGGGTTCCGACCCTGCCGCCGCTGCCAGCCGCGCGAAGCTCCTGCCCGTAACCCGAGCCTGGAGCTAGTCCGCCGGGTCTGCCGCGTTATCGAAACGGACCTGGAAGAGCCCTACACCCTACAGACACTCGGCTTGCACATGGGTGTGAGCCCCGGCCACTTGCAGCGAACGTTCAAGCGCCTGATGGGCATCACACCACGCCAGTACGCCGATGCACGGCGCCTGGACAAGCTGAAAGGGCGGCTGCGCGAGGGCCAGAACGTTACCCGCGCCCTCTATGAAGCGGGATACGGCTCGAGCAGCCGGCTCTACGAGCAGGCCGCCGCACAGCTCGGAATGACGCCGGCAACTTATCGGCGAGGAGGACGCGGTATGGAAATTGGCTACACCATCGTCAAGGGTCGTCTGGGCCGCCTGCTGGTGGCCGCTACCGAGCGTGGCATCTGCATGGTCAGCCTGGGGGATGCGGCGGCCCAGCTTGCAGCGGCCCTGCGGCGCGAGTACCCGAATGCCACAATCCATCGCGAGGCGTCCGGGGTTGCACCGTGGGCCAAGACCATCCAGAAGTATCTCCGGGGAAATCAGCCTCGCCTCAATCTTCCTTTGGACGTCGAGGCTACGGCCTTCCAGCGACGCGTCTGGGAAGAACTCCGCCGCATCCCGTACGGCGACACACGCTCTTACCAGGAGGTGGCACGGGCCATCGGCCAGCCTCGGGCAGTGCGCGCCGTCGCGCGCGCCTGCGCTACCAACCCCGTCTCCGTGGTGATCCCGTGCCACCGCGTCGTGCGCTCAGACGGCTCGCTCGGCGGCTACCGCTGGGGCCTGGAACGTAAACAAGCGCTGCTCGCGACGGAAACCAGGAAACGTCTCCGCCCTGCCTCGGCTGCGGCGCATCGTTCCTTTTTCCCGGAAACGCGTGTAAAATAACTACCCGGCTAATTTCGTTCAGCGGGATGGGCCCGGCTAGATGCGGCCGCAAGCCGCTGTGTCCAGTCTGGCAGAGTTGCCATGTTTGACGCGTTACAGGAAAAGTTCCAGCGGGTTTTCAAGATGTTGCGCGGCCAGGGCGTCCTCAATGAAGCCCTGGTTGACGAGACGCTGGGGGATGTGCGCCTGGCGCTTCTGGAAGCGGACGTCAACGTCAACGTCGTCAAGGAGCTGCTCGAGCGGGTGCGCGTCCGGGCGCTGGGGGAGGAAGTGCGCCAAAGCTTCACCCCCGTCCAGGAAGTCGTCCGTATTGTGCGCGACGAGCTGGTAGAAATCTTGGGGCGCGAGGCGGCGCTGCTGACTTTTTCCCGGGAATACCCCACCGTCTTCTTGCTGGTCGGACTGCAAGGTTCCGGCAAGACGACCACGGCGGGCAAGCTAGCCCTCTGGCTCGCGAAGAAGCGAAAGCGGCCCATGGTGGTCTCGACCGACGTTTACCGGCCCGCGGCGCGCGAACAATTGGCCATTGTGGCCCAGGCCGTTGAGATCCCCTGCTTCCCGGGCGAAGGAATCACCTCGCCTATCGAGCTGGCCCTGGCGGCGCGGAAGGACGCCGCGGACCGCGGGCACGACGTGCTCATTGTGGACACCGCCGGCCGCCTGCACATCGATGAGGAGATGATGCAGGAAGTGAGCGAGCTGCGCACCCGCCTCCGGCCGAGCGAGGTGCTGCTCGTTGCCGACGCCATGATGGGCCAGGACGCTGTGCGCAGCGCGCAGGAATTCCACGAGCGGCTGGGAACCACCGGCGTGATTCTCACCAAGCTGGATGGCGACGCGCGCGGCGGGGCGGCGCTTTCCATCCATCACGTCACCGGCCAGCCCATCAAGTTCATCGGCGTGGGCGAGAAATACGATGCCCTGGACATCTTCTATCCGGACCGCATCGTTTCCCGCATCCTGGGCATGGGGGACATGCTTTCGCTCATCGAGAAGGCCGAGGAGACCATCGACAAGCAGCAAGCCCTGGAAGTCCAGCGCAAGATCCAGACCGATACGTTCACCTTGGGCGACTTTCGCGATCAGCTTCGCCAGATGCGCAAGCTCGGCCCCGTGGACCAGATGATGGGCATGCTGCCCAAGGTGGGGATTTTCAAGGAGGCCGGCAAGGTCCGCGTGGACGAGAAGGAATTGGTCCACATCGAGGCCATCATCGATTCGATGACCTCGCGCGAGCGCGCCAACCATGAGATCATCAATGGCAGGCGGCGCAAACGGATTGCGCGCGGCAGCGGCGCCAGCGTGCAACTGGTGAACCAGGTGCTCAAGCAGTACGTTCAGACCCGCAAGATGATGAAGTCTCTGGGACGGAATCTGTTTGGACCGCAGCTCGGCAGGCTTAAGGTGCCCGTGGGCCCGGGCGGGCCCGTGTAAGCACGGATGATCTGCCGGGGCGGGTCCGAGACCCGTCCCCAAGGGGGGTTGATTGCTCAAGATACGGCTGGCTCGGACCGGAGCCAAAAAGCAAAGTTCGTACAGGGTCGTGGTGATTGAGAAGGAGCAGGCTCGCGACGGTCGCTTTGTGGAGATTCTGGGTCACTACAACGCCCGGCGCAATCCACCGGAAGTGGTGCTCAACCGCGAGCGGGCGGAGTATTGGCTGGGCCGTGGCGCCCAGCCCTCCGAGACCGTCAAGAGTCTCCTCAAGAAAGCCGCGCAAAAGAAAAGTTAGCGAGACTCCGCCGCGGGGCCGGGTCTCATTTCATAGGTTCGCGGACGCACTCTTTCCTTGTGAGGATTCCGGACGACTCGGTTGCAGGGGAGGGCCAGATGAAGGAGCTCATCGAAGCCATCGCCAAAGCGCTTGTGGATAATCCTGATCAGGTTCAAGTCCGGCCGGTAGAAGGGGAACAAGTCACGGTTCTGGAGTTGCGGGTGCACCCTTCGGACCTGGGAAAGGTGATCGGCAAGCAAGGACGAACCGCGCGGTCCATTCGCACCATTCTGGGGGCCGCGGGCATGAAGCTGAAGAGGCGGTTTACGCTGGAAATCCTGGAATAGGATTCCCCAGGGATCCGCTCTTGAGCCCAGCACAGGAGTTCCGAGGCTTTGGAAGTCTTGCCGGAGACAGAAGAGTTCCTGGCGGTGGCGCGCATCGTCAGGCCGCAGGGGCGCCGGGGAGAGGTGGCGGCGGAGATCCTCACGGATTTCCCGGAGCGCCTGGGGAAGCTACGCCGCGCCTACCTGGAGAATCCAGGGCGCCGGCCTGAACCCGTCGGGGTCGAGAGTGTCTGGCCTCACAAGGGGCGCGTGATTCTGAAGTTTTCCGGCGTCGATTCCATCAGCCAGGCGACGCCGCTGCGGGGCCGGCACGTGCTGATCCTGCGGGACGAGCGGATGGCGCTCGCCGCGCATCAGTACTACATCTGGGAATTGATGGGCTGCCGGGTGGTCACGGAGTGCCAGGGGGCACAGAGGGAGGTCGGAACCGTAACCGACGTGGAGCCGACCGGCGGCGTGGATTTGCTGCACGTCGCGACGCGCCGCGGTGAGGTGCTTGTCCCGCTGGCGCAGGATATCTGCAGGCGCATTGACACGGCGGCAAAAATCATCGTCATCGATCCGCCCGCGGATTTGCTGGAATTGAACGAGTAGCCCCGCGCTTTAAGGCAGCATCGGCCGATTCGGATCCAGGGAGTGAGAACGCACGGTGTGGGATTCGGCCCGAGACCCGCACCCCAAGTCCCGAGAACATGATTTTCGATGTTGTCACGATTTTTCCGGATTTCTTCGCCGGCATTCTGGAGCATGGGCTGCTCAAGCGGGCGCGCGCGGGCGGCCAAGCAAACATCCGGCTCCACGATTTGCGCGACTTCACCGACGACCGCCACCGCACGGTGGACGATCGGCCCTTCGGTGGTGGCCCGGGCATGGTCTTCAAGCCAGAACCATTGTTCCGCGCGGTGGAGTCGCTGAAGGCGGAAGCTCCCGGAGAGGCCTTTCCGGTCATCTTGCTCAGCCCGCAGGGACGCCTGCTGACGCAGGCCGTTGCGGAAGAGCTGGCGCGGAAGGAGCGCCTGGTGCTGCTGTGCGGGCGGTATGAGGGCGTGGATGAGCGCGTCGCAGAACATTTAGCCACCGACGAAATTTCCATCGGCGACTATGTGCTGAGCGGCGGCGAACTGGCGGCTGCCGTGGTGATGGAAACCGTCACGCGCCTTTTGCCCGGTGTGCTCGGGAACGAAGAATCCTCCGCGCAGGACTCGTTTGCCCGCGCGGAAGGCCCGGTGGGGAAGGGAATTCTCGATTGTCCGCATTACACTCGGCCGGCGGATTTCCGCGGCTGGACTGTTCCCGAGGTTCTGCTTTCTGGAAACCACGAGGAGATCCGCCAGTGGCGTCGCCGGCGCGCGCTGGAGAAAACTTGGCGGAAACGGCCGGATCTGTTGGCGAGCGGGCCGTTCAGCGACGACGACCGAAAGATGCTTGAGGAAATCAAGCGCGCCGCATGTGAAGCGGCAGCGCCAAGAGGTTGAAGAGGTTTGGGAGCACAACGACCATGAAAGTTCTCGAGAAGATCGAACAGCAGCAAATGAAGAAGGACATTCCCGCCTTCCGCGCGGGCGACACCGTGCGCGTCCACGTCAAGATCAAAGAAGGGGACAAGGAACGGATTCAGGTCTTTGAAGGCGCGGTGATCAGCCTGCGCCGCGCCGCGAATCATTCCACGTTCACCGTCCGCAAGATGTCCTTCGGCCACGGCGTGGAGCGGATCTTCCCCTTGCACTCGCCCGTGATCGACAAGATCGAAGTCGTCCGCGCGGGCCGCGTGCGCCGCGCCAAGCTCTACTACCTGCGGAAGCTCCGTGGCAAAGCCGCCCGCATCCGCGAAGCCCGCACCGAACAAGAGGCGTAGCGCGTGCTCGCGTCTTGGAGGCGCGACCTTTCATTCCCGCCCGGTGCTTAGGCCCAAGGCCTCCGCGGTCAGGCGAGCGTGTCCCCGGCGCCAGCCAGGGCAGAACGTTCGACGTTTCCGGCTTCTCCACGCAATTTGCGTCTGCGGCGGCACGTGCGCTAAACTCCCGTCATGCCGCGCGGACGCGCCCCGCTTGAGTTCACCTGCACCCGCCACTTAGAGGCGGCGGCCTTCCGCCAGGGTTGGCGTAGGGTTGCCGGCTGCGACGAGTCCGGTCGCGGCTCGCTGGTGGGGCCGCTCTATGTCGCCGCTGTCATCCTCGACCCGGAAAGAACCATTGGGGGCGTGGACGATTCCAAAAAACTCTCTGCTGCCGAACGCCTCGCACTTGCCGTCGAGATCCGCGCGCAAGCGCTGGCTTTCCAGATCGTAGCGATTCCGGCAGTCGAAGTGGACGCGCTGAATGTGTACGAGGCATCCCGCGTGGGGATGATCCGCGCGCTGCAAGCCCTCAACCCCGCGCCTGATTTCGTCCTCACGGATGCCATGCCGCTGGCGCGCCGCGGTAAACGTCAAGATTTCCGCATACCGCACCGCGCTATCATCCATGGGGACGCGCGTTCCGTCTCCATCGCCGCGGCTTCGATTCTGGCCAAGGTGGCGCGCGACGCACATCTCGAGGAACTTGACCGGCTCTACCCGCAATATCAACTCGCGCGCAACAAGGGCTACGGCACCCCCGAGCACCTCGAGGCCCTGGCTCGCTACGGCCCTTGCCCCGAGCATCGCAAGACCTTTCAGCCAGTAAAAGACTACTTGCTTCCGCTTTTCCCCTTCAGGCAGGCGGTGTAGGAGAGGGGCCCTGCGCCCCCCCACCGGAGCACCGTAAAGGCGCTCCCCTGCCGACACGGGGACCGACCGCCACACTCCAAAGCGGTGCTATACTCCCTCGAACGGTCGGCCGGGTTGTAAGCCTGCGGCGAGGATGGTTCGCACATGGCAACGCTGCTCATCAAAGGCGGTCGCGTACTCTCCCCCGAAGACGGCCTCGACGGTGAACTTGACGTCCTGGTCGAAGAGGGTGTGATCCGCGAGATTGGTCCGAATCTTACCGCAGCCGCCGACCAGACGCTTGACGCTCGCAGGCAAGTCGTGGCGCCCGGGTTGGTGGATATCCACGTACACCTGCGCGAGCCTGGGGGAGAGATTTCCGAAACGCTCGAGACAGGGCTACAAGCCGCTGTCGCTGGCGGCTTCACCGCCGTTTGTCCCATGCCCAACACGAAGCCCCTCATCGACCGCCCGGAGTTGGTGCGGACCACGATCGAGAAAGCCCAGCGGATTGGACTGGCACGCGTGTTTCCCATCGCGGCCGTCTCAATGGACAGTCTGGGGGAGTCGCTCACAGACATGGCCGCTCTGAAGGCGGCGGGGGCTGTGGGGTTTTCGGACGATGGCCGGCCGGTGAAGACTGCTGGCCTGATGCGACGCGCTATGGAGAAGGCACGTGGGATCGGCGCTCCCATCATCGAGCACTGCGAAGACCCCAGCCTGCACCCCGGGGGCGTCGTCAACGAGGGTCCCGTGGCCCAGCGCTTGAAGCTGCGGGGAATTCCCAATTGCTCCGAGGACGTTTGCCTGGGTCGCGACCTGATTCTGGCGGAGGCTACCGGAGCCCATCTGCACGTGGCGCACCTCTCAACCGCGCGTGCCGTGGAGATGGTGCGCGCGGCGAAGCGGCGCGGTATCCGCGTCAGTTGCGAGGTGACGCCGCAGCACTTCACCCTCACCGACGAGGCGGTGGAAAAGTACGGCACCAATGCCAAAATGAATCCGCCGCTGCGCAGCGCCCAGGACGTCGAAGCGGTCTGTGCCGGGATCGCCGACGGCACCGTGGATGCTCTGGCTACGGATCATGCGCCGCACGCGCCCGAGCTTAAGGCCAAGCCTCTCAGCGGTGACTCGCCCTTCGGAGTCATCGGGCTGGAGACCGCACTGGCCCTGGCGCTCACCCAACTGGTCCACACAGGCAGGATTTCGCTCGCGCACCTTGTCGTGCTGATGAGCACCAATCCGGCGCGCGTCATCGGTCAACCGCTCGGCCGCCTGCAAGTGGGCGGCGCGGCCGATATCACCGTCTTCGACCCCAACCTCGAGTGGACTTACTGCGCCGCCGAGGGCCGCTCCAAAAGCCGCAACTCCCCCTTCGACGGCTGGCAACTGAAAGGCGCCGCCACTGCCACCATCGCTGCGGGGAAGGTCGTGTACCGGCGGTAGGAGAGTCCTCAGCTCTCCCGCGCCCGGCCATCCCGCGTAGCGGAGGATCCATCTTCAAATCTTGCGGCCCTGGAGTGCGGCGGCTCGCCGCCGCTTTGAAAGGCGGGAGCAAGCTCCCGCACTCCACAGACAGCGTTGAAAAACGAATGTTGCGCTACCGCTTCGTGCGGCTGCCGGGTTTGACGGCAGGGAGGCCGGACGTGCAGAGAGGACAATCTAAGGGATTGTAGTTCTGCACGGCGAGCGTGACGAGCGCGGTCTTGGGGACGCCCAAGTCAACCGTCCCACCGCTGCGGTCAATGAGCGCGCCCACACCCACCACTTTGCCGCCGGCTTGCTCCACGGCGGCCATGGTCTCGCGCGTGGAGCCGCCGGTGGTGATGACATCCTCGACGACCAGCGTCGGTTCGCCGGAAGCGAGGCTGAATCCGCGGCGGAGCAGCATGACGCCTTCCTGGCGTTCGGTGAAGAGCGCGCGGAGGCCAAGCGCTCGCGCTACTTCGTGCGACACAATCACGCCACCTAGCGCCGGCGCAGCCACCACCGTCGCGCCCAGATGGCGCAGTTTCGCCGCCAGCGCGGAACACAATTGCTCGGCGACCCGCGGGTGCTGCAGGACCAGCGCGCATTGGATGTACCGATCGCTGTGCAGGCCCGAGGAAAGAATAAAGTGCCCTTCAAGCAGGGCGCCGTGCTTACGGAAGATGTCGAGAATCTGGCTTTCGTTCATATATTGAGTACTCGTGTGAGAGTCCCGGATTGAGCCCCGCTTTTACCGAGATTCGAGAGCGTTTTCCATCTCCGCCACGATGGCGTCTGCCGCGGCGGCCGGGCCGGGAGCCTCGGTGATCGGCCGGCCCACCACCAGATAATCGGCTCCGGCCCGGATGGCGCTTCCCGGCGTCGCGATGCGGGCTTGGTCGTCGGCCGCGGCGGAGGCGGGGCGAATGCCCGGGGTGACGATCGTGAAGCCTGGACCTAGCGCCTGCCGCAAGGCAGCCACTTCGCGTGGCGAAGCCACGACACCGTCCAAGCCGACCTGCTGCGCCAGCCGCGCCAGCCGAACCACCGCTTCCTCAGCGCTGCCGGAAATGCCGAGTTCGGTCAAGTCTTCGCCCGCCAAGCTGGTCAGCACCGTGACGGCCAGCACCAGCGGTCGCGATGCAGCGCCGCGGCCTGCCGAGCCTTCTTGCGCGCCCGCGAGTGCTGCCTCCATCATTTTGCGCCCGCCGGAGGCGTGGACGTTGAACATCTGGACGCCAAGTTGCGCGGCTTGGCGCGCTGCGGCCCGCACGGTGTTCGGGATGTCGTGCAGTTTCAAGTCAAGGAAAACCTTTTCCCCGACGGCCACCAGGAAGCGGGCAAGCACGGGTCCTTCCGCCGTGAAGTTTTCCAGACCCACCTTGAACATTCCCACGCGCCCGCGCAATTGCTCGGCCATGCGCAGCCCCGCCTCGGCGCTCGGCAAGTCCAAGGCCACAATCAGTTTGTCTCGTGCCGACATCGCTCCTGCCCTCGGGCCGCGTTCAGCCTGCCACCGCGCATGGGTAGCACAACCCTACTCCTTCACCTGCGCAGACGCGCCATTGTAGTGGAAGGTGGTAGAAAGTTGAATGGGAAAGTCACGCGGTCGGAGAAAAGGGTTTGTTAAGCCGGGCGCGGCGTTCGGCGCCGGCCATGGTGGTCTGAGAACAGCCGCTGGAATTCTTCCGACTGTTTGCGCAGCTCCAGCCAATCGAAGAACAGGTCGGAGGTCTCCAGCCAGACTCTGAACCAGTTAGCGACTTCTTGTTTTTCACGCCTTTTCTCAGGGCCCACGCGGGAATTCACCGCCAGGCTCTCGGCTCGCTGTCTCCCTTTAAGGACCAGCGAGCGAACCAGAGCAGTCCCCACACGGTCCGAAGCACCCCGGTACTCACGATAGATCGCGTCCAGCTTCTGGAGAGACGCTTCCGCGCTTTCCAGGTCATGAAACTGAAGCGCACCCGCGAGCCGAGTCGCGTAAGGCTCCTCCATCAGAGGAGCGACGTAGCGGTCGTCGTAGTCGACGCGCACGCCCGCCTGCCGGAGCACGTTGGCGATATAGGAAGGGGAGGTCTTGTCGTCAGCTCCCAGACGGCGACGGAGCTCAGCTTGGAGGGCGCGAATCTCGCGCTCCCCGGCGCGTTCCAGGCCCTGTGCCTGGCACAGGCCGAGGATGAGTCGCTTTTTGCTGTTTGCTTTCGGCACCTGGACTCGAACTGGTGGTGACGTCAGATTTTCCGCGTCGCCCGCACTCGCTTGCCTGCTTTGCCGCCTTCTCTTTCCGGGCCACAACGCGGTTAAGCGCCGCCACTTCTCCCCGATATCGTGCCACGTTACGCTGATGTTCCGCAAGCGTTCTGGAAAAGATATGCCCGCCATGATTGTTACTGACAAAGTAGAACAAGTTCCCAGCTGCGGGACTCACCGCGGCGCGAATCGACGCCTCGCCGGGGCTCGCAATGGGTCCCGGCGGCAATCCGGCGTGACGGTAGGTGTTGTAGGGCGAATCAAAATCCAGGTCGCGCTGCGTGATGGGGCCGAGGGGACGATGGTTCAAGCGCGCCGCATAGATGACCGTGGGGTCGCACTGCAACGGCCAGCGCTTCTCCAGCCGCTTCGCGAACACGCCCGCGACGACAGGCCTTTCACTGGGCGTGGGCGTCTCCTTCTCCACCAGCGAGGCCAGCGTGATGACCTCATGCAGTCTTCCCGGTGACGAGCGGAGGTCCGGCGGGAATCGGGAATCAAGCACGTGGCGAAAACGCGCCAGCATCGTCAGCACCACGGTGGCCGCAGTGGCGCCGCGGGGAAACCGGTACGTATCGGGGAAGAGATAACCTTCGAGCGTCGCTGCCTGTGGATCAAGGTCGCGGATGGCGGCCGCCTGCTCCGTGACGCGCAGGAACGCTTCCGGCGGAATGCCCATCTGCTGATGCAGGATGCGCGCCATATCGAAGCGGTCCGAGCCCTCCGGGATGACCACCGCGTGCAGGTAGACATCGCCTTGCACGAGTTTTCGGTAAACCTCGATGGGACGCAACGGCCGGTCGAAGAGGTATTCGCCGGCTTTGATGGTGTGGCCCGGACGGCCCAGCCCGTAGCGGAAAAGGAAGGGCCAGCGGTGCGCCAGCACGCCGCGGTCGACCAGCAGGGTGGCTACCTGGGAAGCCTGGGTGCCCGGCTCGAGCACGAGAATCAGATTCCCGGCATAGCCGCGATAGGGGCAATACAGCCCCCGGCCGGTCCAGGCGAGGCCCACCAGCACCAGAGCGGCAATGGCCATCAAGAGCCGCTTCCTCATGGCTCCTCACTGGAGACTTGTCGGCGTGCGGTTTCGTTGGCCTGGTAGTCGAGGTAGCTTTGCAGGAGTAGCGTCGCGGCGACGCGGTCCGCCGCGCGCCGGCGCTTTTCGATGCCTATCCCCGAGGCGCGCAGCAGTCGGTTGGCCTGCACGCTGGTTAGGCGCTCGTCCCACAACTCGACCGGACAGGCAAGGCGTTGCCGCAGCTTCTCGGCAAACGCGGCCACCTGACGCGACATTGCCGTCTCCCCCCCGGCGCGGCTCAGCGGATGGCCGAGAATCACGCGCCCGGCGGCGTGCTCGGCGACGAGCCTCGTTATGTGCCGGAGGTCGTCGTCCAGTCGGGTGCGCTCTAGCGTCGCAAGTCCCTGCGCCGTGATACCCAAGGGATCTGAGATGGCCAAGCCCATCCGCTTCAGACCAAAGTCGATGGCCAGGAGCCGCTCCGGCACGCTTCCCCTCCGTTGCCATGATACACCGGGCGACTCCTGCGTGTCGGACGGAACGAGAAAGAGTGGGTTGAGGAGTCTGGTTATGCCAAGACCCTGGCGGGTTCCAGGCGGGACTCAGCCGCGCAAGCCGCGCGCTGGGCGAGGTCGAGGAGCATAGCCTTCTCGTCGCACTGGGAGTATTTCGGGCACGGGAGGCAGTCGCGCCAGACCTTGGTGGAAAAGTGCTCGTGCGGCACCTCCCGGAACCCGAGCTTCCCAAAGAAGCCTGGAACGACGGTGAGAGCGAAAACGGTCTTCAGGCCATAACGTTCAGCCTCGTCGAGGATTTGTTCGCTGAGCGCGCGGCCCAGACCGCGGTTCTCAACGCCGGGCGCCACGCAGAGCGAACGGATTTCACCCAGGTCGGCGCTGTAGAACTTGAGGGCGCCGCAGGCCAGCAATTCCCTGTTGTCTTCCGCGACCGTGAATTCCCAGATGTTCTCGTACAGTTCAGCCTGCGGCCGCGGGAGCATGACACGCTGGCGCGCGTAATGGCTGACCATCTTGAAGAGCGCCGGCACATCGCGCAATTCGGCTTTGCGAATCGTCAGCACTGTGTCCCTTCAGTTGGTGTTTGCGGGAGCACCTTGAAGGCGCTCCCTTACAATGTTCGGCTGAAACCCGCCGTTACACTCGTCCGTTCTGCATGAGCAGCAACAGCAGCAGCGCCTTTTGCACATGCAGCCGGTTCTCGGCCTGGTCAAAGACCACCGATTGCGGCGAATCAATCACCGCATTGGTTACTTCCTGGCCGCGATGGGCCGGAAGGCAGTGCATGAAGACCGCGCCAGGATCGGCGGCCGCCATCAATTCCTCCGTGACGCGAAAAGGCGGAAACACCTGCGCGCGCAAGTGAGTCGCATACTCTTGGCCCATACTGGCCCAGACATCCGTGTAGACCGCCTGCGCCCCCGCGACGGCTGCTGGAGCATCGTTGAAGAGCTGGACTTTGGCGCCGCTCTTTCTGGCAAACGCCTTCGCCTCCTCAACGATTTCCGCTTTGGGCTCAAACCCCGGCGGGGTTGCCACGTTGACGGAGACCCCGAGTTTCGCCCCCGTAATCAGCAGCGAGTGGCAGACGTTGTTGCCATCGCCCACGAACGCCAGCTTCAATCCCCTCAGGCGGCCGAACTTTTCCCCGAGCGTGAAGAAGTCCGCCAGCCCCTGGCAAGGGTGGAGAAGGTCAGTCAGCGCATTGATGACCGGAATGGAGGCATGTTCGGCCAGCTCCAGCACCGAGGCGTGGGCGAAGGTCCGGGCCACGATGCCATGCACCCAGCGCTCAAGGTTCCGAGCGATGTCCTTGATGGACTCGCGTTCGCCCAGGCGCGGCTTGGTGTGGTCGAGGTAGATGGCATATCCCCCCATGCTCGTCATGCCCACTTCAAAGGTGACGCGCGTGCGCAGCGAGGGCTTCTCGAAAATCAGGGCCAATTGCTTGCCCTGAAGCGCCTGAGCGAAGGACCCGGGCGAAGCCTTCACCTGCGCGGCGAGCTGGAAGATCAACTCCAGATCCCGGCGGGTAAGGTCGCGCTCCGCGACCAGGTCTGGCACACTGAGCGTGTCCTGTTTTTCCAGCGTAGGGGTCAATACGGGCGTCATGCGGTCACCTCTTTCCTCTCGCCGAGCGATAGGCCGGCGAGAATCGGCCGTAAGGCCGCGATCAGGTCGTCCACGTGCCGCCGCTCGATGATGAGCGGCGGCAAGAAGCGCAATACCGTTTCTTGCGTGCAATTCATCAGGAAACCCGCCTCGAGTGCCTGCCGCACGACGGACTTGCCGGGCACGGCCAGCTCCGCCGCTACCATCAATCCCTCGCCGCGTACCTCGCGAATCAGCGGCAGGTCGTCGCGGAGCTTTTCCAGTTGCGCGCGAAAATAGGCCCCGACCTCACAGACGTGCTCGAGAAAGCCGGGCCGGGCGAGAATCTCCAGAACCTTCAATGCCAAACGGCACTGCAGCGGACCGCCCCCGAACGTCGAGCCGTGCATGCCCGGTGAAAAAGCCTCGGAGGCCTCCTCCCGCGCGATAAGGGCAGCAAGAGGCAGGCCGGCTGCCAGGGGCTTCGCCACCACCACGACGTCGGGCTTCAGCCCGTGCTTCTGGAAGGCGAACCAACGCCCCGTGCGCCCCAGGCCGCATTGGATCTCGTCGCAGACCAGGAGAGCGTCGTGCGCGCGGCAAAGCTCCTCCGCCAATTTCAGGAAATTCTCCTGGAGTTCCACAACGCCGCCTTCGCCCTGGATCACTTCCACCAACACGGCGGCGACGCGCGGCGTAAAGCTCTGGCGCAGGTGCGCGGCATCGTTCAGGCGCACAAACTTCACGCCCGGCAACAGAGGCTCGAAGGGTTTACGGTATTTCTCGGGCCAGGTTGCCGCCAAAGCTCCCAGCGTCCGCCCGTGAAAGGAATTCTCGACAGCCAGGATCTCCACCTGCGCACAAGGCTCAGCGGGATGACGCTGGCGGGCATAGGCGCGCGCCAGCTTGATGGCGCCCTCGATGGCCTCCGTCCCGGTGTTCGCGAAAAACACGCGGTCGAGCCCGGCTAGCCGCGCCAGCTTCTCGGCCAGCGGAGCTTGGTAAGGGTGGTAGAGCAAATTCGAGACATGCAGGAGGGATTCGGACTCGTCCCGGAGCACCGCCAGAATCTCCGGGTGCGCGTAGCCAAGCGCGTTCACCGCCAAGCCACCGAGAAAATCCAGGTACTTCTTTCCCCGGTCGTCGTAGAGGTAGCAACCTTCTCCCCGGACCGCCAGAATCGGCAGACGGTCGTAAGTGGGAATAAGAGCCCTCTTCTCGACTTCCGCGATCTGATCGAAGTTCATGCCTGTCTCACAATCCGTGTGCCAATAGCGTCACCGGTGGTCACGGCCCGCACGAGACCGTTCGGGGCAGCGGGTGAGAGCAGGTCAATCTCGCCCACCTTGCGGCGGAGAGTGCGCGCGCAGGAGCGGAGTTTGGGGATCATCCCATCGCGGATGATGCCCTTGCGAATCAGGCTCCCGATCTCGCTGCCTTTGACCACAGGCAGCAGGCGGTGCTCCGCGTCCCAGACGCCACCCGCTTCGGTGACATAGAGCAGACGGTCAGCCTTCAGTGCCGTCGCCAGCGCCGCGGCCAGGTCATCCGCGTTGATGTTGAAATACTCGTTACCGGGACCGAGCGCCAGGCTGGCCACCACCGGAACGAACCTCCGCCGAAACGCCATCTCCAATACGGCGGTCGAAACCTTCTGCGGCCGGCCGACAAACCCAAGGTCTTTGGCCTGCCCGTTCGAGCGGAGCGAAACCTTGCGCGCCGCAACCAGCCCGGCGTCACCACCGCAAATCCCCAGGGCCCGCTGGCCCTGCGCTTCCAAGGCCGCGACCCACTGCTTGTTCACGATGCCTGCGAGCACCATCAGCGCGACGTCGCGTGTGGCCGCATCGGTGACGCGCAAACCTTCATAGAATTCCGTCGGGATGCCTAGACGCTGGAGAGTCTGCGTCAGCCGCTTGCCGCCGCCGTGCACCACCACCACGTGATGGCCGGCGCGACACAGCCAGGCGATCTGCCGCGCCAGGTTCCGGCGCAGCCCCGGGTCCTCGGCTGGCTGACCGCCGATTTTGATCACGACCTTCATACCAGGGCCGTCTCCTCGTCGAATCCGAACATCAGGTTCATGTTTTGCACGGCCTGCCCGGCCGCCCCCTTGCCGAGATTGTCGAGAGCCGAAATAACGATCAGACGATCGGTGGCTGAGTCGAGGGCCAAGCCCACGTCGAAATAGTTGGTGCGTGCCACTGCCTGAATCTCCGGCAACTGGCCCTGGTCATAGACCCGCACCAGAGGAGCACAGGCATAGAAGTCCCGGTAAAGGGCGATGACTTCTTCCAGGGTGCGGTGGGCAGCCAGCCGCAGGTAGATGGTGCTCAGGATGCCGCGATTGATCGGCAGGAGGTGCGGGGTGAAGATGAAATTCTCTTCCGCCAGTTCGAGGGCCTGAAGCATCTCTGGAACGTGGCGGTGATGGAAGATGCTGTAGGCGCGCAGATTCTCATTCACCTCGGGGAAGTGCAGCCCGTCGCTGGGGCTCCGACCTGCGCCACTCGCCCCCGATTTCGCGTCGCAGACAATGCCCGCCGCCCTGTCTGCCCAGCCAGCGCGAACCAGCGGCGCGAGGGCCAGGATAATGGAAGTGGCGTAGCAGCCCGGATTGGCCACCAGGCGCGCCCCGCGAATCTCCGCGGCGTTCAACTCCGGTGAGCCATAAACAGCCTCCGCGAGCGCGCGGCCGGCGAGGTGTTCGAAGCCGTACCAGCGCGCATAGGCGCGGGAATCCTTCAGACGGAAGGCCGCGCTCAGGTCAATGACCCGCAAGCCTCGGTGGAGGAGCGCGGGCACGACATCGTGCGCCACCTTGTGCGGCGTGGCGAGGAACACCAAGTCCACTTCCGCCGCTGCGAGGTCTTCGAAGCACGGCAGTTCGCAAACGGGCAGGGCCTTGCCCCGCAGCGCCGTGTGCGCCCGCTCGATGGGTAAGGGCTCCGGGATGTCAGCCAGTAAGCGGGCGACGCGCACGAAGGGATGGCGAAGCAGCAGGGCAATCAGTTCGCCGCCCGCATAGCCGGTGGCCCCCGCGACGGCCACGCGCACTGTACCCTGGGCGCCGACCTCCGCCGTCGTCCGGGTCGCCGCCTCTGTTTCCAGGGTTGTCGCGCGCCTACTCACTTATGCCGTTTCCGCGCTGGAGAATAATTATACATAATGCGTATAAATATGCTTTTATATCCGTGGACCTCCTTCGCTGTCAAGAAGAAAATGGCGTCCCCGGTCGCCGGGCGGGCACTCTTGGGCCTCGGGTTCACCCCGGCCGGGGCTGGCCCGCCACGACAACTGGCTTTTGGCCCCCGGGCAGGCTAGAATCCTCGGCGGGAGCTGAGCCCATGTCCGAGACGAAGACCGACCTCTCTCCGGCTGCTTCCGCCGCAGCCACCAGCCTGAGGATCATCGCCGCGGCGATTATTTGTGCCTGCATCTACTACGCGAGTTCCATCGTCATCAGCCTGATTTGTGCGGTTTTTATTGCCTTCGTTCTGGATGCGGGCGTCAAGTTGCTGGGGCGCCTGCGTCTGCCGCGCTGGCTGGGCTCGCTGCTGATGGTGTTGCTGACCCTGGCGGTGCTCTACCTGCTGATCTACCTGGTTTACGATCGTGTCGTGGCGTTCGTGGACGACTTGCCGCGCTATGCCGCTCGCATCAGGCAGATCGTCGCCCACATCCAAGTGACCACCAAGAGCATCCAGCAGAGCACTTCCTCGATTCTCCCCTCGGGTGCCGACGCCAGCCTGCCCGCGGTGCGGGTGCAGCAGGAATCCCCCTGGGTCCAGTTTCTGCTGCGGGGCATCGGGTCGGTTTACGCTTTTTCGGTCACCGTGATGTTCATCCCCTTCCTGGTGTTCTTCATGCTGACCTCGAAGAACCAGATCTGGATGGCCACCCTGAACCTGTTTTCGCTGGAGCGCCGGCAACAGGCGGAGAACGTGCTGCGCGGCATCAGCAAGATGGCGCGCGAGTACGTGCTGGGAAATCTCCTGGTGGCGCTCATCTCCGCCGCCGTGATTACGCCAGTCTTCGCGGTCATTGGGCTACGCTACGCCCTGCTCATGGGGCCGCTCGCCGCCTTGCTGAGCTTGATCCCTTACATCGGCGTAGCCCTGGGCATGCTGCCCCCGATGCTCATCGCGCTCGTACAATTCGACCGCCTGGAACCCTTCCTCACGATCGCCCTGACGGTAGTGATCGTCCACTTCCTGGCGATTAACTTCCTGACACCGAAGTTGGTGGGCCAGCGCGTCAAGCTGAATGCCCTGACGGTAACCATCGCCATGATGTTCTGGGGCTGGCTGTGGGGAGGAATCGGGCTGGTGCTGGCAGTGCCCATCACCGCGGCCCTCAAGGCCGTGTGCGACAACGTGCGTACGCTCAAGCCTTACGGCAGCTGGATGGGCGAAGGATAAAGGAGAAGTCGAAAGTTAAGAGTTGAAAGTCAAAAGGGTATCGCGCTCTCAGTCCATCAACTCTTTTGCTGCTGGCTTTCTTCGGTAGGGACGACGCGCTTGAACTGCGCGCGCAACTGCTGAACCCGCTCTTGCAGCGACGCGCAGTTCTGGAAGATGGAAATGCCGGCGATGCCGGTCGCCCCGGCTTCCAGGCAAGATTTCACCCGTTCGACCGTAATCCCACCCAGGGCGAGGAGCGGGATTTTCACCCGGGCCGCGACTTCGCGGAGTCTTGCCAGACCGAGGGGCGGGCCGTAGGGGAGCTTGGAAGGCGTCTCAAAGATAGGTCCCAGAACCGCATAGTCTGCGCCCGCGTCTTCGGCGGCGCGCGCCTCTGCCAGCGAATGGCAGGAGACCCCGACAAGGAATTCCTTCGGCACCTGCCGGCGTACCAGGCGGGCCGGCAGCGATTGCGTCCCCAAATGGACCCCGGCAGCCCCCAGCGCCCGCGCCACGTCCAGCCGGTCGTTCACCACCACCCGCGTTGCACCCCCTCGGGCGGCGGCCACCGCAGCTTCGACTAAGCTCAGCAGCTCCCGCGTGGGGAGATCCTTCTCGCGGATCTGCACCAGGTCCACACTGGCGCGGATGGCCTCCACAATCACGGGGAGGAGCGGGCGGGGTTCGAGTGCCCGGCGATCCGTGATGTAGCAAAGCTCAAAAGCGGCAGGCATGAAGTCGGATCCTCACGTGGTGCACCAGGATTGGCGGCAGGCAGCGTCGCGGCGGAGAGCTTTGCGTGGACCTGCGGATGCTGCCCCTGACGAGCCTAACGCGTCGTGCGCGTGTGAACCAAGCCTACCTGTCGGCGAAAACGCCAAAGCTCATAAACCGCCAGCCCGATGTCGGCCAAGCCGACCCCGGAAACCGCCCCGCGCACGAAGTAGTTCAAAGCAATGCTGGAAACCCAGGGATATTGGGCGACGAAGAAATTGCGGCTCCACAAAGGAGTCCAGGGAAGAAGAAAGAGGAACACTCCCATGTCAAAGCAAAAGACGATGTAGAGAATGATCAGCGCTCGGCTCATGCCATGGAGCGAAAAGCCCGCCGCGTGTTAGGCGGCAGGAGAGGTCCTCGGGCAGGACGCCTAGGTTGCCTTCTTTTGGAGAGTGCGTATTTTCTCGGCGACGTCGCGGTAGTCGATGTTCTGGCTATAAACCTCGGAAAACCTCTCCAAGGCGTTGCGGGTGTCACCCACCTGCTCGTACGCCACTCCCAGGTCGTATTGCAGCGCCAGGGTCGACTCCTCGTCGAGGTCGGGCAACTCGAGCGCCCGCTTGTACCACTTCACGGCAATGGCCGGCATCCCCTTGTCCATGAAGCAGACGGCGAGCAGGCTACATGCCTGAAGGAAGTTGGGCGGGAATTTGTCCTTCTGGGCGCCCTTCACCACCTTCTGAAACTCGCCGATCGCTTCATCCAGGAGACCCATTTCGCGGAAGGCCACACCCAGGTTGTAGTGTTTCTCGGGATCCTCTTCCGCCTCCGGTCCGGCTGCCCCTCCTAATTCCTGCAAAAGGTCGCCCAAAGGGAATCCGGCTTCGCCGGCCCCTGCGGGGGCTGATACTGGTCCCCCGGCCGCCGCCTGGGCCGAGGGGGGCCTCGAGGGCTCACCAAATCCCTCCAGGCCAGCCTCGAGGTCACCCACCAAACTGCCCAAGAAGTCACCGCCCGCAGGTGGGGCTGGAGGGGCCGGAGGACGGGCGGCTACAACCGGAGTCTCCAGAGGCGGAGGCGGGGGCAAGGGTTTGCGCCTCGGCGGGGGTACCGCTACGGGCTCCGGCGCAACCTCAGGGGTCACCGGGGCTGAAACCGGCCCAGCGAAAGCGGTAGGCAACTCCCACTCAGTGGCCGGGGGTGCCGTCGGCTCTACCACGGGCGGGGCAACCTCGGCAGGCGGCCCCTCGGGCGCGACGGCCTGGGCCTCCACAAGGCGGCGGAGTTCGACCACCTGAGGATCTCCGGGGAACTTCTCCTCCAGCGCTTGGACGGCATTGTGCGCCTCATCGAGAAAACCCTGCCCAAGGTAGAAGTCGATCTCCACCCGGGCCTCCTCGTAATTGAAAGGCGCAACCGGCTTCTCGACGACGGGAGTTTCCACCGCTGCCGCCAGACCCTCCAAGTCGGCAGAAAGATCCAGCTCTTCGACCGCAGGGGCCGGCGCGGCAAGATTCAGTGGGATTTCTGGTGGTGCTTCCTTCGGGATCTCCTCCGGCGCGCAGACCGGGAACACCGCGGAGAGATCAACCTCCGCCGCCTCCGGGGTGGGCGCGGCAGGTGGAGGGGCGACGGGTGCTTCCACGCCCACCGCGGGCAGGGGGAACTCCTCAGCCGGAAGCCCGCTGGTCAGTTGCGCGACTCGTTGCTCGTAATTCTTCGCACTGGCCAAGTCGCCTTTCTTCTTGAAGATATTCGCTAAGGCTTCAGCCGCCTGGCTGGCGCGTGCGGGCTGGGTTCGCTGCGAGACCTCCAGGATCCGCCGATGAATTTCAACCTGCTCGGGAAAGGTGCCCAGCACCTTTTCCAGCTCGCTCACCGCCTTGTCCACAAGGCCATAGCGGGAAAAGAGATCGCTATTCTCGAGCGCCTCCTTCACCATGGCGGCCTGTTCGGCTTCCGCAGCCGCCGGGGTCGGAGGGGCCTCCACCTCAGCAGGAATTGCCATCTCGACGTCCGCCAGCGCCGCCGCGGTTGGCACCGCCAACTCCTTGCCCTGTTTCTCCAGAACCCGTTTCAGCCGCCCCCGGTAGTCTTCGTTCCCCGGCTCGCGATTAACGAGCTGCTGGTACGCTTCCTCTGCCTTTCCCACCTCTCCCGCCTCCTCGTACGCGCGGCCGAGGGCCCCCAGGATCTCCGGCAAAGCAAACTCGTCGGCGGTCCGTTCACAAATCTTGTGAATCAGCTCGAGCGCTGCGAGGTGTTGGGGGTTCTTCGCCCAAATCTGGCGCAGTGTCTCCATTAGCGGGGCGGTTTCCTTCCGTTCCAGCAGCACGTCGGCAACTTCGCCCAGAACCTTTACCGCGGCGTCCACCTTCCCCTGCTTGAGACAAAGCGCCGAGAACGAAGCCACGGGCGAAAAATCAGCAGGGTTGGCATGAAAGGTCTCTGCCACCAGCCTGTCCGCCAGTTGCAGCTTTTGCGCTGCCAGATAGGCTTCCAACAAGAGCTGACGGCCTGCGGGACTGGCCTTCAACTCCGGCACGGCATCCAGGATCTTCTCGACCTGACGGTAATCCTGCTTGCTAAGCGCCAGGCGGGCTTGAAGCAGGCACACTTGATCGCTCTTGGCCCCCAGTTCCAGAGCCTTCTTCAGCGCCGGTTCGCCTGCCGCGGGCTCGCCACTGCGAGAAGCGATTTCAGCCACTTCCAGGTACGCCTGGGCCGCCTCGTCTTTCTGGCCCAACTGCTCGGCGAACTCGGCCAAGCGGGTGCGGTAAGTCCGGTTTTCCGGATCCAGGCCCACGATCTTGCGGAAAACTTCCAGGGCTTTGTCAGGCTGGTTCTTCTTTTTGTAGAACTCAACGGCCTGGGCGTACTGCTCGCGCGCCTCCCGGTTGAGTCCTTGAAGCAGATAAAGCTCCGCCAGCTTGATCAGCGGCTCGACCGCGTTTGGGTCGATCTTGCTGATCTTCCTGTAGATGGCAATCGCCTTGACGGTGAACCCGTCTCTTGTGAAGGCATCGGCCAATTTGTGGAAATGCTTCAGAGCCTCGGGAACATTCTTGTCGCGATAATAGAGATCGCCAATGGTGTTCAGGAGCGAGACGTCAGAGGGGTCCTTTTCCAGAATGAAGAGGTACTGCTTGATCGCCTGAGCATTCTTGCCCTGGCTGATGTACTTGTCGGCCTCCTGCATCGCTTTGGCTTTATTAAAGGCCATTCCCAGGCTCCAATATCGTGTGCGACGGCAGTGTACGCTAACACACGACCTAGCTCAAGTCAACGCACTCCGGCCTGCCTTCGGCCCGTGCCGTCTCCGCCGTAACCCCTTGGGCAGGTTGAAGTTGCCCCAGCGTCTAGATCGAGGCCGAACACCCCTGCCTACCTCTTGACCACCGCTCAGGTTGCTTCGCCCGGAGCTTTTCCCTATAATGAAAAACGCCTCCTGACGAGAGGGCCCGCGTTATGCCGCCGCATATCATCAAGAAACTGCAGGACGAAATCCAGACCCTGGAGCACGAGCTGCATCACGAACTCCCCAAGGAGTTGAAGCGCGCCCGGGCCTTGGGCGACCTGAGCGAGAATGCGGAGTTTAGCATGGCCAAGCAGCGCCAGGATTTCGTCGGGGCTCGCCTGGCCCAGCTCAAGAGGCGCTTGGCCGACCTCTCGCTCATCAACATGAGCAATATCCCCAAGGATCGAGCAGGCTTCGGCTCCCGGGTGGTGCTCTACGACGTGGACCGCGATACGGAGATCGAGTACAGGCTGGTGACCAGTGAGGAGGCTGACGTCAGCAAAGGCTTGATTTCGACGACCTCGCCGATCGGCCGAGGCCTGATGGGCAAGAAGGTGGGAGACACCTGCAAGGTGACCACACCCAACGGCATCCGGGAGTTCGAGGTCCGGGCCCTGCAAACCCTGCACGGCGAAGTGTAGCCGCGATTCCCGGAAGCTGATACCCGGACATCTCCCCCCGAATAGAAGAGCATGATTACTCGTCAGATCGGCCAAACCGGCAACTACCTGTTGGGGGCCATCGTGCGCGCCTTCGCCGCCACCCACATCACCCCCAACGTCCTGACCGTCATCGGATTCGCCATCAATCTCGTCGCTGCCTATTTGTTTGCCTACGGGTATTTTCGCTGGGCGGGGGCCGCCGTCCTCCTCGCCGGACTCTTCGATATGCTGGATGGACGCGTGGCGCGCCTTACCAACCGCGTCACCCCCTTTGGCGGGTTCTTTGATTCGGTCCTGGATCGTTATTCGGACCTCTGCCTGATGATTGGCCTGCTGGTGTTCTATGGCCGCATCAACCGCTTCTGGTACGTGGTCCTGGTGGCGGTGGCCATGATTGGCTCCGTGATGGTCAGCTATGCCCGCGCCCGGGCCGAAAACCTCATTCCCACCTGCAAGGTGGGTTTTCTGGAGCGGCCCGAACGCATGGTGCTGATCATCATCGGCGCGGCATTCGATCGCATGGCGCCGGTGCTTTGGGTTATCGCCGTCCTCTCCACCCTGACCGTCATCCACCGCGTCGTCTACACTTGGCAGGAAAGCCGCAGGCTTGTCAGCCAACCACCCTCCCGTTAGGTCTTCCGTTCCGCGACAGTGGCCTGTCTGCTGCCCAATTCGTCCGCTTCCTCGCCGGGCTCCCTCCTTAGTCTGACTGGATCCCCTATCGTTCTCGTAGCCTACATTGACGGAAGGCGCTGGGAGCCGAGGATCAGCGTCGCGGGCAATTTAAAGTGGACCGGCGAGCTGCGTTCAGGGCCGCTCATCTCTGGGACATCAGCCGCTCAATCTCCTCCACGGTGCGTGGCAAGCGGCGCGTCAGGAGTTCATACCCGTCCGGAGTGATGAGGATCAAGTCCTCGATGCGCACCCCGATCTTCTCTTCCGGGATGTAGATGCCGGGCTCGATCGTGACGACCATGCCGGGCTGGAGGGGCTGGTTATAGTCGAAGGGATCGTGCACGTTCAGTCCTACCGGATGGCTCAGTCCGTGGATGAAATACTGGCCGAGCGGCTGGCCATGCAGGTCCTTGCCGTGCGTGTTGATGTACTCGTAGGCGATTTCATGCAGCCCCTGCGGCCCTCGACGTCCGAGCATCGCTCCGGGCCTGGCGGCCGCCAGGGCGGCATTCTCCGCGCCCAGCACAATCTCGTAGATTTCGCGCTGCCGCGCCGTGAAGTGTCCGCTTGCAGGGAGCGTGCGCGTGATGTCGCTCGAATAGCCGCCGTAAGCGCCGGCCACGTCCATCACCACCAGGTCGCCGTCCGCTATCTGTTTCGAGTTCTCGTCATAGTGCAGCACGGTGGCATTGAAACCCGAGCCCACGATGGGTGGATAACCCGGCCATTCGCAGCCCCGCCGCTCGAACTCGTATTTCATCCGCGCTCCGACCTCGTATTCCCAGGTGCCCGGGCGCGTCACCTTCAACGCTGTCAAGTGGGCTTCCATGGACGCTTCGGTGGCCTTGCGAATGAGCGCGATTTCCCCCGGTGACTTCACCATCCGCAGACGCGTGAGGATGGAGCGGAAGTCACCGAAGTTGGCGAGCGGCGCCAGTTTCTTCAGCCGCGAAAGCATCTCGGGCACAAAACATTCTTCGCCGCTCTCCGGCTCGGGCGTCACTTCGGTGTAGACCTTATTGAAGGTTCGGAGAGCTTCCTGGAATTCCGCCGGGAAGAGCGTGGTGCTCTTCACTGTGGGGAACCCAGTGCGCGCGACCGCGTCGGCATCATCGGGGCCGAGTCTGGGGCCCGTCCACTTCTCCTGTCGGTAATCGTGCGGAGGGATGAAGAGAATCTCCTTATCCAACTCCACCGTCTGGGTCGCGCCGACGGCCACCTTCGGAACCAGAAGAAGGATGGCTTCCGGCTGGTTCCACCCGGTGAGGTAATAGAAGTTCTCGTTTTGGCGGAAGGGTGTGGTGCTGACCCCGATGTCCTGCTCGCGATAGCCGAAGAGCACCACGAGGCCGTTGCCCCCAATCTCGCGCAGCAGGCGCACCCGCCGCTCATGGAACGCCGCCAGCGGCTCGCGCTCCCAGGCCGCGGCCGGAACGACCGTCAGCACTATCGCCACAAGCGCCAAGCCCGCCCAAAACCAGAACAGACCCCGCCGCATTTCTCGTTGCATGTTCTCCCCTCAAGTTGAACTCTTAGCATAAACCTCGCGTCAAGCGGTAGCGGCAGCGTCCGCGAGTAGTGTTCGTTTGCGCGCCGATTCACGGTTGATTATATGAGGGTGAGGGAGTATGCTGCCCCCAAAATCAGGAGGTTCCCACCATGAAGAAGTGCCCCTTTTGCGCTGAAGAAATCCAGGACGACGCCAAGATTTGCCGGTACTGCAATTCCGATTTGGCGCTGGCGGCACCGCCAGGCCAACCGCTTCATCCCGAAACCAGCGGGAAAGCGATCGCCAGCCTCATCCTTGGTTTCTTTTTCCTCCTGTTTCCGGCGGCAATACTGGCCGTAGTTTTGGGCCATCTGTCGTGTTCCGACATAAAGCGCAGCGCCGGGCGCCTGAAAGGCAAGGGCATGGCTATTGCCGGGCTTGTCCTGGGGTATTGCGGCATTGCGCTGATTCCCTTTTTGATCATCGCGGCGATTGCTATTCCCAACCTTGTGCGTTCCCGAATAGCCGCCAACCAGGCGTCAGCGGTCGGGTCTCTGCGGACTATCAACACGGCAGCCATAACCTATGCGTCGACATATAACCAGGGTTATCCAACTAGCTTGGCGGCACTCGGACCTCCACGGAGCGGCGCAGGGCCGGACGCCGATGCCGCCGACCTGATCGACGAGGTAATGGCATCCGGCACGAGGTCCGGCTACATCTTCACCTACACTCCCGGAGACAAAGGTGCTGACGGGCGTGTGGATAAGTACACGCTCCACGCGGATCCTGCTACGCCTGGCACTACGGGCCTGAACTATTACTTCACCGATGAGACTGGCGTCATCCGGCAAGAAACGGATAAGCCTGCGAATGAGCAAAGTCCCCCCATCGCTGGTTGAGCTCTCGAGGGAGGTGATTTGTGAAACGGTGCCCCTTCTGCGCCGAGGAAATCCAGGATGAGGCAATAAAGTGCCGGTACTGCGGAGCGGCGCTCGTGCTTGGTGGTGCCGCGGGCGCCTCTCCCGTCTGGGCTCCGCCTGCGAGCTCGCGAGTGAGCGGCATGGCCATTGCGAGCCTGGTCTTGGGTATCGTGTGGTTCTACTGGATCACATCAATCCTGGCTCTCGTCTTCGGCTACGTTGCTAGGAGGGAAATTGACAGAGACCCTGCGAAGCTAAGCGGGCGTGGCATGGCCACGGCAGGGATAGTCCTCGGATGGGTCTGGATGGGCGTACTTGTCGTGGTGATAGTTGTCGCCGTAGTGGTTTCCGTGCGCAAGTAGATCCAGGAACTGGCCACTCGGGCCATTTGCCTTCCACCTTATTTCTTGTCCAGCGAACCTTAGGGATTTCCGCTCCAGGGCTGGCTCTCCATCCGCTGGTTTATCCCTCCTGACTACTACGTGGCGGGGGAAACGGCGCGTGGGCGGAGGAGCGAAGGCAGCGCGCTCCACAGCCGCCGCAGCGGCGTCTGGAGGAGCGACATCGTCCCCATGTAGGAATAGCCC